>JAAUXU010100829.1_pt1 | contig 11199 bp, 8 predicted proteins | sample 7278151 | NCBI WGS metagenome assembly JAAUXU01 (sample SAMN14350113, study PRJNA611818) | marine sediment metagenome | isolation source: surface marine sediment (1.8m) | place: French Polynesia: Moorea | collected 2018-08 | reverse complement strand
TTGTCTCACCTATAGTACACTGCATGCATGCAAGGTCATCCTCATGTTGCATTCCTACATAATAATATTGAGATTTTTAGTGTGATTCTAAAGTTTTGAACAGCACTGTATTAACGACGCATGTTGTAGTTCCATGTGTACCCGAGTGCTGTCTAGTCTAAGGAGGGTTCATGTAAGTACATATTATGCATCGTTAATTTGCAATTTAACGCACGATTATCTGTAAATGCCTTGGAAACAATTTCGCTCGGGTCAAGGACGAGGGTCTCCGGACATACTTTCTGTTCGGAGGCAGAAGCATAACTTGTGGCATACCTTTAAGGAGAATTGTGTAAAAATGAACGTGGAAATCTGCAAGTTTGCAAAACTTAATACGTCCCTGAAGGGACATTTTGTTCAAGAATATGTCCCTCCAGAGAAGGAAAAACAAGGGTAAAACGATTCGGGTAATCGTGTGCTGAAGTTTGATGACAAATGTCAAACTGTTGTTTCTTGTGTCATTCGAAACCAAGGTGCAGTTGACTGGTCACCAAATCGGTGAGTTATCGGGGCACTGAGAAGGAGCTGCAAGTTTTTGGTTCGAGTATGTGACGCAAAACTTTCGCTGTATTTAGTTTTTTCTCCACCAGCTGAAAATATGAAACCGCTTTATTGGAGCTGTTTTACTTCCTTGGACCACTTTTCTACTTTACTGGAGTTCCTCCCACTTTATTGGAGTGTTTTTAACTTTACTGGAACATTTTTCCACTTTAATAGACTGTTTTCCCACTTTAGTGGAGCATTTTTATCTCAGCTGTGGATGGAGAGGTGTCAGCTATTGGACTCACACTTTTCAGCGAAGGAAGGAAAGTTGATTTATTTCCGACCTCAACCGGAGCCTAGATCTATCTACCCCGAGGCTGAAATACGGGACTTAAAGAATATCCTGAAAATATACTGAACTCTGAGGTGTGAGATGCAGCAGTAGTAAGTAGTAACTTTGCGTCAATTTACAAATAGCCTTGGCATATGGGCCCCCTTTGGCAACTTTTCTGCTATTGAGTCCTTGGTATTTAACCTGTCCTCGGGTCCCCAATTACCCCTCCCCTCCCCCCCTTCAGAGATACAAAGAAAAAAAAGAGAAAGTGCGCAGTGAAACGAATGCCAGCGACATTGAGGCGACTCGGACGACTCAGAAGCCAAGGAACATTGGGTAGAGCGACTCCGAGGCAACTGTGACGAATCGAAAGCCAAGCGACATCAAGCCAAGTGAAGAGGATTACGTCACTTACCCCTATCACTTGAAAAGAGATGTTCTGCGACGAAGATACCAAAACTTTGGCGTCACATTACAAATTGCATCACAGCACGTGGGCTCAGTTTTCCTAGTGTTGATCCTCGCCGTGTGAAGTGTCCTCGGCCTTATATTGTCCTCAAGCCCACATCCTTCTCGCAGGGCAGACGGATGTACAAAGTTCGACGGTTGTGCCACTTGTACGCACCGGTGCAGTGTGCTGACCCGGACCGGTGACGCGACGTGCACAAGTGCAATGGCCTCACTGCTAGATATAGCAGTGGGCATCCGGCTGCACGAGCTCGAAGTCTTCGACTCCAAGCTTTGGTTGCATGCTTGAAATGATGGCTTACGCCGTCTTCTCTATACTTAGGGATCGACATTTTCGGTTTGTTGCTACAAGAAAATTTCAGGGAATATTTAGGGGTTCATTCTCTACCTCTGATATCCCGGGGAAAGTCGGTAAAAAGTGGAGTATCTGAAAAAAAGCAAGTAGTAGGAAGAAAAAAGTCATCTCGAAATGAGGGGGAAAGCAGGGTTTTACGTAACCACCATCAATAGCACTCACTAGCAATAACTTGGACTTTTTGCTGGAAAAAAGACGACATTCGAACTTTTAACATTCTTTTAGACGTCGGCATTGTGAAACACAGTGGGGTCCTTTGGTAACCAATCAATGCAGCTCAAAGTTAATGAAGATCATGTAAGCCTGAGATGGAGCCAAAGTCCCACAAACATTTCAGAAATTGAAAATAGGTTGTAGCAGCCAAATTTGGTTAAAATCGGAGAAACTTGATGGGGAAAAGTCTGAAAAATCGTCAGTGAACCAGCGAAAGCCGAACTCCAAGGGCACAGAATGTCTTTTCTGTAAGTGGTGCGGCAGAAGTATAGGAACTGAGCTTGAAGGGCTATGCGAAGGCATCACTGCTGACGGCCAAGATAAAGAAAAAGAAGCTTGAGAGGTCACAGATCTTTCTCAATGGGCTGAAGAGGAGACAGAAGTCGTCTCTGTCTCTCGAGAAGTATTTCACTGTGTCCGCAAGATCAATCACAGCTGTCAGCTGGGTAGGTTAAAGATATTCCTCACGAGCCTTACTTGGTCAGCAAGACAAGGTCACAGGAAGTCATGGTTCTTTGGGTCATTGGTAGTGATAGCCAGAGGTGTCCCCAATCTTTATCCCTCATAGTCTCAAACCTAATGCTACTTTCGACCAGGACTGTCATACGGGATCACGGCATCCCATGACCTCCTACCCTGACGACTTGACTATGATTTGGGCAGGAAACCATGATCCTGCCCATGCGGCAAAGATCATGTTTTTGGAGAGACCCTTTGGCATGGATGACTTCCGAATCAACCTCGTCGGACTTGAACCTGTTCGGCTACTTCTGAGAGAGTGCTGCAGGGGAGACCCCCAAGGGGACCAGCCACCCCAAGACCGACTCCCTCAGGGTAGCCAACAGATGGACCTGGGGTGACGCTAATGGCCAGCATGCCATCAGGACTGCATGAAGCAAGTTCGTCATGTTGATGTGTAGTAATGATAAAGCTAAGACTGTGTGACATCCCGAATTAATCTATATTGCGACATCCGGTGTGCTCATCATCCAGGCTTCAATCTGAAAATGTCTCGCAGTTGCTGCCCTGAGGATTGCTGAAGTCGGAGGGACATGATTCAACTTGAGCAAGTTGTTCCTGAAGTCTCCCCCCTTTGTGTGGAAGGCAGCACCGTCTACTTTCAAGTCTCCAAAACTTGGCAAAGACACCAGACATAGTCGACTCTCTGGCCGTGATCCTAACCAACTTCGTCCAGAGGACTAAAACTGCATTTGGATAGAAGGCACTGTCCCTACTTTGAAAGACGCTATTGAACTCTTTTGATCAAATTAATCCTTTTTATAGTTCAAGCCCACGTCATTCTGCGCCATTTCTCTTCAAAGATTTTGTGCCACACATGTACGTAATCATTATCGGAAAATTATATTTGAGAGCCCCCAATAAACACGCCAGGCCAGTCAACCACAAGTGTTGTGGAAGCAAGTAGACTCTTATCGACCAGCCTTTGCTTGAACGAAGTGGTGCAGCGCACAAGTACTACCAACTTTGTGACCAGGAAAAGTGAGCCAAATGTCACTCATGAGACCGCTTCATCCCGGTGACAACCAACACAGGGAATTTGTAGTGTAGGAGTACGTTGAAACATTTAAACTGAGTGATCAACGCTTCCTGAGGATTGTCACTTCCGCGTTCACTGCATGTCATACTATGCAGTGCTTGCAGTAAGTCGCTGCGCGTGGTAGAAATGTATTGCGTGTGCTGCACTGAAACCGTTTTGGTGGAAATCGAGACTCAGCTGAGCACTGGAGTTCCACTTCCAGCGACATTGTTGGGTGTAACCAGCAGTGGAAGAGAGGTACCATGGGAAATTCTGTTTTGGATAGCCAACAGACCTGCTATCCAACAGGAAGTCCATTATCTAGGGGTCCCTTTTCTACAACAGTGGTTTTGGCAAATGGCACTGTGGCTGAGAGAGCGTGCACAGCACAGCTTAGAGAGCATTAGGTTGGGTCTGGCTTGCTTAGGTTATTGCTGCTTAGAGAGCATTCATTGGCAGTGTTGCAAGGCATATCATGATTTCCAGCAAAGTGACCAGGCTGTGTCCTCTTCAGGACTCAAAAATTTGAATAGAATCTGAAATTTGATAGAAAACATGCAGGTCCTGCACCTCTGGTTGGAACAACTACTTGCAGAAACGAGCCAAAGAAGAAGGCAACGTTTGAACATAACCATCCAATTGTATCACTACGGGAAGAAGTATGTCTAGAACTTCTTCATCATGAATCACCATCATTGATACAGGTTGGTGGCCTAGGGAAATAGTGGAAGACAATCAGACAAAAATAGGCAAATGTGATACTATCATCAACATAGAGTAGAAAGGGCATGGGTCTTCACTGACTTCAAAAGAGTTATCAAGTAGTCCTTCATGCTCTCCATGGTATTTACAGGGGAGACACAGAAATGCTAATTAACTTAATCAAACAACGGTTTCAGCCTGGGAGCAGAATAACGAGCAACTGTTGGAAAGCATTCAATGGAATATGTCGAGAAGGCTTTGGGCACCTTTGGGTATATCATAGCATATTGTTCAAGGATCCCGATACGAGTGCTTGTACTGACTTAATCAAAGGAAGCTGGCTTTAACTCTGGCAAAGTATGACATCTCCAAAAAGTGATTGCCTGGATGTCTTGCAGAATATTTATGGAAGAGACAAAAGCAAAAAAGGGCTGAAGATCCATTTCTGGCCATGTGTAAATTTCTTAGTTCCGTGAATGACCTGCAAAGTGAAAATACTTAGACAGTGGCCACACTTACAGTTTTGTCATTCCTGAAATGTGTCATGGTTGTACAAATATAACATATGACTGTATGTTCTCTGCTACAAGTGCAAATCACTCTGATAATTGTTCTGTTACATTTCTTCAGGAGAATGGCAACGCTGCCTTTGTCTACCTTTTCATTCAGCAGATGTTCCGTAATGATGACCCGAATTGTGATATCCGTCAAGTCTTTGGCATCGCTGACTTTGTTCACTTCACCATTCAGCTTTTTTGCATAATTTCAGAAAATTTTCTGCTGGCCTTCGGGCCTCCAGACTCCCGAGATTGCAAATTTTCAACAAGTTTTGCTGTAGAAAAGGTCTAAAAACTGTTCGTTTTTCCTGTCTTCGTTTGCTGCACTTCTGTACGAGTTGTCAATCGCTCAAGCCGTGCAGTTCAGTCTACATGGGAGAGGGGGGAGGCTGCCGTACAGACCGGGGGGATCATGAAGTGCCCCTGGAGGGTGTCCAGGTGGAGTGGGCTGCCTGGAACCGGTAAGGTCGAGGTTCCCGGAGGCCTAGAGGAAATATCAGAAAATTTTGCCCAAAAAGTGGCGACAACGATCTAAAAGCTGGCATGACATTCCCCACAACCCCGCACAGTTTGGGCGCCGCAGCTCAGATTGAGCCACCCCAATCTTGTCGTGGACTGAAGCTGACGTCAATCGTAGGTGTCTGAATGATCGTTTTTAGGTGAAATTTCCACTGAAAATGTTTCACTTGAGCACACCTCATACGTTTCTTCCGAATGCAGTGACTTATCACCGGCCCTGTATTTTACTTATAGCATAAACCCTTGAGTCAAGGAAAGGACCAAAAAATATATTCCTGGGAGGGTTCGAGCCCCCAGGCCCCTCCTCAGGGAGGCTCTTCTTCCCTCAACCCCTTTTTTAATACTCTTGATAACGAGATGGGAGCACAGTACAATAGTGTTTACAATAGACACAGTACAAGTCAGTGAGTAAAAACGACAGAAATGTCAAAATCATTGCTGAAGAATCAAATTGTGCAAGCTGATGCAGCCGTAAAAAAGGCGGTATGTTCGGTTGTCTGTCTATGTGTCTGTCCAGCTTTTGCGTTAGGGTCGGGGTGAGGACGAAACGGGACGTGAATACGTATCAATTCTAATCTTTTCAGTCTAAATTTAAATGCTTTGATAACACTAACTCAAAAATTAGCTGAAAGTCTATGAGAATAGGCCAATATGACGGATTGTTTTTTCAGTTACTACCAATCACCCATCGTTTACTAAAGTTTGGTGGGCGTCACAGGGGGACAAGTACTAGAGAAGTTGCCCTCTCGTTGTGTTGGGCTGTCAAATCGTGCACTGATGAACGCGGAATGCAAAGTAGGACTTGACCGTGGCTTTTGCATTGAAGAGGACATCACCTAAATAGTGATCATGGCTCCCCTCAAAACTATCACCTCAATGACGAAAGCTGCCAAGTTGCTAATTGCAGGATTAAACAAAGAGAACTGTTTCTTCTTCAACAGCCCTAAGAGCAATCGATCCCAAAGTAACTTTTACCGAACTCGTGGGAGATCGCATGACATTAGACCAACCAGGCTATAGTGGTGACAACTTTCTCCCATGGATCAAAGCTTTTGTTGGACATAAACTCAACGAGGAGACCGACACCTTTGCCACAAACAGATCAGGGAAGACGAAAAATTCCCGTTGTCCTTCATAGCGTGTAAAGAGCCAATATCGTCGGTCTATCATGCAAAATGGGAAAGGCTGTGGAGAATCCTGACCACATGCTGCAAAACAGAGTTCTGGCTCGGGTCCCCGGGATACCGGGGTCCAGGATCTCTCGACTCTCGCAAAAACAACTGGGAAAGGTGCACCACCTTTGTGTTTTGCCAGCCTTAACCGGCCACAATTATACCACTAGACAAGAGTGTGAGGGGGAACAGGGGGAGGTTGTACACCTCACATGGAGGTGATCAGCCCTAGTGAGGAGAGTGAACTGATGCTGTCTTTGTCACATCGTCCATTTGGCATTCATTTCGTTTGGATTAGTGACGTCTGAAAAGAACCACTTTACAACACTCCCTTCCCTGAAAGCGTATGGTAACGTAGGAGAAAAAGAAAGGCGGCCATCAATATAGGGGAACTACAGTTATGCCACGAAAGTGACGATTGGAGCGACTGGAGCCGTCAAGGCCACCACAGCAACTGCAGCGACCGGACCTGACAGTGACAATCAGAGCGGAACGACCGATCTCGTCAGTGACCGTCATAGAGACCAGAGCGACGAAACCATCAGTGACAATCAGAGGGACCGGAGCTGTCAAGAAGCACGTAATAGCCAGATCTGCTGAAGAGGTAATTGACGATTTAGGGCCTCTAAAGTCAAAGCAGAGGTATGATCAATGTTGGACTGCTTTAGCACAGTTCTGAAAGAAAGAGTCCGCGATCATGCTCTTGTGCACGAACATGATGTTTTGGCCTGTAGCACGTCCAAGGATAGGTTGGAGGGCGCCATCTTTGGCATGTGGCTCTGGAGGGTGGGTGGCCACATCCACAGAAAGTTTCAACCACTTTCATGATGGAAAAGTGGTCAAAACAGGCACGGTGCTCTTGTCAACTCATGTTACTGTGAGTGCTCTAGCATCACAATGAGCTCTTGAAACTTAACAAAACTACAGAATGTCATGAGTGACTATCTCGGCTACACATTGGATGTCAAAATCCAACTCTAAAACATTCCTGCTCAGAATATGAAATCATTAACCACCAAGCAACATTACTTACACCAAGGACTGTATATCTCCCTAATCAGTGCGTAGAGAGGTGGTAGCGTGACAATTAACAATCACAACTGCAAGAATGAACATTGTGGCCCCAATAATAATTGTACTGTGTGTTCTTTTCTAGACCATCTTTGGACAACATGAATGCGAAATGGATAATGTAACGTAGAACACAGTACATTCATTTGGGAAAGTATCATTTCCCAAACATGACATCTCTGCAGCCCTCATTGTTGCTTTCGTTCCTTGGGCAGCTACACCTTTGGGTTGCAGAGACCTCTTGTTTTCAAAATGATACCTTGCCACAAGCAAGTAATGTACTATATTAGCCTGCTCAGGTCTACCAAAATAAATTCCATTAGACAGGCTATGAGGGAGGCAGAGGAATAGTACACCATGCGCATTCTGGAGGGTAGCATTTGGCACACATGAGGTCTCTCTTCACTCTAAGTACAATAGGAGGATGGGAAAGTAGTTCTTTGCCAGACTGCCTAAATATAAACGAATTGAATGCAAAGTGGACAATCCTGCAGCCCCTATTGTTGCCCTCAAGCTTCAGGCTGCAGACTCCTTGTGCTCATAAAATGCCACTTTGCCAAATGCACATAAAGTAGTAGTATTGTAAATGCAATCACCAAAGCAAAGGGTAAGATCTTTTTGGAGGTTACCCCCATCATGCGAGCACTTCTTCATGGGGCGCATGAGCCTTTCACAACTAAATACTAGGTGGGCGGTGTAAACACTGGGCAAAGTAAAGTTTCCATTTTTGAACACGTAACACGTAGGAAATATTTGTAATTTTACTTTCTTGTATGTCTTGCATTTGAGATTCACTGCTGATAATGACGAGTTCTGGTCTCATGTTGCTCCCAGCACTACTTTGTTAAAGTAAAGCGTGACCCAGTTAGCTCTGTTCTGTACTGGGAAGTTGGTTGTCAAGGGGAACGAAACGTAGTAAGAAGAGAGTAGCCATGGGGATGATAAAACAGATGTCAGAAGAAAATTGTGAGAGGGCCAAACGTGTCGTAAGAAAGGGGGCAACGAACCCTTCTCTGCTTTTTCTACATACTGCACATTTCAGTACGTCTACAATCAAACGTCACGTGAACAATCAGTCGAGTCGTTCTTCTTCTTGCTACTTTTTTGCTTTTGTGTTGATGACTGCACGTACCGCGATTCAGTGCTGTGCTTTTTGCTCAATTAACCTGACCCTGCCTTACCTTGTATCCAATAAAATATGATGCCAACTTAACCTCTCAAAGCTCAGCCACTCGGTTCCTGTGATTGTGGCTGAAAACTATATCCTGTTCCCGTGTTGTACGCTCCAGCCTATACAGCTTGCAGTGCCATATTTCATCACAATAAAACGTTCGGCTTATTTGCGGTTTCTGGCCATTTTTCCGCAGCAAAAAATGCGCAACTCAACCAAGTCCACGGCTTTAGTCTTAGAGAAAGCTTGGATAAAGCAAGTGATTGAGAACCTTTTCTTTCATGATTGTTTGTTCAAGTAGTAGAGAAAGTCATACAAGATGCTTCCGCACTCATTCGTGAACAAGCACTACCAGGGATCAAGTCCAGGGGCCGAATTGCGCAGGGGCTTGATCATGGTAAAGTGCAAGAAACCATGCAATCTTAACCCCATCCAAATAAATCGTCATCATGTCTCCTCTTCACAATTTTTGGGGGGATCTTGCAAAGGCCGGAAATTTGTCCATGGCATTGAGAGGTAAAAGTCATGCCATTCGACAACCCATGTCAACGAGCCATGACATTTTGATACCATGCTTTGAGAATACTGATTTTGCCGTAAATAACGATTCTGTGAGAGAAGTGCTCTTGTTGCTTCTTTTGTGTAGACACGCGTGAAATGCAGGAATGCTATGATACTCAATTGACTGAGATCAGTAGAAATGATCATGATTTTTAGCGCAATCTTTTTGGACACATTTGCATATTGACTTCGTACCCCTTGTCACCTAGGAGCGTGTCGTGATCCAGACGGATAATGCCCTCTCAATGATCAGCCAATATGTGGCATGCCTACTGAACCGTATAAATCGATGCTTATCATACGAGTACGTAGTACTGTGTCTGACATCATTCTACTGTACCCCACCGCATATACGAGAGCCATTCGAGAAAAAGTAATGCTATACCAAATGCTCAGACCTGTAAGGGTTTCCAGAAAGTTTTTTTCCTCTTCCACATGTCGATAATGTGCAGGAAGCCATTCTTTACTATCATTCCTCTGTACCCCTCCACTGAAGTTGGTGTCAGAGGTTGCAGGACCCATGCTAGCCACTTTCTTCTCTAACGCAAGATATTCCCTGAGGATGAGAAACGATACTGTTTAATGATGTCTCGAAAGTATGTTTCTGAACCAACAGCTAGAAATCACGGCAAACCCGAGTATTCACCCTGGTCTCCCTGGTCCTTGTTGACCTTTTCTCATCCTTCTCAGAACTGTTTGTGGAGAGCAAACACTAGGCTCGTGCAACTAGTAAAATAATTGGTGATCTTGATTACCAATTAATTTAGCATCATGCAATTTTGACTATGGTCAGTGATGATTACTACTTTTTGAACTCATATTTTAACCTTTCTCCAGGATCTTTAAGTTCTGATGAAGGTACACCGGTGTTGCCACATTCTCCTTGTCCAGCAGGGTTCTAGTGGCTGACACAGAGCTGCCACTGAATAGACACTAAGTGGTGGCATTGCTGCCGGGTGAAACTAGTTGAGAAAAAGATAGGCGAAGAGGCTTTTTCGTTTTTCTCAACTGGCGTCTGAAGAGCAGGCAGACGAGCATTGGCGCCACTAGGAGGTGATTGTCAACTTGTCACTAACCGTCAATGGCAAGTAATCATTGATTAACCATTTAGAGCTGGGCATTTTATGCTTATATGCAAAGAATGTGCATCAAATGAAAGTCATTTATGTCAAACGGTTGGCTAATCAAGCTCAAAAATATGTTAATAAAATTTGGGGACCAAAGCTACATTTTAACCCAAATGAATGAGCAATAGATCAGACCAAGAGAGCCAATGACGCAGAGTAAGTATCATGAAATAACTCATGACTTTGTTACTGCTGCTTCAAAGAACAGATGACGAGAAAAAAAGATTTGATCAAGGTCATGGTTTCCTGACACTATTGTTGCACAATCTGGGTCGGAGTTCGTCTGCTTGGTGCAGCGGCATTACAGTGCCTCTCCCTGAACTGGGCCCACTTGGGATGCTTCAGCTTGTACCGAGGAACATTCGAACTGATGAACACATTGGCTAGGTCCTTGGCAAACTAGGAAGTTGTGGAGGGCTGGAGGGAGAGTTTAAGGTGTTGCCGCCTGTCTCGGTGAGGCCCTCCTGCCTCACCGAGCTCCGTCTTGGCCTCGTGGTTCATTGATGCCACATATTGGACCACAGTGCAATAGCGCTTGGGGATGCACTTTGTTGAGCACATTTTGCAGAATGCAAAATCATTCTTGGCACCGTAGGCCCAGATCTTCTCTCCATGGATTTCTCAGATCAATGCATACGAATCTGTGTCCTTCGGCATTTTCAAACAAGATGATTTGTTTTCTGACTCAGCCTGAGTCAGTTGTGATCTTCTGTTTACACTTTATGATGGAAACAGCCACAGACTTAGTGGTTATACCCAGACCTCCAGTGTGGCAGAGTCATCTATTGGATCCCTGATGACCAGCTTGGAGGCAGAAGGACAACTTGAGGGGGAGGAAGGAGAAGGAGGGGTGAGCAATAGGGATGCATGCAAGTAGTCTGTGGTAGAGA
>JAAUXU010095488.1_pt1 | contig 11203 bp, 13 predicted proteins | sample 7278151 | NCBI WGS metagenome assembly JAAUXU01 (sample SAMN14350113, study PRJNA611818) | marine sediment metagenome | isolation source: surface marine sediment (1.8m) | place: French Polynesia: Moorea | collected 2018-08 | reverse complement strand
TGGAGACAGGCTCGGACTCGGACCTGAACAACTTCTTCCCCTTCTATTCTACCGTACTTCTTCCCTTCCTTTTCTTTACATTCTTTTTGTCAAGACTTCAGAGTTGCCTGACACAAGGTGACAAGGTGTTTCTTACAATCTTAGAGGGAAATGTATTTTGACGTCTTATTTAGACTTTTCATTCATTACCGGTATTAAATGTTCTCTTTTTTTGTTAAACTTCAAAATTGTTCGTTCAGCGTAGTTTTACTCAAAATATTTCAAGCCTGGTAACCTTGCAAATCCACGTAAAGTTGTTTACATTCGAGACGCAATGTCGGGTCAAATTTTTTGTTACTAAACCTCTGGTATGTTTTTTTTACATTTACTGGTATCTTACAACTTTATTGCTCTTTACATTCAATATTTTCACTGCCTATTCCTTCATCTACATCATTTTCCTGAACTGTATTGCTTTGCACGCAAAAATTATCAAAGTTAATGGACTTAGTCCGCGTTTGCGCAGAACATCCCATAATACAGCTGCCTGAGCAGCTGAGCTGCCGAAGGTTAAAAAAGTTACAAACCCAAACAAGCGTCTCCTCCGGCAGTCCCGCTCCCGCGGCAGTCCACTGTCCTCCCCTCCGCCGTCCTCCTCCTCCTCCCCCCACTTGGTCCTCAACTTGTTCTCCTCGTCCGCGCCCTCCCTCAATCCGCCAAGATGAATCCGCTGACCAACATCAAGAACCTGAACGCCATGAACGATCGTGAGCTGGACATGGGCGTGGCGGGCACCTCCCGATCCTGGCACAACGAGTACCGAGACTCGGCCTGGGTCTTCACCGGAGGGCTCCCCTACGAACTGACGGAGGGGGACGTCCTGGCCGTCTTCTCGCAGTACGGCGAGATCGTCCACATCAACCTGGTGAGGGACCTCCAGTCCGGCAAGAGCAAGGGCTTCGGCTTCGTCTGCTACGAGGACCAGAGGAGCACCATCCTGGCGGTGGACAACCTCAACGGCATCAGGCTGTGCAAGCGCACCATCCGCGTCGACCACGTCCAGACGTACAAGCTGCCGAAGGACCTGGAGAAGCTGGACGCCGACCGAAAGAGGCTCTTCCTGGAGGGGTGCGCACCAAAGCCCATTGGAGGAGGGGAGGACCAGGATGAGGACGAAGAGAAGGAGGGGAACGAGGAGGAGGAGGAGGACAAGAAGGGCGGAAAGAAGAAGAAGAAGAAAAAGGACAAGAAGAAGAAGAAGAAGAAAGAGCGCGACAAGGACAAGGTCAGGAAGGTGCAGGAGAGCAGCAGCAGCGATTCGGAAGAGTACTCGGGCAAGACCTCCAAGGGCAGGGACAGGGAGGTCAAAAAGGAGCCTGATTCCAGCTCCAGGGAGGAGGATAGGGGGAGCAGGATCCGCCCCCGCGTCGACGATTTTGAGAGAGGAGCTCCTCGTGGGAGGGACAGAAATCGAAGCCGCAGCCGGGAGAGAAGTGGGAGTAGAGACCGGGATCGAGCGAGGAGGGATAGGAGCCGGAGTCGTGATCGCGGGGAAGACCGGCGGAGGCGCGTACAACGTCCAAGCCCTCCGAGGAACAGCAAGCAAGATCGCAGGAGTAGAAGCAGGAGCCGAGAGAGGCGAAGAGATCTTAGGTAGTACCACGGCTCCTCATACAGTTGACCTCTTGTTACCTGTACTTATGACATGAAGAACGTGAAAAAAATAAAAATATCGACCAAGGTTCTTGCGTGGTTGGCTGATTTGTTTTGCCTAGTTCATGTGCGGAAAAAATGCCCTGGTCAATTAACGGGGGTATATCAAAACATTTATTTCCTTTCAAAAGAAATCCTTTACTTTATTTTGTGAAATTTTTGAAAATTATTTTTGCAACTACATACTTTTCAGCATTTTTGCATGAAATATTTTTACTATATTAGAGTCCATTAAAACTTTTTTGTTTCATAAACTTTTTTGTCAGATTTCTCAGTTCTGTATTTACAAGAGGGGGCTGATCACAATTTTGACTAGCGGCCACCTCCGCTTTCCTATTAGAACTCCTTTCGAGGTTCCGTTGGACAACATTTTCCTGCCTGCTCTCTTTTCTCTTTTCTCTGCTCCACGTCAGCCAAGAAACGAGAAACAGCTGCAAGTGCAAAAAAAGAGAAGTTAGAAGAGAGGGAAAGAAATCGAAGCCGGTCACGGTCGCCATCGCCAAGCCGGACTCCAACTCCGAGTCCTCCAACGTCTCCCCAGTCTTCTCCTCCTCCTTCACCATGTTGGACTCGCTCTTCGACGATGTCCGACGCATGGACAAGAGGCAGTTTTTCTACCAGGTAATTGCAAACAGAATCTTGGACACACTGTCGAAATCAGTGAACCGAGGACGTGTACCTGCGTGCGTGCACTGTACAGCGTGTAGTTCTCACTGAAGCAATGTCGGCTTGAACGAAGGATGTGGTTCTTTGCAGGTTCTGTCCTTCGGCATGATCGTGTCCTCGGCGCTCATGATCTGGAAGGGCCTGATGGTGGTGACCGGCTCCGAGTCCCCCATCGTGGTGGTCCTCTCCGGCTCGATGGAGCCCGCCTTCCACCGCGGCGACCTGCTCTTCCTGACCAACTACGAGTCCGAGGACATCCGCGTGGGCGAGATCGTGGTCTTCAAGGTTGAGGGGCGGGACATCCCCATCGTGCACAGGGTGCTCAAGCTGCACGAGAAGGCCGACGGCGAGGTCAAGTTCCTCACCAAGGGAGACAACAACTCCGTCGATGACAGGGGGCTCTACGCGCCGGGACAGGTGAGTGGGGGAAATGGAAATAATTCGTTTTCGACTTTTCTTTTGCAAAAATATAGCCTCAAATTTTTGAAAGCTTTAAATTGAGTTTAAAATTTAAATATTTCCTTTGCAGAATTGGTTAACGCGGAAGGACGTAGTTGGCCGGGCGAGAGGCTTCCTCCCTTACGTGGGCATAGTGACCATCATAATGAACGAGTATCCAAAGTTCAAGTACGCTGTGCTGGCCTGCCTCGGGTTTTACGTGCTCATACACCGGGAGTAGCAGCGATGTGAATACGAGAGTGTGCTTCTGCGGCATTTCCTCCACCGCGCAGGAGGAAGTCTTTGCTAGAGCAACAACCACATGTCATCCAGTCACAAGAAAAAAGATCCCAAAAGAGATCGATCCCACAAGAGCGGGGCTTCCTTAGGTGGTGGTTAAGGCCAAGGTGTGGTGGCCAAAAAACGACGAACTTAGCTACAAAACATCCGTTTATACACAACTTGCTGTGCGTTTTTGCAGTTTCCCCCTTTTTTGTTCGGATTTATATTTTTCTGCCTTTGTGAAAATGTGTGAAAGATGCTGTTGTTGAGAAAACTTCTTTTCCAGGAAAATAATAATCTTGCCTGCTTGAGATCATGTCACACAGAATCCCAGATTTGGCCACCCACTACCGCCTCCAAGACACGCATTCCCATCAAATGAACTGTTTCTTGTGAAAAAATACCCTCCTATCATCTCCGCGGAAAAAACCCTCCTTCGGTATTAATGTATCATTATGCTGGCGGCAACACAATTCCTTTCTCTGAAAAGGCTGTTGTCCTGAATAAAATTGTGATGAATGACAAAACAACTCCACATTTGTAGGAAGTGATTGTTGTTTTTCTGAGACATTTTACTATCGCCCATAGTCATCCCCTGGTTCCGCTCTGATCTCCGGACCTGAACTCCCTCCTGAGCTTCTCCAGCGCCCTCTGCACGGCGGTGTCAGCCTTCCTCCGCCTATTCTCGCTGCCATTGGTGCCCTTTGGGTCTGCGGCGTGGTCTTCGAGGCTCATCCTTCGGAAGGTGGCCGCCTGAGGGCCAAAGTTGGACTGGGAAAAGTCAGGGCGGGAGGCGAGGACGTTCAGAACAGGGATCGCCTCCGAAAGGGGCAGCTGGGGAACAACAAAAATAGTTTTTGCTAAACGAGATTCCTCACAAAAATATTTTCTTCATACATCATTTGTGGTGAAGTAGACGTGATAGCCCTGCCGAACCAGCTGGAGCCCGCTGCCTGGAACCCACCTCTCCAGTAGGGGAATAAGCCTACGAAATTTAAGAGTGCTTTCCCGTGAAAGATAACATAGAGAAAACATTTATTCATTTTTCAACCTCGTCCTCTTGTTCCTGTAGACGGAGTTGACGAAGAAGTCGAGGTGCTCCGCGGTGGCCGGCGGGGTGAGACCTAGGTCTGCCTTTGGGCGCATGCGCAGGAGGTAGAACTTGTCGTCCATCCGGTCGTAGAGGCGGGTCATAGAACGGTGGGTGTCTCCGTTGGGAGAGGAGGAGGAGCGGGGTCGGCGCCAGGGGAAGAAGGACGTCCGCGGGAGGGACATGACCAGCTCGTAGTCAAACACCAGCTGGAAGAGCGCGTTCTGCGGCCTGAAGGTGACGGCTCGCGCAGCGTCAGAGGTCAGGTGGAGCATGGTCCTCGAGGAGACCACCAGGAAGAACTCGGGCCTACCCTCGAAGAAGACGTTGAGTAGGGAGTCCCTCTGCAGGCACCGGCTGGTCAAGTACTTGACGAAGGAGTGATTGACGGTGCCGTACAGGGTGTACGGGGGGTTCTTCCTCAGCCAGGGGTCGTCTTCCTTTTTGCTTCCGGAAGAGGACGGGGAGAGGGAGTTTGTGACCTCGTACAGAGGGGAGAGGTGTTGGCCCTTGGCGGCGAGGAAGTCCGACACGATCTGAACCAGGTTGAGGTCCTTGAAGTCGATTCTAGGAATAAGAAATCGGATTGTTGATGGTCATCGCGAACCGATTTTTTTTTCGTTCGTACCTGTCTGCAACGTGGTAAAGCGTCTCTTTCAGAGCCCAGTCGTGGAGCGGCTTCATCTTACGATCGCGGACAAAGACCTGATCAAGAATAGGAACCTGTTTTTAGGGGGATTGTAACAAAAGATGCTTCCCAGTTCGCACTTGCCTTTGCCTCCGGGAAAACCCCTCTCTCCAGCAGCCTTCTTGTGACGTCGCAGCACCCTCCGTCCGCATCCATGAACACCCTGGTGTCGGGGCCGCGCTCAGACTTTTCGGCAATTGCGTCGGCAACGTCCTTGGCAAGGACCGGGTCCAGCAGAACCGTCTTCTCTGCGTAGGCGGAGCGGGTATAGCTCTGAAGGTGGGTCCACAGAGATACCTGCGAGCGAAGAACAGTAAATGTTAATAAACCGAAGAATTAAATGTATTTCTTTTCTTTCAACCTGCTTTGCCGGCTTCTGTTGGTTGACCTTCTTCTTTGCCGTTTTCCCTTGCCACACGGCGCTCTCGCTCTGGAGGAGGCCGAAGGCGCCGGGGTTCAGGCGGGCGGCGTGGTCGCGCTCTCCATCCTGACAAGGGAGCAAATGAGTGAGAAGGTATTTCTCAAGATATCCGTGCATACTTCGACTTGTACGGCGCCGCTGGAGTCTGCGTATGTTTCCGAGGCCGTATCTTTTTGGCCACGTGCCGCCACGCTGCCGCCAGATGGAACCAGCCGGGATTCCTCCTCCCTTATCTTCCCCACCACCACGTCCTCCTCGCTCTCGTCGGACGAGGAAGAGGAGGCAATGCCGCGGATAAGGGAGCTGTCAAGGCTTGACACAGTCATCGTCCGCGACCGCAAGATGCGAAGCGAGGCCCAATGGAGGCCGCTCAGGCGGGCGGAGCAAGACATGATGCAGAACACCTGATTCAGGATATTTCAATGTGCAACTTTTCTCTAGCTTTTATGCTAGGGGTCAGGGTCACTCAGACGAGGGCAAATGAGGTCTTAAACTCTTAATGATGTGATCCAACGCACATCCAGCCTCATGCTACTCGATGCCGATGCTACTCTTTCTTTATGTGTAGCGGCTGCACTGCAGCCTGATTACGGCGAAGTGTTTATGTAATTTGATTTTTGTTTACAAAGGCAATGCGGCGGAGGGAGCGGGAATTTCAAAATGTGAAAATCTGTAGCCGTGCATGGGGACAGAAAAAGGGCCGATGTCATTTGGGCGAATCGATATTTTTTACCCAGGGTAGTCAATTAGGCGAATGACAACTTAGACAATTGGGCGAATATTTTTCCCAGGGTGGTCATTTGGGCGAATCTTTGTAATATACACAGAAAGCTCACAACTCACATAATATGAAAAGGAATTGGACAAGACACCTGCAAAAAAAAAAAATTTCGAGCCAGAAGATTTTTAATGTTCTTGCAGTTTTGCCCAAACAAAGTTTTTTTTCTAAAAAAATCAAATCTAGCTTCACTTTTCTTACACTAAGTATAAAAGGGAGGGGAGAACTATTAAATGAACCAACCAACAAATAAATAAAAGAAACACTGTACTTTAAAAAATTTCATTCCCTCCAGCAGAACCCCTGCCCATATCCACCGAAACTCCTAAGAAACAAATGTGCAATTTTGTGAATTTTGTGAAAATGCAGGAAAAATGTTTTTCACCAAAATAACCACCTTGTTTTCCCCCAAATGTATACCCTGTCAAAACATTCGCCCAAATGTCTGGAAAAGCAGTTTCGCCCAATTGTCTACCCTTGAATTCGCCCGAATGTCTCCCTCCCACAGAAAAACGATCAAAATTATCCCCGAAAACGCCATTACCGCGATACGTAAAGAATAGCCAAATATCATAGGGAATCTTAGTCTTACTGAAATTACTACGTAAATGACCGTAGTGGAGGAGCGCAGCAAATAAATAGGAGAACACTTTATATTTCACCGACGACTAATTCACGCATTTTGTGAGTCACTTTTTGCCCCTTCGCTGTCAATGCCCTTCATCGTCCTCCACCTCTGCAGCACGTCCTCCCATTCCTTTTCCCTCGCCTCCTGCTTCTCCCAGAACTTTGACCTCTCGTCGAAGCTCATCCAACGCTTCCTCCCCACGTAGGAGTTGTACCGTTCCCTCCCCCACTCCTTAGGGATGTCTCTCGAAACGTCAAAGTCATCGTAGGTGGAGTGCTTCTCGTCCAGGAACTGCCTCATGGAGTGAGGCTGCACCTCGTCCTCCAGGATGACGTCCCCCGTGTAGATCTTGTGCGCGTGCAGCCTGTAGTCCCTGGCCTCCGCCTCCGCCTCGGTCGCCAAAGCCGCGCCGCCAACGCCGCCGCGACGGCGGATCACCTCCTTCAGCAGCGGGGGCATCTCCAGGTATTTTGGCTTCCGCGGCGCGTCTGCTGTCGGGTCGTAGTCCTTTATCTTGTCCCACTGGCAGAAGGACTCCTCCTCCTCCTTGGGGACCAGGCGGAAGTCTGGCTTGTGCGCCACGGCGGAGAGGACGCTGGGCTCCTTGTAGCGGCGGCCGCAGTAGACGCGCTCGGCAACCACGCGACCATGGAGGGTCTCCTTGTCCATTAGGGGCTGGAAAAATGTCTTATGAACGAACTGCAATTATAATTGTATTCATCTTGCACACCTGAGCAAGAAGGATTCTGTAGAAGCTGATCTGTCCAGGATGGTCATAGTGGTCGATGGTCCTGTACACTATTCTGCCTTTGCCGCATTCCTTGAGCCTGCAGAGGATCTTGAAGAGGGGCTTGCCTTGGTAGAGGGAGGTCTTCCCAAAGTACTGGTACGGCATCCTGCAATTTTAGAGTAGAGACAGGGAAACCTTGCATTAGTACAGACCATCAGCAACGCTGGAGGCAATGCATATCATTTTATATTTTTGGATCACGTCATCCGGAACCGGCATTTATTTCCATCATCAAATTATTCTTCACTTGTAAGACATACTCCTCCCGCCAGCCTTAAACTTTTGCTTCTTTCCCCCTCCTCCCCCCTTCTTGTCGAATCCCTTCCATGGATCATACGCGGCCCCGTTGTTGCCCTTGCCCTTCTTCTTGCCGCCACCGCCGGTGAACTGTCCAAAGTCCGCGCTCTCATAGTCCATCGAGGAGGAGGGGTCCCTCTCGACCGCCTCCTCCATCTTAGGCGTCTTCCCCGACGACATTGCGCTCTTCATCTGCTTCTTCCTCTTTTTGGCAAAGTTCTTAGCCGAGGAGATCGCCATGCCCGCCCTCAGCGGCTTGACGGGACCAGCGTCCACCTCCTCCTCGGCTTCAACAACTTCCCTCTCTTCCGTCCCGCTCCCGTTGCTCTCCCCACCCTGCTTTTCCGCCTCCTTTTCACTATCGGCAGCGAATTCTTCCGCCGTCATTGCCGTGAGGGCCTCGAAGTGCTCCCTGATGGACCTGACCTGGTCGGCGTGCTTGTCAAGCTCGTTGCCTCCCCGACCCTCTTCTCTGCCCTTGACGTGCTGGAGGTAGGGCTTCAGCATCTTGTAGCGCAGGTAAGGGCTGAGGAAAGAGGTCTTGGCGGGAGGGGAAGCGAATGTTGGCGATTCCTTGGTCTTCTTCTTCCCCTTCTTCTTCTCCGTGGGGCTCGGAGAGCGGTCGAAGATTGTGCCGATGGAGGAGGAGGAGGCCCCATCGATGGACAGCCTCCGAAGAAGGGCCTCGCCGTCTTCGTTTTCCTCCCCGGCTCTGTTCTCCAGGTCTGCTACTCTGCTAAGGTCCAATGTGGTGGACAGCGGGTCTTCTGCCAGGTCGGCCTGAAGGAGCCTCCGAGTGTGGTCCTGGTGAGCGCGGTGCTTGCTCTGCTCAATGTCCAGGTCAGCCGCAGTAGACTCCAGCGGGGATTCCCTGAAAAAAGTCGAATTTGATTTTTTGTCTCTTTCTGTGAAGGCTACCTTAATATTTGCAGTACCTGGCTCGGAGTATGATAAGATGAAGAGGCTGAAGATTTTGCCGGACTAGAGGCGGGATGGGGCTACAGCACGCCAGGATGCCCTGCATTTCTCTGCGAAAAGATCCGAGAATGAAAAAGTTTGCGGTGGAGTTGTCAATCTTAAAAAAACCTGTAACGTACCTGGGGAGCTCTGTGCATATCTTGAGCAGCATGTGGTTTGGTAGTACGAACTCCGTGCTCTCGTCCTCCTCCCTGGCCACCTTGTCCCTCCAGGAGAAGACCTCCCTCAGCGCACGCATCTGCCTGGAGTTCGGGTTGCTCCTGCTCCTCCTTACCAGCCCCATGTGGCCGTCGACGCCAACCCGGGCGGGCTTCTCGTACTTCCTGGTGCACATCTGGGTGCAGGCGTCGACGGTGGCGCGAAGCAGGTTGTCCCTCCCGTTGGCAGCGCCCAGCAGGTCCCGGCGCATCCTGCGGGCCACGTGCAGCAGGTATCTGGCGTCGGTGCGGGCGTAGTCGAGCATGCCGTCGGGTAGAGGGCGGACGCGCCAGTCAGCAAGCTGGAAGCGCTTGTCTACCTCGACCTAGAGTTGAAAAAACAGTTAGCACGTGTACTATAGTACAACTTGAACAATGCTACTTTCTCCATCACCTTGCAGTAATGCTTAAGGACGGACTTGTAACCCCGGCTCCCGATGGGAAAGTTTAGCCTGATCGCTGCCTGGTGCGTGTCGAACATGTTGACCACGTAAACGGAGAAGTCCCTCTGGAGCCAAAACAGGTCGTTGTCGCCGCCGTGGAACACCTTGACGATGGTGGGGTCGGTGAAGATCTCGTTGAGGCTCGTGAGTTGCCTCCAGAGAGGGAAAGGGTCCACGATGAAGTCTTTTTCGTCTGTGGATATCTGGAAAAAAACTCACAATGAACATCGAGACAAGTCGGGCCAACAAATAGCAAGGCGGCATACCTGAATGAGACAGGTGAATCCCTGGTAGGACCTGAACCAGTGCGCCTCCAAGTCGACGGAGATCTCATCTTCTTTCTTCAACTCTTCGATCATCCGCTCCAACTGCTCCGGCATCTCCACCCTCACCATCTTAGCCTCCGACACGGGCGTCGCCGGAGGGACTTCCCCGTTCTCTCCGCCTTTTGAGACTCCCCCCGACGTGGCCGCGAACACTTCCAGCTCGTGCAGGTAGGGATGGGTGTAGGACTCGATCTCAGTCCCGTCCCCCTCAGGGGAGTACTCTGGGAGGATCGAGAGCGGGCGGCGAGCGTTGGGTTTCTCCTTTATTCTTGGCTCAAAGGGGGAGCTGGCAGAGTTGTCGATCAGGTCCTTGAAGGCCAGCTGGGGGCGGAGGATGTTCTTGGCCGTGATCAGCTTGAAATCCTCAGCAGCAGATGAAGAGGAGGCGTCCTTTCTCACCGCCGGGTTTGGGCGGTTGTTCCAGCTTCCGGAGAGCATCCTGGTCTGGTTGGCCTTAGAGGCAGACACCTCCAGCAGCTCAGGGCCTTCCCCTTCTTGCTCCTCCTCATCTTTCGCCCTTTGCCCTGCCCTCTTTTTTAGTCCCGCGGCTTCGTCCACGCTCATCCCGATCCGCTCAAGCATCTCGTCGTTGGCTTCTGTCAGCAGGTCGCAGAGGTCCTCTGCCGAGGCCGAGGCCAGGTCGAGGCCGCCGGTTTTTAGGCCGTTCCACCGTAACAGGCGAGAGAGGAGGTCGGCCAGGGAGTCTCTCTCTGCAGTCATTACTCTGCGGAAGTCTGCGAAGGAGCAGTAGAAGTCCCAGTCGCCCTTTTTGGAGCTGGGGAGAGCGCCGGATGAGCCGATGGCGGAGGAAACGGCGCGCATCGACGACGCAGAGAAGGTGTCGGCCGAGAAGGACGAGAATGACGTGGAGGTGGAGGCATCCTCTTTTACTTCCTCCGCCCTGTCCCTCTTGGCTGCATGAGGCTTGGACGTGGTGTCCAGCGGGGACGAGCGCTTCTTGGACTTGGACGACATCTTGGCGCAATTTCAAGCCCTCTCAGTTGCGCATGTTCACGGGTCCCTCTTCGCCCTGAACTCGTCCTCCTCGTTGGAGATCAGGACCACGATGCACTTGACGCACGTTCCCAAAAGCACACTTTTGTTTTGATTTTCTGGCGGAAGTGAGAAGGCAACGGTATAGTAGCGCAACCTCGATAATTGAATTTTCCTCGCGGAATTTTCTTCACAGATGAGAAAGTGGCAGGGCTTTAGACGTCACTTTTGAAAAGTAACTACCCGGGCTCTTGGGTACAGGGTACTGAAGTCAGTTTTACAACTTAATTTTTTTCCATGGCCTTCATTTTGGGGCCACACCAGGATGTACCGCTTCACCAGACATCTGGTAAGAGGTACATCTTGGTGTGATACCAAAATAGAGACCATGGTAGAAGTTTAAGTTGTAAAATCAAGGCCACCTCAAGAACCTTGTCTGATCTTGTTGTTACTTACTTTTTTTTCTTTCCCTTTGCATCTTTGTTTCTCTGTTTCT
>JAAUXU010063699.1_pt1 | contig 11206 bp, 6 predicted proteins | sample 7278151 | NCBI WGS metagenome assembly JAAUXU01 (sample SAMN14350113, study PRJNA611818) | marine sediment metagenome | isolation source: surface marine sediment (1.8m) | place: French Polynesia: Moorea | collected 2018-08 | reverse complement strand
AACGCTCAATTTAGATCATTTTGCGTACCGGCATACACGAAACCCCAGATCCGGGCGTTTTCCATTGCTATATCCGCGATAGGCCAGCCTCAAATTGCTTATGCTGGCATGTTTCCAGCTCGATCCTTTGACCACATGATGGTTTCCCTGTGAGGGTCCGGTGGGATCGACATCGGTCTTACTGCTATTATAGGTATAAATCGAGTAAAAGTCATGGCACCACTCGGCTACATTGCCACCCAGGTCGAACAACCCCAGGTCGTTGGCTTTAAATTTGCCCGGTGGCGCCGATCCCGGGAAACCGTCATTGTATTTTTCGAGCACAGTGGCCAACAACTTTTTGGCAGATGCGTCGGCATAATTGCCCGAAGGCGTCGTCGGTGGAAATAGATTTCCCCATGGGTATTTGAGGCTGGCCGAATTACCTGAGAAGCGGGCACAATACTCCCATTCGGCTTCGGTGGCTAGCCGGTATCCGATGCCAATAGGGTCGGCAGCGACGAGGCGACCGCCCTTTTTCACGTATGCCGGCGGCAAAGACTCCTTCGCGCTCAACCAGTTGCAGAATAAGGCTGCTTGCTGCCATGTAATCTGAACGACCGGATGATCTTCCAGGGATAACGGTTGGCCGTTAAAGGCCCCGGAATTGTGACTGGCTAAAAACTGTTTAAACTGCCGGTTGGTTACTTCTTTCAAGCCCATATAAAACGGCCGCTGCAAATTTATATTGCGGAGGGTTTCGTTGGTGCGCCGGCCCTGTTCGCGTCGCGATGATCCCATGATGAACGACTGCGGTTCTACCAGTTTTAGCTTGTAGCCATTTTGGGCCGTGATAACGCCTTCCGGATCCGCAGGAGCTGAATGGCTTCGCTTCAAGGTGATGTTTACGATTTGCGGAAAGCCAGGCCGGGGGGTGATCCGGGTTCGGAAGGTTTCATATCCTGGTTTTTTGAGCTCCAGCTGGTGACCGATTGCCAACAAATTTAATTTGGCCGGTACGGGACCCTGATTCTTCCCATCGACAAAAAGTTGAGCATCAGGTGGCTCAACCACAAATTGAATAACCCCGAACTCCGGTTTCAATTGAATGGCCAGTGTTTTCTTTTTGCCGGTTGCCACCTGAACAGTTCGGGCCAAGTTTTCATAACCCGCCTTGGAGATTTGAACTTCATGCTGGACATCTGCCTGTAGAGAAATGGTTAAAGGGGTTTTCCCGGCAAATTTCCGGTCAATGGTCACATTGGCCCCGGATGGTGTGGTTTGCAAAGCCAAGGTGCCGTCGGCCGGTTGCAATTGGACATCTTTTATGGATTGGGGTTGATTGGGCACCACAGCCAGTTGCTTTTGCCAGGGTTTAAATCCTTCAGCACTTATTTTGAGGCGATAAGTGCCCTCGGGCAACTCCACTTTTATAGGCGTGTTGCCGGCGGGCTTGCCGTCTATCGATACCGCAGCGCCCTCTGGAATCGAGCTGATGAACACATCCGACCAGCCGGGGATCAATGTATATTCAAACGTCTGTTTCTCTGGGCAACCGATAATTTGCTCTTCGGTTTTGACATCCTGATAATTATCGGCCTGAATTTCCAGCACTCGCCGACCCGCTTTAACCGCCAGGTTTAAAATTGGGGTGGCGCCAACTTCTTGTCCGTCAATTATGAGCCGTGCACCGGTCAGCGGCACACCCGCTTGGCCCTCTGGATAGGCCTGTACGGAAATGCGTCCGGGAAGTTTTTCCATTTCAAATTGGACTGTTTGGTTTTTTTCGGCTCCCACCTCGAATGCCTTTTTCATGTCAGCATAGCAGTCTTTAGTGGCAATGAGGGTGTATTTGCCTGGCCGTAGCAGAAAGTGGCCGCCAAAGCGAGGGGCTAGCAGACTGCCGCCGATCGAAACTTCCTCCGGCTGTGGCTCAATTTGAATCGTAATTTGACGGGCGGTAAAAACAAACCAGCCGATTGCCAGCAGTAGGAGTAAACACAGACCAACCGCCATGCTAAGCCATCTGCGATAGCGATGTATGGCTCCGGCGCGTCTTTGTCTTCGTTTGGACCGAAAGGACACAGGGTCGATTTTCAATGCCTTTTCAGGTGAGCGGATGCTGTCCGATGTTGGGGTCGGCACATCTGCCATTTTTTGGCCCGCAACTCGGATGATAAAATCATTGCCACGGGCTTCAAATTGTATTCTGCAGCTGCCGACCTCAAGCCGGTCACCATGCATCAGCCAGACACTGTCTTTTAATTTTCGCCCGTTGTAGCGGACGACCACATCGCTGTGGCCCGCCTGCACGAAGGGTCGCTGCTGCGATAGACCGATGAAGGCAGCCTCAGTCGCCTTTTCAACATCTGAGATGATGATCGCAGCGGCCGGGCCTGCACCAATGACAATCGGAAAATCTTCCGTCGCAACGGTCCGATCGCCGCTGTGGTCTATGATTTTATAAGTTCGATTCAAATTTTAACCTCACATCGAATAATGACCCGTATCGGCCCTTGCTCGGGTTTGACGATGATTTTTTTGCGCACATCCTGGTATCCGTTCCGCGTCCCCACAACGGTATAAGAGCCGGGTCGCAGACGCAGCTCTCGGCTACTAAAACGGCCTAGCTTGCCAACTTTATATACGGCAACATCGGTGAAAGTATCGGATTCAAGGACTATTTTTACCGGCGTTTTAGCCGCATTAACGATACCTACCAGCTGATTAAATTGTTCTCTAAGGCGCGGCCCGGGCGTTTTCAGCGCCTCAATTTCGGCAACTAGCTCAAGAGCATTTTCAAGCTGACGATCCGATTCCAGAGCAGTCGGCTGTTGCAGAAAGAAATCGAGGCGTTTATTAATACGCATATGTTTCGATGCGCGTTGTTTGCCCTGCACGGCAAACGCTACATTAGGGTCGATTTCCAAAACCTTCTGGTAAGCGCTAAAGGCCTGCTGCCAGTTTTCAGACTTTTCTGAAGCAGCGGCCTGTCTGCGATAGGTTTCAATCTGTGACAGACGGATAGACTGATCCACCTGGGCAAGGGATTCTCTGGCTTCACGCGATTCTGGCCGGATTTTCAGGGCTTGGCGCAATTTTTGGCGAGCCAGTTGATGGTCTTTGCGATGGACGGCTGTCAGACCTTCTGACATTAATTGTTGGTATTTTTGCTCACGGAGCTGTTCGTCGACCCGTGTCAGAGATGCCTGGGCTCTCTTTGAAGCCGGATCCAGTTTGACCGCGTCCTGGTAGTCGGTTGAGGCGGCAGCAAGATTACCTGCAGCTTCATGGCGGTTTCCGGATTCGAGCAACTGCATAATGGCCTCGGTGTTTTTCGCGCGCTGCAAACTTTTTTTGGCCGTTGCATTGGACGGATCTATTAGCAGAGCGATCGAAAATTTTTCTTCAGCCAACTCACCGTTGCCTTCTTCGAGTGCATCTTGACCTTCGATTAGCAGTCTTTTTAAAACCGGCGCCATCTGGTTGACCAACTCTTGCGCTTTAGCCGAAGCGGCTGCATATTTTGCGGCTGCCGGGGCATACTGTTTTTCGATTAAAAACTGATCAGCTTCATCTGCCAATTGCGACATATCAGCATAAATCTGGTTACCCCATTGAGAAGCACCTTTGGTCTCCAATTTCTGTTTAAGCTGCATATATTCGCCCAGCTTGTTATCTGCTTTCTTTTTATCAGCAGCCAACTGTGGCGGATGCGGCGTTTTTACCGGTGCCTTCTCAGTCTGTGTGGACGTCTTTTCAGATTCCGCTTGTTGTTGCTTGCTCACCGGGCTTTTCGGTGGGGTTGATTTTTTGTTCAGACCGCCCAGATATTGCCACAACCAAAATCCACCGGCCAGCAGCACGACAAAAGCAACCATCAAGGCCGCCCCTTTGACCAAATTGGCGTGTGGTCTTTGCCGCAAACCCTTATGGTGTTTTATCGGACTTACGCTCACCGGCGCAATCATTTCCGCAGGATCTGAAGCTGGCCTCGAACTGATGACCTTTGGCGCTGGACTTCGCGGTGCTATCGTTTGACTGATCACAGGGCTCGACATCCGATCAAAGAAGGCTTCAATTTCCTGCATGCGCGCCGGGCGATCAGCAGGATTTTTGGCCAACATCTCGGCAATCAAGTTTTCCATTGAATCCGGAATAGTTGCATCGATGGCAAGTTGCTGTAGCCGTTGATTGACGGGAGCCGGAACCTCATGCCGAATTCGCTCTCGGGTGATATCCGGATAGAACGGCGGATATCCGGTCAACATTTGATAGAGCAGCACACCGAGGGCATACATATCATCGGATGGAGCTGGGCGATGATGTCCCAATTGTTGCGGGCTCATGCAAAACAGAGAGCCGCCGGAGGTAATTTCCATTGCCTGCTGGCCTGACTTGAAAGCGCCGGCGATGCCAAAGTCGGTCAGGCGTGGAACTTGCTGCCGATCAATTATGATGTTGGCGGCTTTGACATCTCGATGAACCAGACCCATTTCATGGGCATACCCAAGGGCATTGATGACAGGCTTTATCAGCTTGATGAGCTGCGAAAAGCTGATGTGTTCCAATGGGCTGCGGTAATCGTTCAGATTTTGGCCGTCCACATATTCCATGGAGATGAAGGCCAAATCGGCGGATCGATGAAAATCAAATACGCGTACAATATTAGGGTGCGCCAATCGACGGGTATTGCGACATTCATTTTTTAATAGTTTGACGCGATTCTGATCGGAGACGATCTGCGGGTGCAAAATTTTTGCGGCAATTTGGATTTCAAGCTCTTGATCCCAAACTAGCCAGACCTGTCCCATGCCGCCCTCGCCGATCATCTCCAGCAGGCAAAAGCGGGAAAGCAATACTTGGTCTTTTGCTAAATTCAACATGCGATAGACATCTGCAGTTCAGTTATCGAGTGTTGTTTGAGGTTTTTGTATGGGTTTCAGATAATATGTTTACCAAAAGGCCATACGCTCTTGAAGGAACAACTATATAAAAAATCACGAAAATATGAAAGGCCTGGGATTAAGCACAGCCATTTTCGTGATTTTAGGAATTGGTTTCGGATACTGGTTTGCGGCCGAACGTCGTATTGAACTTCACCGATCGCCGACATTCCTTAACAAAATGAAAATGCAAAAATATCAAAGCTTTTGGTCTTGTTCCGTTTCCGCTTGATCGGTTGGAGGGGTTGGATCAAAGCCTGTTTCGGCAAAATAAATCTGGCGCAGCATGGTTTTCCAAGTTTTAAACTGTTCTTCGGCGGTTCCAGTCAATTTGTATTGCTGCCCTTCAAATTCCATGGTTACCGGCTGCATTTCGGCACCGAATGATTCGCTGAGCTCTTCGATGGCGGCTTTATGCATGTCGGCTTCTTTTGACACATTCCAGCCGCTTATAAACACCTGCCCCCCGATAAGCACCATTGCCGGTGCCATCGCACGGGCCATGTTGGCATCCCGTGAACCGGCCGCTATCGCTCCGGCAACCAAAAGTGCGCCGACCAATTGACGGGTCATTGCTTCCCGTTTGATCTTTTTAACGGCTTCGCGCTCGGTTAAATTCAACTGACGCCAATTTTCGTAAGCGGGCCACATTTCAGCATAAAAGTTTTCATACTGCTGGTTGAGCGTATCCACATACATGTATTCTCGCTCTCTAATTTGCAGCAGGCGCTCCATCATGGGGTCATAGTCCGCCGGCAGGCGATTGACGCTCAAACGCTTTTTTTTATCTGTCGTCAAATAACCTTCAAATGCATCCGGCGCAAACTCCTGCGCGAATTTGAGCTTAGCCACCGTGCGGATATTTTCAATTTGGGAAACTTTGAGCTTCATTTTGTATTTGGCCATATCATTTGCAATGGTATTGTACAGGTCCTGGTAAGCATCTTTTTCTCCCGCCCTGTTCCCGGAATAATACGTTTCCGACGCTTCGGCGCGGTACGTCCTTTTAAACCAGCGCATGTCGGTGGCATCCACCACATCAATTTCCAGTACCAGATGCTCACCATTGGATTCGAGGATTTTGCCTTTAACCAATAAATCAACACTGTTTGTCTCAGCCGGTACTACTTGGATGGCACCCCAGTGGCTGCTCTGGTGCAGTGTGTTTTTCAGATGATAAGGAATAAAATGCGTTTCAGCATTGCGGATATTTGAGTTGGTGCCCTCTTTTTTTGCCACTTCCGGTGTGAGCTCTTTGGATTCAAAAACCATTATACCAACGTCAAGCAGCTGCGCTTCCGGAATTTCCGTTGTGGCTTGCTCAATTGCGGTCGGGCCCACCTTTTGGGCATTGTAAGTGGCGCAACCCCATGGCGCAATGAGGATCACCAATATGAAAAGGCAATATAGCGCATTTTTTTTCATTTTATATATATATCCTTACCAGTGCTCCGTGTCGCGCCTCAGAGCGACTTTGCCGGGCATGGAAGCGCTGTTATGTTTATGGTTAATGTTTCTATCAGCCTGATTATTGTGTGTTTTTCTTGTAGTCTTCATATTCTTTCCAAAGCTTTTCTTTGAGCTCTGGATCAGTTTCATTTTCAGCAGCCTCGCGCAGCTGCCGGGCAACGATATCATCGTCCTCTTTGCTGTAACGACTCCCCCGGCCCCCCTTTGGACCCGAACCTTCGCCTAACGGTTGATCACTGGCGGCCACTGCACCATCGACGTCACCCTGTTCGGTTTCTGAGCCATCTTGTTCGCCCGATGCCTCTTGATTCTCCGCACTTTCCTCCGAAGTCCCATCCGATGATTCCGATTCTTTACTTCCCAGATCGATACCTTTTGCCTTTAACCGTTTGGCAGCCTCAGCTGCTTCTTGCGCCAGATCTCGCATTTTGGCTTCAGACTGAGTTTCAATCGTTTCCATCTCTTTGAGTAGCATGGTATCAAATTGGCTGAGAGAGGCGCTGAGCTGACGATCCAGTTCGGCCACTTGATCCTGGCTGTATTGCCCCTCCGGCATGGTCTCATCCGAAGCAGAAGGCCCTTTGCCGGCTTGCGTCTGAGATGATGGTTTTCCTTGTGGCGTATGCTGGCGATAAGCGCGCTCCATATCTTCTACTCTCTTACGATGTTCGGCCACCATGGCCTCAACGCGTTCATGATAGATTTCATAATTGCGAATATCCTCGTCTGAGGCACTGCCGGATTTTTTGAGCTGTTCCAGCTTGTCCGCGATTTTTTGTTCGGTGGCTTCGCTGACGCGCAAATCTTCCCGGGCCATGTCCAATTTACCTTTTGCGGTGGTTGGCGCTTTGGGTTGACCGGCGTCCGCTTTTTGAGTGGATTGCGCTGAACGGGAAGGATCTGTCTGTTTGGATGCTGCCGGCTGAGAAACCGCAGTTTCTGTTGACGTTTGCTCAGGAGGCTGCTTGGATTCATGACTGCTTTTCTGACGCGCCTGTGACTCCTGCTGTGCTCCGGCTGAATCCGGCTTGCGGTTTTCAGATGCTGGTGGCGCTGGTGCCTTCTGGTCGGTCTCTTGAGTCTGCGGCTGCGGAATTGTCGGCGAGCTGGGCTGCGGTGTTGTTTTACAGGCCGTAAACCAGAAAGCTGCCAATATAGCTGAAACTAGGCCAATTGATTTTATTTTTTGTATTGATTTCATCACAGTTTCGCATCCTTAAATGCAAATATGCACACGGTAAACATAAGATTTGGCCAATTGGGTGTCAAGCAATGCAAAATGGCCACTTTTACTGGTTTTGTTAGACCTGTGTGTGGCTGTTTTTGTTTACAAAGTAAAGGACAAGGCAACGATTAAAATCGGGGAAATTGAAATTTGGGATTTGACATATCATTGCGTGTTTCGTGTTACGTGTTACGTGTTTTGCACCGCGGTATCCATTTCTATTGGTCAACTCGCAACCCGGAACTCGAAACACGTAAGCTTGAAATTTTATTACATCTTAACAACTAAGCGAAGGTATTGATGTTTTGTTGATTTGCCCTCAGTTACGTAGAAAAATTGTTTGAATAATCAATCCGCCAATGCTAAATCAGGCCAATCACATTAAACCGGACACCGTTATCAGGTAGTTACGGTTATCCAATCGCCAAAGCAAAAAGAGAGAAGACCTGATGCAAATATCGGTTATTATACCTGTATACAATGAGGAACAGACGATAGCAGAAATTGTTGCGCGTGTGCAAGCGGTCGATCTGGAAACGGAAATTATCATTGTCGATGACGGCTCCAGCGATGGTACCCAGGAAAAATTAAAAAACATTGATTCCTCATTTGCGAATACGAAGGTTTTGTATCACAAGAAAAATTGCGGCAAAGGTGCAGCCTTGCGGACCGGTCTGGCTGCAGCCACCGGGGATGTGATGATTATTCAGGATGCCGACTTGGAATACGACCCGCGTGACTATCAAAACCTGCTGGTACCCATTTTAGATGGCAGGGCGGATGTTGTTTACGGTTCCCGGTTTTTGGGGGGACCCCAACGTGTGCTGTTCTTCTGGCATTATGTCGGTAATAAATTTTTAACGCTTTTGTCGGATGCATTTAGCAACCTAAACTTATCGGACATGGAAACCGGTTACAAAGTATTTAAAAAAGAGGTGCTTAACGACATAACCCTTAAATCCAATCGCTTTGGTTTTGAACCGGAATTTACCATGAAAATAGCCAAAAAAGGCTTCCGGATTTACGAAGTTCCGATCAGCTATAGCGGTCGCACCTATGAAGAAGGTAAAAAAATCGGATGGGTAGACGGTCTGTCGGCGATATTTACGATCCTGTGGTTTCGGTTTTTTGATTAATATCGATTTGAAGGATCCCTGGGAGTAATGATGGCAAAAAAGATCTTGCGAATAGCGGGCCCGTTGCTGTTACTGGCCTATTTTGTGACCCTTATTCTGCATGTTTCCAGCCACGCTGATCAATATCAATGGGATTTTCGAACCCACCGCAAAGCCGCTGAGATTTTTGCTGCCGGAACCAATCCCTACCAGCCCGATGTTTTACTCAGTCAAAAAGAGGCCAATTTTTTATACACTTACCCACCCTTTACGCTTTTTTTTTACGCATTGTTCAACCAAACAGATGATCATACCGCGTTCCATATTTTTCTGCTGGTAAAAAGCGTTTTGCTGATCGGGCTGGTTATTTTCTGGCGAAGCGCAATACTGGGGCCTGCGGGCGATTCATTATTTTTTCTGTTTTGCTTGCTGGCATTTAACAGTGCCCTTTTTGCCGACTTTATTGCCGGCAATATAAATCTGCTGGAACAAATCCTGCTCTGGGTCGCTTTCTTTTTCTACTTAAAACGAAAACTGGTTCTATTTTGCGTTTTTGCGCTCTTGGCCGCCAGTTTTAAAATGACGCCGCTTTTTTTCATTGTTTTGCTGCTCATTTCCGATCATCCCAAAAGATGGCTTTATTTTGGCTCTGCAGCAGGGATTTTTCTGGCCTATCTGTTGATGCAATATCTTTTTTATCCGGATATGTTTACCGGTTTTATCCGCAATGCCCTGACGGTCGTCGGCGAAAGCGGTGTTGTCGGACCATCAACTGAAAAATTTGTCAAAGAAATATTTGCATTGATATCGCAATTGTTGGGGCCGGTCCCTCCTGCCGTCACATCCGTGGTCGTTATCGGACTGGCGCTCCTGGTGATATATCTGAGCGGCAAAGCTACTCTGATGCTCAAACGCGGCCTTATCGACCATCCGGACCGCGAAAAAATTGCTCTTTTTCTGGTTTGCCTGGTTTACGCTCTGATCCATCCGCGCTTCAAGGATTATGCTTATATGCTGCTCATAGTGCCATCATATTACATCATGAAAACAACGCGTTTGGAAAAGGCCTTTCCGTTTATATTTGTTCTCTCCATTTTGGCCGCTCCCCACCTGATGCTACCCGGATTCGATTTCCTGTCGTCGCTGATGTGGCGCTATTATCCATTGATGATCGCCTACACCATCTGGGTGCTTTACCTTTATGAAATATATTCAGCCGCGCCACACAATGCATCTGAAATCAAATCTTAGTCCTAATTAATGTCTAGCTGTGAAATAAGAAATTGGAAACGCGATCAATTGCATTTTGTTTCTTAGACTATCTCAAAATAAAGAGCCGATTTTCCAGATAGAAAATCGGCTCTTTTCATAACTATGGTGGAGAGAGAGGGATTCGAACCCTCGATGGAACTTTCGCCCCATACTCGCTTAGCAGGCAAATACATGATTTCATATAGATAGTAATGCATTGTGTTTTCTATGTGCAATCAATATCAAAGATCTATCTTGTGTTTATCAAAATCTGTAAAATGGAGATAGAATATAAAAAAGGGGTACGGTTAGGGGTACGATTCGGGGGGAGACCGGATCTAATATGCACACCCTTATATCGACACACAGTCGTCCCGCTTGTCACACTTAGCCGCACTAAAGGATGAAACAAAGCGCAGTGGGCTTTGAATCCAGTGGTTATTTTTGTAGGGGTAAACACAGCACACACGGGAAAAGAAAATTTTGAAGAGCTAATGGGTAGGGTGGATTGGTGCGACGGGGTACACGTTGATAATTTGAAATGTTGACATTGAGAACTCAACTAAATTTCGAAAACTGCACTAATAATACTGAAATTATTGATGATTTCTACTCAGGTGACATCAATGTAAGAGGTGAAAAAATAGGTAACTAAACTAACGTAGTTATATAAAGTGTTTATATGGATTAATTGTGTATTGATCTTATTGCTACTTCCCTTTTGTAGCCATGGTAAAAAATATAAATAAATTAAATTTGTTAGCCAATATTTTTTTAAAAAAATGGTCAGTAGATATATCAGAAAAAAAGCCGCTATTTACATTTGCTGGTAGAGATAGTTGGAAGCATAGCGTCTCCTGTGGGCATCTGCACTATCGTAATTCGAAAAAACAGGAATTGAAATAGGCTCTTTGACAATTTGCGGGGATAGAGTCGTTTATGGCTCTGTCCCTACTTCCTTCCTCAGTTGTGATATAAAATGAGTATCACAGGTTTTGGGACAGGTTCAGAAGTTTGGATATGTTGGTATCGCAACTTTTTTAGTTCGAAGATATTTTGGTTTCCCAGATGATACATGCAATTGTTTGCGATTGCGTCTTCATAGCCGAAACCTAAAATCCAGCCAAAATGTGGGATGCAACCATTAATATAAAATCTTGAAAAGATGCTGTTTTAGCGGATTATCTCACCTGTGATATAAAATGAATATCGCAGGTTTT
>JAAUXU010071127.1_pt1 | contig 11207 bp, 13 predicted proteins | sample 7278151 | NCBI WGS metagenome assembly JAAUXU01 (sample SAMN14350113, study PRJNA611818) | marine sediment metagenome | isolation source: surface marine sediment (1.8m) | place: French Polynesia: Moorea | collected 2018-08 | reverse complement strand
TGCAGGCGGGTGAAGTTCTCCCTGTTTCGGGTGGGCAGGTCCTTCAGGAAGTCTGCCATCGACGCCATGGCCAAAGGAGAAGAGCGGATGGTGGCACGTACAAGGGATCCTTCGCAATTTCACAAATAAATTATTATTTTGATTTCCCGAAAAATACGGGCTAAAATTTGCCCTTGTGGCGTATTTTTGGGTGCACGCCCAAGCCCAACCCAAAACGCCTTTCTTTTCTTCCTCTCTTTTCTTCAGCCTGACTCCACTGTCACTTTTTTCTTTTCAGCTTCCAGCGGAGCGTGGGGTGTGGGGTGGACGGGCGCTCTCGGCGGCGCTCTCATCCGACCCCTTCTCTCTCAACTTCTTATCCACTACAGCACAATGACTACAGTATGTATCCATCCACCTTTTCTAGACCTGAACTTCACTAGTCTTGTTTCCGGCCTTTCGTCAATCCCTAATTCTTCTCGTCCACTTACTGTAATTTTCCTGCGACAGGAATAAAGTAAATGTATTTATTTTTCTACCACTTTGCCCTTGAGGAAGAGCTAGCTTGGAATTTTCTCCCAGGCATTTTCATGGAGGTGGTTTAGTGGTACTTCAAGATACTTTATTATCGATGGTAATATTAATTAAAAATAATGCAACAGAAATCACAGCACTAGAAAACGCAATTTTTCCGGTCTTTCACGCCACCACTCATCCAACAACATACTGAACCGTATTCTTTTTCGGGGGGATGAAACACCTTCAGTCGGTATTAATAGTGATGAGGAAACAACGACAGCTACTGTTCATAACGCGACTAAGCGGGGAGATGTACCCGCAATAGAAACCTTTTCTTCTTCAACTACTCGAAGCATAGCGGTATGGTGGTGAAGGGCAGGATGGGGCTGGAGGCCTGCATGGACAGCGCTATAGCCTGGCACTCTGATGCGCGACGGAACATCCTGGTGGCCTCGTCCAGCACGCTGGCCTCGGTCGCCTCCGTCGGGGTCCGCTCCTTCTCCTCCTTGAGGGCACTGGGCGAGGTCATCTCCTCCAGCATGGCCAGGTTGTCTCGTCCGATCGCCTCTTTCACCTCGCCAAGCAGCGTCCACAGCTTCTCGTTGGTGGGGTCGATCCTGACGGCCACGTTGACGGACTGCTCCGCTGACCGGTGCTGCCCGAGCAGGTGGTTGACCTGACCCAGTCTGTGCAGCGAGGCCACGTGCGAAGGGTTTACGCCGAGGGAGGCCTCGTAGCAGGCCCTGGCCGCCTCCAGGTCGCCCCGCCACTCGCAGGTGAGGCCGCGCACGTGCATGACGTGGTAGGAGAGCGGGGCGAGGGCGCGCGCCTCCGCCAGGCACTGCTCGGCCTCCAGGGGGGAGCGCTGTCGCAGGTGGAGCTCGGAGGAGAGCAGCCAGATACGCATCTGGGTGTAGGCCGGGTCGTACGGGCCTGGGCGCGGGAAGGGGGCGGAGAGGGAGCTGGCCACCTCGGACAGGTTCTTCTCCACGTGGGAGGCGGTCATGGAGTGGGCGTGCAGGCTGACGGAGTCCTTGTCGGACAGTGCGTCAAAGCCCCCTCCCCCGGTGGCAGTGGAGCCCGCTCCGCCAGGAGCAAGGCCCACTCCGCCTCCACCGGGGCCGCCGGCGACCGGACCGGCTGCAGCAGCTCTTGAAAGAGCTCCTAGTCCGTTCAGCTCTGCTGCCTAAAAAGAGAAATAATTAAAATTCACTCCTCTTTCCTGATTTTGTTCCTTCTTAGTGCAACAGTTTACCTGGTGGTGCGCCGCCGCTCCCACCATTGTTGCCGCCGTCGATCCCACTAACCCACCCAAGGGATGCTGGAGGAGGATGTTGGCCGCGCCGCTGTTGGAAGAGTTGGGTGCCAGTTGACTGCCGGCGGATTCAACGACAGATTCCTCAGCCGCAATCTGTTCGCACGCGCTCTGCCATTGTTCAAGCATACCTGCAAAAATATGAAGATTGATTTCACATTTTGAAAAGGAATATTCTTTCGTGCCCATACCTTTTGCAGTTAAAATAGCTGCCTCTCCTCCATGGACCTTTTCTTCGAGATGCACTTTGAGGGACATCAGAGGAAGATTGTCCGGATATTCCTCCAGGGCAAAGTCCACAAGGTCCAGAGCCTCGCCGAATTCATTCTGTGAGCGAAAAAGTAACACCTATTACCTTCCCTCTCCAAAGATGCGAGGAATGTGTTCCCTACCTGGGCTGACAGTAGCAGCACCATGAGATGCATGGAGCTGAGATGTTCTGGGTTGAGATCTAATGCCTTGCGGACGTGTCTGCAACGAAAAGAAAAGGAACTATTACAGCAAGCGAAAAACCATACACTGTAACGCTCGCTCTTACGTGATTGCCTTTGCCGTCTCCCTTGTGGAGGCGAAGTGAAAGGCGAGGTAGTACTGCGCCAGATGGTCCTCTGCGTCGCTCTTCTGCGCCTCCAGGAAGTGCCGCTCGGCCGAGGACTGCAGCGAGCGCCGGATGTCGTGGTCGTCCAGGGTCTTGACCCTCAGCGTGTGGCCCAACCCCACGTAGATGTTGCTCCTGGCCCTGAGCGGGTGGTCGGGGGAGGCGTCGTCCTTGCGGAGGGCCCGCTCAGACCACCAACAGCCCTCCTGATACAAGTGCAGCCGCTCGTAGCACATCCTGGCGGCGCACATGCACACACCGGCGTCCGCCTAGCATTTTGGAATAAGGAGAAAATATTAATATCAATATGGATTAGTACAGGGCTACTGGCGAATCTCCCTACCTGATTGCGCTCTGCCAGCTCTCTGAAGACCTGGAGAGCCCTGTGGTACCTTCCCTCCGCAGCCAGGGCCAGTCCGAACTGGGACCAGGTGTGAGGCTCGTTGAAAGAAAACTTCATGGAGTGCTCTAGCATCCTACACAGGATTCTGTAGCTCCTGACGCGGGCCAGGGCCACGGTACAAAGGTCGTAGGTTATGATGGCGTCGCGGAACTTGGTGCTGCGCATCCCAAAGAACTCGGGTGCCTGGCTCAGAATGGCCTCTTTCCTGTACACGAAAATAACTTCATGGTAACACATAACAAAGTCAAGAAAGTTCATTGCGCCGCATTTGATGGAAATTTGCATTACCATTGAATTTTACGTTACCTACCTTGCCATGTTCTCGCTTAGCAGCAGGAGCAAGACGGTTTCCTCTAGCCTGGTCCTCGGCACGAAGAGGTTGGACCCCGCGTGCTTCCTAGGCTTCCAAGGGCTGTCTGCGGCTACGGCGCTATTGAGAGCCGAGGCCGAGGCTGCCCTCACCCCGGCGGTAAGGCTGCCTCCCCGCAGGGCGCGCGAGGCGTCTCCCCCTCCCCCTCCCGACTGGGAAATGTCTGGCCGCTCGTACGACAAGTCGCTGACACCGTGGAGGAGGACCTCCGCCAGTTTCCAGCACACGTTGCGCCTGATTTCCTGCAAGTATGTATAATTTCCAATCGGTTCATGTTGGGTAAAAAGAAAGTCATGGAACTTCAACTGTCCAAAATACGAAGGCAATAATATAAAATTAGAGCGAAAACTACTGAGACCAACAGGCCTAACATTGAAGATCGTCCTACAGATCTTGGTAGTCATACAAATCCTTCTCGAGAATATCATGATTGTAAGCACAATAATACTGCGGAAAATGCCCATTAAGAAAAATTCGCATTCTTAAACTGACCTTTAGTTCCTGTTCACATAAAGAGCAAAGACGGCAGAAAAAGCACGAAGCTGTCAGCTGTGACGTACACAATCCCACTTTAGATCCCCTCTTACCTTTGTCGACTCTGATTCCTCCGCCTGCAGCATGGCCCTGAACCTGTGCACCGCTTTCATGTGGTTCCCAGCCTTGAGGTGCAGGGCAGGGGCCTTGAGGAGCGCAGCCTCCAGGATGGGGCCCAGCCTGTGCGCCGAGCTCTGAGCGGGGGGAACCGGGGAAGATGACGATGCTGCTGCAGTCGCGGAGGCAGAAGCGGTACCGGGTGGCTGTGCAGCGGACGTACCCGTTGCTGTGGCCGACGTTCCGGTCCCCCCGGCGCCAGAGACCCCAGTGGCAGCTGAGGCGACGGACCAGGTGCTCTGACCGATCTGGCTTGTTCTGTCTGCTACCTAAGGACAGTAATAAATAGATTGAATCATCAAACCTAGCTAGCTAGAAAATATTTCAATAGTACTTACTTGCAAGAACAGCAGAGTAAGATCTCCTGCCACTTCATAGCACCGCAGAATGGTAGCTTCTCTTTCGGCAGCCTTGGCCTTGCTGGTGCTCCGGCCCGCTGTCACCTACAGTAAAAGGGCAAAGTGTAGAACACAGAAAGCCGAAGTCATAAACGTAGCTCTACATACCTTTTCGTAACACAGTGCTTTGATTGCAAAAGCCTCAGCCATTATCTTCAGACTTCTGGCTGGAAGCTGTTTCTCCTCCAAAGTGTCCAACTGAGCCCTCTCGTAAAACCTGCCGAAGAGAGATGAGATGAGTACACGAAAGAGCCATCCCGTTCTTTTCCGTACCTAAGAGCCTCTGTGTAATTCCCCATGGCGTAGTTGAGCTTGCCCAGGAGGATGTAGGAGTCGAGGTGTACGCCTAGCTTCTTAGCCTCCTCCCCGATGGTCCTCATGAGGTGCTCTTGCGCCCCCTGGAGCCCGTCCTTGGCTGCCGAGATGTTCTTGTCCTTTGGCGGGTACTCCTCCAGGAAGTCCTCCAGCTTTGCCTCCCCGATGAGGAAGCTTCCGAGCGTCTCGAACTGCGGCCTGGCGCCCTCCTGCGCTCGGCCCCGCAATTGCTCGGCCAGCTGGATGACCCGCTTCCAGTTTCCCTCCTCTCTGGCGCGCTCGATCTCGTTCTCGATGGTAGCGAGGGAGCCGGCCCCCGACATGGCAGAGACGCCGCCGCGGGCACGGCGGGCGGTCATTATTGCGGTGAAGGCCTGACTCGTTCAACACTGGTAAAAAGAGTCTTTCTACCTCCTGCCAGAGGAGGAGGACTGCGGCTGCGCGACGGGGACGGACGAGACGCCGATGGTTGCCGAGGATGAAGATGAGGAGGGGGAGGAGACCGACGATGCCTGTCCGCTCTCAAGCTGGGCCCTGCGGCGGGCAGTCTCTTTCAGGCAGCCCTGGTGGACCTTGTTCAGACGGTCCTGCGGGAGGGAGCAGAAATGACGCATCTGTGCACTGCCCAAATATTCGTTATCTCTCCATTTCCTCTCGCCCGCAAAGGAAGACAATCATACAGGGCACGGGGAGGGGGGGGGGGTTACCCCCCTCCTGAAGGCCAAAGTCAGAGTTCCACTCCCTGCGAAGCTCTTATTTAGTAGCCCCCCTGCTCTGAATATTTTTTTCCCTAAAAACCCACCAAAAATCGCACAAAATCACTTTAAAATGTGCAAAAAAGTTCCATTTTTGGGCCCATTTTGACGACTTTTCGAGCTCTATCCCCCCTTCCCCCCTCTTGAAGCCCATTCTTCCGCCCCTGAAGCTAAAATCTATGGCCCCCTCTGCCGGACCATTTCTACCCCCCTCCTTCCGCCAACTACCGTGCCCAAGTATGAAGACAATTGTTGAAATATTTGACACATGTAGGGCACCTCGTACCTGGGCTCCTTGCAACAGATTGGCCACCACGACGACCCTCCTCTTGGCGTTGTTTAGCTTCTCCACCGCCGCCTCCAGGTCGATTCCGGCCTTCTGCGCCTCGGACTTTGTTGCGATGGCGTCCAGGTCCTCCTGCAGCGCGGAGATGTGGTCTCTTAGCTCCTCCTGCGCGGCGCGGGTGTCGGACACGCGGCTCTCGATGGCCTCCACGGTGGGGCGGAGCAGGCCCAAGATGCCCTCCTGGAAGGGGGAGGAAAAGCAACGTCAAGTCGAAGAACCGATCCGCAAACGATTGTTTCGTTGTCTCACCTGCAAAGCGTCCCTGGTTGGGTTGACAGCCCCGTAGTCGTCGTAGTCGTCCTCTTCGTCGTCTGTCCCGGTGGCCCTCCTTGAACCCGTCCCGGCGGCGGAACCGGACTCGGTGGTGGTGGCCTCCTCCTCGTCCCCGTCCTCAAGGTGTCGCTCCTCCACCTCCTGCTCCACTTGTTCTGCGTCTTGTCCCCCTCCTGCGGTTGAGGCGGTGTTCCCCTGAGCCCTGGCGGCCATGACCTCTGCGGCGGGGGCCGCTCACATGACCTTGACCTCGGCGACGGCGCGAACAAGGTTTCTCCCGAGGGGCGGAAACGCAAAAATGACCGACAGTGTGTCCAGATTTTTTTCGTCAAAATGCGCAAGATATTGCTCAAAAATGCGCGAAAAAATGCGCCAGCCTAAAATGTCAACTTTTTTATACCATTTTTGGACGTTTCAGGGGTGATTTACTTTTGGGGTTTTTAAAAATATTTTTTAAAATTTCAATTTTATTAAATTTTACTACATAAAATCTCAGAATTAATAAAATGCGCCACTTTTTGTGTTTCTCGCGCATTGCGCGAGAGTCAAAAAGTGATGCGCGAGAGGGGATCAAAATGCGCCACTTTCGCGCAAAATCACAACATCTGGACACACTGATGACCGACTGGAAAACTAGTGATAGAAACGAGCCGAGCCCGAGCCTGAAAGCCCAACTGCTCGACACGATTTCAAAGAGCCCGCCCCCGCCCGAGCCCGACTTTTTCAGTGCCGACAGTAAATAAAAAGTCGGGCTTGGCCCGAGCCCGGCCCTATTTTTTTCAGCCCGACGCGGCCTGAGCCCGACTTTACCCGGCTCATTCCATCACCAAGAAAAACTCTCTCAAGTCAGGTGTATTCTTTTCTCAGGCCCTTGGAGATGCCAGAAAACGGGGGAAATCGCTCCGTGTTACACAAGTAGAAAAGTCGAAAAAGAAAAAAGACGAAGCCAAAATATCGAGGGCAAGATTGTCGGAAAAGGCAAAAGTGTTTGGTTCATAAAAATGCAAAGACCAAGAAAGTTTCATTTTGTTTTTAAGGGCCTCAGGTGACGACGTGAGGTCCAATGGGTTGGATATAATCATTGCATCATTATTGGAGTTCTCATCCTTTTTGCCTCGATTTGAGTGCTTTTTTCCAATTCTTTGTGGCATCGGATCATTCCACTTTTCTGCTGTTTTTCTCTCCTTCGCCATCTTCGTTTCGGACGACAACCCGACCATCCCCAGCCAGGTGAGTCCCGAATTATCCCTCAGCGCCATCCCCGTACACACCGGGTTCCCCGGGCGTCCCCGGCGCACCTCCCCGAGACCCCAATTACCCCCGTGCTCTCGCGCCCTCCCCCTTTGTTCCGCGCAGACGCAGTGGCCCCGAGTCGTCGCCCCGCTCGCTCTGCGCATGCCCAAGGAGGCAGACAACCCGAAAAGCCCTTGTCCGGCGCCGACCCCAACCCGGGCGACCCCGACCTGCCTCCAACCCCCTCATTCGGACCAACTCGCCCGATCCTCTGTTCAGCCTCCGCGCCTTCGCCGACTTTCCCCTCCCCTCTCTATTCCCCCAGTACTCTTCTTATGAGGGGATTGGCGGCGGTGGTGGCGAGGGCTTTCTCCGTCTTGGTGTCCCTCAAGACTGGCTGCAAAAGGGACTTCTCCTTTCCCCCATCCTATCGATTGAATAGACCTTTCTTAGCTTCTTTTCCCCTTTCCCAGCGTCGCCGGTCACTCCCAGACAGTCAGGTTCGCCGAAAAAGTGAAGGCGCGGAGGGCCGCGGACGATCGAAAGAAGCCGTTGAAATCGGACACCCACCTCCACCTCCTTCACCCTTCGCCCGGATCCGAAAAGTATGCAGGATAAGTGAGCTCTTTTAAGTAGTAGTATTCCCTTCTGGCTTCTGCGCACCTCCTCCGCCGTCTTTCTCCCGCCGCCGCCGTTCTGGGCAAACGCAGTGCGGCCATCTTGCCGGACGCAGGCGCGGCGGCAGTGAGGCCCATAAGTGCATGTGCGCAAATGCTGGATCATGCGTACTCGGCGCAGTGCGCGTTGACGCATGTGTAGGAGTTATGTAGCAACTAGCTGCAGCAATCATTCTACACCAATACCCACCCGCACTGGCATTTTATTATTTAATGGGACAATTTTTAACCAACTTTAATTTTCTTCAGAAAAACAACACCATGAGCAGCGGCGACTCGTCCGCTCCTGCACCTTCGGTGTCTGCTCCCACTACAAGGAGGGCCGCTCGTGGAGGTGCTGCAACAACAGCATCGTCGGCGGCATCGGCACCACCTCCGGCTTCTTCCGAAGCTCCTGCAGCTTCCACCTCGTCTCCTCCCGGTTCTTCGTCCCCTCCCTCCTCTTCTGCCGCTGTCGTGTCTTCCTCCACTCCCAGGGTTGTCGCCGTCAGGTCGGTGCCCCCTTCCTCCTCCGTAGCTCCTGCAGCCGGGGAAGTGGTGATTGCTGTCAATACAACCACCGGAGAAGTAGTGCAGCAGCAGCTACAACAGCATCAACAACAGCAGCAGCAGCACGCCGTAGTAACGACTGCCACGGGCGATCCTCCTGGCGAAAGTGATGGCGGGGAAGACGATGACGATCTCGAGTCGGACGAGGATCCCTTCGGAGAGGAGGACACTTCCGCCAACCCAGAGCTGGCCAGCCAGCTTGCCTCCGCTGGGACCACGGGCATGGCCGCCGCCGCCGCCATCTCCAGCACCAAGAAGCGCAAGCGCAGCCACTCCTTTGAGACGAACCCTTCCATCCGTAAGCGCCAACAGACGCGACTGCTACGCAAGCTCAAGGCCAACATCGAGGAGTACTCGCAGCGCGTGGGCCAGCAGGCAGTGGTGCTGGTGGCCACGCCGGGCAAGGCCACTAACAGCTTCCGCGCCTTCGGGGCCAAGCCGCTGGAGGACGTCATGCGCGGGCTGCAGCCGGTTATCATGACGGAGCTGGAGAACGCGCTTGAGAGCCAGGCAACGACGGCCGTAGGGGCGAGTGGGGCAGTGGAGCCGGACCCAAACCGGCACGAGCTCCCGCCGCTGTGCATCGACGGCATCCCTACGCCGGTGGAGAAGATGACACAGGCACAGCTCAGGGCATTCATTCCCATGATGCTGAAGTACTCTACGGGGAGGGGCAAGCCCGGGTGGGGCAAGGACACCACAAAGCCGGACTGGTGGCCGCCGGGCGTGCCCTGGGCCAACGTCAGGATGGATGCTAGGGATGAGGACGACAAGCAGAGGGTTAAGATCAATATTTTTTTGTGAGGTTACCATTCATTCATATTCCCGTCCTTACTATCTTTTTCTGTTCAGGTGTCCTGGACTCACGCTCTTCGCCAGATCGTCATCAACTGCTACAAGTACCACAACCGGGACGACCTGCTTCCCTCCTTCGCCGAGATGGAGGAACAGGAGGCGATGGCGGCGAGCGAGGCAGCCAACCATGCCACTGCGGCAGCGGCAGCGTCGGAGGCGACGGTTGCAGCCGCGGCGTCGGCGGCTTCCACCCCCGCCGCAGCAACATCCAGCGCTGGTGCGAGCAAGGCAAAGGTGACGGTCAAGCGCCAGGTGCCTTCGCCGGCTACTCTACTTGTGCAGGGAGGTGGCGACACCGCGGTCCCGGCCAAGAAGCAGCTGGTGATGGCGACAACCTCGGCAGCTGGTGGGCACTTTTTGGCATCTAACCAGACTTTGGTGAGTGAGAATTAAAGTGTAAATGGAAACACAAAACATTTATGTCTGCCCTCTTATATACGTAGCAACTCCCGCCGAACGCAACGGTGGTTCAAACGAACCCCGATGGCACCTTGTCCATCATGCAGCTGGACCCGTCCACGACAGCCGGCACTATTATTCAGCTACCGGACGGCACCACGGCACAAGTGGCCCATACGGCGGAGGCCGCTGGGGCACAGACGGGGGTGCACACCTTGGCCGAGGTCGCCACGGCCGTTTCTGCTCAGAACCAGCAGCAACAACAGCAGCAGCAAACCATCGAGCTGGCTGGAACCGCCACCGGAGAGCTGACCCAGGACGGGCACCTCATCATCACTGGAGAAGACGGCCAGGCCTACCCGGTCGCTCTGAACGGTGGCATGATCACCGTGCCAGTGCCGCAGAACATGTACCAGCAGGTGGTGGCCAACATTCAGAGCGGTGAGGGGATCCAGATGGTGCAGGTAGCCAAGGGAGCCGAGGAGCAGCAGGAGGCCCAGGTGGTAGCTGCAACCCCCAAGGGGCTCACCATCACCCCGGTGTCTTCGGCGGCATCCTCGTCCGCCGCCGGCACTTCCGGCACCCAGAGTGCTTCTGTACAAGTGAGCAAATGTTTCTAAACGCAAATGTAGCAGCTCCTGAAAAAATCATTTTCATTTCCGAAATTTCAACCTTACAGATTGTGAGCTCTAGCGGAACTTTTTCGTCTTCCCAGCGCAGAGTCACCGCCACCAAGTCATCCGCCTCCTCTTCCAAGCGTTGATCTGAGAAACACATTTGCACTCTCAATGGGGGAAATGCAGTCTTTTCTTCTTTTCTCACTGGTACGGTATTGGTACAACTTGTAGTATTACTGAAGGTGTGGTTGTACGTACAAAAAAAGAGCAAAGCAAAACAGCAGCCTGCAGTTCAGTTTCTTTCACGTCCTACCCATGCATTGTTGCACTTGCTTCGTTTGTAGTAGATGACCATACCGGTATGTTTTCAATTAATCTTATGTATTTTCCTGTGGAAGCGAAACAGGAACAGAAGTAAATATGTTATGCCAAGCTGCTCCTGTAAATACTGATCAATTTTACATTCATTTGGCGCTATTTGCGGTTGGCATTCCCATCTTAAAAACGTTCTCCGATCTTGAGCCCCCTCTCCGAAAAGTAAGGGTGCAGTCTGGCCGCCGACCTCTTGGCCGCGCTTTTCTTCCTGTCCGCCTGGCTGGCATCGGAGGGGTTCTTCTTGACGCTGTCCTCCTCCTCCGGCTCCACCTCCTCGAATTGGACCGGCGAGCATTTCTCCTCCAGCAGCTTCTCCGCCGTCTTCCAGCTGAAGCGCACCAGTGAGGGGAACCCGAACAGCGGGTCCAGGTTCTCTTGCAAAAAGCGCTTGGTGACCGGGTCGCCAGGGTAGCCAGAGCCCCACTCTTGCGTGAACTGCACACCAGACTCTCCGTCGGAGGACTTGGCGAACTTCCAGTCCCTCAACACCCTGTCCCTGGCGACCTTTGCGCATATGGAAGCGGCGGACACGCACGGGTACAGCGAGTCGGCCTTCTTGGCCACTGTGACCTTGACCGTG
>JAAUXU010100753.1_pt1 | contig 11211 bp, 13 predicted proteins | sample 7278151 | NCBI WGS metagenome assembly JAAUXU01 (sample SAMN14350113, study PRJNA611818) | marine sediment metagenome | isolation source: surface marine sediment (1.8m) | place: French Polynesia: Moorea | collected 2018-08 | reverse complement strand
TGCCCAATTGGACCACGTCACCAAGTCCATCTAGGGCAACACCTTCAAATGGGGCTGTTGACATTGCACTGAAATGAAAATGAAATAGGGGAGGAAGAGTAAGACAACAAGGAGGAGTGTGAGGATGAAGAGAAGGTGGAGGAGGGGGAGAGTGAGGAAGATAGCATATTGTTATTTTGGTGATACAACATCGACCTCTTCATGACCAGTGCTTGAAGCTCTGTGCGTGGGCTTGGCACAGGTGGCACACGTGGTGGCTTTAGAAGGAATGGGATGCAGGAAGCTGCTGGCTAAAGGCTGTTTTTTAGACCAAAGTTTTGGTAGAAAAATTGGCCCAATAATCAGGCTCTGTTTTGTTATGGCAGGCACTGTATTGTCTGTATTTTACAGAGAGACACTAGACATTATATAGAAAGACAACGTATCTATGCATCATACTATCGGTGGTGCCTGTGTTGCTTGGCCAAAGAGAAAAGAAGGTGTGAGAACAAGCACAGTTCAGATTTTAGCCCAGTGCCGCGCACATGCTCCGCGCTCTTTACGCGCTCCGCGAGGCCATCCACACGCTCCGTACCAACCACCTGCTCTGCGATGCTGCCCATGCATTCCAAGCGATCCCATGCACTCCGTGTTGCCCATGCATTCGCCCATGTGCCTGAATCCCTTCTGTTTCATCCAAGTCCTCAGAGAGTTTCTTTTCTACTTTTTGAAACTAGATTGTCCCAGCTGGTGACCTTAGGAGGTGGGCGAAAAGCCGCCAAAAAAGCCGGTCTGGTCTGTTGCTGTCTTCTCTTTTTGTTTAGCTTAAGGTCACCTGGTCACAGGTGCAGCTGCCTAAGGGCCCTCTATTCCCTCCCTGGACTGGCAGAGATCCTACGTTATCTCGACCCCTGATGCCAGTCAGGACAGCTTCGGCCATCCATCTCAACTCTATGACTGACGACTCCTCTTTGCCTCACCTCACCGAACCCTCTTTCCGCAGGTCGGGCCAAGCCAAGCCTCACTTTGGCTCACTAAATTTGCCTAGACCCGAGCCATTCCTGCCCACTCCCACTGCATAAGCATCAAGCAAAACTTTTGACCTCAATTTTTGCCTCAAAACAGCCTCGAAATTTACCTCCGACCCCTAGAAGGGTGTCCTCCATGCCAAGTTTGGTCTGGATCTGTCTGGTGCTCAAGGTGCCTATGGGAAACAAACAAACAATGAGACAAACTCGAAAATATAAGTAACATAGGAACCCCAGTGTATGCAGTTTTCAGAGAGCCAGACTGAAGCAGTCTACGCGTGCATATATAGTATCGACGTTCCACATTTTGCTACACCCTGACACTCGCTACATTAATCGAGGCTTGCAACCAGCTAACGCATCCTAATGGAATCAAATCAACGTACACAGAAAAGGGAGACATTTGAGTGCCTCGAAATGAAGTAATTCTTACAGAATATGTACGTCTCATATAAATAGTTTAACAACAGTTGTTGAAGCCAAAATCAATGGGAGCTGAGGCGCGGCATATTCAGTCAATGCATGTGAATAAATGAAGGAAAGTGAGTTAAAAAAGTTGAAGTTCAAACCTTCATTTGCTTGTATGAACTTCTTAAAGCAATATACTTAAGAAAGTCATGTTTAAAGTCATTTTAAAACGTCAGAGCAACTTTAGGCTGATGATCCTTCTTGTCCTGCAACCTCCTTCGTTTGATGAAAGTAGCAACGTTCTAAAAGTTGACTCATTCATGTTTTACTTCTTCTCTAAAGCATGAGTTACTCTCATCCAATAATGCTCCAAATGGGTCTGATGGGAGGCAAAGTATGCTTTCCATCGATCTCGATATTGCTTCACAGGGATGCGCGAATTTCTGGGGCTACAAATGCATAGTTTTCTAAGTCTTCCTCAATATGAAACTGCCGGGATACGGAGCGGGACTGTGTATGCAGTGCGTTTGAAGCCACCCTGTGCGTTCGGAGCCACCCTGTGGTCAGTGTGTTCGGAGCCACCCCGGATTCTGTGCGTTCGGAGCCACCCTGATCGTAGCGTGTCTACGCGTCACGTGGTGTGTTGGCCAAAAAAAGGGGGTAAATGTGCGAGTTTTCAGGCTGGCGTATGCGATTGGAATTTGCCACAGGAATGCGCAACTGCAAGAATGCATTTAAAGGGACGTCCAATGGAGAGAAAAATCCGACAAGTCTTTTGTAAAATTTTCCTCTTCGTCCGTGAGCTGCATTCTCTCACCCTTTACCCTTGGGAAGACCAATTTTCCGCTTGTTGTTGCTATGAACGCAGCAATTGCACGCGAGCACAGTAGAACCACGACTTTGTCGCTCACCGAATCGTCAACAAACCTCGACTTTGTCAACTTTTCACTGCTTCACATTGTCTTCCTATATACGAGGAAAAGCTAACCCAAATAGTCAACTTTTGGACTTTGTCAGACCTCAACTTGTCAACTTCTTCCCAGGCATTTCAGTGTTTTTCTCCTCTTTTAGATGTCTCAGCAGAAACACTTTCAAAATGTGCAGAAATCCTGCAGGGGGATGATGAAGTAGGATGCACTCAGCTCCTAATAATACTTACCATTTCGACTTTTCTTTTTTTTTGTCGTAAATCGAGTACTTAACGTGATTGACCTTAGTCATTGGGGCAGAAGTACTTGGCAAATGATCAGTCAGCAAACGTTTTCGATTTAGTCAGGTTCCGATTGACCGAGTTGACGAAATCGAGGTTCTACTTCCCATGGGGTGGGGGACCGACGACGCGCGTACACATGTCCAAGGTCCATAAAGTTTGTATTTGTTTGGTTAGAGTGCGTACTCAGAGATGAGTTCTCTGGCGACTGCCGCATGGAACGCGTAGATCTCCTCGCCGATTCTCTCAATGTTGTTGCCGGCGTAGTCCTTGAGCTCGATGGTGTAGCTGTACTTGATGCCAGCAGCGCCGTAGGCCCAGTCGACGGCGATGCCAGAACACTGGTACACGATGCACTCAAGACAGCCCACCTCATAGTGCTCGCCGCTTGTAGCGGCCAGGGCTTCGTTTCCCTTTAACAATTAAGATATAGTGTTTAGTCATTCAAGCATTGAGAACTACGATAACTGCCCTAAAATTGTACCATTGTGGCCAACCTATCCTGCGCCCCCGCATCCGGGTTTGGGTCACTTGTGTAGGCGTACGGGTAGCCGATGAAGTTCCCCGTTTGGTGGAGGTTTTGGTAAAAGACGATCTGGTCGCGATTGGCCAGGATGAAGTCACGGAGGGCCTGCAGCTCGGGCTCGGAGAAGGGCTCTGGTCCTAAGTAACTTCTACCGCAACTGTCATATTCCACCCCACCCTCGTCCCAGTGGAAGTCGAAGTTTCGGTTGGCGTCCACGCCCACGCAGTCATTGCCCTCGATCACATGTCTAAAATGACAGTGGAAACTCTTCTTGAAGTGTGATAACGATTGTCACCATTGCTGTCCGCCACCTGGTCTTCCTCCAGCCCCTGTCCTCCACCCAGGTGTACTCGTACCCGTCCGGATTTACCACGGGCAAGAAGTACCAGTCTAGTTGCTCCGTCAGGTCCTCATCCCCCTCTGGCACGGACTGTACGAGCTTGTCCACGTGGTAAACCACTGTGGATGGGCCGATCCACTCATTGGCGTGGATCCCCCCGTCGATGAAGACGATGGGCTTGTTCCCGCAGCCTCCTCTGCAGATCTTAAGCACCTTGATGTCACGACCTTCGAACGATCGGCCAATGGACTCGGTAGAAACGAAGTCGTATTCATCTGAATTTTAACGTTAGTATAGATCCCAGGTTAGATTAGGCTTCTCTACACCTGTGTCGTACCAAGACTTTTTCCTCACCTTCCAAGTCAGAGAAGAATTCATAAATCTCTTCCACTCTGTGGTAGTTGAGCAAGTCAAACTCGGCCCTGTTTGCGAACGTCTTCTTCCTCTCGCCCATCCACAGCGCTTCTTGGTCCATCATCTCCTGGACGTTTTCCACTAGAACGTAGAAATTTAGATGTGACGAGTTGAGTTTGCTGTCCAGGTCATCGTAGGCGTCTGGATGGACGATAAGGTCGGTGGCGCCGCCGACGCCGATGCCGTCGCTCCAGTAGTCGACAACGTAGCCGCACTCAGTGGTCTCGAAGGCGGAGGATATCATGTTAGAGAGGTCTCTGGCGGCTGAATCATCTGGTACTTGGACACGGACTATCTTGCTGCCCTCGTAGGACTTCTTGGCGGCGCCGGCAGCCGCCAGTGTCAGGAGCAAGAACTGCGTCACCGTGAACTCGCGCATCTTCACTACCGTGCAGAGAAGATGCTCACTCTAGTGCGCTTACTCTAAATGATAATTCAGGCGCAGAGATAAGACAGGAAAGTGCACTTTAATCGAGTCCATTTTTTTTATCTGCAGGCCCCATGAGCCTCAACGCCCACATCCTGTGTTGCACGCGACGTCCAGTCATCAACCACCCGCACTATGAGGACGAGAACATCAGGAACGTGACCAAGCGAGTCTATCAAATGTATTCCAGGTGAGTGAGTTCACATCCCACTTCCCGTGCGCGCTCTCTTCACCGTGCCTTCCTTCCAGGAAAGACATCTCGGAGGTCCACGCAACGCTCAAGGATCTCCAAGCCAGCTACGTGGTTCTGGGGAGAGGAATCTGCCTGGCGAAAAACATGTTCGTCTGTTCTCTTACTGGCGAATTCATTCATGCTGCAGAAAAGTCTTGAGACGTTCTTAGACGAAAAGAAAGTTTTCCTTCCTGTCAAAACTCGAGATGGATACGAAGTTATCTTTCACAAAAAAAAACCCTTTCCCTTCTCAAAGTTGTGTGCAAAAAAATGAGGTCCTAAATAGCGTAATTTGGCGCAAGGAGTGTTATGAATGCACCTCACTGTTCATCAAGAGTCATTCATACTTTCCAGCGAAAGCCCAACTTGAAAGTCTTATTTTTTTACAAATGATAATTTGTTAGAGTAACATTTGGCACTGACACATTTTGCCACATGTAGGCCCCATTTTCGTCAGGAGACGCAGCTGAGACTTTTGTCCTTTCTTTTTTGCCTTTTTAGGAACAACTGCGCCCTGCTTGACCTCTGGGACAACCTGGAGGAGCCCGAAAAGACCAAAACCCACGATCCCGTGTGTCCCAAGCTGTTCCATCTGACGCACCCGAAGCCTTTCACCAGAGTCTTCTCCAACTCAGCGTTTACCGTACTCAAGATTTGATGTCTGCGACGGGAGAATGCTCAGGTCATCCGCAGGAGTTCTAGAAAGTGAATGTGTGTGTAAACTTGTCACTTTCAATCTATGAGCTCTTTCTTTTAAGTGTGCAAAGATGTTCTGTTCAGCATCGTGATTGTTTCTTAGACGCTGTGATACTCGAATCCTTCTATCATGCCAATAAACTTTTTGCGAGACTTCTTTCCTGCAAAAATCTCCCTTTTTTGCATGTTTATCATATTCTTTCTCCTTTGGTGTATTTATGCGCATAATTTTTGTCTATCCTGCGAAAAAGGAAGGGATTGGAGGTCGGCTTCTCCTTCTCCTTCGAGCTTGAAGCTTTGAACCTCGAGCCTGGTTCCATTCCATCCCTAGTGTACGGCAAAGAAAGAACGGAGCGAGAAGCAAGTGTCCCGGGCGCCAGACACGCCCAGAGAAAGGGAGGGTGTGGCGGGAGCGCATCCGATGCTGCTCACGAACGAGGTGAACAATAAGTCCCAACGTTGTGGCATCCTCTACCAATAGCTTTTTCAAGGGGTTGACGTTGATGACACTGGCGGAGATTTTCCGGGGGTCTCCCTGACCCCCAATGCTTCTGGTGTTTTGGTCCCTCAGGACCCCCCTGGGTGCGCAAGCACACCTAAAAAAAACTCTTACAAGGGAGAGGCTGCAAAGGTTCCTCGAAGCTCCAGGAAAGAAGATAACCGGCGTCAATGGCTCGAAAGCTCGCTGAATGGAGGCATTCCGCAAGGCCTGGAGGTCCGCCTTGGACTGGATGGTGTTGCCAAGTTTGTGCGGTGTGAACATGGATGCAGTGTAGAAGTCGAAGATTGGTTCCTGAGGGAAGTTTTGCAACGTCTTCCTGTGAAAGAGCGGTTTGGGTGTGCTTGCATACCCAGGAAGGTCCTGCGGGGAACACATACCCTGGAAATGGGGGTCCTAAGGAGCAACAGCTGCGTTTCATGAAAATCTTAGCACTCTGAAGAAGTTGCACTTCCATCTTCCCTCTCCACCTTGCTGACTTTTGAGCACTGCTGCATCAAAATGGGTAGCCAAAAGATTGCAATTCCACAATCAACCTTGTGCCCAAGACTCTCAGCATCCGCTCTGAGGTGCCCACTCTGCACTAGAAGCAGTGCTTACCCCGCGAAAATTGCTTGCAGCGAGGACTGTAGTTGAAATCTTGTGTCTGAATGAATGACTTCATGTAGAAACTCAGTCTGAGAACGCTTTAGTTTCGCGTAAGTGTGCAATTCCATGCACGCGGAAATTACTTATGCCAGCGACTGTATGCTTGGGATTTCAGATTGGAACTGCTGAGGCACAAAAAAGAGGCTGAGCTCCAGTGCTCAACAGCCTCAGGTATCTAACGTCAGACTTTACACGGTAAAACATGCAGTTTTACATGATCTTTCTGCTACCGGAGCGTCCGGTCCATTTTTTTTCTTTTTCATATAAAAGTGTCTGAGAGACCTTATTTTGAAAGTGTAAAACCAAATCATTTCCAACCACGTTTCAGGGTGAAGTGTAAAAATGGTTGCTGACAAAATTTCAAATATGTCAAAATGATTGAGTACAATAGCATGACACTGTGGCCAAACAGCTTTGGAACTACGGATAGTAATCCACAGCCACATTGTGGAAACACACAACAACATATTTATTCACAGCGACTACTTCGTACCATATGAATGGCATGTTCTGTGACAGTTTTGCAGCTGGTATGCATGGCCTCTGGAGTTTTAGTCCAAGCCTTGTCAATGGCTGTCATCAGGTCGTCCTTGGACCACCTGGGGACAGCATTGGCCTCCTTCTGCACCATGCCGAACATTGCAAAGTCAAGCAGATTGATCTCGCCTTGGACCAGAAGTGGTGTAAGTGGCAATCCGGCATCACTGCTGGATAACCTTGGCTCCATGGGCAGGGCCAGAGTCTTAGATGAAGCGAACTTTTACACGGTCTTCAAGCTGAGATGGACCAAAGGGATGTCGGCGGACAAGACCCTATCTTTCTGGGGGGTTGAAATTGGTTGAACAACTTCTCTTCACTGTAGATGACTGTGATGTCCTAATTTTTGGGAAGCCAGCCTTTGGTGATCTTGCACATGGCCAGTCTTTTTGTTACATAGCATCCGGAAGGAGTTGATGCTGCTTTAGTCAATAAGGAATCAGTAGTCCATGGCCTTCCTTGATGACCCTACCCATGGTCCGTCCTCCTCGGGACATCATACTCCTTCACCAAGATGGGGATGGAGGAGACAGGATTTTGGTTCACAGTGGACCTTTTGTCCTTCGGGTTTGGAGCCCACCTGATCCAGGTCCTCTGGAGGCATCCCCAATCTCCCTGAGTCAGACGAACGTCTCGTGGATGTTCAAGATCTCCATGATAGTGTCAACACTTGTTCTTCTTGACGCATTTCAATGACGGCGGTTTGCTGGTGGAGGACTATACCTTGTCTGTCTTTTCAAAAAAAAGATAGACTTTGCTTCCGACAAAGTGGCACTCGGTTTTTGGCGGAAGACTTAAAGTTTAGACTTTTCAATCAGACTTGATGATTCAATCAGACTTGATGATTTAAGGCAACTGTGTTCACGCCCAACCTTGTATTTGATCACGAAGTTATGTTACCTTCATTAATCGTATGAGCCTCATCAATCTCAGATTTAAAGAGCAGTTCTCAGTAAGTAGCCTTCGTTCAGGTGACCGTACTTATAAGACGGGACATTTTTGTTCGTATAAGTATAACCAACACTAAAATGTTTAGTGGGGCCGCGGTCAAAGCTGGCAACAGCTGATGGACATATTACTAATATAAAAGTCGCATTTAAACTGATTTACATTTGCCTATCGACATCATGCTCTGCTCAGAGACGAGCATAAGGAGTTGGATACCACAAAAAACGCACAATGTATATACACTTTGCATACGGAATGGTCACAAACAGAAAAGACCTACTTGATTAATCATGTGGTTGTACAGTGTGAGCGAAAAAGCACGACCCAAGCGTTCAGTTCAGACGGTGCTTCGCTATTAAAGTCCAGCATGTGGATTGCATTTGTATATTTCTAAAGTGGCTGATGTCTTTAGACCTGCGTGTCCTGTGCAACGAAACAAGACAAATGGGCGAACAACCAGGCAAAGACAATTTCAGTTGTTTTGGTGTGGGGAAAACCATTTTTATAGAAAATGTCAATGCTGCTGTCAAGTTGAACATGCTAAATCTGTTCCACTCTTCAATTAAATCGGCGTCTGTGATCACAGAGAGGAGCTGCGACATCTTCCTGAAACATGAATCTCATGCAAATAGAAGTGGTCGACCTTATCGTGATCGACCAAAGCCAATGGAACTTTGAGGAAGGCTTGCTGCGTACAAGAGTTTTGGGACGTCAGGTACGCATTTTGTGGAAATCTCGGCCCTCCGGCGAGTTATGGTGTTGTGGCAGCCATCGGAAATTAGAGCCCCTTTTTTGCCGCTCACACTGCAGTGGCAATTCAAGGCAAAAAAAGTGGCACTCAATCTTCCAACGAAAAATGATCCTCCTCGTTCCCAGGGAGACTTTCTCTGCACTTTGTCCCCCCCCCCCAATGCGTTGGCGCACTTTTGTGTTCGTTTGAATTTGGCGCCAAAGGAAATCGCTTTCATCGATTACAGGACTCGTCTGGGTTGGTGCGGCTGGTAATAAAATAGCCAAAAGGTCGCTGGTGACGCTTGATATGAATCTGAACTTCCCACCAAATACTGACCTTTTTGGCAGTTGCCCAAAAAAGAGAAATAAGCACAAATCTAGAAGACATTGAGGTTTGCTGGCATGATGGTTGTGCGTCAAAACTCCCAGCAGAGCTCTCCAAAATCTCTTACTTCAGCTGCAACGCTCATGTTTGCGGCCCGATTGAGGTTTTTTCGTCTTCTGCAGCCGCCAAATGGTCACGACATTCGATTTTTGGTGGGAGGATCAAATTTAACTTAAAAGTCACTGCCTTATTGCCAATTTACCAGTGTCTCCAACCCTGACGAGCCCTGTACAATCCGTCAACAAAAGATCAAAAAGTGCTTGGCCTCCATCATCCCCTTATTACACCCCGGTTGGTCCATCTTGGTGATGCTGGAGGCCAAGGACAGTGCCAAACTGTACTTGTCTCTGGAGTCTCTCAAGAGTAGCTGGTGGAAAACTTGGGATGACTCTGTGCTGGTTGTCATAAAGAAAAGTTGTGCCTAATTTCCAGCTTACCCGTCAAGAGTTGTTGATGCTAGGATGTAAAAGTTAATGTTATCACAGTCATTTTTGTTTTTTTCTTCGTCTCAATCATCATTCCATTGCACAAAATAAACATGAAAGTAACAGCTTTTGGGAGATGGCTGATCAAAAATGTTGGAAATAACTTAATTTCAAAATAGTTACACAATGTCAAGTTGATAGCACCAAAAATGACGGAGCTCGCAGCCCTCAAGGTTGTGCCCGAGGCATCGGGGACAACCCATCGGATCACATCCTTAGACCTGACTTTGTATAAATGGAGCTGACACGGCAGAATTGCCAGATCGTGCACTCCTCTGGCCGTACCCTGCTGGCAACAATGGCAGCAGACAAAGTCCGACGCTCTAAGGAACTTATACAGTGGGGTGCAAGCTCTCCATGGAGGAGGGGGAGGAGATCATTGTCACTTCCTGCACCTATGCACTCGTCGTTGTTGCAACTGAAGAGACTCAATCTGGCGTTGAACGATAGAACTGTGCTGAATTTGAGCAGCAGACAACACAGCAATCGTGTTCCGAAGTCAGACCGGATTGTAGTCGATCACCCAGTGCAACTCCTGTAAGCTGGAACCTTACAGGGGAGCAGCGAACCCTGCTTCAACGGGTGAAAATCTGATGAAGATTTGTCAACAAATCCCCTGATGATTCCTCCATTAAAGTAGACATTGATTCAGATCTCCTCCAAGTGATCTCTCGTCAAGAAAATGAATGTGAAAAGCAGAAGGCAGATGCAGCATCCAACAAAATTGCCAATGCTATTCAAGTCATTATTTTACCCATTCATGCTCTGGTAGTCACGGCTTTCAACTGACGGATTCCAGATGAAATCGATTGATTATTGTGCCATTCGTTTCCTTACCCATGGAGCGCTCGACGGCCTTGAGTTTAATTACTTTAAGAAGAAGAAAACTGATAGCTTCATGAGCAAACTTCTTGTGCAGGTGGCAACTCTAGGGTTACTTAGGAACTCTTAAGTCAAATTTTGCAAAAAATATCGTTCCCTTAGAGGAGCGTCCCCACAATTTGAAAGCAAAACTTGTCAAGCACTCAAAAGTTGTAATGAGATTGGGACTTTGGCAATCAATGTGAAGGTGAACACTCAGGTATGAACACATTACACAAACTGACTAAAGCTTGAAAAATCATCAATGTTATCAATTGCTCGATCTTCTGGGGAACCACTTTTATAGGAGCAACCTTATTGCTGGTTGATGCAGCCTTCACACTGTAACAAGTTAGAGCTTTTGGATCACAAGAGAGATCTTCAGCGGGAATTGCACATCCTGCAGGAACATCCATTTGCTTGCCACATCCCTTGGCCTTTAGTACTTGTGTCGTGTGATGAATGACTACGAGCATTTGTATTCCTTATCAGCTTTTAGCTCAACTGCGTATTTCTTTCCAGTTGCTTGAGCGAAGTCCCTAACACTCAGCATAGATTACACAGGCGTTTTTGTCCTTACAATTTTCAGCTGGAACGAGGCTTAGATCATGCAGAATGTAGCTCTATTGATCCTACCCAAGTGAGTCTATGGCTTCCCACGTCGACTTGAATGTCAGTGACGAGTGAGCTCCGAAAGTTGTGTGCACACGCGCTCGCGCATGCGCAGTGTGAGTTAAAATTCGTTCTCACTGTACAGTTCTGTTGAATGTATGTTCTACTGTAAGTTCGATGGATCGTACTATGGTGATAAGGTGATCTGGACTGGACTGTGCTCACATACTTTGAAAAGGGTCTG
>JAAUXU010062359.1_pt1 | contig 11213 bp, 9 predicted proteins | sample 7278151 | NCBI WGS metagenome assembly JAAUXU01 (sample SAMN14350113, study PRJNA611818) | marine sediment metagenome | isolation source: surface marine sediment (1.8m) | place: French Polynesia: Moorea | collected 2018-08 | reverse complement strand
TGTGGAACTCTGCAGTCCTTTTCTCTTGTGGAACTCTGCAGTCCTTTTCTCTTGTGGAACTCTGCAGTCCTTTTCTCTTGTGGAACTCTGCAGTCCTTTTCTCTTGTGGAAATCTGCAGCTCTTTGCTTAAGTCACCGACCCTTTTGGTGCTTGTCAATAGCTGAGTGAAGAAGTCGGATATAGCGCTCCGCCACTTGTACCAAATGGCTCTGGTCCCACAACGGACATCATATCATGCGCCCACTACATTTGATTTAGTATGCGTAAGTGATACCATGGTACCTCACCTTGAAATACTCATACATCATTGCTATGTACAGAGGAGGTTGTGACCTTTGAGTAAAGTAGATTCTGTTTCCATTGGGGATGAATCCAATCGTGTCTACCAAGTAGGCAAAGTTTTCAAGCATTCCTGAAATGTATTGTAAATAAGGCATGTACGTTGTTATATTCCCCTCAATATTACTTACGTCTAGCGTGAGGGTAAACAGAGAGAGCAAAATTTAGAGTCCAACTATTTACTTACACATGAAAGTTGGACGTGTCAAAGTAAAGCCAGGGTCAATCGCATCAAGAGCAAGAAAGGCAAGGAGTAGAGGATCTAGGATGTGGTGGATCTTGATGAAGGAGATCGTGAAAATGGCAGCTTCTGTCCCTGAATTTTGCTAGATTCAACTCCCTCCCCCTTGGTGCCGTGAAGGTAGGTGAAGTCGATAAGCTTAGCGCTGTCTTACTTGTTTTGGTGCTGACTTTCCCCAATTCAACTGCTTCGGCTACTTTTGCAGAGTTGAATTTAAGCCCCAGATGCCACTCTGCGTAGGAATCGATCGAAATCTAAATTTTGTTACCGCTGTACGCACAGGGCGCCTAGGGTCACAGTCATAGTCCTAATTATGTCATTGCACAGAACGTCCATCAAGCAAGATTCACCATATATATTGCGTAGGTGCTTACGTAGACAACTTTACCTTTGACTGTGTCCATCATCTCAGACTCCAGCAGCCCCAAAATGGTCCAGTACGAGTCCCAGTAGTACATCTCCCGAAATCGCCCACCAGGAACAATGAAAGCGTTGTCCAAGTAAATGAGACTTGTTTGAGTGGAGCCCAGCAGAGCAGGATTGATCTTTCGTCCAAGATCTCTCCATCTGCCGTGAATGTCAGTTGCCAAAGCTTTGTACTCAGCATCCTTCATCAATAGGCTTATTGAAAGTGGACTGACCCATATGTTAAGCTGTTCTTAACAGTAACGCCATACTTGAATTTTCCTCAATATTGCAGGTTCTTCTATCCAGTCGGTTGGGATCCAGGCCATGAATTCAGTCCCTTCCTCGGAAAAGTTCTCATCCACAAATGTCTGCACTTCCTCCTTACTTGGATTCTGTGCCGTCTCCTAGAACGCGTGAAGAGTTCGATCAGGCCAGTAGCATGAAAATAAACTTCACTCTGCTGTTCCTGGTGATTGCATTGATTCACACTCACAGTGAGTTTGATACTCATACATCTAAGCTTTTGACTAACTTGCATCATTTGGTCAAAGCTCTCCAGGATGTCCTCCTCAGCCCTGATCATTGGCTTGTCCACAAAGGTCTTGCTGTCTGGATAGAGCCTGGCCATTTGCACGGTGTGCAGGAGGCCGCCCACTCCGGGAGTGCAGAACACCTCGCTGTCGCACGGGTCTTCGCATCGAACAGCGGCAACACTGACAAGAATCAGTAGGGACCAAACGTTGAGTGGCGAAGTCATTTCTCTCATGACTGACTCCACTCGATAGGTCTTCAGGCTAACTAAGTGAGGGGCTGCGGGATTATTGTTTGCTGCTGCATTCGCGGCCTTGCTGAGATAGGATTGTGATGACAGAAAAAATCAATGATAAGTAGAGATGTACAAGACATGCAAAATTAGCACCCTCCAAGGGGCGATTCCAGCCAAGATTTCTCTTAAAGTGTCTTGCACTGATGAGAAAAGTCCTTTCTCTTTCAGGAACAAAAAGTCTTCACACTTCGTGGCCCGGACTCCTTTGTTGAAACTCACCACTTGACGGAGCTGTTTTGCATATTTTGTGCATCTCTAGACTGATAAGCGATTACGTAGGATTCATAGGATTTATTGTCACTTTTGACACAGCTGATGAACATTGCCACTTACTCTAACAGCTGATGAACATTGCCACTTACTCTAACAGCTGATGAACATTTTCCACATCCACAGGGAACTGTTACGTCGCGTAATTCGCACACTGTGTGTAATGTACGTGATTTCTACTCCCGCTCTAACCTAAGCCTAGTGTGAAGGCCCGTGCTGGGCCCACATGGCACATTTTACGCGAAATCTGCAAGCGTCACTCGACCGGCCAGCACGATAACAACTGAAGAGACCAGCAGGGCCGCTGAGCACCTGAGATCGATGGAGCCGCTGATGACGTCGTCGGACGACACTCGATCGCCGTAGCGGGAGAGGAGATTCAACAAGACCCCGTTGGTCCACCCAAAGCCTTCCTGGACCTTGTACTCTCCGTCTCCACCAGGTCCAACCTCAATTCGAAAATGTGACTTATCAATACGATTCATAGCGTTGGACTAGCTTTAAATAATGCAGTGAGTGAGTTACCCGCGTCACGTCGTACTTCTCAAACATGGACTGGCCGCTCTCATCGTAGGACACCCAGATGTTCTTGACCCACTTTTTGGTCAGCCGAAGAGCCAATGCGGAGGCTTCTTCATCGCCAGAGTTCTCTAGGCCAGTAATGATAATTTCCTGAAGTGGAGGCCAGGCATTGCTGAAAAAAAGTTGTAGAGGAGGTCCTAACTTTGCATACCGCTGAGGGGAAAAACATTTTCCCGTTCTCCACTATTCATGTGAAGCTCACTTATGACTACGCTGACGTCGGAATGTTAGGTGAAGAATTTTTTTTGTGTCAGATGAAAACAAAATTTCATCTTGACTTTTTATCCATCGCTCCAAATATATCCGATTTTTTTTAGATCCTCCTATGCAAAACACCAGCCCCAAAACGGACAGTTTTTGAAAGAAATTGAAGTCATCGAAAACTTCGCAGAAACCTGGGCAGGGGTCTCGAGGGCTTCAACACACAAAAAGAGTGTGTATTTACAGGCTTTGCTCCGATGAATGTTGCGTTTGTAGTTTAACGTACACTTTTTTCTTTTGCGGGCAGCTTTTCCATGGTTTTCATTGAAAAGTGAGGTCAAAATTGGTTCCTCAGCTTTGGCTGCTGATGCCTGCTGATGTTTCAAATATTCTTCATTGTCCATTTTGCTATAAGTTTACACTGGACACAATTTTTCGAGTGCATTGTTACAATACTCATGAAATTTACGAATGTCCTTCTTATTGTGCTATTTGATATCATTTTCAAGTTTTCACCTAAACTACCTAGGTCCATTTAATGACAAAACTAATGCCATAGCACACATGAGGCAAATACCTAAAGTCCCACTGTTGACCTGACTTTAACATGGATGTCGGAACTCCTCCTGGGTACTTCAAAGCTTCACTCTTCTTCAGGTAGTTCACCACAGCCTTAATCCTGTCCCTTGTTTTTGTTTCTCTGTAAGGCAGAGGAAAAGTGGTCAGCCTCGATTCCTGGAGGAAAGACGAGAGGCCTCACGTGTAACACTCAGCCCATAGAGGAGCCACATTGGAGGGGAAGAAGAACAGCCTCGGCTGCTCATTCACGAGGTCGTAGTCAAACCATGCACCTTGTTCGTTGTTCCACATGACAGCTTCAATGGCGTCCTGCACAGGTCAAAGTGATCCAGAGGTGCTGTCCAGAGCTCAAAGGTAGGGCTTTTTTACCTTAAATTGTTTCTCTATGTTCCTATAAGTTTCCGCTTTCTCCTCATCTCTGCCTTCAAAGAAACCTGCCAGAATCCTGCTGCTGCGACAAAGGTAAGAGTTGAGCTCGACGGGGACGATCGTCCTGGTCTTGATATCGGTCAATTTCGTGCTGATTTCACCATCGGGGCTGACAAACCTGGCAAAAGACGACGTTTAAAGCATGTTTTCACAGTCTCGAGCCACGTACGAGCTCACATCTTCCCCCAGCGCACACACCATTACACATACATGGGTACATCTATGCATAAAACTAACTTTCTCAAAGTAATTACCACTTCGTAGAGAAGTCCCAGCCACTCTCTGCTCCAGACTTTATGTCCATGTAGAAGTTAACCATTTCCTCCTTGGACGAGAAGGATTGAGCGTCGTTGTAGTCTTCACGGTACGATTCTACAGGAATATAGGTGAATGTGCGTCAGCAATAGCGTGAAAAGATTTATCTGTAGCCATGCACCTCTCTCATCCAATCTGTTTTTTGCTCATTGTCATGCACTAGTGCATGAACACTCGTACGTGCACCATGTATACTGGAAGATAATGGGCCGTGGCTTCTGAAACGCACCCTACGTGCACAAAAATGAGACAGTGGTGCTTGCAAGGTAACCGCACCTGGTCTGGGACCGTCCACCTCCACATTGTAGATAGCCAGTGTGTACTCTTTGCCGTCCTTGTTAACTTTGGTAGTTCTGTTATGCATCCAGAATTGGAATTCTTTTTCCATGGCGTCCAGGATGCTGCTCACGAGGTCGTCATCTTGGGTGACCTAAACGTTACAGCAACGATGTAGGAATCACCGTGAGGAAACAAATACTGCGTCGTACCTTGTAGTACTCATGGACCATGGAGATGAACAGTGGTGGTTGCGATCTCCTCGTGTAATAGATCCTATTTCCATTGGGGATTAAGCCCAAGGTGTCTACCAAGAATGCGAAGTTCTCCAACATTCCTGTCCACGAGAGTAGTTTGTGAGTGACTTTTAATCGAGCTGATCATCACTAATTAGAGCACGGCCATCTTCATCTCTGCAGTGGCTGCTACGTAGATGGTACGGAGATCAGATTACCTTTGGCTGTGTCCGTCATCTCCGACTCCAACAGCCCCATAATGGTCCAGTGCGAGTCCCAGTAGTACATCTCTCGAAATCGCCCACCGGGAACAACAAATGGCTTCTCCAAATATATTAGACTGGTCTGCTGGGAATCCCTCAAAGATCGCCGGATCTTGCGACCAAGGTCTTTCCAGACCCTGTGTACAAACTCGGCCAATTTCCTGTACTCTGGGTCCTGTTAAAAATTACACGTACTAAGTTTTGCTTCATATATGAACAAGATATCGCTCGCGCTGATTACGTTGATCTTCTTCAAGAAGTCTGGATTGTCCTTCCAGTCAGTTGGTGTCCAGTCCTCGAATTCCGTTCCTTCTTGGGAAAAGTTTTCCCCGACAAATCGTTCCACTTGTTCACGCGTCGGACTTTCCTGAGTCTCCTGCAGGAATCACGCGTATCTAGCAAACCTTAGCTATTGTACGAGTGTCACAAGGACTATTACAAGTGTACCATACCCCACGTAGCACTCGTGCAGACCCTCAAGGCCTTCATTCATGTGCACGAGTGACCGTGTCCAAGATTTCAGTCTTACCTTCATCAATTTCCGGAAATTAGCCAACACCTTTGCCTTGGGCATGGTCATGGGCATGTCGACAAATGTCTTGCTGTCGTTGAAGAGCTTTGCCATTTGGACAGTGTGCAAGAGTCCCCCCTTGCCTGGTTTGCAGTAGACTTCGTGGGCACAGGGATCAGGATAGTCCTCGCAAAAAACCAGGCATGGGATCAATGCCACCAAAACAGTCAGAAAGATCGGCGAAGACATAGCGAAAAGTTCTTCTTATGCTGACTTGACTTCCATGCGTCCTTTAGGCCCTCTGTGGAGGCAAAAAGTGATGATTCGGGGATCAATGAGGGGTGCAGCAACGAGCAAGAGCGGGACTAACGACTACAGCAACTTTGCTTCACTTACACATACTGCACAAGACTCTTTAACGAACACCGCATGTTTAGCATCCATTGAAACTTTCGTGCTCGTCAGTAGTGAATGCAAAGGAAGTGAACGAGAGAGATGACTATCGCTCCATTCCCTCAGAACTTTGCTCTCTTGCCAGAAAACTCATCTCAATGTAGGGGGAAAACAAGTCTACAGGGTGTGAGCGAATTAGCAGAGCTTGACACGCAGCTCAGCTATCACGGCATGAAATGAAGTGATCAATCGAAGGCAAATTTTGTCTCTTTGACTTGATTCTGACGGAAAAAGCTCTTGCTCGTGACAAAGAGAAGCAAAACCAAGTCAACGTTTGCCCACAAGCATCTGAGGAGGACGTCCGTGCACTTCTGCGCCGCGCAGTACGCGAGCAGCAAATTTGAGGCTGTTTTTAATTTCCTTCATGCGTTACATTTTGACTTGAGCGCTCAAGAAAAGTTCAGATGAGTGAAATTTTAAATTCAGATCATGTTTTCCACGACTGTAAGAGCGTGGACTCGCTGCACAGAGACCGCGTAAACACCTCCAAGATCAACTTTATCTGGTCTTTTCAAAAAAGCGCATTAAAATGACACACGAAGAAACGTCTTGAAGGTTAAACTTCCTACGAGTCAAGTACAGGTCCTCTACTTGCTGCTCAACTTGATCCTGCTGCCGCAGCACGCGTTACAGCAATGGGGGAAGCTGATTTGTCGGCACCCTGTACTGTAGTGATTGCTAGTGGGAAAACTGACCGATTCAAAGATTAGCTGCGCTCTCTTCTATGCAAGCACATTCGCCTGCTCGACCTTCTGGATGGGTGGAGACAAAAATATAGGCCCGCATTGATATTTGGGATAATGCATAAACATACCTTTACTTTGCTTCCAGCTTCGCTCGACATTGGTTTCCACCTGACTGTAGGTTGGTCTTTTCTAAAATGGAAGGCCTTTTCTCTACAGGAGCAAAAAAGTCCTGTTTTTTGCTCGGCAACCTAAAAGTTTTGCTTCAGACTAATGGAAAGGCATGCCTTTCTCTCTCTCGTAAATGTCTTTCTCTGTCTGTACAGATAAAAGTGAGCGCTCTTTTCCCCATTGGGCTGAGGACGCCGCGGTATCGGCGCGGCCTCGCGCGCTAGACGCAGACACGACACGTACGAAAATCTGGAAAAAGCGACGTTTTCGCGAAAGTCCACGCAGTCCATGGGGGTACTGACCATATAAAAAGAGACTATCTATCCTCTTGCTTTTGCCAACGGCTGGACAGAGGAAAATATTTGACTCCGCGCAAAAACATACTTCTCTGTTTGTAGCCAGAAACCACATATCTTGCAAGAGTACGGAAATTTCCCCCTTACTTTGTCAAAAACTGCATGAAATAGCACATCTTGGCCCAAAACAACCCGTCCTCCCACTCTCTACTGCTCACGTCAGGTTGAATTGCCTTAAAAGGGTTACTTATACAACAGCTTATAACTGTAGAGGCCGGTGAGAAGTTCCGCCGAAGCTTCCCGTCCATATTTGTAGGGTTTAGGACTTACCGATCGTCGTCGTAGTCATTCGGTACTAGCAGGCACCGGAGCAAACGCACATCCATATGCAAAAGTGCATGCGCAACTATGACCGTTGCAGTCATAGCATTCAGTCAACATGAGCACACAGCCTCTAATCGTGAAGCTCCGGGCAACTGCTTACTTACGACAGCTTAACCATTCTCAATCAATCAGAAGTTCATTGCCTATCCAGGCAATCCCTGACGGACGCCATTTTTGTGCAGGTGGTAACAAGGACCTTTCACTATCAGACTTTTTGCTCCATTTGCTTAAAAAAAAGATGCCTGCCCTGAGCCACGAGCAGGCTTAAACGACCATTGGCGAATTTCACGTGAAGCGCAGGAGAAGAGACTGAAACACATCAAGGAGATGAGCGTTCCTCAAGCAACCGCCTACGAGATTGGCAAAAAGGTGGAGTCCGACGGCCCCTTGAAGAGGAAGTCTCAATCAGGCTCTGTTGACGGAAGCCTCCACAGAGCTGATCAAGTCTTATAAGACTGGCATTTCTCAGACTAATGGAGTCAGAGAGTGCAGAATCCACCAGTCCAGGGCGTGGAAGGCCAATGGTGTCCAGCGCTTCAAGCACAACAGCGCACCAGCCACCATCTGAGGCTGAGCAAGAGTTGATTCCACCCACTTCTTCAGTAGAGCTGGTAAGTCTTACTTCTCCCTCACAGACTCCAACTGGCCTGGGAGTGCTGGATTTTGCCCATCCAAATGCCCATGACGCCCTGAAGATGTACGTGTGTAACTCCAGAACAAGAGGGAATGAGCTCAACCATCGTCACCAAGCAGACCTCCTCCATGAACAAAGTGATGCCTTGAGCACCGTCTAGCACAGTGGACACCTTCCAGGTCTACATTTTGCTCTCTCTCCCGACGACTGACAGAGCTATTTGAAGCTACTTGTGGTTGCGTAATATTGCGTGTGAGTTCATGTGTAGCTCTGTAACACGTCTGTGCAAAGCTGGAATATTCTTTGCAACTAATTTATTCTGTCTACCTCCCCGGCAAGTCACGGGCATAGGTAGACACACAGCAGCCTCGCAATAATAACTTTTGCGCAAGGAGCACATTTAGCTGCAGCAAATTAACTTCCTCCAGAGTTTGACCTGTGGCTTCTCAATGACTGCATGAAAAGAAGCAATATTTACATGAATGAAAAGGAAATTTTGTCGCACTGGGGGTCTCTGACTCAATTCCGACAAAAAAGTTCTTGGTCACCACAGAAAGCAAAAAGGCAGACTAAGTCAACATTTGCCCCAATTTCGTCCAAGGGGGACGTTGTGGCTCCTGAATCATTTGCACCTTCGTTTGATTACTTTTGCGAATTGTTTTTGAGCCAAAAAAAGGTCGAGTTTTGAGTGTCTCCTTGATCCTGGTCATGTTTTCCAAGACTTGACTCGCGCGGACATGTTGTCCCCCTGTGAAGACCACTGTGAGGACCTCCCAGATCAGCTTTCGCTGGTGTTCTTAGAAGTCGTGAGGATGACAAGTAGAAAAGTAATTTTTAGGAGAAATTTTCCAGGAGGAAAGAAAAAGGTCTCTACTTGTCATCGCAATGATTTTTGCTGTAGTAGCACACATTTTTTTCATTAAAGCTAGAGGCAATCAAAGTAGCGCCCATCAACAGGAAGTTGATGCGATCGCATGCTGAATCACACACCACTCCTACACTCAGTGCATAATGGCACAAAGCTAGACACATCTGAATACGTCATATGCTCACGGCAACAATGGCACATAGCTGTGCAAGCTGGTGCTGATTGAGAAAAAACTCTGAATTATCATTAGGATGGTGGCAGCTGGGGTGAACCACGAGCAACTCGCCATGTGAGTTATTATGATATCAAGTTAATCATGATGATGCCAAAGGAGCTGATAGATGCTCATTGAGCTATTTGGTGCAAAAGGGTCCTTATTTGGCTGCCTGATAACGTCCAAAAAGACTCCCAGAAAATCGCAACTCTTTAAAAATTGTACGGCTGTAGGGTGCATGATGTTTTCCCTCTATGGGCTGAGGTTTTGATCCGTCCTCATCCTTACCTTGTCCTGGCCTCCGCCCTCTTTGAACAATCTGTGGCCACGAATCACCCCAGTCGAAACTCGAATGTAGCGTCACAATACGGACCGGCAATGCGTAGTTATTCGCAAAGACTTCAACGAGCTCACATCGTACCACGCAGCCACGAATAATTTTGCTCTATAGTCGTATTCACTAACCTGCATTGTGCGACCGTTCAACTCTGTGTGCTTGTGTGTATATGTCTATTTGCCTGCGATCTATTGTGATCATTACAAGAAGATGAGATAGAAGGAAATAGTTTGAAGTTAAACCCTACTGAATAAATACTATATTACGTTGAAAAAATCACGACCAAGAATATCACAGAATTGAAAAACTTACAAAAAATAGCTGACAACGGGGACTCGGTGGATCGGCTGCGGGATTTTGTGTTTGCACAGTACTGTGGCAGAGTCTGCAGATGCAGTCGTCCTAATAAAATGATGCCCAAAGACACTGATCGACGACTTAGTTTGAGCGCCCTCACGAACATCTGCACCCACAGAGAATAGGAGTGCTAAACATATTCAGCGAGGAGGCCTCAACACAGCACCGGTATACATAGGCGAGCTGCTGAAAGACAGCAGTAGCAGCAGTTGCAGGGGGCACGGACCTGGTCACCTCACTCTACTGCAAGTAGGCATTGCGTGTGTCCATACGGGGAATCGCCTGTAGCGTTTTCCTGTCGCTACAGGTAGAACGTATGTCCGTACGGGGAACAATCGGCAGTTGCTGCAGATGGAACGTATGTCACCGGCTCTGGTGTTCCCTAACTCCACTTTTCCTCGTCCTCCTCGTCCTCGTCATCTCCTTCATCATCTTGCGAGAGTCTTCCATACCTGAGGTTGGTATGCAAGTCGTACTTCTCGGTGCTTAATATCGCAGGATCGCGGCTCTTGACCAGACAGAGCCCAATAACTGTAATCATACAAGTCAATGATAACGACTGATGGCTGGAAAACAAGACAAAGTACCGATTCAGGCTGTTGTCGGACAATGTCGCACTTACTGAAGGCCATGGCCAGGAAGGCGAAAAATGCCCATGGCCACCACATGACGTCCTCATCCTCCACGAGTCCGGACGCAGAGGCCGACGACAACGCGGATCCGTATTGCGACAGCAGATGAAGAACGACACCATTGGTCCAGCCAAAACCAGTAGCCACTGTGTATCCTCCACCACCTCCAGGTTGACCGAGCTGGGTGAGAAACACATCAGTGCACGTCAGTCACGTTTTACGCACCTTTACATGTTTACTATTTCATATAAAATTTCCAATTTAAGCATGGTATATATTAGGCTAGGTCGAAAAGGGGTCAACTTTGGAAATTCACTGACGGTGGCTGGGGTTTGTTACATGGGCTCAAAAGATGAAGATGTCGTCAAATACTTTGGAAAAAAAAATTATGTTTACCTCTGCCCAACTTGATTTGAAATTTATGTAGTAAGCCACTGTAGTAAATTTCAGCTCTGGTGGCTGTCAGAAGCAGCCTAACTGGGTGAAAATCACTGACCAAAATGCTGACATGCTCCAGTTTGTCAGAAAAATATATTACAGCAAATCCTGAAGAAAAAAAATTCAGCTTATTTTACAATTTTAAATGCATTTGGGCATAGCTAAAACTCCTTTTCTTCCACTTTCATTTGACCACAAAGTCTTCAAATGGGATGTGGTTATAAATTTTGGACACCCAAGGGGAATTCCAATTTTTGACCTAGCCTAGT
>JAAUXU010133042.1_pt1 | contig 11214 bp, 13 predicted proteins | sample 7278151 | NCBI WGS metagenome assembly JAAUXU01 (sample SAMN14350113, study PRJNA611818) | marine sediment metagenome | isolation source: surface marine sediment (1.8m) | place: French Polynesia: Moorea | collected 2018-08 | reverse complement strand
GCAGTTAATAAACAGCTGTACAGGAGTGCACATGTCTCTTCCTTCCGCTCCCGTCCTTAACTCCGAGCTGTCTTCCCTGACATGGGAAGACCAACCTAGGTGTAGGAAGAGGGTCTTCTCTACCGCACCTAGGGGCCCCCTTGAGGCCCCATCACCGGGGCCTAGCGGAGACACTTCACGTGGTGGCAGCTCGGAAATGATTCCACGGGGGGGCGGACAGGAACAACGACGACGACGACAATGAAGGACGATGCCCGGACAGCATCAACAGAGAAAGTCAGCATCAGATCAGTCGTTGTCCTCTACATGGAATCGACCACTCAACAGACGCCATGTCCTGCCCAAAGCTACGCTACCACATCTACGATGCAGGCATCAAAGACCCACGACATCCCAAATACATCAGAGGGCCATTCCCAGACAAAGTACACCCTTACGGACTATGCCGCTGCCAACCCTTGGAGTGGTGCACGAGGCACGCATGGTCCGTCGTAGACAGGGTGGTGGAAGAAGAGCAAGAGGAGGCCCAATGACGGAGGAAAGCCAAGAGCCATGCAGAGGCATATGTACCAGACTGGCAGGTGGCGTACTTCCAGAACAGGCTGAGGAACCTGTTGGAGACGACAGGACCATGGGAAAGATGTGGAGAAGATGCCGGCCGCAGGCACGGACTGCCAGCAAGAGAAATGCTATACCGCTTCTATTCCTTCTGCATCCTCAACCCTCGAACCTCGATCGCCAAGTTTGACATGACCTACAGGGACTACGTGTCGGACACCAGAATGCTGAGCAAGCACGCTATCCGGAAGATCGAGATCAAGGCAGCATCGGGGAGAGCAAGGAAGCTGGCGGTCTTCATAGACAACAACCCGTGGTTCTTTGACTCCACTAGGAGTGGTCAGGAACTCATCAGGCAGATACGCCAGGAGACCAGCGATGCTGGACTAAATCCTGATCTGTACAGAACCTTTCTATTATGAATAAACCACGAGTGCATAACGAATTACAGTGTACTAGGGACAGACGATAAGGCATCGTTAAACAACCCTTAGGTCGAAAGGCCATGGATATCCGGGCTGAAAGGCAGTACTGAAGGGGCGGGAGCACTCATAATGCACATACCCTAGTAGACGATAAGGCGTTGTTAAATAACCCTTAGGCCAGAGAAGGGCGATGGATATCCGGGCTGGAAGGCAGTACCGAAGGGGCGGGAGCGCCCATAGCGCACACAAATTAGTCGGACGATAGAGCGTCCCGGAATAAAACACACCCTAAAGCTAGTGTGAGCTATTAAAATAGAGCCTATGATGGCAAAATGGACCCGAACGAAGGTTCGGGGCGCCAATGGCGGCAAAAAGTAGCTGGGAGGAGACCCGAAGAGGTAGAAAAGAATACCTGAAAAGCTGCATAAGCGCAGACACGACCGTTAGCAACTGACAGCCCAATCCTGAGAACAGGACACTATTTAGACAACAGGAGGGTGATTTACGACACAAGCCGTCAAAACGACAGCCTGGGGGCGACATGAATGGACACCCCAAACAGCAAATTTAGGATCACGATTTCTAAACAAAAACGATCTGATGATGAACCTGATGCCAGGGTAGCAATTGGAGAAAGAACATTACTCAAGGAGATTGGGGATCCGATGCCAGGAAGCAACGGATGGATCCGATACGGAATGGCGCGTCACAACAACCAAATATGCAGAATTTGCTGATCACAACAAAATTGTGAGTTACAAGCCAGTCATAGGATCCGGGCACCCTGTAGGGACACGCACCCGGAAAAAGGGTACAAAAGGGCTGCACTCGGAACGAGGGAACACAGTCCTGCTAGGACCACACTCGCGACCAGATCTCCCAGAAGTACAGACCAGCTACCCAGCCACTCTCTGACTCAACCTACCATGGCTCTATCACAAGACCAACTGCAAGCCCTGCTAGACCGCATACCGGCACCCTCGGCCCCCGCTCCCCACAGGAGCGATGACCAGCAAGGCCAGAAGGCACCCGAGCTATCCTCCGTGGACTTCCAAGCGTGGAGGATCTGGAGGAAGAGGTTTGTCTCTGTCGTCCAGGTTAATCAATGGAGCAATAACCGGGCCCGGCAAGAGATGTCTATCGGCATCACCGGGGATGCGAGGACCCGGGTCGACGAAGTCATCCCCATTCCCGACAACTAGTGGATAATGCGAAGAAGAATCAACCCAAGGCGCTGCAGATCGACGCAACTAATGCCACGACCTCCCAGAAGAGGACATGGCTAACGGAAACCTTCAAGCTAGAACAGCAACCATGCCTCAAGAGAAGGGAGGACCTGGACGCGGCCGTCGAGCTGCTGTTGCGACACTGGGACCTCTTCTCGCATGATGGGTCGTACGGGCACACCCACCTGCTACAACACCGCATTATCACAGAGGACGTGCCCCCGATCAAACGCAGGTATAGACCCATCAACCCCGCGTTGGAACCAGCGTTACGGCAGCAGCTAGACGAATGGCTCCAACACGATGTGATCGAGCCTGCCGACAGCCCGTGGAGCTCCAACCTTGTGGCAGTCAAGAAGAAAGGGGGCAAGATCCTCTGGTGCATTGACTGGCAGAGACTCAACGAGGTCACCAAAAAGGATAGCTGGCCTATGCCCACAGTGCAAGACACTATTGCCCGGCTGGCCAGCAGCAACGTATTCAGCGGGGTCGACATGGCTGGAGCCTTCCACTGTGTGGAAGTGCACCCAGACGATCGCGAGAAGACAGCCTTCGCGACACCCTTCGGCACCTTCCCACAGAAGAGGCTGGGGTTTGGAGTAACCAACGGGCCCGCCACCTACTGCCGACTGGTGGACAAAGTCCTCAAGGACATACCCCCCATGGAAGCATTGAGCTTCATAGACGACAGTGTAGTCCACAGTGATGGCCTGAACACGCACCTCAGAAACCTGGATAAAACCTTGAACGCTTACGCCACCGCAGGGTTGAAACTGGCACCACACAAATGCACCTTCTTCGCACCGCAGATTACGTACCTAGGTCACACCATCGACCAGGAGGGCATCAGGCCAGTAGCCTCCTACGTGGAGGCAGTCAAAAAATGGCCCCTGCCGAAGTTCAAGACAGAAGCCAGGGCCTTCCTGGGCATCACAGGCTACTACCGCCAGCACATTAGGGACTACGCCGCATTGGCCAAACCCTGGACCGACGTGATAGGCAAGACGGCCGACCCAGAGGCAGAAAAGTCTCCCTTGACAGTCACCCCAGAGATGGAAGGGTCGTTCAGGGAACTAAAGAACACGCTGGTGACTGCACCCGTCCTAGGGTTCCCTTACTTCAAGGGACCCAAAGCCGGGCAGTTCATCCTGGACACGGATTTCTGCCAAACACAAACAGCAGGAATCCTCAGTCAAATACAGGAAGGAACCGAAGTGGTCATAGCGTATGGCTCCAAGAAGCTGAACAAGAACCAGCTGAACTATCCATCCACCAAAGGGGAGCTGTACGCAGGACTCACTTGGATGGATAAGTACCAATACTACCTGCAGCATGGGCCACGATTCAAATGGAGGATGGACAACAGCGCCCTCCGATCGATTAGGACCATGGACCCAAAAGGTGCCATCGTGGAATGATGGCTCGGGGCCCTAGCCACCTACAACTCCGAGGTGGAACACAGACCAGGCACCAAACATACCAACGCAGATGCCCTCAGCAGGGGGGGGGGGTTCCCCGAACCAGCAGAGCCGGAAGGTAGCCCGGACATCAACTCTATGGAGGAGATAGAAGACCGACCCATCCGGATCAGACGATGGAAGGAGCTAGCAGAAGCCCAGAGGGAGGACAATACGCTAGCTCCGATCATCCGATGGGTACAGACCAAGTCCCAGCCAGACAAAGACGACCTCAGACAACTCCCCCTAGAAGCCGCAACATACGTGGGGTTCCTCCAGGACCTGTGCATAGAGGAACGAGTCTTATGCCGGCAGCTACCCACCAGCGGACTGAGGGCGCCCCGCAGGGTACCCTGTCTCCCCGAAGCGTGGTGGGAACCCATGATACGAAGAGCACACAAGCTCGGAGGACACATGGGAATCAACACTACGCTGCAAAGACTTACGGGGGCGGTCTACTTTCCCAGAATGCGTACGGAAGTAACCGACCACATCGCCACTTGCGCTACTTGCCAGAAGAAAGCAGGGAGACAGCCCGACCAGAGACACACCCTATGTTCTCCCACAATGGGGTATCCCTTCCAGCGGCTGCACATAGACATAGTGGGGCCCCTGAGCCCTAGCCGATTGTCAGGAGCCCGATACATTCTTACATGTAGGGACGCGTTCTCCAAATGGCCGGAAGCTTTCGCGCTGGCTAAGACAACCACAGAAGTCATCCTGGCTGTCCTTGAATGAGAAATCTTCTCCCAATTCGGCTACCCGGAGGCAATTCACTCGGACCAAGGCCCCCAGTTCATGGCAAAAGCCTTTCAAGCCCTGGAAGGCCAGCTGGGAATACGAGTGACCAACACCACCGGGTACAACCCAAAAGGCAACAGGCAAGTGGAGAGAATGCACAGAGACCTCAACAAAATCCTTCAAGCCCTAACCATCGACTGCGGAGACCCCTTCGCATGGGAAGAACAATTACTGGCAGCCCTCTTCGCGTTGAGGACTGCCGTGTGCCGATCAACAGGGCTAACACTGTACAAAGTACTCTTCGGCAGGGAATGCTCAGTGCCCATTGACAGCATCTTCCAGACGCCTCCTTCGAACGAGCCTCCTACCAACCATACAGGACAGCTAAGGGCCATCAAGACCAGGATTGCCAGAGCCCACCAGTACGCCAGAGAACACCTGGCAGAGGCAGTTAAGAGGCAAAGAAGGCAATACCACCACGAGCGAAAAGAGTTCCATGCGGGCGCCCGCGTCTGGCTCTTCACCCCAAGAACAAGGGAAGGCGTCAGCAAGAAGCTCACCTCCTTCTGGACGGGCCCGTGGGTAATGTGCGCCAAGCCCACAAGCAGCAAAACTATGATCCGCATCACCCCAGACCCAAAATGGGTAGGGGGACGTGACAGGCATTCGAAAGTCGTTTCCATAGATCGGCTAAAGCTCTACAAGGGTCCCATGACCATACCACCAGAAACTGACGACGACACCACTATGAGTGACGACGAAGCGGCGGAAGTCATAGGAACGGCTATGCCACTGCAACCAGGAATAACAGCTAGACAACCACTCCCACGAGGAACACCGACTAAATGACCAACACCTCCGCCTGCACCCAGCAAAACAAACGACGACTCCGACTCTAATGACGATGGGGACAAACCCCCATCTTCAAGAACCAGACTACAGCGTCAACAGCGTTCGGCCGCCCAGTTTTCCACCCCGGGGCGGCTACGGGCTATCGTAGCAGCCACGCCGGTAGCCCCTAATATTCAGGACGCGCAGGCTACTAGGAAGGGTCCGGCTAAACAGCTGCGACCTAGGTCTCCCACTCCACCAAGACCTAGACAACCCCGCGTAACGCCGCCGCTAGTGGTTCCCTATGCAACGGTTCAGCTACCCAGGCTGGACATCAGCACCACCTGGCCAGAGGCAACTACTAGTACCCCGGCCGATGGCACCTTCACCATCAGAAGTGAGAAGCCTCGAGTCCCGCGTGGATTGGAATACACACCGACAGTTACTTCACCCCTCACGGTCAACACGCCTCAGGAGCTAGCGCACCTTGTCGAGGACATGTCCCAGGTCTCCTCCACCGGCATCTTAGGGTCTTCGGAACTGGGAAGCTCGTCCTCTCCCATCTCTTCCGAACCGGACAACCCAGTGAAGGACCCGGATTACCAGCCCGAATGAAACACTTCGTCCTCTTCAGCTTCAAGCCTGTTGGTCTGTTGTAGTGGTTTTCGAATAAAATATGTGGGGGCGCCCCAGCGCAAGTTTTTCTGCTTTGCCCAAACCAGTGCACCTAACATATTTTCTTCATTCTAGCCATGTTAGTGGGGATCCTGGGAGTCGTCCTATCCACGCTAGCCGGGAGCCAGGCCCTGACGGTCTACGATTGCGATGCACCTGGAGCAGTGCTCTGCATGGTCTCCCTGCTCAAGCCAGGCGCGTGCCCGGACCCAAAATGAGACTACGCCCCTCCAAGGAAATGGGACGTACAGATACTACAGACGAGACAGAGGGGGTGGATCAAGGCGCAGAGATGCTTCGTGACAAAAACCACCTTCGTGACAAGATGCGGGACGGACAGCCTCACGTACAGCACGCATATCACATCATGAATGGAAACCCTAGCCATAGAGGAGGAGGCTTGCCGACGGGCGGCGAGAACACGGGAGATCGGCCTCCCTAATAGAAATGCGAGGGACGGGGTGGAGAAACACAAATTGGGACGGCAACAATGACAGGCATTTAGCCTATTCACCAATGGCTGGCTACAAGAGGAAGGTTGGTGTGGGCACAGGTCGTTCATCTCAGGAGGGAAGCACTTCAAAAAGTCATACGAGCAAACCGTCTACGACGTCACACTCGACACCCTGAAAGCAGAATACGACGAGTATACGGACACGATCGTCGTGAACGAACATGTCAGGGACCAGTTCTCCCAAGGATACCTGCATGACGACCTGCTAGGCACCCTCGTCTGGGACCCCAAGGAGCAAAACTGCCTGGACTCTGTATCCAGGGTGTACACGGGGCTGGTGGACCTGTACAACTATGCCCCGAACAAGGTGGAAGAAACTGCCACGCCAGCAGAGAACTCCATAGTGGTCCTGCAGAAGCCAGGCCAGAAGCAAGTGGGGCAGTACGCGGGCATGGTCCTGAAAGCTAAAACCCAGCAATGCGGAGTGATGTGCTATGACACAGATAGAACAAATCATCGTATGCCCGAAGGCAGGGGGTGAGGCCCTAGAATCAGTCACATGGGATGCCCAATTTCCGATGGACAAGATCGCCATCCACAGCCAAATAGGACACACCCACCTGACGACCAACATGCGCATGTACGAGCGGTTTGCCCAAGTGCAGCAGGGGCTGTGCGAACTGGAGAGGAAAGTGCTGGACAACACCCTCACCGACCTCAGGGACAGCAACAGCCGGTATGCCCTCAACAACCTGCTGGGACCGGGCCATCGCATCACCACCAGCAGTGCGACAGCATACGTCACCAAGTGCCAGCCCACTCCGGCGACCAGGACCGACTACATCAACTGCACCAACGAGATCCCAGTCCGGGTGAAAGGAGACGCCAACCGCATTCGGTTCGCCGACCCCATCACTTACATCCTCACAGACTACGCCACCATCCTTCCCTGCGAGCCCATAACACCACCGAGGTGGCTAGCGGATGACCAGTGGTACTGTTCCACCCCAAAAGGGATGCCCTGCCAAGGACCTCGACCCCTGAAGGTGAACCAAGAGCCCTTTCAGGACGAAGACTTCGCAGGTTCCCTAGGTGGCCAACTATACTCCGAGGACCAACGGGAGCGACACCGGCAAGCAGAGCTAATCATGCAGTCCCGGGAAGCCCAATCCACAGCGGCCTCCATACAGGCCAACCGTCACGGATACCAGGGAGACTCGGGGGTGTGGAACTTCGGCCTAGGGCTCCCCGATGAGGCCATGGGCCACCTGAGGACGACGTTCTAGGAAGGGTGTCCTTCATCATTCCCTTGGTCGGATCGGCCTGGCCGTGGATTGCAGGCGTCGGCATCTGCCTGGGGCTCCTTCAAGCTCTCGCGAGCTGCTGCGCCAGGATCTACCTAGTGTACCAGGCAAAGGGATTTGGGCTATGGCTTATCCCCGCCGCCATCAGCATGGCCTTCACCATCCTCATCATCCCGCTCTCCGTCCTCAAGACCGTGTGGAACTCCCTTGGCACTCACCGAGAGGAGCTAGCTGCTCTCCAGCCCGAGGACGACTTCGGGGCTGCCTGGCAACGGCGACAGCCGCGTCTCTACCCACGAGTGCCGAGACCAGACGACAATACTAGTTCTGCCAGAGAACCTGCAATCAAAAGGATCGCCGTCAACCCTGGCGGGCCTGCATCTCATTGACGGGCAAGCCCTCGATGGGGAGGTGAAGCATGCAGGCCTACGAGACTGCCATGAGAGTGTCACCGTAGTCGATAGTAGTGAATAATGTATGTAGTATTGCTATACAGTATATATGTCGTACTGTAACCATCCAACTAGCCCTGTACGTCTTTCGTTCATGTATAATATGCATAATGGGATGTCACTGTAAATACCTCTATAAGGATACCCTGTAAGCGCCGCGGGCGCGCCCACGCTACCACTCCCCTTAAGTTAAGGCAGTTAATAAACAGCTGTACAGGAGTGCACATGTCTCTTCCTTCCGCTCCCGTCCTTAATTCCGAGCCATCTTCCCCGACGCGTGAAGACCATCCTAGGTGTAGGTAGAGGGTTTTCTCTCCCGCACCTAGGGGCCCCCTTGAGGCCCCATCACCGGGGCCTAGCGGGGACACTTCACAAGTGTGGAGCGATGTGAAGTTTGTCAGCATATCAGACCTTCACAATGTCATGAGAAGCTCCAACCATCACAGGCAAGTTTCCCCATGGAAATGGTCTCAGCAGATATATTTGAGAACGATAAACAGCACTACCTGGTTATGGTGGATCGAGTCTCAGGCTACCCACAGGTGCATCAGCTTTGCCACCTGTGTACACAGATGCGATTACATCAAAAATGCAAAGATGGTTCCAAGAGTATGGATTCCCATTAAGCATGAGGACAGATGGTGAACCCCAGTTCAGGCAGGAATTTGAATAGTTTTGCAAAATGCACAGCATAAGTCAAGAGTTGGCTTCACCACACAATGCTCAAAGTAATGGCCATGCAGAGACTGCAGTAAAGAATATGAAACATCTGCTATCTAAATGTGGCACCTTTGGCGAGGAATTCCAACGATGTCTCTGCGAATGGCACAATTCAACTACAACTTCATTCTTGACAGTTCAACTCTTTTTTGGCAGAAAATCACACAGTGCTTTGCCAACACTGGATAAGCAGTACAGACCTCCTAGCCATTTTCCGTCTAAGATAAAGAGGAGAGATATCAAGGTCAAAGCACAATTCAACCAGCATGCCAAAGATTTGCACCTCTCAAGGTGGGACAAAAAGTGCTTTTTCGGGAGCCGGTGTCTAAGAAATGGGACACTATCAGCACAATCTATATATATAAAGCAAAGTTGTCGTGTGTGTGTGTGCGTGTGTGTGTGTGCACTTCAGGTGGGTTGACAGGACATCTGTGTGATTTTTTCAGGACTAGCAGTACCTGACGCACTGACAGGGCGTGTTGACAGTACCTCACTCAAACTTGGTCAGGAGATGTCTGACAATCAGCTGATTCTTCTGAGACATAGTCATGTCTATGTGTTATTCAGTCAACTTCACCACTTTTCAGTAGCCCCTAGACAGTAACTCAACACAACCTCGATTTTGGAAAAGGAGTTATTTTTTGACCAATTTCAGACCTTGATGGAGTAGCTTCTGAAGAAAAATAACTTGAACAGACAATCAGGGTATTGACAGGATCTGAAAAAAACTAGGTCACATTGCTCCAGTATTGGCAGGACATGAGTGAGGCTAGCCTCCCTTCACCTGAAGGGATCAGCTGAGGGAGAGGGCTGATAATGTGTTAGTGGTAAAAAGCTTCACTGGGTTCTGTCAAGGTGTTATCATCACATGTCATGCAGCCATATCACCATATTGGCTAGTCCTGTCAAAGGGTTATTGGCCTTCAACCTGTCCTGGTAAGGTGGTATTGTCATTACTCTTATCATATGATGAGACTATACAAGCTGACTAATGAATTGACAGCACCAAGGTGTTCTAACAAAGGACATTCAGCAACTCTGACTATTTAAGATATGTGTGTCTTCATCATATATCTGACAATAACACTTTCACAGAACCAAGTACAAGGGAAGCTGACCACTAACATGTTATCAGCTCCCTCCCCTCAGTTGATCCACTCAGATGAAAGGAGGTTCTGTCAGTCCTGGAGCAATGTGACCTGAGTTATTTCAGATTCTTTTATTACGCTTGTGCAGCTGAGACCTTCTTCAAGCCTTCAGTTGATTCTCCTTCGTGAAACAGTGCACACCATGCGACCTTTGAAGGCAAAAGGAAAATGTTGGCTTGGAGTCATGTTTGTGGACTCCTCAATCCTGCTCCATGAGGAGAAGAACAAGGAAAGCCTAAAATTCCAAGGACAAGACCGCGTGAAAGTGCTCTTTGGCAAAGTTTGGCATGATGGAAAAGTGGTGGCTAGGGGCCACACCAAGAAGGAATGTGATTCTCTTCTTCAGGCTGCAGAAGAGCGGATGGCACCTGAGCATCCCATTGGAGAAGGTCAAGATCAACTGTAAGATGATCAAGTGCCACAAGATGACCATGAGCTACGAGAAAAGCCAAAGCTGCAACACGATCATGAACTTCGAGAGGGGCCAGAGATGCGAGGGCCAGAGGTGCGAGGGCCAGAGGTGCGAGGGCCAGAGGTGCGAGGGCCAGAGGTGCGAGGGCCAGAGGTGCGAGGGCCAGAGGTGCGAGGGCCAGAGGTGCGAGATCAGCTTTTAGCAGAGATCACTCTTAGCAGAGATCAGAGATGACGAAGTTGGTATGGTGCTAAAGGAGGATGCTCTGCTCAAGAAACTCATGGCATACCTGTGGCAAAAGTACGACGGACGGTACCACCAACACATTAGGCAGAAAGCAAGGGAGATGTCAAAGGTACTGTTGTGTATACGGAAGAATAATCTTGAGCTCTCCAGAACACCTTTGCTGGACCTCCTTCAACCAAAGTTCTTTGACCAGTTCATTCATGCTGTGAAAGAAATTGCAACAGAAGGAGAGAAGGAGACACTCTCCTTTCCACTTAAGGTGGGCCACACCCTCCGAAAGCTTCTGGTTATTGCGAAGGGGATTGCCATCAGGACCCAGAATAGCAACCTTCGAGAAAATTTGGAGATGTTCTCTGACCTAATGATGAGTGACTGGACAGACTTGGTAGCCAGCAAGTGGCACAAAAAGCTCAAAGATGCCCACATGAACAAGACCCTTGAACTTCCTTCAACAGATGACATGATGACCTTGGACAGAGTTGTTAAGAGTGAAATGAATGAACTTCTTGGACCATTTAAAACCTCCCCAGGACTTGAAATTGGGCGCAAACTCCTAGAAGCCCTT
>JAAUXU010091739.1_pt1 | contig 11214 bp, 9 predicted proteins | sample 7278151 | NCBI WGS metagenome assembly JAAUXU01 (sample SAMN14350113, study PRJNA611818) | marine sediment metagenome | isolation source: surface marine sediment (1.8m) | place: French Polynesia: Moorea | collected 2018-08 | reverse complement strand
GTGAAAGTAGATTTCAGCTCTGGTGGCTGTCAGAAGCTGCCAAACTGGGTGAAAATCACTCACCAAAATGCTGACTTGCTCCAGTTGGTCAGAAAAATATCTTACAGCAAGTCCTGAAGAAAAAAAACATAACTTATTATAACTTACTTTACAGTATTATGCAACTTTAAATGCATTTGGGCATAGGCAAACTTCTTTTTTTTCACTTTCATTTGACTACAAAGTCTTCAAATGGTAGGTGGTTAAAAATTTTGAGCACCCATGGGGAATTCCAATTTTCGTCCTAGCCTATTACATATATTGCCCTCGACCTCGACCTCTACCACAGTGTCTCCCACCTCGAGACTGATCCGCTCCGCGATCACTACGCGCTTTACTCACGCGTGGCCCTCGCGCAAAAGCCCGACAGACAAACAGACAGACGGACGCAGACGAACTCGGCCCTAGCGCTTCACATGGACGGGTGGTTCATTCATCTCGCTTTTTTTCTGACTCACCCTGTATTCGCAAACTGCTGTAAATTCGCTTAAGAGGGGAGCTCTTTCTTGTCCCGACTTTTAAGACATTACTCCTTCTCGGACGTCGCCTGGGACGCTGACTGCGGGACGTGGACGTCGCTCACGTCCCGCAGTCAACGTGGTGGGGGCTCCCGACGACATCTCCCCGCTCCGGCCCGGCGTGGCCGCGGCCCTCAGGTACAGGAACGGTGTCCCTCTTGGCCTCCATCAGCATGGCAATACCTTGAGGAAGTTTTTTGCATCGACTTTGCTAACCTGTGAGGGTTGGAAGCGGTTGACCAAGAGGAATGCGCGCATGTGTCAACCCTGCCAAGAAGGTGCCACATACTTGGAGAAGAACCTTCACGTCAACCTCGACGTGAGGCGGTAGAAACAAATGGTGTCGCTGTCCAGGTGAGAGAACTGACTACAAATTCTGCTCAGCGCAGGTCGTAGGGTGGCCTCCAAGCAACTGGAGAGTCTACAGCCTATGTGTAGCAGGAAAGACTCCCTCCCGGGAGACAGACTGACCCGTGGATTTTAAGACCATTTTAGTCAGGATCTGTTTTTGCCTGCACTTGCAAAACAGCGCTACAAATTGTACGTACACGTATGCATGAAAGGCGCTTCAGTATCACTGTTTCCATTCACATTTGTCACGAATAACATTGAATCTTTGCCCAACAACTTCTCTTTACGTCACATCAGCTAATTTTTTTCAACGCGAGGCAAACCGCGAGCACTTAAAGAGACTCCTCTACATATTTGTAGGAGAGGTTGAGTCCATAGGGAACATGAAATCTTGATCAAGGAGAACATTTTAAGTTGTGTCAAGCAGAATCAATGAATCTCCATCAATGATTTGTGGCAGGCAATCAGTTCGTCCCTCAGAGGAGTGGGTTTCTGCTTCTTTGAAGACCTAAACACGTCCTACAACTGTGTGTTTTTGAGGGTAGACAGGACATCTCTCTTTAAGTGCTTTTGGTGTGCCTGGTGCTGAAAACCGTCTGACATGAAGTCAATAGAAGTTCTGTGGAAGGGTTCAAAGATCATTCACAAAAGTTAGTTACAGTTAGAGGCCGTGGTTTGAGTGAATCCTGCTCGTCACTGAGTCGCCCATGTATGTAAGTGAATTGAGACGAGCAGTCGTAAACAAAATTTGGGCCTCATATTCATCACTGACGCAGTGAAGCATCATCCACCAACCGTCACTGCTCTCTGGCAGTTAAGAGCCGCTGAGTCCCTTCAGTTGAACTTGACGGACTGCATGCAGTCCAAGGGGGGGGGGGGAGGAAACTCGCTGGTCACTGCCATCCTCGTGCTGACTGTGCAGCCTTTGAAACGGGGTCCTTAGATAGAGATCGACCCCAAGCGTCTCTACACAAACACCAAGAGTCCTGTGACTTGACACGATCTCACAGCTTGGATAATGACTCATTTTTTGAAGTGCTCTACCATCATGGCAAACTCTCAATAAGGCTTAAATCAGCTGAAAACTGGCTTTCAATGGCCCTAAAGGCCAGATCTAGCCCACAAAGCATGACTTAGTGGCCATGTACGTACAAAAAAACCGTCCTCCTTTCTGGAACTGTAACTTTAGCTCTAGTCGAGGTCACCACACGAGCAGCCTCAAAAAAACATTATGCAAAGCACTCCTTTTTTTTCTTTTAACTTTCCTCCCTCCCAACAAGCACGACCTTGTCAGTTCATAGGTTTGTGTGCACTAACTTCGTCACTGAACTACAGTGAATATTAGTCGGGTGGCGTCCTGGTGGATGCAAGAGACTCACGAGCAGTATCAATGCAGAGGAGCCAATGAGGTAATTGCATGATGAACCAGGTCTACATCAAAGAAGCCTAAAAGGATTAGGTGTTAACCAGTGAACACATGGGAGGATGGCACTGAACGAAAAAGCAAAATACACTTAAAGCGTCCAAGAGAGAGAGAGAGAGATATCCTGTTTGAAGCAGCGAGATCTGAAGGACTTTGACTAAGGCATCAAGGTCGTGGTCAAGGAGGAGTTAAAGATTGATGTTCTTCACAGTCCTTTTTGTGTTCTTTGACGCAAAGTCAAGAAGTCTGTTCTGGCTTTTCTCTAGACTGGCACAAAGAATTATTACTTCTTTTTTTTTTGCTCAGCGAGCAGTGCAAGAATTTTTTCCACACTCACGTTTCGCTCATTATTGGAGTCTGCGCGTCTGTTGTCTAAGTCATCTCTAACATAGAAGTTGGCACACGCTCTCTTCAGGCCCGTGTGCGTGTTGCCTTCATATGGCAGGGCGAGGACAGCGAGGAGCTTCACTGAGAACATCTTCTGAATAAAACCCTCGTCGAGCGTGCAATGCCTTTGTCTGGCACTTCAGTTACCGCCCGCATCCCGGACTTCCACGAGAATGATAACGTGACCTTCTCGTACTGCCAGGATGTCGAGCTTCGAGTGAAGGGACAGGTAGCTCGAGAGCCCCACAATCCGTCATCAATAGGGGTGGGCATTTATGGTTAAAGAAGCCCAATCAATTATGCTCCAGAAATATGCATAGAAGGGAGAAAGTGTCCGGTAAGATGAGGAAAATATGCAAAAAATTGGTGGAGGGAAAGCAAAAAAAAGTGCAATTTGTACATGTCATTTTTCATTGCAGTAACCAAGAATCTGCCACTTTTGCTGGAGACATTTGGGAGAATCTACATCAGAATGAAGAAATTCTTGAAGACAGTGCAGACAACTCAAGGCGGTCTCGCGTGCTCGCCCACGTGACCAGATAGGATGAGTAGAAACGTGCCACATATGCGTCTTTGGCGCCCATCATAGACATGCCCATTCTGCATATGCCCATAGGTACGCCCATAGGTAGGCCCATAGGTAGGCCCATAGGTAGGCCCATAGGCATGCCCATCCCATGGTCAGCACTGCAGGTCCTGCTCACTCCGCTCCATCCCTTTCAGCTTGGACAAGGAGCGGATCGACGTCGAGGCCCAGGAGTTAATCCAGTTATAGCTGCAGCAGTTGCGTAGTTTCTTGTTCCCTCATTTTGCCCTCGTCAATCGTTGGCAGTTCATACTAGTACAGCCCAGTGCAGTAGCGCGGCTGTATTGGCTGCATTTACCGATCCGGGGTAGTTTGCGGATTTTAGAAAATTTTGCCATTTTGGACGGTCCCCATTTTAAAGAATTGCTCGAAAGAATATTTCTATTTTTATATGATTAAGTCACAGGTCGTATTCCTCCTAACACAATCAGGCTTTAAGCAACCGCTGTTTTTGCATAGATACTCGCTCATGCATTTGCCTGAGAAGAGGAAGAAACTTGTGTGCAGAGTTGCGATCACCACGGGTCAGCTCTTGGCTTGAGTGGGCTCAGTTCTTAGCTGACTATGGCAGTCTGAATGTATGATGATGTAATAATAGTAAAGGGTTGAACAGAAGAAGAAGTCGTTGCTCCATCCCCTGCTATGAGCAATGTCTTTAACGTGAAGCCAGGGCAGGGGCACGAAACACATCCGAAATTAGAAAAAAAATGAACACGTGATGTCCAAATATGATATTTTTTTTGTAAGAATGCCTGTGTGCAGACACGAGTGACTGGACACTGTTTACACTGTGTTCAAGAGCAGAACTATTCCCGAGCTGCTCTGAACAGTTGAGCCCGGTCCAGCAGCAGTAGGGCCATGCCAAGCACAACGTCGGCAATCGTAGTTAGAACACAAACTGGGCTTTGACCCTGACTTGATGATTTGGCGAACGCCTCCTGCTGGCTACGTACGTACGAGAATGCGCAATATACGAAGAAGCATGCACAGAAGCTGCCCTTGTCCTCGCTTCCCCTCACGTCCGTCGTGGTCCGCGAGTACTTAGACTTGAGGGAATTTCTTTTTCATTGAACTACCTGTACAGCGCGCTCGTTCACCTGGGTTGAAATGAGTGCTCTGATTCTGTCCAAGAACACCCGTGCTTACCTGTAACAGAGAGTTAATGTTGAGCGAGCAGTATATTGGGATGGGGAGAGAGAAGAGTCTTTCATAAAACTGAGAAAGTCTTTCTTCACCTGACGTACCTAAGATGCTCTGTGAGACCTCATCTTTTACTATTTGGAACGCCGGGTGCTGCTGCTTCTTCCTCTGCGAACTTTGATGTCTCTCTTCCCCACCACCATCAACTACCACTTGCTGCTGCAATGGGAAATGGACGTCCTGGTGTTGGCCGATCATGGCCACTCAAAGCTCGTGTACGCCTGCAGCTGGACCGGGTTGGACACGCATCTCCAGATGGCAATCTGGCACTCGTCGCACTTGTCTCTGGCCGCGTGGCAGGCGGGCAGAACGCACTCGAGAGTGAAGAATGGGTTCACGTGTCAAGGCTTGGGCAAATTAAGCCAGCCAAGACCGTGGCAAGCACTCCCAGCTTCTCTATGGCTCCGGACGCCTTCTCGGGCGTAGGGGGATCATTCAACTAGTCGCTGCTCTCTTCTCTGTCCTCTCTCCCTTCTCTCGCCAGAGAGCCTAAATCTGTCATATGAGCTGCATCATCATGGACGTGCGCACCGTGCACACGCACTCGTGCGGCTGCGCGGGAGGGACTGACTTGATGCCGCTCGTGGCCCCCAATCAGCGTAACGAGGAGTCGCCCAAGAGGTGCCCAAGGCCCAAACAAAAGGGATCCAATCTAGTGCGGAAAAGGATTCTTTATCCCAATGAAAAACCACGTCTCATAGTACAAGGGGTCTTGCTTGTTCCCCAGAGATTCCTCCTTCCTCCATGAAATTCTGGATAAAGTAAGGAGAGACGAAAAAGTATAGAGGAAAAGCTTTCCTTGAGGGACCCCAAGAGAGGACGTCGAGGACGGAGAGGCATAATGAGCTTTTTTCTTTATCTGGTGGTCCGGTCGACTCTCCGGGGAGGGGTGAGGGACGTATATAAAAGTTTTGTCTGCGCTGCCCAGAAATGCGTGACCTTTCGCTCTCTCGGGGAGTGGAAAAACAAATGCTAATTCGTCTTCTTCACCTTTGTGGATGGGGGTGAAACTGAGGAGAGTCTGGCCAAATTCTCAAAGGACTTCCTTCCATCGGAAAAAGAAACGTCATCGTGGGCGTCTTAAGCATGCGCGCTATGTACTCCAGCGTTATCTATGCGCTGTGGCACCGCTACACGTGTACGTACAGTAGTACGAACCAAGTTGAGCCTCGTCCTTTCGATCTCTCGACCAGACAAAGCTGGGTCGGCCGAGGTCGGGGTGGCCGCGGCGCACCCGAACCTCCCCCAGTCGTCACCGGCCTCACCAGCCCGGGGACTGACGGCGGACAGATTGGACTTGGGCGCGGCCCTCCGCAGTCACGGTCCGCGCCGGCGTGGCGCTTCGTCTGGCAGAACATCTCCCCCTCCCCTGTGTGTATTTTAAAAATTTTCACTCAATTGGTTTTTGAGGATGGGAGTCGACAGTTCCTTTGACGTGAATACTATCTGAGTTTCGGCCTGATCTGTGTTTGTCCTCCTGAGGAGGCCGCAGCTGGAAAGGGAGCTGCTTTTTGCTATGCTGTGTCGATGACACACGTACGCGGACTCGTCCATGTCCGCGTACACGTACGTGTGCATGTGTGTGTCTGTCATCTTGCTCTCTGCAGTTTCACTGGCCACCAAATGAATATAATTTCCGGTTGGAGGAAACGTCGACCCCTTCACCTTCTTCCGCGCAACGCTTCGAATTCTCAATAGTTTCTTCTTGACTTGGCGAAATGGTAGTTTTCACCCATTTTGCTCGTCCTTCCATTTCCTTCTCTACTCCAACTTTTGACGGAAGAACCTAAATGCTGAGATTTAACCCAGTTGCATGGAACAAAAGTCGGAGAAAGTAACGTTCCCAAGATTAGTGCGATCGATTTCCTATATATGCAGGCCGAGTAGTCCGGCCACGTTTGACGCAGCATTGTGACTCTACCCTCGCCGGACAGCATCGACGTCCATCCACGTGTGCTGCCCCGACCGCAACAGCGAGAACACCCCTCCCTCACCTGTGGACGGGTCCGCCCTGGCCCCCAGCAGGAGGTTGGCGAAGTTGCTCCTGACGGCCTGCATCTGGGGACGGGGTCGAGAGAGCGCGACCGTACGCCGACCGGTGCAAATGGGTACGTTCACATGCACGCGCTGGTGAGGCATGTGCATGCGTGCCAGGACCCGTGTGACCCGTCGGCTCACTCGGAGCTGACTGACATGACCAAGACCACTGCGGAGATAAAACTGTCTCGTGTCGCCGCAGTTACAGTGGTTCCTCCTCCCTCCCACCCTCCCACGCACCCTGGTACCTGCTGTCACGTGCAGTGTGAGCCCTGAAAAAGGCTGCAAAACGTCTCAAAGGGCAGGCAGTAAAGTTGCTGAGCATTAGTGCCGCCCCACTGGATGAGGTGGAAAGAAGAGGTCTGACGAATTCATGCATGGACTACAATATAAGCACACCTACCTCTGCGTGTCCCCCTCAGTCCACAGTATCAGGGCCAAGAGCGACAGAACATGGTCAAGAAAGGAAGGGGGAAGAGAAAATTGCTTTCAAAAACGTCCCCTATCCTCATTCTCTCTCCTCCCTACTTTATTCATGTGTGTGAGAACAGTGAGAGACTCAAAAAAATGGACTGGCTGAAAACAATTTCACTCGCAGTCGTCCTGCGGAAGGAACGACCATGCTGAAATATTCGAGTAGAACGTCTAGACCGAGTTTACAGCAACAGGCTCTCAAAAACAAAGCTCCTAAGGCTCTCATTCTCTGGAGATTCTGACGTATGTACGTACGTGCGTGTACACATACGTACTACGTACTTGTCTGTAGGTGCTCGGAAACGAACTACACACTCGAGAGTAATTTCTCTCCAGCTCACACCGTCACTACGGAGTGCCGGAAAACATGAAGAATGTGAGAGCGCTGATGGTTGCAGGCAGTGCTGTTCAAGGCCAATAGACCCCAGCTTTGCACACAGCAGAGGCAATGGGGGGGAAGGACAATATGGTTTTCCAAGAGATGGCCTTTAATAAATAGGTCCGTGCACGTACACACTGTGGATATGTGCTGCAAGTACGGGTTACACGCAGTCATTGACTTCAAAGGCAGATTGTGGACATCACTGCTGGGGAGATAGGTGTTTGGCCTTAGACACTGATGGCGTCACCGCTGCCGTCCTCACCGCGGCAAAGATCCACGAGGTGTCGACGGTGTGATTGCTTTTGCTGTCGTATTCGTAAATACCCCAGGTTGCCGACTTCAAACTTGCTGTGCTCTTCAGACCGAAGTATGTGAAATGATTCATAGCCTGCTTTCCAGCAGAACAAACTCTCTCTCTCTCTTTCATTCTCGGGTAAGACATTCAGTGGGCTCTACACTTGTTGCCCACGGTGCACGCGGTCGTGGCCGTGGTCATTCCTGCCCCATCATGACTCAGACGACGTCGGACCAAGATCGGTAGATGCCAAGCACGTTGAACGGTGGGATAAGTTGGAAAATCTGCAATTAAGGCTTGGCCGAAGACTCTGCTGCGGCTTTCAGGTGTGCTTACAAACGGTAATCAAGACCCTGTGTTTGCACGTGAGTCCATCAGAAGACCTGTTTGTTCACTGTCCATGTTCAGCATTCCGACATCGAAGTCACACAAGCACCTGTGACTCTGACAAGGAGGGTCCTAACGTGTATATTATTTGCTGCAAATGAAAATCAGGTCACCGTTCATTACTCAATGTCTGGTGGAGGCCCAGAAAATTTGACACCTCGTGAAACAATGGGATTGGAGGACAGACCTATGAAGAGCAAGTCCAGAAATGGTGGTTTTCTTCCACTTCACCTCCTGCTTATGTTGTGCCGGACAACTGATCGCGATCTGTCAGGGATAGGGGAGCAAAGCTCCATCCCTGAACATTCATCTATGAATATCGATAGCGTTTGCCGATATCAATTCCTTGACAAACTGTGTGTCAACCTTCCCATTGTGAGGGGGAGGACGAGAATTGCAGCACAGAGACCCAATTTGCCAAGTTCCGACCAAGGTGGTGTCGATCATGAGTAGAAAAATTGCAGCCAATTTTTGCACATCCCTGCAAATTGAGTCCGCTCCCATCGCCCCTCGTAACGTGCGAGTGATAATTTGTGATGTGTGCAAAGTGAGCGAAAGTGTCACAGCGGCACCTTGTGGGGGCCAATGACAAGTTAAACAGTTCTCTTTTCCTGGCAGAAGTAAACTGTTGACTTTTTTTGCCCCCCCCTCCCTCCCCCGCAAAAGTCTAACCCTTTTTTTGTGCGGGTGAGATATATCGGTGTTTGAACTGTAGTGAACAGGGGTGCCTTATCTTTTCGTCTCTTTGGGTCTGCAGCAACGAATATTGATCGTTGCTGTCACAACTTCTTTTACCAGTAGTGAAGCTTAAGATATATGTTCATTTGGTCACTTTTTCTTTCTCTCCTTCTTTCTTTCTTTCGTCTCTTGGGATGTACGAATTTGGGCAGCAAAAAGACGCACCGCAACTTCAGCTTTTGCATACTCATACACTACAAGTGCTACAACTCACTTACTGTACAAAGGAGTGACTACTTTCTGTGTAGAGGAGTTACTGCCCGCTGGATTGAGGAGTTTCTCCGAACTGTCTAAAGGACCTGCTATGTACTGCCTAAGGGCCTTGCGACTCCTCACTGAACAGAGGACTCACTACTTTTTCTGTGCACAGGACATCTTGGCCGTGCCCCACGGAACGAGATGTGTAAACCTGGCAGACAGTGTACAACTCGACTGGAGCCATGGGCCTGAACCCCATCCCTGGCTTGTTCACTGCGTATTGCCCGAGTTGTGGAAATGAAAGTACAGGGTCCGGTTTAGTAAGTCCTTGGCAAAAGGTTCTCGTGCCGGCGGAAAATTGGTGCTGCCACCGCAGCGAAGCAATTGTCTCCTTTTCAGAAAGTAAAGGGGAAGGAGAAGTAAAAGAATTTCATCCTTTTGTGACCCCTCTGTCCATCCTCGGAAAAAAATGCCACGTAACTTTCCTCACCCGAAAGTTTCGCTTACATCAGGACGACAAAGATGATGACTGCTTTCTGCACTCGCAATAGAACAATGTCCATGGGTCTCGCCATAACAAACGATGACAACGCACTCCTACTGTTGTTGGGCACCTTGGTAATGACTGGAAAACCTGCTTATTGGAAGCAACGTCTGCTTGACTAAGGCAGCACTTTCTCCATGCAATTTTCCCCCAGTTTAGTGGGAGAGCTTGACTCAGCTGCTGAGTGTGTTTTGACCAGGAAAGTCAGTAATGAAAGTCCCTTGTCAAATTTCACGAGCAGAAGCCATCAGGGATGCGAGATTTTTGCCTAGCGAAAGTTTGAATGCCCTGAGGATGATCCTGATTCGTCAGAATTATTATGGCTATTACTCAATGGACGGACATAGTACGAGCACCAGGGATTAGAAGCACGTTTGCTTGCTTGCTTGTCACTTTGAGAATACCGCTGAGGTCATCGGTCTTACCGTCTTGATCTGCTGCCAGCACCATTTTGGTAACTGGCTCGCCCTCATGGTTGTACGTGTGCACCAGGGACACCACAGACGCACTGCGGCTCAACTTCTTCGACGCGCTCACCGGAGGCGTCTCGCTGATGGCGGCCAGGCAAGGGCGCATGGGTATTCAAGTGGAACCGATTGGAAGCTACTCTACAACTTTAAGTGTCTGTTTGTTTGTACGCACTTGGGGAGCGAGCGAGCTTTTGGAGATGAATTCGAGGTGGGCCTTTTTTGGACCGACGCACGCACTCCCGCACTCCCGCACTCACGCACTCACGCAAGCACGCAAGCACGCAAGCACGCAAGCACCCAAGCACCCAAGCACGCACGCACACACACACACACACACTCCTAGAACAAGTAGCAGCAGAACTCCTCCCTGTACAGAACGTACACACATGGCCCGCGGATAAAAGTGTGCGTAGCTCCCAAGAATTCTCCAGCTTGAATACCCATAATGCTGTTGCTTGGGCAATTCCAACCTTTGGAGCGGCTGAAACGGAGGGAGATCCGTGTCGCTCGGCGTCAACGGCGTCGTCACCGGCGTCCGCCGCATGGGCGGCGGCTGCGGAGGCGGCTTGTACGAGGATCCCAGAAGGGATGCGGCGAGTTTGCGGCCCGGAGGAAAGTTCATCTCTGTGCTGAATCTCACTTATATATTCTTGCACTCGCCAGGCTCACTCGACGAGGGGAGTTTTTGTCTCCTCGGCCCTCATCGCCTTCTCCAACAGCACTGCTTGCAACAGCCACAAGGTGTGACTCTGCGAGGAATTTCCCTGCGTTTTTAGTTCGGCGCTGGCTGCCCGAAATGCGGGCGAATGCGACAGACGTCGCAGCATTACTGGACGTAGTCTTCTTGAAGTCGTACCGTATGTTTGGGCTGCAGAGATTTTTTGTAGTTATTGTTGTTGTCCCAGTCGAGGACAGCACAACAATGCAGCTTCACAATATGTGAGCTGCGTGGCCTTCTAACGCTCCAACATTCGCACGGACTGGATGTGGACGTCGCGTCCCCTGTACTGCTACCTTATGCACATGGGAGTGAGGCCGGCCGGCATAACCTCACGGCGTGCTGGAGACTCCTGTCTGTGCTGTATTAGGCAGCGCTACCTCAGCCCACGCGAAGTAATCACAGCGTGCTTTTTGCTCTTTATACACAAGCCACTTCCCCCCCCCCTCCCCTACCCCACATCTCGG
>JAAUXU010093912.1_pt1 | contig 11217 bp, 10 predicted proteins | sample 7278151 | NCBI WGS metagenome assembly JAAUXU01 (sample SAMN14350113, study PRJNA611818) | marine sediment metagenome | isolation source: surface marine sediment (1.8m) | place: French Polynesia: Moorea | collected 2018-08 | reverse complement strand
GTTCAAGCAGCTGCTGGGATCGAGCACCTTAAGGCTTACTTATATAATAACTTCTTCTAAATGACTGAATCGAGGAGTTAACAGTGCAGGCCTCAAGCTTTTGCGAATACTTTCCAGTCTGACGGCACGTAGTCACGTTCAGTGTTGCCACCGAGGGGAGGGCTTTCCCCCCACGCAGAAGGTGCAATATTGGAGCTTCACAGGTTCTTGCATCCATGTTGTCCTAGCTCAAGTTGACTCTGACGCTCGTTGACTTAAGAATGCTCAGTCGATGAACGACTTCAAAATCAAAATATATAGACACGAGAAGTGAAACAGTTCGGGATTCACCATTCCAGGGTATTCGAAAAGTCAGTCTGTTACTCAACATTCGGGCCATGAGAAATTATTTGTTCTGCTTGATTTCTTTTTCCCGGCAACAACCAGGAACTGCACTTTTTTTGGGGAAAAAAAGAATCTTTGAAAGTGACTGCCTTCAGCTGCAATGACATGTTCAAGGCAGCCACCAACGGCTGCACAGCTGGCATGGATGTGGTCCATGGAAATGGTGTCCCACTCCTTCATGAGGGACCACAGTGAAATCTTATGGAAGTGAGATCAATGGTAGCCATACTGATCCATCCAATGTCTACATTTATGATGGCTTCACGTTTTGCCACCGTGACGCAATTCTTTTCAAGCAGCCAAACTGTGTGGTTGTGACTTTGTCGTTGTTGCTACTTTTACAGGTCACTACTCACTTCCTCGCTTAAAATACCACTTTCAGAGTTGGTTTTGGTTCCTTTTGATGCGTGATTTTTTGGAGGTCATGCGAGATAAGATCAAAACCTGCCCACAATTGTGACAGGAGAGTAAAGAAGGTCCTTCCTCCGTGCACTGTACAAAGATACTGTAAGGTACTTTTTTTGAAACTGCACCCAAGCATGATGCGTTCTCACTTAAGGCTTCATTTTCTTAAAAGTCCGTTTTCTTCGCCCGCTACAAGGCACAGGAAGGCTCCTTTCAAGAGCATTTTTGTACAGTGTAAAGTGACTTCACTTTTTGTGCACCCATGCGCATGCGCATGTGCATGTGATGAATGAGTGCTTACATTTTATTACATTTTAAAAACTCACTTGGGGATTGGTAGTGAAATCAGCTCTACAAGTAACTACGAGGAACTGACCCTTAAAAACAGCAGCAGACTTTCCACACATAATGTATAGGTGTGTTGGGCTAAGCAAAGATGGGGAGCACAGACAGCAGTAACACCAGAGAAAGAACAGTCTGAAGAAGTATCTGGACAAAAAGTTGGTCTGAAATCCCTTGCTTCAGGAGCCACTTGTCGAATGAGTGCTGATGACTGAAAGTTCTGACTCTCCAATAGCCAATAGTAACTATCCAGCACCTCTATTGTCCTTTGCTGACCACACTCTGTACAAGGATAAGAAGGGAAAGCTCAAAGACCTTCAGCAATGAGTTGCCTGTGTTGGGATTGACAATCAGACACTTGGACATCCAAACTCTTCGCTCACTTTCTGAATGAACCACTGAGCTCCATGTCTCTGAATTGAGTGTTGGCCTCCATGTCCATGAATTGAGTGATGGCCTTCATGTCTGCTGTTCCTTGATTGTTTGCATTGTCTCCTTGTGGCTCCAGGACTGTCATAGGCAATAGGCACATTGGGCCAGTGGACGCTTGGCACACATGTTGCACTCCTAACACGTATTCGCAGAGGATTTGGCTTCCTCCTTCTATCTGCACCACTAACGTTTAATGAAGGGTGAGGTAAATAAAAGGGAGGTAAATAAAAGTAGCTGACGACGTCACGACGACGTCGCACTCGTAATGAACATGTCCGGACGAGGCCCATGAAAAGGTGCTTTAAGGCCAGGAGTCGTGCAGCGGAATCCCGATGCAGTAGAACTCGGAGTTGGCTTCAAGGCAGTCGTGAAAAAAATTTGACTCAATCTTGTCCAGTGGAATGAAACTGCTCCAGATGGAGCCTCCGCTCTTGGGAAGTCCTCATTTCTGCCAACGGAGATGCTGGATTGACTCGACCAAATCCAGGCCTGTCTTGGCTTCGTCAGCTGAACAGGGACCTTTCCTGCTTGGGCTATTGGCTCCAGCCCCTTTAGGTGTTGAAAATGTCACCATGAGCAATTGTCCTGATCCGGTTCAATTTCAAGAAAAATGATGTTCTGCTAATTGTCAATCAGTGGCGACCTTTCCAGTACTGCCTAAGAGATGGACCAAGTTGGCTACATCGGAGCTGGCTGCTGTGGACTAGAGAAGATAACTCGAATTGAAAAATCCGATCCTTTTGACGAAAGTTTCGCCGTACGAGCGACTTCCCTCAGATGCTCCTATCCGGATTTTACTCCCAATGATGCCTGAAGCGCTAAGCAAACAAATAAATCTCTGCAATGAAAACATTTTCACCCACTCGTGACGACGCTTTTGATGCATGCGAGCGCTGTTGAACATCCCAAAGAACTACCCGAAATTGCTTCCATCTGCACCTGCCCATTTACTTCTCTCCGGATGGCTCATATAGTGTCAGAAAAGGCCCTGAAGGCCTGCGGAGAGAAACCGCTATTATGCGTCAGTATAATAAGGTTGAAAATCTGGTAAGCCAGAGTTGTGCCAATTTGCAATGAAAACGTTGCCGAACTCGCACTCAAGCACAGCTTAGATTGGCGAAAGCTCCGAAACCGAGCAAGTTGGAAACCGCGATGAGCATTTATCTTCTTATATCACCAAGAATAAGATACCTTCACGTGAGTTGACGAAACCAGGCTGGACAATTTGGGCGGTTCCCTGCATCCACTGTGAAAAAAGGTGGTAAAATGGCAAAAAAAAGTGCTTGATCGAAGAAATCTGAAAGAGCTGACATGAAAAATGTCGACGAAACAGGAATGGTTCGTTTTGCTAGGCAGATGAGGGAAGGTCTGTTGCCACAGAGCAGGAGAATTAGGTTGCTGGGTGATGCAAGCGGATTTTCTCTGATCGGTGGAAGGGGAGGGGGACAAAAAAGTCAATTCCTGTGTGGCAGGAAGGATTTTCTGTCCCTGCTGTGGCCAGCTAGAAGCACAAATTATTTTAAGCCTGCTGCAGAGCCAAGAAATTGGCTCCAGGCCTCTCTGTTAATGGTGTTTCAGAAGGCTGCAAGTACTTTATGTCCCCATGTGTAAAATAAACTACACTGAAAATCGCAGGTCTCAGGGAAGAGAGAGAAAACTACGTGGAGGGGCTGGAAAGAGACTCTCTTACAAACACAAGCAAAGTGTGAATGAGAGTCGAGGCTGCTGAGGACATCAGGACTGCATTTAGTGATGACTGCATAGTAAATTGAGATTGCAACATCATGTTGTAAATGGGGTCACTACTGTCTCATTGCAGCCCTCACTCCTTGGAGACTTGAGTGAAAAGAAAAGGAGTATTGCCTGAGCAAAATATGTCTCCTCAACTATGAGCAACCTTTTGAGTAACATGAGGTCTATCAGGCCCATGTTGACTAAAGCCTACAAGTGTCTGCAACAGTTTAAAGTGTTGCTATGTCCTCAAACTTGATTGGAGGCCAACACAGTCCTGTTTCTTGAAGAAAGAAAAAATTGGCACCAAGTCTAACCATGTGTACCTCCTTTTTTTGAGGTACGACAAACATACATGCACATGAAACAGGTCACAGTCTATTGCTACTACCCCTATGCTGTACTGCAGTGTAGTACAAGACATTTACTGCTCATAGTGAGAGATACAATACTATAGGTTCCTTCATTATTAAGCGCATTGTCTCATCTGTGAAGAATCTACATTCTCCTTGGGAGCACAGCAATGTGGACCTTGAGTATGGGAGTAAGATGCAGTTAGGTCCTTTTGTCTGTCCTTACTTTGTTCAAGCACTCTTATCTCGAACAGACAACTTGTTAAAGACAACAAATGAGGATCTCAGAGCTGCAACAATTCCCGTGACAAAAATTGTGCTCTTTCTGCTGTTTCATCTTCCAATTCTTTTTAGGCTGCCCAGGTTTTACTGTCAGAATTGTCACATTTTTTTTTATTTTTTAACTTTCTCTTCAACTGTTTGGCCCCGAAAGCAGTCTCTCTTTCCTTTTTTATCCTTCAATGCAATTTCGTTACCATTTACAGTCTCTGTTTATTTTTGCCTCATAAGTGTACTGTGTGTGGTGCAATGAGAGCCTTTCTCATGGGTCCCATCGTTTGTTTCTGTTTTCTGTGCGTGTGTGTGTTTGTGTGGCTGCTTCTGTGCTTGTGCGTGTGTTGTTTATGCCCTCTGCGTGCACGCATCAGGGTATATTACACACTATGAGCATGCAAGTTCTGAAGAGCCAAGTCCGTAGTAGGAAAACCTCCCGGACCATTTATCTTTCAGGCTTTCTCGCTCTTTCTTACTGCTCATGCGCGCACACACGCATTGACACAAGAGAAGGGCTTGTATAAAGTCTGAGTGCACTCACACATCCCTTTTTTTTCTTGGCTCACGCAGTAATTCAATATGAAACAGCTGGTCGAGAAAGGCAAGACTTCACATATGCAGAACCGACCCTTTGGATCGTTCGTCTCGGCTCCCCTCCTGCAACTCAATTAATCTTCCACAAGTCTCAACAGCTTAAACCTAACACAACACAACGCACAGAGAGGGGCTACCTACATGTGCTGATCAAATCTGCATTTCTCGTCCAGATCTGCCCAGGTCTATACAATGCTCTGGCTTCCCTGTCCAAGTGATTCATAGGCGGTCTCTCACTCTCTCTCTCACACACTCACACACACACAAACAAACACGACAAACAGCAAACAAACAAACGCACCAAAGACTACAGAGTGTAGCAAAGTCGATTTCCTACACCCAGGCCCAAACAAGAATCAAGTCCCACCTGGTAAAACGTACCTCTTGTTTGCTCTGATTCTTCTCCCAAGGCCAGGGTTGCCAAAATAAGTCCCGCAATCTGGTTTGCGCCCGGTTTCTGTCCCTCGACGTCAGGGTTGCCAAAGTGCGAGGCACATTCTGGGTTCAGTCAGTCACAGATGCCAAGATGTCATTCCTTTGGGGAGCATTTGGGGTGGCGGAATCAAGTGACATACGCAAAAGAAGGCCAGAAGTGAGAGTGGCTACAGCGGCCTTGTCCAAGCTTGCCCTGGCCATTGTTATGGAGCCTCTGAAACTGTCGAGGGTCACAGGGTCAGGCAGGGAGGACATCCAACGATTGTTTTCTTTCAAATCCTTTCTGCAATACAACAGACCTGGAGGAAAGCAAGGAGGGATCTCTCCCTGGAGATTCTCTGTCAGCAGGAGGATCTGTGATGATGCACAATTATTCTGCCCGTTCCATTTTCTGTCACTCACTTTTGATCTCATTGCTTCTTGCTGAAGTGCTGAATCACGGTTGCTCCATATGAATGATGCCAGTTAAGCATGAGGGGACGAGAGCGTTGGCTGCTTCTCAGAATTATCGTCCGTGACTTTAATAAAGCCTTACAGGATGACTTGATACAGTCCTACCCTGTTCGTTCGACACAATGTTTCAATCGAGTTTCAACGAAGTGGAAAATTCTAATATTACGCCCTCAAACTCGAATATACGAATTCGATTTTTGACACTTCTCGTCTCTTTTTCAGACTGGCTGTTGGCAATTTCATTCTTAACCAATGATAATGTCCACTGCAGTATTAATCTTTAAATATATATGACAAATGTACAAGTTGTCTTTTTAAAACCACTGTGTCTAAATGTATTTGTCATTCAGGCTTCCAGATCCTTTTTCGCCCAGTTTCCAGCACCACCCGGCACTGGTCGATACCTCGACTCTGCTTATGCACTCTTTATTCACTTGTCAGGTCATGCGTGACCAAATCTTCAGCCCACAGGAACGTTGTTGCTGTTCTTTCCAGTTCCCACCCTGTCTGCCTGTGTTGGGCTGTCTTTTCCTCAACAGTTTAATGAAAAAGTCGACTTTTGCCCGTCCCATGTGGATGTGGGGGAAAATAGTTTCATCCATATGCAGTAGTTGGGAAAGCTGTCCAGTTCTAACGTGAGTAAAGCACACTCTAAGAATGCTTCCCTCCTTGATTCCATTACACTGATTGCCCACCATTGTTTGGACAGAGCTTTTTCTCCCTGTCTGACTTCCCCGGGGGAGGACGAGAATGTTATCCAAGCAGGTTGGCTTTTCTTGGACCTGTAATCCCTTGTCAGTTGGCTTCTTGACGAGAATTACACATGAAGGACTGAAATTGAACGAGACGAGACAAAAAAATGGGAAGACACAGACGATGATGATGACAATTTTGTCCACAGCACGCCTGATTCAATTGGATGAGAAGAGGAGTCAGCTGTAGCAGTCAGAGCTGCGCACACACACTTGACCTTGCCAGACTGGTCGAGATCTGGTGGACTCACTTTGGGTGATATCGCTGCTAGAACTGGCCTTTTTTTAGCCAAGGCCGGTCTTTTTTCCCCTTCAGTGGTACTGTGATATCGCTAGACTTCTGCAAAGCAACTTTTCAAATTTCAAGCTGAGCCTCAAAGAGTCTAGATTTCTTTTTGTCACTACTCATTTTCAAACACGTCAATATTTATGAATTTTTTACTGGATCAAAATTTTTCACAGTGTGAGAGAGAGAAAAAAAATGGAAACCTCGACTGGGTAAAGGCGCAGGATGTCCTAGACATGTCGGGAATTTTCAATCTCTCCAGTTATTTCTCTTACACTGCAGGGTTGACAACTGCGAGTATCTATACTGACTCTGGGGTCTTCCGCATGGTGCCAACGGTTTGGTCTATCTATCTCTATAGTTTTTCAGTGTGTTGTTCAACACCGAGTTTCAAACTGCGTAAACCGATTTGCGCACAGTTGGTGCAGAAACTTTCTCATCTCTTCCTCAGCTCATCCGTTGATTGATCAGCTCTCTTGTCACGACTTTGCCTTCATCTCCAAGAAATGAAGCTCATTTTCGACCACTCTTGTCGGGTCCTTAACCGTCTCTGGCTGCGTAGCGGATCGAGTACCGACACCTGTTCAAGTATCGAGTATCGGATCGCCTGAAAAAGTATCGACGATGCTCGCTAAGCGATACTTTTGTTCGTTCCAAGCTTTTAGGTATCCCTCTACCACACAACTCAGATATTAAGCAGTTTGCGGCTACAGGGAACAATAGTAATAAGCACTTTTCACAGTGATGCCGCAACGCACTGCAGTTAATTTGTCTTAGGGATGAAAAGCCAGCTCAAACACTGAACTGCTACCAGTTTGCAATGAGTTTTCTCTTGATCTGTGCGTACCATTGAGCACCTAGTCCTTGCACTCTAGCATTCCGCACTCAGTCCTTGCACTCTAGCATTCAGCACTTGGTCCTTGCACTCTACCATTCCGTACTCAGTCCTTGCACTCTAGCATTCAGCACTTGGTCCTTGCACTCTACCATTCAGCACTTGGTCCTTGCACTCTACCATTCAGCACTTGGTCCTTGCACTCTACCATTCAGCACTTGGTCCTTGCACTCTACCATTCAGCACCTAGTCCTTGCACTCTAGTATTGAGTAAACTTTAGGGTGGCGATACCATCGAGTATCGGGTGATACTGTATAAGCGTCGGCGACACGATACTTTTTCACTATCGCACAGTCTCAGTACCAACTGAATATACATTCACCGTGTAAGACTCTGTGAAACACTGCCTAAGTCCTTGCACTGCGAGGGCACTTACTGGGAGTTCAAAAGGACACCCTGCACTTGTAGCTGCAGGCAGTGCAACCCGAGCCACAAAACCCTGCATGCAACAGTAACACAATGTAAAGTGAGCTACTTGTAAGATCCTTGGAGGTACTTTTGCACTTTGCATGTGCAGTGCAGAGAGCACTCGACGCAAAAAGTAATGCCTTGATGGATCACAAGAGTTAGTGGCGACCCTGAAAGATACTTAACTGTCCGTTACAAACTAATGCCCGATCCTGAAAGTATCTGTATAAAGAATTGCTAATATCCAGGAGGCTTTTTCAGGCACGAGGACGAGGCCTCCATGCGGGGCCTTCAGCGGACCGAAAAATTACCTCTCTCTTCTTGGTAATAAATGATGGTCCTCGGTCACCGCACCTGTGACGTCCAGACAATGTTGGACCAAGTATTGATAGGAGATGAACTCTCCTGTGTCCCATATTCTCCTTTTCTTTCTCGTTCATATCGAAGAATTTCAGGTGAGCAACAGATGGGGTCTGGGACACCCAGGCTTATATAAGAACCAAAGAAAGGAAGAAGAAAAAAGACCCGAAATGCCTCGTTTTCGGTCAAAAACGTTGTCATGCTTGGCAAAAAAAACCGTGTTGTTGCCAGCACAAAAAGAAGAAATAAGGAATTCCGGGCGCGCCGTCACTAAGACCTCTCGTAATGTCAGGTGAAAAAGTCCAGAGCTCCTGCAGGCTCCGAGAGACTTTTGCGAGAAAAATGAAGCGAACAATTTGAAAACTTGTGAACAAAGCGCACCAGTCTGAGTAGTTTTGAAAAATAAAACTGAAATGAAATTCAAATTGCGCGATGAAAACGAGACGTAAAATTGCCAGGTCCACACGAACGGAAAGGACCGAGACACGCCGGGTGTGAATGACATGTGTTGACGCTGTGACCGCCGCCGGCCTGGACGAGACAGACCGCCAACACTTTCTTGACGGTGAACAAAGCATACGGATAAAAATAGAAGTGAGACTTCAAAGAATCCGGGGCCACACAAGACAGAACAGCTGAGCAACTGTCACACACGTGTCAGAAAGTGTGAGGAAAGTCAGTGACGACTTTGACAAATTCATGTGCTACTTTCTGACTTCCATGGGTGCACCGGTTGCTTCAGCAAAGTAGTTTGGCACATGAAGTGATGCAATCATCGCGCTACTTCAAGCAATATGAGTGCCAAGATTGGCATGCCTATCAACTAGGCCTCATTTGCAGGCTGCACACCTGCAGAGAGGCAAGCGATGGCATCGCTCTTTTATTGCAAGACCCCGCTCAATGCATCTTTGACGCCATTGAAAGCGTCTCAGGATATTTTTCACTCTTTCCTTGAATTTATCTTCAATTCACTGTTCAATGTTTATGTACTCTCTCAATGTCTCGGCCTCGACCACTGGTATCGGATGTTGCCACGTGTTTCATGGGATCCAGGTGTTGATGTTGAGGAACGAGGAACAGAACGAGTAAGGTGAGCAACGGGAACGACTTGTTCTCCAAGGTCGTTCCTGAGTCTGGAGCACCAGTCTGGTTCAGCTGGAGTCATACTGAGGAGAGATCCCCAGCCAAGTGGCACTGAGTAGACAACTCAAGTGCCATTTGGAATCATGAGACATCCCTCTTATGTTGGGCGAATTGAGCTGGAATTGAACTGGTGAATTTTTCAAGAACGAGAGCAGGTCAGTGTCCCCTCTCCTGAGAAAAGGAACAGGAACGGGAATGGTTCACTTTTGAGGAACAGGAACGGGAATGGTCCACTTTTGAGGAACAGGAATGGGAATGGTCCACTTTTGAGGAACAGGAACGGGAATGGTCCACTTTTGAGGAACAGGAACGACTAAAGAAAGGCGCGGGGCTCCGTTCCTGGAACCGAGGACGTTCCTGGTGTTGAGGAATGAGTCAAGACCTCGTCATGACATACGAGAGCATTGGGACTCGGAGGCCAAGTCTCAAAGGCTTTGAGAACGTCGAGAAGGGGTACACCAACATGCCAGTCTCAGTGATTGCATCTTACGTTATCATATGTATCACAAGATACGAGCATTGGGCCTCTGAGGCCTGTCTTAAGTAGACTTGGAGACGTTGGAAACAAGAACAAAAACATCCCAGTGCCAATGATTGCACCGTCCCCGCTGCCCATGCATGGTGGGATACGAGCATGGGGCCTCTGAGGCCCACCCAGGCCTAAAGGCTTTGAGTGCGCAGGGACACAACGATGCCAGCTCGCATGCGCACCACCAACACACAACAAGAGGCTGCGGCTTTGGCCAGATTTGGCCCGCTTGAATCGGTCATAGACAGCTGAGAGTTTTATCATGATTGCTGGCATGACTCAACTGTCAAATGAGGCCCAGCTGACAGATCTGGGTACTCATGTTGTTTGAACTGACGCAGGGAATGTCTGACTTTGCCGCCACGCACAAAGACTTGGGTGCCCAGGAAATGCTGGCTCAGGTGGCCTGAGAGGCCTGGCGCGTGGCGTCGCTTAGTGCGTGAAGCCCATCTGCAGAATGAGGAAATGGGTTGAAGATACTCATTCTGAGAGACAGAGACGTGACTGCAGAAGCCATTTATTTCACTTGTAAGAGCAGAAACATCATCGTTTTGTGTCTGTGATGAGCTGGGTCTGTGTAGTGTCCTATGTAGGACGAGGGCACCTCTCACTTCACGCTAGAGGCGTTTCTGAGCACCGAGAAGCTGTCCTACTTCTCTGTCTAGATCGAGGAAGGAGAAGAAGAGGAAGAAAGAGATGACGGCGATGATGACGGTGAACAAGAAGGAGACGACGAGGAGGAGGAGGGAAATGAAGAAGAGCAAGTGTCCAGTCCAAGACTTGAGATTTCTAGGGGAGGAGGAGAAATAATTTGAACTATTCAAATCTGTCTCTGGCTTTCCTTTAGCTGACTAAACTTTCTCATTCAGCCTGTCTTAAATCGATGGAGGGGAAGGCTTAGGCCTAACCAAAGCATTAGCTTGAGGCCTCTTAAAAAAGCGTTTCCTCAAGTTGAGAGTGAAGGGAAATAATCTTCCAGAGAAACAGAAGAAAGCAGTAGTTTTTCTTCGTTTATGGGAAGAAGGAAGAACAACCAACAGTTGTTTGTCAGAGTGAACTACACAACACAAGTGTGAGTGAGAAATACGTACTTGTATCTAAGTGTGAACTTTGTGTAAGCCTTAATTTCTTGATATGTTTTTCTTTCTTTGACAACTTTTTCATCACTGAACCTTTCTTCTTGCTTTAGCGGTAGGAGAGTGTGCGTATCTTATTTCCCCACTTGTGCCACAGGTTGTCCCTCCCGCAAATTGTGTCCCTCATCAGAACAGAGTGGCCATTTGTACTGGCTCTCAGAACTTTCTCATTGGTTTCACCCCTGTCAAGTGTTGAACCACCTGAAACCGAGTGTTGCCACGGCCTCCTCGGGACCGGCTGCCACCACCTGCTTGACGTTGGCAGTGATGTGGTTGTCAAGCAGGTTGACAGAGTCCAGGACGGG
>JAAUXU010106227.1_pt1 | contig 11218 bp, 9 predicted proteins | sample 7278151 | NCBI WGS metagenome assembly JAAUXU01 (sample SAMN14350113, study PRJNA611818) | marine sediment metagenome | isolation source: surface marine sediment (1.8m) | place: French Polynesia: Moorea | collected 2018-08 | reverse complement strand
TAAGAAAGAGAGATTTTGGGCTAGTCTTCTTCCACCAAGACGCGCTCAACTGATTGCTCGGCCATCAGAGCATTTGCACCACCCCACGCTTGCTCTCCACAGGAGAGGACAAAGACCTTTATCTGGACCTTCGACACCTTCGGCCATGTCGAGTGGACGACGACCGACTGCCTGCGCCAGCTCATAGGAGGTACGTCGTGGCCTTGGACGAAACATTGTCCATTGTGTGCATTGATCTAAAGCCGACACCGGCTGGGGCTGAGGAACGAGAGTTTGTCTTTGAGAACAACGACTCTTTCATCTCTGGGGAAAGAGCAGACTGAAAGAACTTTCCGTAAAAAGGTGTCGTCATCGTTACGAGAAAACATGTGAGAAGAAGTCCTATAACTGCAACATTGCGGTATCACCCACAGGATGGAGCAGAATGGATGTTTCTCCTCACATACCGGATGTGTCTGAATCGCCCCTGCTGGAGGCGAAAACACAGCTTACTATAAAGCATCTTAGGCACTCATATCAACTGATAATAACTTTGGTAGGCTGCCAGGTCTGTGACAGAGTTTTGTGCAAAAGCACAAACTCCAAACCAGTGAGCAAAATGCCCTTCGTTTAGAGGAGGAAGTCCATACTTCAGGGAGGTTGCCAGATAAGGTGGTATCACTTGCACTCGGATTTTCCAGGAAAATAAACACACAGCATAAAGTGAGAGTTTGCAACCCCAAAAATAAGCCAGTTGCGAGCACTGCCACTTTTAAAACGCATTTTGAGCAATACTCTTGAAAATCACTAGAAATGGCTCATGCTAGTAGAGAATGTTTGCATTCACCTCAATCTGTTTGTCAATCCTCCAACTGCCTGTACTGGCCGTAAAAGGTATCAGGTCCCACATCAGCTGCTGACACTGGATTTCAAAGTGCTTTAATATAGTGCGCTACTTTGCGCTGTTGCCACCAACACTTCGTACGAGCTGAAGGTGCAGCATCTCTCCTGTCTGTCCATGATAGTTCTAAACCTGCAGTTCAAAATGTACAGCTGATGGATCCACTTCAAATGGTGAGCATCGATTCTTGGCTAATTCAGACGCATCCGGTCCAGTTATTAATACTTGGAGAGGTGATTTGAGCATTTTATGCTATGTCGTCACTGAGCTGTCGTTTATCGTTCAGGCAGCAGCGGCGGCAGCAGCGGCGGCGGCGGCCGCCGCCTTGATGTTGTCAAGAAATTAATGGTGGCTGCCACCTTTTTCGTACTTGACGAAGGAGCAAAGCTCAAAAAGTGTTCAGATCACTTCTAACAGGACCCTCTTTGCCCACTTCCTAGTGCAGTCGTGATCGTCTAGTCAGTTGAGGCTGTGGGCACACGTAGCTTGGAGGCAGCGTAAGAACAGAGTAGAACACTGCGCGGGGTTTTTGTTTTTACAAAGTCACAGAACCTCCACCTAGGTTGTACCCAGTGGGGTGAAAAGTAGAGAGAACTTCTGATCTCAAGGGTAAAACTGATCAGTTTTACCCAGAGGGTAGCAGCAGACAGCAAAACAAAGCAGATGCACATGAGCAAGACAAGGTTTCTTGTTTCATGCTCTGCTCGTGTGACTGGACAAGGAGAATACGCACCTTCAAGGTTTTGTGACAACAAAACTTGGGGTAAAAACAGGGGTTTTATCACGGACGTAAATATACATGGATGGCGGATGCCCCAGCTGAACTGCCATCAAAATCCCCAGCTGAGGTTTAGGAGAATTGGTGCCCATGGAGCACTGAACTGTAGTGGAGACAGGGACGGACTGTGCAATGGAAAAGGGTAGTGCCATGGGAAAATCAGGCATGCTACAATTTTTCATGGGAGCTACCTTGAACAGTCAGTCAGAAATAGAACAAAACAAGCTTGATCGGGAGCATGATGCCATCGGACTGATGCCATCGGACTGATGCCATCGGACTGACGGACTGACAACCCTTGGACTGACGCCCCCAGACTGATGACGTCTTTCGACATCGTAAAAAGACCTGCTTCCACACTTTTGAGCTGCACAAGTCACCATTCTTCACTGCTAGCAAGCCCTTTACAACAGCTGCCCCAGCTGCAAGTTGTGCTAACCATTATATTTACTTCTGTGGTGCTTGACGTGTTTACTTTTTACATGGGCACCAATTTTCTGTACTGTGTAGCTGTTGTTCAGCTGTTGATTTGACTGACACTACTCTCCTATCCGCCATCCATGTATATTTACGTCCGTGGTTTTACCCCATCTCCAAGCTAAGTGTCACCGCAGCCTTAGCTGCCTCCCCCTCTTTCCCTTCGAATGTATTGTACTTGACATTTATGCCACAACTAAAATGATAAAAATAACCAAAAATGTTAAAACCGTCTAAGAGATGTTTTTGAGGCCTTTAAATGCGTTCCGACCATGTGACAACGAATTTGAAGTTAAGCAACGAAGGCATCAGGGCCGCGGGTGTGCGCGTGGGTGCACGCACAGCTCATATGGATTTTCTGACCCCGTTGCTCTTGTGGAGAGGGCCGAAATAGCAGTGTTGACAGTGTGACTGCACGTCTTGGAGGTCTTCACAATGCGCCATGGTTCTCTGAAGTGTGCTTAACAGAACTTTCTTTCCTGTTGCCATCAGGTTATTGATGTGGATGCATCTCCTTTCCTTTGCCACCAGCTTGAAATCTGTCGAGCAACCGTCATTTCCTGACTTTGCCAAGTGTAAAATGACGTTAGTCTTCTCCTTCTTCTTCCTCCCCCTGTCCACGCCGCAAGTTCAGGAGTCAGCAGGCAAACACGCGTGCAAAAACATCACGCGCTCACTTCTCGTATCCGAAAGTTGACTAGGCAAACAGTTTTCCGGGCGAAGTCTCCTGTTGCACGCTGTCCGACTTGGTGCGGCACAGCAAAGTGTGTCAAGCGTGCTTGGAGAGCAAAGCTTCACGGCTTCGCCTAACGTGGCTGAATGACCCAATATTTGCATCATTTCGCCCAAGAGTTGTTGCATGAAAGAAAACAAACGTGTTTGCGCATACGACAAATTCTGTCGTTGCTACTGGGATTGAAACTGCACAAAATTGGTCTTTTTTAGATGGAAAGTGGAAACTTCCTGGTCTGCATCGATTTGGCGAGTGAGACCAAGCTGTTATGTCTGTCTGTCTGTCTGTACATCTGTCGAGGGGTTGGTGCTCCCACCGCTGAACCGATCGTCCCCAAACGTGGTCAGCAGACACTGCTTTACTCCACCTGCTGTTTCAGGCTTTCAACGACTTGATAGCGTCACGCGATGCAATTCTGAGCCAGGTTAAGAGTGGCTAGGTTCAGTAAGTGAACTAGTGAGACTCTGGAGCTGCCTGTGGTGGAAAGCGAGGACGGCGACGACGAATCAAGCCTGGCTGCTGCGCAGTCGGGCGTCGCTGTTCCCGTGTACACCTGCGTGTGCACTCAACGCCAACGTGCACGGGTAGGCCTTCAATGGCTGCCCATCCGTCAATCCCGCCTTGTTCTACTGGGCCGTCTTGTATGTAAGCAAAATTATGTGGGGAAGCTGAAGGCCCAGTTGTACCTCTTGTTTTCTTTTTCTCTTCGCGCTGTTTGTGGAAAAGGCAGAGAGAAAGTTCCTGTGCGACTACACTTCAATATGATGCCTCTGCTTGTGCCTAAAGCAGAGCTAATGCCAATACCAGAGATGCCGGGAGAGAACAATGCTCGACATATTCATGGAGGCTGTCGCGTACAAAGGATAAAAAAGCACCCGTTTATATGGCCTCAGTCGTCCTTCACTGCTCGTAAGAATATATCGAGACTCAATTCAGTACCAAACATCTGGACCGGTCTTTGAAGAGTCGACTCTCTCTCCACTCCCGGGTCCTGTGACTCCAGCCCGATGCGCAGGAAGTCAGGGTTTCTTCGGTCCCACTCATCGTAAGACGTCAGCGTCGTGTTGAGTGATAGGAATTTATGGGATATGGCAATCCAAGAAAGTCATCGAATTTCGCATGTTCACGAGTCAATGGCTCAGGGTTTTTTTTTTCAAGTTCAACGCTGTACTGCCTGCATTGAAGCTGGTGGCGGCCACTTTGAGCATCTTCGGAAATAGTGAGCAATTATAACTGTAAACAGGCTGCAAAACAACTGTTAGCCGTGATTAGAAACTCAAAAGTTGCATGCAAAAGCAATCTTTGCACCATCAGTCAAAAGTAGGATGATGGGATATAGCCATGGATTTCACATGTACAAAATTGCCTTCAATGGGCTCTCAAATGACACCGAGATGGTCAGGATGAGATCATAGGACGTGGGCCTAATAAGTCTTCAGTTTGTCACATATCGAACCAGTCGCCCTGTACGCGCAGGGAGTTCAGCGCAAGGGCATCCTTGTTCCTCCATCTAAATGGAGATTTGCTACTTTATTCTCTTTCGATTTTTTGTCACAGACGTTTTGCCTGCCTGCCTCCGTGTCTGCCTGGCGCCACAATGCAGATCGTGCTGGACGAGACTGGCATCGCGGTGCTGGTGGGGCTGGTGGGTCTCTGCACCTACCTCGGCGCCAGCGTGCTCACCCACCTCAAAACCAGCCAGCTGCGGAAAAGAGAGGAGACGGCGGAGTCCGAGTCTCCGACAAGCACCGCCCGAGCGCGCAGGCTCAGTCTGGGCAAGAAGGGCTTCCGCAGGACCGAGTCGCTTAAGAGCGAGCACGTCGTCTTCGCCGACGAGATCTCGGGTAAGGGAAAGCGGTCAATCTTGGGGAAAACCAACCTGCGCCTTCGGTTAGAAGTTTTACCAAAGTTTTTATATATGAGGTTGGACTTTATGTGCATAACTTCGCCAAGTAAGAGTACCCGCGCTGCCTGGAATAGCTTGGCTCAAGTAAACTATGTCCAACAAACAATGAACAAATATTCCAGCAACTACATACTTTCTCAAAACATTGTAATGTCTTTGTAATGCCTCGCAAGTCCTTTTATCATTGGCTATTGGCAGCGAAAAAAATCAATGATGACTAATTCAGCGTAAAAGCTGCCTCAATGGCTTCCAGAAACTTACTTATTAAGGCTTACTAAAGTAAGTTATGATATCACTAAAGTGATACCAAGCTGAGACGGCAATGTTGCCAATGGCCGCTGGAGAGCGCAAGCTCAGGTAGTTCAGTTTAAAGGTAGGAGAGTACAAGCGACACGTCACAATATGCATTGATGCGAATGAACGTTTTCGTAAATTTACACTAAGACTGTCAGTACGAAAACGAGCACGCACACGCACAACGTGCGCGCCTCGTTGGAGCGAGCGGGAACCTGACAAAACTCTTCGCGTTCGCTCGTTCGAAATCGTGAGTTAGCTTAAGATCGCATAAAGCTACGTTATAACTAGGGTTCGTGTCACTGGGCTCGAGATCTATGGACGAAGTGAGTTAAAAGAACTTAAAAACTAGCATTTGGGAGCTGAAGTAAGGAGACGAGGTCATCTGAAAGCAGTCATTCTTATAATTCTAAGTGGATGAGTACGCGGACACAGAACAAAACGTGGCCACCTGCTGGACTGATTGCACGTTTAAACAGTTTGCACATGCCGAGTTGTTCTAACGCTACCTTCGCTAGCTTGGCAGTGGAGAAAGGCCACAAAGTCGTTGAAGTCCGGCCATTGTCGCAGGTCCACTTCCGTTCGCTGTGAGCACGTGTTCAGGCGTACCATGCAGAAGCATGGTAGCGAGTACTCCGTACAGTACTTGATACGTCTCGCCCAATCCAGCTTCTGGTGGCTACGTTCTGTTCGAGACTCATCCAGTAGTTACGACACGATACAGTACAGTAGAAATCGATGCATAGCATGCATCAATCGTACACGTTCCCACAAAGACGAAAGTAGCCCTTAGTTGAATGAACAAATGAAACAAATTAAGACATTAAACCAAGGCTGATTATTCCTCAACATTGATGAATCCACCATCATCAGAACATGGTAGTCCATTATTAGAGTTCGAGTCGAGTTAGGTTTGTGCCCAGATGTGGACCTTTTGCTCGACTTAAAGTGGACTAGCTCCACACCAAAAGCTCAGAGTTTGACTATCTGACAAGCACAGGACCTGTGCATACTACCGGGCGTTCATGAGTCTACCTCAGCTGATTGTCCTGTGCTGTGCCTCGGTTGTGCATGCATGACTGATACAAAGTCGCTGCCATTCTCGCAGCCTTCAGCGTGGCATTCAGAAAGTTCAGGCCCAGGGTGGAAGCAGCGGTCAGGGCCTCAAAGGGCTTTTTCATGGAGAATCCATCTTTCAGATTGCAACCGGCTTTTGCTGAAACTTCTAGTTTCCCCCAATTACGAGCAAGTCATAGCACTAAATCCAACATAGTCGAATTGTTTTAAAATTTGTCTGGTCACCTTTTAGTGCAGACAGAATCCACTTAGCATCAAGTAAAGAGTTCAGAAAATGTTTTCGGATTTGCTTTATTGGCAGCAGATAATGGAGGTGGATTAGCTAACAGGACGTTGATTGGTGGACTTGGCTAAAGCAGAGCTCTAGTGTACAACGCAGCAGACATTTTTCCTCCCCTCCGCGTCTTGAGCATGGCTCAAAAGTTCTCGCTTGGTCAGGAGAGACAGCAAAGTCCACTGGTCCCTATTCTCGCCTACCGTTTGTAAGAGGAAGAGAGGTGCTTTCATGGCTTTCTGAAGGTCGCATGAATACATGCTGCAAAAATAGAAAGCTTAGTCCGGCGTAGTCAGAGCACGCAGCAAACTTCAAGCTGTTGAGGCTGATGTCTGCTTAGAAACGCGAGTGCGCCGGACTCGCTCCCAAGGTCATTCCGGATTCACTATTAACGTCTGATGGAGACGAAATCGATCCAGGAGCATAATATTGTTTGCGCCAAGAAGCTCTGCTCCCCCGCTCAGTTTCTGGCATGAATTGTGCGCTGGTGGTCGAATTGCTTTCTTCTTTTCTTTGGCCCTTAATCGCACGTCAGCAAGGGAATTGCAATGTCTTTTCATTTGACAAGATGTGTATATCCGTGCGTGTGCGGAGCGAAGCGTTAAAAATATAACACATTATACCAATATATGATAGATGAAAACCACGCACCACGTTAGCGAAGTTAGGACCAAGAGGATGCTTTTGTTATTCTTTGTCAGGTCCAGGGGGAATCCTTCCTTGAGGGGTGTCACGATAGAACGTGTGGGATGCGTGAAATACGTAACTGGCAGTGCTTACGCGCTTCCCGGCACTGAAGTGACTCACCTCTCTATGCAGCACTAAGAATCTCTAAAACAAAACTTAAATGCGCTATTGCTCTAGGACCACTCATTTGTTCACAATTGTTCGAACTTTTATGCAGTGAACTCTGCCGTAGGAAATAACTTTGCATTCATAGTGTGAAAAAAGAGTAGTCCTGGAGGAAAAGTGCCTATCAGATTAATTGATTCAGTACCACTTTAGTAGCCTAATCCAGTCAAGAACTTCTGCTACAAAAAGAAGTGCACAGTGTACAACACACTATGCATGCTATGCACAATACATGCTATGAGACTTTGAGTTGAAAGTGCAGTTTTGAGTGATCCATTTCTTCTTGCGGTCCTCCACAAAAGTTGTACCGCGTCACCCAAGACACCGCTGGACAGTCCATTTTAATGTCCATTTTAATGCAAGAAAGCCCAGAGTCCATCCCCCCTAGACAGAAATGCTTAATTTTGCTTAATCTAAGAAAGATGCAGACCCTACTGAACGGACCAGGTTAGGTGGGTGAGTTTAAACTGAAAACTTTACCTCAAAGCGGCAGATGAAGGAGCAGTGGCAGGTTCTGTTCACACCCAAGTGAAAATGGTGGCCTAAAACAGCCAGTACCGGCATGGGGTCATCTGTGGGTCGCCAAAGGTTGGGCTCTCGAGTGTCACTATGGGCACTCAAAACTGTGAACCTATGTGCTCAAAGTTATGTGACACTGTCTGAAGAACTCATTCTCTGCAAAAATGCCACTCAAAAATGACTCAATGCAGGCTATGCACTAAGTTTCTTCTCACTGAAATTTCTTACGCCAAGGTCTGTATTTTACTAACAAACTGGAGCATTTTGGTGCGTGATTTTCACTCAGTCTGGCTGGCTGCTTCATACAGCCCAAAGAGCTGAAATCTACTTTAGCGGCAAATTTACAACAGTAGCTTACTACATAAATTCCAAATCAAGTTGGGCATAGGCAAATGCAAGTACTCATTTTAAAAACTATTGAACTGTATCTTCGTCATTCGTCCTCGGGTAAAAACCCCCAGACCCCACCAGTGACTTTCCGAAATTGACTCTTTTTCGACCTAGCCTGGTGGGCATGGTGGACCCAAGGTTTGTCAAGGTCTCGAGAGCCTAAAAATATCAATAGAGTATGCATACTTTGCCCAGATATACGTTTGTCCTTTACCGTACACTTTTTCTTTCTACAGCCACGGAATTACTGACAAGTCTAGCGTATTAAAATACGCTAAAATGTGACGAACACTTTTTTCCTTTCACAGCCAGCTTTTCTAGTGTTTTCATTGAAAAGTGAGATTTGGTTGCTGAGTCATTGCTGTTGATGATTGCTGATGTTTTGAATATTCTACTTTTTCCATTTTGCAACAAATTTACCATAGTCACAATTTTTGGCGTGTTTTGCGTAAATGCTCACAAAATTTATGGATTTTTCGTGTGCATTGTGCATTGGCCGACACTCTTCCAGTGCACAAAGCACGCGTGGAACGTTAAGTACTGCACGTATATTGATGATACCTTTTCGTCTGGGGGCCAGAGGGTGCGGTGAACCAATCGCGCGCAGTCTGGCCTGCCTGCTTCACTCGGGTTATTTTAAGACGAAAGTAAAATGTAGAATATCAGCGCAGTGCTCCATGCGCTCCGCACCGCACCGCACCCCGCGCGAACACCCATACGCACTTTGTTTTGTACAGAGATATATGGGGTATACCATGACCCGCTCTGCAAATACATCTGCTGCACATCTGTGGTCCCCGTGAACTGTTGAGAGAAGGGGGAAATGGAGGGCGGAGAAAAGATGGCGACGATGCATGACTTAATTTTGCTTTCTTTCCCTCCAGCTGACGATGAGAAATACTCTCCCCAGTTGACTAATGCACCAGATGTGGAGGGCATCCTGCACAACAAATCCGAGGTGCCAGTGGTGGCCCCTGATGAAGCTGTCAATGAGGCTGTCGTCAACGCTTTTGAGCAGATCCAGCCTCTCGACGACCTCAGTCTTAGAAGGAAATCCCTCCAGCTCACGCCCTCAGGCAGCCAGAGCAACAGTAATAGAGGGTCCAGGTGAGCTGTGTGTGTATTCAGGCTTCCAGCTTCACCACATGATTGTCACCAACCGTATTGATTTTGTTGTTACAGAACCGATTTGGATAAAGTGGGCATTTCCAGTCAGAATGAAGGGGGAGAGGAACCCTTCCAGCCCAAAGAACGCGCCCTCAAATTTGCCGACCACATTAAGGGCGACAAGGAGGAGGAAGAGGAGCCCTTCTCAGACGTCAGGAAAGTCAGCAAACATCTGCGACGGATGGAGCTCACCCAGGACGAGATCAACTCCTTGATTGACCTCCTGCTAAAGAAGGAGGAGCAGAGCTTGTGGGTGAACAAGTTTCATAAGCCTTCCACAGTGGCGGCACTGCGAAAAGATGCGGAAGAGCGAGAAGCAAAGGTCAGAGAGCAGGAGGACTTGGTCAACTCTTTGCAAGCCAAGCTTAAGCTCCTCCGGTCAGAGGCCGCCGACGATAAGGTAGCCCTCATCAAGGAGGTGCGTGAGCTCAAGGAAGCCAACGCGGCCTTGAGCAGACAAAACGAGGAGAGCATCCGGAGGCGAAACCAGGACTCAGCCGCTCTGGAAGAACTCCGTTCTCGCGCCGCCGACCTTGAAGGCTGTGTTGATGGCACCAACATGGTGAAAGATTTGAGGGAGAAGTTGGAGGAGGAACGCAAGGAGAACGAGAGGCTGTCGCAAGCCATCACAGAGCAGCAGGGCGTGATCAAGACGGCATTGAAGAGGATTTTTCCGTCCCTCAATGTTGAGTACTGCCAAGAGCACCAAGAGTACTTCGACCGCTTCTTGGCAAAGATGCGGGAGGAGGGTACGGAGGTTGAGCGGCAAAGAGGTGGTGGCATTGGGGACGACAACGAAAAAGAACAATACTGAATCAATCACTATAAATAATGTTTAAGAGAGAGAATTTCCTGCATGTAAAGAATACATATTATAGTCTACCAAACCACCATTCACTCAACTCATTCGCCGCACCGTTTCCTGCCATGCTTCACAGTGTACATGGTGGCCCATATTTGGGCCTCGTGCGTCTCTTTGCAGATTGGCTCAGAAGTAACCTGCCAGCGAGCAAAATCCCAATATAAGGAACTTCAGGAGAAAACAGCGTACTTATACGGGGCACATTTTCAACACTGAAGACGTAATCCTCTGACAGCTGAAGTAATCACCTTCACGGGCTGAGCTCGTCAAGCAAGTGCCAAGAAATCAGCAGAGCGTATTTTCGTCATGGCACAGTGTGGTTCGCATAAACCGACTGTGCCAGTCACTTTAGTATAACAGTCTTATGCAACCAAATTCTTAGTGCATAAGGCGTTTGGGTGAACCGGACCAACCAAAAGGGCAACTCCGCTGAAGCCGACACTTTTAAGTTACACAGTTCCAAGGCAAAAGTTGTCCTTGTGTTCAACTTATGGAGTTAAGCAAAAATAATTCAAAGCAAGCAATATGTACAGTCCTTGCCGTAAGTAAATGCGTCAAGCATGACGAGACCAGAGACACTGTACTGAAGCATGTTGGAGTGAAAATTTGATGTGGAACGTGTAAGTGTGATACTGGGACACAATGTTGAGTGCACTGGGTCAACGTCAAGGCTGCCCATTTTGGTGCCAGAGTGCTCAAAAGGAAGCCACCTGGAGAGGAGGGCATGCCAAACAGGACTGAAAAGTGGCTTTTTGAGGGGGGAAAAGTGGATGAAATGGGAAATTTCCATGGGACAATCCCAGCCTCCAGGCCAATCATTTCCACATGGTTACATCCCCCGGGTCCTCCGGCGCCATACACAGGCATGCAAGAACCTAGTGTCCGGGTTGAGAGGTTGCTATGTTCTGTGAAGCAGCCAAAAGAGTGACGGGGTGACAATTTGACAGGTAAACAAAACTCATTGACGACAATCAGGACATGAAGGCTAGGGACAGCTGCATTCTCTGAG
>JAAUXU010179391.1_pt1 | contig 11223 bp, 7 predicted proteins | sample 7278151 | NCBI WGS metagenome assembly JAAUXU01 (sample SAMN14350113, study PRJNA611818) | marine sediment metagenome | isolation source: surface marine sediment (1.8m) | place: French Polynesia: Moorea | collected 2018-08 | reverse complement strand
CCCCCCCCCCCCCCCCCCCCCCCCCCCCCCCCCCCCCCCCCCCCCCCCCCCCCCCCCCCCCCCCCCCCCCCCCCCCCCCCCCCCCCCCCCCCCCCCCGCCCCCGCGCCCCCAAGGCCTTAAAAACAATGATGAGTTCGGTACTATTAATCACCCTTTTTGTGGCCGCACCACGAAGTACAGGAACTCTGTAGCTTTGAAAAGTGAGTGTGGGAGCTACAGGGTGAGGCGCAAAACGCGCCACTCTACAGGGTGAGCTCGAACGAAACAACCCTGGGCAGGTTTACCTGATATCTACCAAATATCGTCAGTCACAAAATTCCATACATAGAGGACGTAGAATCCTACTTTTCCCCTTTTTCTCTCTGCGCATGTGCTTTGCAAGAGGAAATCCCTAGGACTTTCCCCAAGGCCGCTTATAAATCCCCATTTTCTACCCATATTGAGATGGCAAAAAATCAAAAATTGCCAAAAATTCAGATTGGGAACTTTCATACACTACTTTCATGCATCAGCGAGAGAGAAAGAAAACAAACTCGCTGGGAGGAAGGAAAATAAACATTGTTAAATTCTTAAAAAGAGCATTTTTATGGACAATTCAGACCATTTATTGCTCGCCACTTCTTTTTTAAGCTGGAGCTGTGGAAAAAAAGGCATCTTTGCTCACTACAAAAGACTCCTGAGGCGCAAACTATTTTCTGACGGTTGTGGGAAGAAAATCCTGGCTCATCATTAGGACGGCTAAGGAATCGAGTGCGAAAACGAGTTTTATCGGGGCTTCCGACAAAAAAATAAATGGGTAACCGAATTGGGCTGAGCAACCAATATGAAGTGTTTGTTTTCGAACGAGTTTCGAACTTTTATTCCCTGTTCGAGTTCTGAGCGAGTCTTGATCCATTGATCCGAATCAACCGAGCAATCGACTGCGCAGACACGACTGGACGATAAAAGGGCCGTTTAACCCACTCCGCAGAAGATAAAGGGACGTGGATTTTATTTATTTGCTACTCCTGCCCGACGACGGCGGAAAAATTGCGGCAGTCACGTTTTCAGGTGGAAAAACAACAACAAAAAAAGCCAAACTCAGCAGCTAAATGCAATTTCGACTGCATTTTTGCCTCCATCTTCTTCTCCTCTCCTTTATCCCTCCCTTGCCGGAATTTATGGGGGCGATTTTCCAGTCTGGGGCTCAGAAAACGAGACGATTTTATGTTTAACTTTGAGCTTTGAAGCAAAGTAACGCGCTCGCGCGCGCGCGTGTGTGTGCGTACGTGTTTTCTCTGGCTTTGGGGAGGGGGGGGGGAAAGGGTTAAAGCCTCTTCCTGCCTTTTTACTGCTTCTGTAACAAGGGGGTCCATTCTCCAGGGGCAGGCGGCGGGGCCAAGTGGCTGGAGGACGACGGGGGCTCGACGGAGGTGATGCCGATGCCGAGTTGGGTGTCGCGCCTGTGTGATCAATCTCACCACCTCCTTCGTGTCGAGTCCTAGGCTCAGGCGGGGGACCGCCTGGGTACGACCCTGCCGGGCAATCGACGGGGACGCCGCCATTGCGGCCGTCCTTAAGCCGGAGATAACCTAAGAAGCAGCCGCTCTGACCTCTCGCGCATCGGCCTGCTCTTCCGCCACGGCCTCCTCCGGCCGCTGACGGGTCGCGGCCGCCCTGAGCACGGCCTCGACACAAGCTTTGGCTTCTAAAAGGATTAAGTTGAAAATCAACTTCAAATACTTTCGGACCATGAGAACCGAACTTACTTGGCAAATAGAAATTAAGGAGGGCCCCACTGATGACCCCGGCCATTGAGACCAACGTCGTGGCCCACCACGGGATGCCGATAAACTAGGAGTAACATAGCTGTACTTTTAGAAGCTTGCAAGTGCATCCTCGAGGTCTGTCTGACGGACAGGCGCTGAAAGCGAAAGTGCATCCTCGAGGTCTGTCCGCGAGGGACGACGGGGTCCCAAACGGGCCGTCCCGTGGACGGGGGCTGAAAGCGAAAGCGCCTGGAGGCCTTTCTGCGCCGAGACGATACGGGAACAAGACAAAGAAGTGATTACTCACCACCTTCACTACCGTTGGTGGTCTCGCTGACGACCAACTCGCCGTCGTCGAAAATGCCCTCGCCCTGATCTACTGTCCTGACACTGGCTGAGTTCAGTTGCCTTTTTTTTCTTGCGTACCAAAACCTTTGTTGAAAAGAGTTGCCACGATCCGGCCAGAAATGATCAAACTCACTACAAAGACTTCTGCAATCACGTTCAAAAATGCTGCAACTTGGCAACCCCGGAGAAGAGAGAGGGTGAGGGGCTACCAGATCAGCAAGTTTCAAAAGTGTCGCATTAATGTCAAACTTGAATGCAAAGATTTGTACATCCTTAGCGTAGGGATAGAGCGGGCTGGCCAAAATGCGGGCCCGGGAACCGGGCTCGCGTTCAAAGATCACCAACCATTTCCTCACTTTCTCCACCTCACACCCATTTTTCGCACCTCTTATTGCATCTCAGAGAGCTAAATGGTTGAAACTGTTCGGGCTGAGTTGAGCTTAAGTGCAATGAGCTCGGCCGGACCAGTGAAGTAGCAGTAGTAAGAGATAAATACAGTCAACTCGTGTTATTTGCAAGTTGAATTTCTGCAACACATTGCTGGTGATGCTCCCTTTCTGTCCTAGAACTTTAGAATTCAATTATGGCAACATTTTCATTTGTGCAGCTTTTTACTGACAACCGATGAGTTGCAAAAATTGAGAGTTGAATGAGTGAACATTCGGTTCAGACGGCCGAGGCCAAGATGTCCGCGGCCAAGACGGCCGACACCAAGACGGACGGCCGAGACCTGCTACATCACTAACCTGGTACGGCTGAGGAGATAAAGTGCGAATTCACCAAGGTCCTACAATTCACACCTGCCCATATTACCAAGATGTTATCAGCTGTGGGGAAATGTCGGGGTTGTCACCCTACCGGCGAGTGTCCACACAGGTGCTGTGCAGGACTGTGCGATGTCGCAGTGAAATCGATATCGCGATATTCGATGTGCATCGGGACCGAATGGTGCAGTCTTCGATATCGATGCGGTGCGTTGGACGCCAAATTCGTGGTTTGAAATTTGGCCAAGTGGATACTTTTGGTCATATTTCATGTCGTGATTGTTCAGAAATCACGGCCCCGTAGGCCGAACGGGATGCAGATATTTCAAGGGCCCCCGGGCTGTTTCTGTATCATCAAGGTGTCCCCAGCGACTTTTGGAAATTGCAATTTTCGATCTCGATGCGAGATATCGCATAGTCTCAGTGCTGGCATTCATTGATGAGTAGTGTCCAATGTAGGCATTGTTCTTAGATCACGCATTAATTTGCAACAAAACATGTGGGCAGGTGGGCCTACCGACACCACGCACTGTAGAGGCTCCAATTTTCATGTTTGAGCTCCAAATGGCATGCCAAATGACTGTGTTAGGTCACCACACCAAGCTGAATGATGCTTCCGTTGCTCACATTTAGGCTTATTGAAGGAGGAATGAATGGGTGTAATCGCCATTAGCCGTTCGAATGTGCTTAGGAGCTCTTTAGTCCAACTCCACAGATTTAGGCTCCTGTTTGCAAGTGACAGCCAGAAAGAGCCCTTTGTTTCTTGACCAATACTGACTCAGCACAAACTTGTCCACTTTCTTAATCATCCCCACCGACACCACCCACTGTAGAGGCTCCAATCATTGCTACTGAACGACGCCGTGATGAAGAGGAGCAACTTGGACAGTTCATAGCCTCGTCCAGGTCGTGCACATAGACATAAACAAACAAAGGAGAAGTGCAGAACCCCCTAAAAAATTTGGGGAAAACACCCGAAAAGTTTGTTCCTGCAATTATAAGTTGCTTCTCCCTCTGCTCGTTGTTCCCATCAGGCTGTAGGAGCAATAATTGGACACAACCATCGGAACGACAACTAGGGCAGGCGGGCAGGCATGAAGGCAGGCAGGCAGGCAGGCATGAAGGCAGGCAGGCAGGCAGGCATGAAGGCAGGCAGGCATGAAGGCAGGCAGGCAGGCAGGCATGAAGGCAGGCAGGCATGAAGGCAGGCAGGCATGAAGGCAGGCAGGCAGGCAGGCAGGTGGACGAGCAGGCGGACGAGCAGGAGAGGCTCTCAAAGGCTTTGGCTTTGGCCACCATATCAGATTCCTTTTTTCCCCGTATATGGGAAAAGTCAGTGACCCAAAAAACCGATCAAATTCCCATTTGTATCAAACAAAAAATGAAGCAGAGTCTTTATTTATTCTTTTTTGAGGAGGCGTCGTGACTGCTCATTTTTGGGTAGGGAAGATGTCTGTTTTGGGGCAATTTGTTTGGACCAATTTCGTCATGCCTTTGACAGCAAACTCTAAATGGGGCATGCGAGTTGGCTGAGCTGTTGTACCACTTCCACCAGAGGTCAGACCAGGGAAGAGAGGTTCTTGAGCGCAGCATTTCCACATTGTTGTGGCGACTCCTTCAGCCAGCTCATCATACTCTGCGTTCATGGAAGAGGAAGTGAGAGCAGCCAGAGACCATCATGGACCTCTCGTCACGCAAGGGCTAAAGTAACTTTCCACCAGAATTTCCACTTGGATAATTCATGAGGCAGCTTTCCAACAGCTCCCTTTGACCGTTTATGGACGTACCCTTAACACTGCATTGCCAGATCCTTGCGGATGTAAAGTGGCACGCTCCAAAGACACTTTACCGTGCGGTGCCAAGAGTGCACGTGGCTCCAAGGTCACTTTACAACCCTTTCCTCCCCAAGTGTTGGCTCTGGTGACCCCATTAGTTGTCAAGTATGCTTGTGGCTCCAAACGCTTCCCACACTTTACACTACAGTCGGCGGTGTAAAGTGTCAGGGGTGTTTGGAGCCACCCTGAAGAGGAAGTCTCTCTCTGTTTGGCCCTTCCTTCCGGAGTGGACTCCGCTTTCTGACTCACCCTGTACTTTAAAAAGAGCCCTGGAATGAAATTTCTGGTCAAGACGTAGCCAAAAACACAGCCATGCAGCAACTGGATCTTGACCAAAATGAAAGCAGGAGGAAAAGCTGATTATTTGTCCCCTTTTTCCACGTTTTCCTTGCGACTTTTCTACCCCCCCCCCCCTTTTTTTTTCACTCTCCCTCGTAAAATCTGATGTGCAGACGACACGCTAGATTGCCAGCGAGGGCTTTTTTGCGAAGGCCACTTTTTGCAGCCATCTGAAGGCCCGCTTGCACTGGCACAAAATTGAGAAGGAAGAAGAAACTTGTGGAATTGCCTGTGACAAACATTTGTGACGGAAAAAAATTACGCATTTCCTCCCGTCCCCGCACGCGCGCACACACACAGACGCACACCAGCGCCGAGGTTGCGCTGTTAAGGCCCGGTTAGACCAACGCCCAGCAAAGAAATCGGAACTTTCTGCCCGGAATTTCTCACCGAACACATAGGAATTTCTTGAAATAGCTGAGAGTGAAAAGGCCAACTTTCGGCAGTAAAATCTCTGCTTACTCAGAGCTTTTGTAGGTGTTATTGCCTTTTTTTTGCCGCTACGACGACGGAAGCTTAAGCCCCTAGGTGGGCTCGACCCTCCCGAATCTTGCGTGATTTATTATTTTTTCGCCTCTAAGAAGAAAGAAAAAAAAGTCACCAAAACGCCTCGAGCGGGGAGGTTTTTGGCCTCACAGAAACTGAAAGCCCTTCTTTATTGCGGTCTTCATCAACGCGTGATATTGCTGAGCTTTATTTACCTTTTCCATTAACAAACAAGGAGAGACTTTCCTTCGAGAGCTGTGACTTTCCACGGAAGGCCCGCAACTTTCGATGTCAGGACTGTGACCGTCAACCAAAAGACTTTCGCATTGACTGGCCAGGTATTGGGCGACGTCTCATTGCTGGGGACGGTTGAAAAATGCTCCAAATGCAGCCTCGAACTTGGCCCCGAGGTCAGTCCGTCCGCGATTTCAACACGACCTTGAACGAGAGCTACCGACCTCTTTTTTCACTTCTACTAATTTCCAACAGTTGTCAACAGTTCTTTGAAGTCTCACTTAAGAAGAACTTTGACGATTCTTCTGCTTGCGCCGCAGGCGAAAAGGTTATTTGTGACACTGGGACTCGAGTCCTTTGATGTTATTTTCCGGGAAACTTTTTCTTGACGACTTCACATTTAGCCTAATTTTTCATCCCTGAAAGGCTCTCTGGAAGAAAAGTGTGTGAAGCTCTGTGTGTGTGTGTCAGAGAGAGAAAGAGTTAAGAGAAGCTTTGACCCTGGGGTTGTTTATACAGATAGATACTTTTTTGTCAGTTTTATAAGACCCAACATGTCTTAAACCCTTCCATTCTTAGCCACGTCCCCGGATCATAAATTTCTCCGGTCCTTGGGAGTCATTTCCATTTAAAGGAAGGGGATCCGAATAGGGAGACAAAAGGGAAACTGCGTGCGTGCGAATTATTTGGAAGGCTGATCAGGGGGTTCTTCGGTGCCCACAAGTGAATTCCCAAGGTCACTGAATGGTTGAACCTTTCCAAAAGGGCCCTCATCTCTTTTCCCAACAAAAAAGTGTCCAAAAAAGTCTGGGGGAGACTTGTTTTAAGCTCTCTCTCTCTCTCTCTCTCTCTCTCTCTCTCTCTCGCACGCGCACGCGCACGCGCACACGGGGAAAGTCGAACAGGCACTTGGGTCTATGAGAATGCCCCAAATTCCAATTAGGGTTGGTGCCAAAGGCCTGTGAAATGACGTGAAATAAGCCCGAGTGCGTGGTGTGCCAGTTCCTCAAAGAGACGTGTGCGTCATGGACGATGACTTCACCTGGGGGTTCGAGGCCGCGAGCGGGCGCTCCCTCCGGGTGCGTTGGTGACGTCTGGAAGGGTTTGCCACATGAGCTGGAGCTGAACAGCTGTTTGCCTTAGACATGGCTTATGTGGCGAATATATGATAGTGAGGATGCACCCTAAGTCTTCGCAATAATGGGACAGAACGTTCAGGGCTCCTCTACTCATATTTCGGGTTTGTCGCAGCACTCGACCTGAATTCACAATGGGCAGAGAAAAGAAAGGGGTGCCTGTCTGTGAGTGCGTGTGAGAGAGAAGCATTTGTTGAGCTTTTATGTACTGTCCCAATAATGTCCTGGATGTGGAAGGCTTTCTTGCAGTGTGCACGCACAAGAACAGGGTCTAATCTTGGTATGAATCCAGGAGGGATGAACGCCTGTCGGTAAAAGTCCTTAGCTCATGCAGAACGTTGCTGGAACCTCCCCCTTGCCGTCAACGTTTAGGGAATGCAGTTGTAAAATGTTGTTCTTGATACCACGAGGGATAGAACCCTTCCAAGGGGTGAAGGTGTCCTATGCATTACATTGTGAGTCCAAACCCACTTGTGGGTGTGAAGTGTCAAGGGTGTAAGGGGACCACACTGTACGCCATCAAACACTAGTGCAGCTGTTGGGACCCCTGGTTGACGGTCGACGCGTTGGTCAACCTCATGTTTCTGGGGACGGAGCAGGCGCCAGAAAGTCGGGCTTCGGGCTGGTTGGCCCGCCAAAAAAGGGCCTCCCTATCCTCTGTACAGTACCATGTACTGTCAACCATCCGATCTGAATGCCTTCTCTTTTTGTTTCAGACTTAAGTTACAATGACGACTTCACTGCCAGCCACAACAGCGTTCGCTAGCAATACAACTATCGATCCCACCCCGCGGAGATGACCCGCCGCCGCCGACTCGCCGCCACAGTCGCCGCCGCAAAATCAGCCGCCAAAGCCGAGTGATGGAGGAGGAAACACGAGAATTCGTACCAAGCGAGCAAGAATCATTCCTCGAGACTCAGTGGCTGGCGCGGCGGCGACGGCGGAGTTTTCCGGCCGCCTTGGACCGGCCGCGACCGCGGCTGCTGCCGCGTCGGCGGCTGCTGCAGCTGCTACATCGACGACGAAGGCGACTCTAGAAGATCGCTTCTTGGGCGGCCGAGAAATGGCGGCGGCCGATCTAAGAAGCAGCGGCGAGTTCGGTGGTAGCGGCGGCGGCGACCGAGGCCAACGCAGCCGTCGCCGCCGGGGCGGCCGCCGAGACCAGCCACACTTGTTAAGATGTCTCCGCCGTCTCCGCCTCAGCTGTCAACCTTTCCTCCTTTGCGCATTTCTCCTACTGCTACGGTTACATTCGGGTAAGCAAAATTGCTCTGTTCACAACAACATTTTTGGGTTGGTTGCGCCCCCCCCCCCCCCAAAAAAAAAAGTTGGGCGGCTTCGTTATAGAGAGAAAACAGCTCTCCTTCACCCATTTCTCGACGATTATTCAAGAAGTCGTATAAGAGTCATGATGACCACGTAGGAAAATGCAACCACTGACTTTGCCTCGTGGGCCTCGTGTGCAGGCACTGAACTGCTTGAGTCGTCCGCAAGCACGATCAGTGCTCAATGTTTGCTTTGCATTTCTCCTCATTTAATAAACAGCGACGATTCGTGCACTGCTGAGAAGACCCTTAAGTTTGTCGATCTAGGGCCGGAAATTTCGGCTAAAACTTTCTGGGTGTTGCTTCGCCTAGCCCAAAGCAGATCCGTTCATCAGTGCAGAACAAAGAGCTTAAAATTCCGGCCCTTATAGAGCTGAGAGAGCCCTTAGAAGGCTGAGGCATGAGCTTCGTGATGAATAATGATCTCTCACGCATATGGGAAACAATGATCGTGCACGCACGCGTGTTTCATAACCAAGAGCTCTCTCTCTCACTGTCTGCGTGCGTGTAAGGCCCTACTTACATTGGTGGACTTTTGCCACTCATACCGTGTGTGTCACACCAGAGTTGGGTTATTGTGATACAAACTGCAAATAGATATGTCGTGTACTTAGTTGCATCTTTTGGGGAAGTCAGCATAGCTGATCACATCTTGATTGAACGGACTCAAATGCATTTTCCCAGTAATTCGCCCAACTCTGTCACATACTGCACTGTTGGTCCTGTGGAGCCACCACAGATTTGCACTATTGGCTGAGAGTCACCACATGTGGAACTGGGAGTTGCCACGCGGGGAGTCACGGAGGGGTTGCCACACTTCCTCCCTCTGCCTTGGGGCATGAGACGGAAGAAATTCTTCCAATACCCATCAGGCCACAAAACATCTTGGTATCCCGGCAGGCTGCAACCGTTCCTTTCCTTCGCCACGGGAGGGGTTGGGAGGGGTGAGTCGTCCTCTAATCTTCCCCCGACTTGTGTATGTATGAGACGAGGTGTCCGCCCTTCCTGCCAAGACTCTGCCCGTGCAAGCCCGCCCTAAGGGAGATGGTCTCAGCACGCTCGTGCGTGTCGGTCATACGAGAAACACAACGTGTGCGTGCGTGCGCGCGTAAGCGCGTGTGAGAGTGAGAGAGACGTTAGTATGCGTGCTATGAAAGTGTCTCCATTTCCCCCCTTGGAAATTTCCCCAGAGTCCCCCCTCCTCCATGCAAAGTGTTTTTGTTCTCATTCATCTTGCGAGTGCTTTGTAGCCCGAGACAAACTTTTGTAGACACCTCGACAGGCAAAGAAAGTGGAAGAACAGTCAAAAATTGTTACAGACATGCCAAAAGTTATCAAGACAAATGCCGGCGTCGACTTTTTTTGTTTATATCACACAGGGTGAGAGTCAAAAGGGAGCTGTTGGACTCACACGAAAGAAGAGATTCAAAGGCTCCCTTTGACACCAGCCTTGAGCGCTGCCAGAGTTGGATGACGCCATCAAGGCCGTCGTGCAGTCGATCAGTATGTTTGGCTCCTTTTTCCTCTGAGCTCCAAAGCAGCACTCATAACCTTGTAAAGTATATAAAGTACGTGTGCCGCTGCAAAAGAGAGCACATGGAGCATATAAAGAAGTATGTGTTCTATCCGGTACGGCGAGAATTCGGAGAAAGAGTGACGCAAAAAGTCCGGCACGATGTGTGAGGCCCTTTACGAGGCTTTGGCTGTGCAGCCAAGGCTGTGCAGAGCGAGCGGCCTTTTGTCCTAAGTCAAGCCCTTATTTGCCCGATTGTATGTAAGGTGCTGCAGCTGCCACAGGACGTGCAGGAAGCAGGCCTTTTTCTTCCTCCCTCAGTCAACAGAGGCATGTGTACCTCTCACTTTTTGTGTCGTGCAGGCTTTTTTTGTCTCAACTTTATCAGCTAATCGCTCTCGTCCCTTATGTTCACAGCTCAGGAAGTCATTTTTGACTCACCCTGTGCATTCTCCTCGAGAGGTCTACATCTCTTGCGAGAAGAGTGCAACAATTGCTCGGGTGGTGTGGGACAGCAGGGGTCTCCCATACACCCTCACAAGTGGGGGGGGGGGGGCTACGTCTCCCTTTTTCTAATTCTCTCTCTTCACACACACGCCCCCCTCCTCAAGCTACCCCCTGTCGATATGACTCTCTTTTCACGGCCCTCTCAGAGTGTGAGTATGTATGACACAGTTAGTATTGGTATATGTGATGCGCACAATACAAAGCTCTCCATTAAGCCTCCAGAAGCAGCTCCAACACACACCCACACACACAGGCAAAGGGAGGAGAGAATAAGAAAGTCCCCTTATAAGGAAACATTATCCCACATCCTAGGATTTCTTCCTGCCTCTCATGTTTGTCTGTTTGTGCGTCTGTCTGTGTGTCTGGCTGCCCTGCTCGTGTGTGTGTGACAGAGAGAGAAATCAGAGTTTAGATAAAAATATGCAAGTTCTTTCCAAAACTCCTCAGAAACTTGCTGCCGTCCCCTTTCCACCCCCCCCCCCTCACTTTCAGTGAAAGATTTCTTTTGGCGAGGGAAAGAAATTTGGGTAGCGATCAAAAAGTTTCCAAGTTTTTCCACGTCATTATGCCGGCCGCGCCTTTGGACTGAAGGGATTTGACAGAAATCTTCCTCCGAAATCCCCCTTTTTTTGCTTGAGAAGAAAGTTTCTGCCTGGACCTTTAAAGGCTACAGGAGAGATCAATGCAATTATCGAGGAAGGAAACGTATTGGATTTCTAGGCAGATTTAGTGCTTCTCCAATCTGCTCTCACATTTCTCCTGCGAGGATCCATAAAGAAGAGACTGGTACAATATTTATACAACGCCTGCGCAAGTCGGCAGATGAAGTAAAATGCAAAGATCGGGACGATTTTTCAGAATCAATCCGACAGTTTAAAAAGATACCTCTTGTGAGATGGGGGAAAATAGGTGAAATCCTATGGAAAAACCGTGGAAGGGGGGGGGGGGAACTGACGGAAAATGTGTCATTAGAGGCTGGGTTATAT
>JAAUXU010045560.1_pt1 | contig 11227 bp, 11 predicted proteins | sample 7278151 | NCBI WGS metagenome assembly JAAUXU01 (sample SAMN14350113, study PRJNA611818) | marine sediment metagenome | isolation source: surface marine sediment (1.8m) | place: French Polynesia: Moorea | collected 2018-08 | reverse complement strand
GAGAGAGAGAGAGAGAGAGAGAGAGAGAGAGAGAGGCACGTACTACGTCCTCCACACTAGGAAAAGCGCGCTCGCCAGAATGTAGTATAAAGCCAGGAAGGCGCGCTTGAACAGAGTCGTGTCTTTCTTCTCCTGCTGCTAACCCGCCGCTGGTGGCAGGCACACGATTTTAGTGTCCTCCTCCTTCTCCGGACTCTTTTTTTTCTTCTCTGGTCGGCGATGAATGTGCGTTTTTCCTGCGAACTAACGAAACGCTCGTCGGCAACGAGAATGCGAAAAATCGACGCAAAAAAGTTCTCTCATTGCTGCTGGGCTGCAGAGGAAGGCGGGCTCCTCGGGACAAGGAGGGCTTTGCACAAAGACTACGTAAAACGACTTCACTTCTCGCTCACTCACTCGATCTGTGTGTCTCTTTGGCACACGTGGCTGCCACGAAAATGCCACATCTGTTTACCTCATTCACTTCGAAGTCGTCATTGGCAAAACATCCTTTCTCCATTCAACTCTTTTTTTACCAGTGCTATCTTCCCTCCGAGCCAGGGGTTCCCAAACTGTGGTGTGCCAGCCACTCTTGGTACGCCAGAGGATTTTTTGTGGTACGCGGAGATGTCAATGTCATGGAAAAAAGAAAAGACACACACCCCCCGGTGAAATTTCCGGTCTGAAAGGACGTGTACTTCTGTGTACTTTTTGTAATTCCGTGGACTAATGTGTGTGGAAGTACTGGAAGTGACACTGTGACACGTCAGTAGAAAAAGCTTGGGAACCCCTGCGCTAAGCCGTATGTATGCAAGTAGGCAGTTCCTTCTCCACTGTGTTTACAAAGTCATCACTAATTTATGGTGATACTTTGTATGTCGATAGCAACCACGACGGCCATTCCGAGAAGTCTCCTGTGCTCCCGTTCGTTGCCAGTCTTTCTCTTCCTCATCCCCGGTCTACAGAGCCAATGCTACCAGCGCGATATTTGCGACATCGTGCAACTTTTTTTTTACCGTATGGGAAAAGTTGCCATTCTAAGCCGTTGCACTGGATGCAACTTGTCTGCACTGAATGTGCGTGCAGAAAAGCGCAGTGCAGACACCTCGGACGCAATGTTGATCGCCGAATGTACTTACGGAGCAGCGAGAGAGACAGTGCTGAAGCTCGACAAGGGCAGTAGCTTAACTGCAGTCAACCAGCAGGATGACTAAGCACTTTCGGAATGTGGATTGTAATACGCTTTAGGCCGTCAGAAAGGCAAAAAAAGAGAGGGCCAGGCCAAGCAGCAGACTCAGATCACTTGGTTCCACTCCAAACAACCCGTTCGCGACGATGAAGGAGCAAAACATGCTGATTGGGGTGGTAGTAGTAAAACTGGACGCGCGCACAAAAGTGGCAATGATGATGATGCAGGCTAGGCTAGGCCATAAAAACAAATCTGCCTCAACATCATCTACTACTCGGTAGTAGCAGCCGCAGCATCGATTGCTTCGTCATGTCACTCGATACCAAAAGCTCCTGGCTAAGCAAACGGCCTTTGTTTTGCTTCTATCGGATCATATTTGAAAATATGATCGCCGAAGCCCTGTTCTACATCTAACTTCTCTCTGCACTGATGACCAACCGGGGAACTTTTTCCCCCCCCTCCATGCACACTGACGCTTTCAAAAAGTTTGGCCCGGACCTTCAAGCTGCAAAAAGAAAGCACTAGCAGCCTCATAAATCTCCCTAGAAAAGGCCGACAATGCCGGAACTGCTGCAGCAGCAACGTCGGCAGCGCCAGCAATGCTGGCGAACGAAAATCTGCTTAGTCATCGATGTAGTGGGCCTGCGTGCCTGTGTGTGAGGCAGAGGATGGGGGCGTCAAGAAGGAGAATTTTTCCGTCCCCGAGTTTGTCCGTGTACCCTGGAGAAGTATGATCTCAAACACAAAGTGTCGTAGCGTCATGCATACACTGCTGTTGCTGCTGCTGCGTGGCTGCTTGCTGCAAACGAGTATCATCAACATACACGTCAGCACTTTTCAACGTCGCTCTGGCTGCAGCAAGTACGGTGTGCGTAATTGTACACTGCAGATTTTAAAGCTACGTTCTCCACGTTATTACTGAGCGTGACAAGCCAGATTCCGTATCTCCCAGGGAAAGGAGAGAACGTCCATTTCACTTTATACAAAGTTCTTCTTCTGTCATGGCCAAAGGTCCGCCACGGTCGCACCAACTGGCTCCATAACTAAGACATCTTCTTCTCCTCCGGCACCACCTGTGCCGCCGAGCAGTACAGTAGTAGGGACGTGGACGACTTGTAGACTGCGGAAAATGCAGGGCGTGCTCTCTGCACTTGGCAATGCCGTGTAAAGGGTATCATTCACATTTGCTCGGGAGTAAGAAAAAAAAAGAGGGGGGGGGGGCAAGGAGGACAAAAAAAACCGACAGAAAATGTTGCTTATCAGAGTGCACTTTCGTCACCATAAGCTTGCGTTTTTGCGCAACAAATCGTGCTACTGCAACAGTGCATACTTAGTAAAGATAAGAAGCCTTGCAAGTAAGCGAAAAACGCACTTGGTTGGCGAATATTTAGAAACCTGGACAGTCAAGTGTCTCCTTTAGAATTAGAGCCAAAAATCCCGAGTTTGCGATAAAAGCAAACTACACAGTCTAATCTGTCACGGGACGGCTGGAGGGAGATAAAAAAAAACGCTTGCGTGCTAGAATAGGTGGATGTGCACTCCCTGTACTAATACGTAGTCTCGCATTAAGTGTGTAAGTAGGTAGTGCTCGTAGGATGAGCGAGAATTAAGCATGCATGGAAAGGGGCAGCAAAAATGAGCTCCAAATTATGGGAATAGAATTGATGACAACGCAGAAATAACCCACCCAACCCCGGTCTGCACATCTTGACACTCAGGAGCAGAAAAGTCGATGACTGTCCCGTCACGGGCCAGCAAAACTGCGGACATCGAGAGGGCCTCACACACGCAAAAAGAACCCACCTCGGACAAGTCGTTCATTAACGCTTAGGGGAGGAAAAATCTGCCAAGTCTTGTGTGTGTGTATTTTTTCCAGCCGACAGGGTTTTTTTTTTGCTTTGGCAGGGCTCGTCCCAACGAGGAATTGACCCTGCAGTAACGAGCATAATCTACGTATAGCAGAAATCGAGGCTGGCGGAGACGAACTGACCGAGCGTGTCTGCCGCCCCGAGCAGGACGGTTCTGAAGCATGAAGTGTCCTTGAAGTAAAAATGAACGCCTCCACCTGCAGCTCGTGACACACGCAAACCACAGTCTTGCACAGAGACCCGCAAAACAAGTCGAGGTTCACATCGCTGCAAGGTCATCCGATGAACTCTCTTCTGTCACTATTAACTATTAATCAGCAAAAAAAAAGTCACAGCGTGAGGATGAGATTGAAATTGATCATGACGCCAAATGTTTCTGCACTGTGAGAAAAACACGTGTCCTCAATTGCAAAAATATTGTGCAGAGAGGAAAGAAATCGTTGAGAAAACTGCACCATGTTTCCGCATGACTCAGCATTCTCATAAATCCCCCCTCTCCTCTTCCTCCACACAAATGGCAATATCAGCACGAACGCAGAAGCTTTTTTCCCCCTCTCCTCGATGTCAGTGAGTCGCGTGGAATTTCCTCCTTCCCTCGGGGCCAGAAATACTAATTTGCTTTCATATTTGGTCGTGGGCACACACAAAAGAGTGGGAGGGGGGGACTGTTGGGCTGCTCAAACTATTCGTTATGTAAAGAGGTACTTTAAAACCAGTCCATAAGTACCCAGATAGTACTTAACAACGTTTACCGAACACGCGTTCATACTCCGGCGCCAGTGTTTAATAACCCACGTGACCTAACAGCTTTCTGCTATCGGCTATGATAGTAGTAGCGAATTTTTTGCGCATTACTTTTTTGTGTGTAGCAATAACACACACACACACACACACTCGTGCAAACCGTTGCTCTACATGTTAAAAAGTATGGAGGAAATCAGCGGCGCAGATTGCAAAATCCACATCCACACGCCATCCAACAACATTGAGCTGGCTTATTTTGGCAAAACACCACAGGCAGTAAATACCTGCGAAAGAGACCGGACTGCGCCGCACAAAGATTGCCTTGCACGGAGCATGAGCTGCGTAGTATTGCATTTGCCGGAGCTTTTCTCTTTTCACCGGCAAAGTGAGTTTGTGTCGATGTCTGCGTGCGCGCGCACGCGTGCTCGTAAAGCCGTGGCGCGTGCGTGCTCGCGCGTGTGTGTCTGCAGTCAGGCCAAAGAACGGTCTCTTTTATCTGACAGACCCATTCTGACTCAGCATTTATGGAGACGCTAGTGATGCTCAAGGAGAAGAAATAGGGAAGTTTGCTGGCACAATAGGAAGAGCGCACTACTGGTAAAGTGGGGCTCCTTTTTTTCTTTTTGTCAAAAAAAGATGTTTGCATTTGCACCACACACAAGTTGATAGCGTGAAAGTGACTAAGTACGTGTCCAACAAAGGTAGCAACGACGCAGTTCTAATATAAATGTCGATCATATGCAGCTATCAAGCTTTCAGGACGCCGTGTCTAAATATTGCACAGAGCAAATGAGAAGAGCGCTAACAACAAATGCTTCAAGACGAGCCACTTGTGGCATAAGCATTGCCTTCTAAGTACTACTAATACAAGAAAAAGAAAGACTCTTAGAGAAGAATGAATGACAAGTTGTGAGAGGTTCCGTGACTGCTGACTGAAAAGTTTCTGCACTCACCGTTTGCCGCGATTTTCCTTCCTTCTCGGTCCACGCGTGACTGTCGTTACTCCTCGACCTGGTCGCGCTGCCGTTCGACTCGGTCAAGGACGAGGCTGCCGGCGACTGCGAAGACGACGACGAGGGAGGAATTGATGAGGGTGCAAGAACCTTGGACTCGTACTGAAATTTTGTCAGAAAAAATCGCATGAAGCACCGGCCGACCGTGGCTTGCACACTCATACGCACCTCGGGATTCTCACTGGCACTCCTGAATTGACTTCGGTTGGCACTAACGACATTTGAACTTGCCTGTGGTTCACTGGGAGGGTAACCATTCTGAAAGAAACAACGAGAACGAATCTGAGTTTTGCGGTTACCAAACTGCTGTAGCCAGCTACCCAGCTGGGCGTCGTGCATGAAGTTGAGATGCTTTACCCCAGTCTAATAGTAATGCTTGGCACTAATCAAAAATCCGTGCACCCTGAAGCTTCAGCCGTACCTTGAGCACGCACAGTCGACATCAGAAGCCTGCATACGATTAGGAGAGAAAGCTTTGCTCAGGTTACAATTGCACTCAACCCCTGCAAATGCACTCACTGGCAAAGGTTGCTTCACTAGGGCGAAGCCCATGGAATGAAATTGTTTTTCTCACAGCTGAGCACATAAGACAGTGGGGAAAAAGGGGGTTTCCCAGGTGTATGCAACAATTGACCTCATTGTAGGAATGTCCCTTGCGTGATGCGCAGCTGGTTGCGTCGTTAACTGCATCGACTCTGGGTGAATCCCAACACAGATCAAAGTTTCACCCTAACCGAGTTAATTATCGGTTATTTTGCAGTGCCCCCTTCAAATTTCCCAAGAGAGAGAGGCCATTCTCAGCGTGGGGGGACAGCACTTCTGCAAGTCCAACGAGGGGGCGACGAAACCTGCATTGACTTTGCGCTGGTATTTCTTCGTTGCCAAGTTCAAAACAGGGACTGGGAAAACAGCGGGTGACCTTGCGCTGTCCTCTACCTGACTCAAATTTATGAAACCAGACTTATCTCACTCGGTAAGTTAGATAAGGTATGCAACTTATGACGGTGCTCAAGTCTAGAGCAGGCACCAGACGATATTGTTGCCCTTTGGTCTGACTCGATGTGACTGATCTCACTTTGTAATTTAGATGAACCACCTAACTTACTACTACCTTACTCAAGTCCTAGTCCAATTACATGAGTAGCAAAAACACTTGACTCCACTCATCTCACGGCTCACTGACGGTTTGTGTAAGAATAGACGAGTTGTATCGGACAAGGAAGCAGCGACACTAACTAATAAAGCGAACTAATAAGGATAGGAGGGTCAGCTTTTTCCATGCTTCACCGCGCACCATTCCTTTCCGGAAATAATTGATCAGAGAGCACCCCGATTTAATCATACTTGATTTAATTGGATGATGATGACAAGTTTCTCACTTCATAAAAATATCCAACGTAATGATTTCTTGATGCCTTGTCCAAAAGTGCACCACCAACATCTTCAAATAAAGCCTACTTTGCTACTTGATTTGTTAGGGCAGTGATACTCTCGCAAGAACTACATCTGTGACAGGGTTTTTTAGACCACCCGATTGAACAATGTACCCAGTTAAATGATAAGCTTGGAGCTGACGGGAAATATCGTTTAGTCGGGTGTCAAGTGTATATGGAGCCATAACTGAGCCGAAAACGGAAAGTCAATTGCTTTCAAGTTATAGGGAGAACTGCACAGCCCCAACCTGTCGTACATACCCAATGACGACTCTACTGTGTGCGGGACGGCTTGTGAGGAATTATCCGAGGACGGCAGGTAGGCCTGGTGCCCTATCAACGACTTGAAGGTGAATGCAATGTTGGAGCTCGCGGGGCCAACGCCCACGGCATGGGTGAAGCACCTATTCCGGTATGTTTAAATGTCGGTCCATGGCTGGGACATGCATCATTCTGCCTTTCCCATCGAACTTTTATTTACAAGCTATACGTTCCACCAACTCTCCCCCAATGTACCATGACAATGTATCGCACGGGAATGTTCCTACGCACCACCCCAAGGATACCGACAGCGACTGCTGGAAAGGAGGCCTACTCCGGGACGAGGTCCATTGTGCTTAAACACTTCCATTGAAGCAAGGGAATAGAAAAAGCAGTCATGGGTCAAAAATAATAACTATTTGTTACTAACTACTTGTTTCTATCAAGGATGGTATCGGATATCTCTGCAATTTGGAAATTTAAGGTTCAGTTTGTATTGGACAATAGTAGAACGCATGCATGTGAGCTCGCTCAAAATCGAAAATTGTCCTCCCCCTCCAATACTCGCTACTCTCCACATGTAGTTCGAACATTCAAAGTGCCCTAACTTGCACGGTTATTTTAAAAATTTTCGGAGGATATAACATCAACTGCTCAGCCCTTCAGTACTGAATACAGCAACGGACGAGAACATCGCGACAAATTTGTGAGTTCATTACAAAGAGCAAAAACGTGCAACAAGTTTGCTAGCATCAGTCACATAAAGAGTGAATCGATTGCACTGCACTAGCTTTTGCACAGATCGTCTTAAGGCTTGACATTTACATCTTAACTTATTATATTTGCATCTTATGCAGCTCTTTCGGGAGAGGTAGATAGCCCAAAAATGAAGTTCACTTTAAAATGTCTGTCACACAATTCTACTGTAACTGACTTACTTTGACAAGTACATCCTAGTGAAGTTTTGAATCTCTACGGTAACGTCGATGTGATGCCTTCGACACATGTACTTGCTGTAAAGTAACTTGCACTCCAGGTTGTAGCTTAGCCTAAGACAATCCTGTCTAAAGTGCTCCAAATTAATTAATAAATTTTAATAAAGAAGTATATTGAAGGCAAAACTTCACTCGACTTCTTTATAGAGCCGCCGCATGCTGCGCATATCGTTATTGATGAAATGGAACATGTCGCTTTGCTGTCCCAGACGCTTAACAGTGTGTACCAACATTCAAGCAATAAGGAAATATTGGGCACTCGGCAGGCATCTCTAACCTACTGAGCGTACAGCATGCACAGTAGGCGCGGTTGCGTGACTCTCAACTTTTTCCGTGAATTCACCCTCTACAGAAAGGGCGGAAGAATTGGCGGATTATAACGAAACCTCCATATGGGTCTTTCACTGGCGTGCGACAGACAGCCCACCCAACCACCCCTTCTTCACGTCCATCGGTCCGCAGCACGTGTATGTACGTGACCCAATGGTAATTTGCATGCGCGCACTGCATTTCGCCATTGCTTGGAGGACAAGAGAGTGCAGCTCGTCAAACCACGTACAGTAGACTTCGGATAAGTTCAATTTCCCAACTCTTCACATGCAGCTAATTTGTTATAGTACATAGGGCACTTGGGTAAAAGAGAACCCATCTCAGTTGCAGCACTGGGTTAGGTTTTGGGGGGCAATTTGGCAAGGACGCATGGGCTGACATTTAGGAGATTGGTTTTTTTTTAACCTTTCGGTATGGATAACAATTTGAACAGAACGGCATGTATGTAACACGACTCAAATTTTGTCCGATTTTTGAACATTAAGTGCTGAGCTGCCCTCACACTTTCAGAAAAACTTCCCTCCAGTAAAAATGGTTATAGTACCGGTATTCTGCTATAATATACGCTTGCTATTTGTGTACATGGTATATGCAATACTGGATGTGCAGTGCTTTTCGGCAGTGATCGCCCCCATGCGGCAAAAAAAAGAAAATACAAAAGTGGCCAAAATTGTGATTGAATTGATGTAAAATTTGCTGACGTTTTTGAGTAGTTCCGGGGATTTGCGCTGCTCCGCCAAGACCCCAAAGGGGGCCTCCACCTCCTGACCCCCACTAGCTGGCCACACAAACCGGTCAGCTGCCGTTCATAAGCCAGCGCCCCCTGTTCGTAATATCATGTCACGTTTACTATAGGAGCTAGGCTAAACAAACTATTTACACCGTTTGGGAGTTTAACGCCTTATAAATTTAAGTCATTTCCATTGGATAAAACTGCATACTTAAGGCGGCGGGACCATTTGTCATTGTAGTTTAGCTTGTGCACTACGCTGATGCAACTCCTTGTAAGTACTTTAACGCTGCAACTCCACAACCTTTACCGACATTGTTGGAAAACTTGAAGCCTTAGCAGTTTAACTTATTTACTGTACTTTGGATTGAAATGCATATTTAAGGGAAAAAACAACTAAAAAAAACTGTGCTCGAGCAGATTGCTGTCAGGGAGTGGCACAAAATCCCTCCATGAGTTAGTCAGAGGGAATATCATTGTCAACTATAACGACTGTCCATGGTGACGACAAAAAGAAATTTTGAGACCCCCCCCCTTTTGCTGCATATGAAGAATTGCATGCACCTAACACACAAACTTTAAGTGTGCATCATAATAGAATACCAGACGCTCAACAATCGTTATTACTAGAGGTTTTCTAAAAGAATGTATGTCGCTCAGCACTTTGTGCTGAAAATGCTCAAATCTCGAGGCGTCACGAATACCTTTGAGCTTGGTTGTACAATCGAGACTCGAAGTTGCGAGGTAATGAGATCGAGGAAAGTTACCCTAACCGAATCTCCAGTTTGACCGATTCAACCATGCGCTTTGGCTGCTCCACAGGATATGCACATGATCTGTGTAAGTAGGTTGCGTGTGATCAAGCTAATGTGTGCAGATAAATTTATCTGACGTCTTCAGTACAAATTGCCTGCATTACTGGACAGGTCATATTGACCCATTAAGAAGAATTACGGTCTAGTAAAGTGCCTCTGTCGGGGCTAAAATTATACGTAACATATGAAAGAAATTATAGCTATCATACTACTGCACCCTTCATACGCGCTTACAGTGGACGACGATTGCGTGTGAATCAACTCGGGATTAGGAGCTGCTACCCTCACTTCTATCTGAATCATCCATCCGCAGTGGATAGAGTGAGCCTCTAGAGTGAGTGAGTTAGAGTAAAAGGCATTTTTTGACATACAATTGTCCTCCTTGGCAACAGGGAGAGAAAGCAATCAATGTGAGGCTAGGTCCAGTGCTCTTCAAGGTTATCATTGGCAGGGGTCTCAAATTCGTCACCTCACTGGGCAGTGACCGACTGAGATCAACTCCTCAGGCGGATGCAACTTTGCAGCATTTTGATTCGCACAACCGCAGTCCACTGTACATGCGTCGGTAGTAAACACACCTCGTCTTCGAGCCCTTTCCTCTGTTTCTCTCCCCACTGTTACACCAGAAGGTATAACGGAAATGGACTATGAAAAGCCCAGTAAAATCTCAATCGACTGCCTCCCTACAAGCTGCACGGACGCGTACGTCCTCATTGCATGAGAACGAGACGTACCGTAAAGTGAGTTATTTCCTTCGAAATGCAAAATAACAAGCAGTAATAGAACGGTGGGATTTGGCCGTAATTTGTGAGCACACACACAGTACTGTAGACGGAGGGGAGGGGGAGGATGACTTCTCAGCACTCCTGCGTGGATTAAAGGGTCGGCGAATGTAGGAGCAGAGGAAATGGAAAGAGAAAGGATAATATTGTCGCATTGTCGCCGTCTCAAGGACACTCGAGTGCAAGTGTCTGCCTCCCTCTTCTTTGGCTATTACGATGGTACTTTCATACGACGCTGAGTACTTATGTAAGGCCTCGCAGCCTCAGCCGCCGCTGCCGCCGCCGGTCGAGCCCTCGCTCAGCGGCAGTCGTCAAGCATGCTTCATAAATTGCAGATAAGTGCAATTGCACCGTCGTACAGAATTTCATCTGCCGTAAAGTTTGCCGCTCTTGGCACCCGAGGGAGGCTTCTCCCATTGGGGACTCCTTTCTCCCGCCCTTCACTCTTCTTTCAAGGTACTTGTATCCCTACCCAAAAACCAAGCCAAGGAATGCTCAATTGCACCCAGGCAAATTGGGCATTAAAAGAGGTAGAGATCCCGTACTACTACTCAGCATCATCACACATACACAGTACCCAAACTACTCGTACATCATAGATGTCTGAAGCTAGTGCACTTTTTTTTCGCACGTAAGTACTTTAATACACTTCTCTGCGTGGACTACGACGCCCTCCACACTCAGTCTATAATGAACAAAACATCCCAGCCCCTCACAATAAGCTCGTTTTCCCCGAAGATTCTCTGGCGGTTTATGTTTTCCTCGTCTGGGTTAACATAGCCGCGCATTACGGTGGGGAGCGGCGCTATTATCTGATCGACGTCTAGTTCTCGCTCAACTTTCACTCTCAGCGACGCGTGCGAGTCCTCCGGAGAGCCTTTGCCGACAGAGCCTCTTTTTCCTTCACTTTCGGCGCTCGGCGAAAGCAGAGAAAGCAACAAATGTATGCAGTTTTTGCAGTTGCAATTGCAGCCTGGGCTCTCCAGGAGAGCCTTAGCAACAAAGGCTGGCGGTCAGGAGCCTCTGCCTTGGCCCTGAAAGAGGAGGGCGTGAAACGTGACGAGACCACACGTCCTCTCAACTTGGCT
>JAAUXU010055413.1_pt1 | contig 11228 bp, 9 predicted proteins | sample 7278151 | NCBI WGS metagenome assembly JAAUXU01 (sample SAMN14350113, study PRJNA611818) | marine sediment metagenome | isolation source: surface marine sediment (1.8m) | place: French Polynesia: Moorea | collected 2018-08 | reverse complement strand
TTCATTTCAGCGATGCCGACGACGGCCTGACGCGGCTGCAGACCATGGTGGTCGAGGGCTTGAACCCGCGGGTCGAGGCGCTCTGCCGGGCGCACGGGGCCTCACCGGAACATGTTGTTTTGATGAGCCTGGCCGGCAACACGGCCATGACCCATCTCTTCCTGGGACTCAACCCGCGTTGGATGATCCGCGAGCCCTATATCCCCGTGATCAATCGGCCCGGGCGCCTCAAGGCCCGGGATCTGGGCCTGGCCCTGCATCCCGACGCGCGGCTGTTCGTATTTCCGAATATCGGCAGTTATTTTGGCGGTGACCTCATCGCCGGAATTCTTCACAGCGGCCTGCACCGCCGGAAGGGAACCGCCATTTTGGTGGATGTGGGCACCAATGCCGAGGTGGTCCTGGGCAACCGCGACTGGCTGATGGCCTGCGCCGGAGCGGCCGGCCCGGCGCTGGAGGGCGGGGTCTCCAAGATCGGCACCATGGCCTGCCCGGGGGCCATCGATCGGGTGCGCATCGATCCGCAAACGCGGCGGTTCGACCTGCACACGATCGGCGACCAACCGCCGGTGGGCATCTGCGGGTCCGGCGTGATCGATCTGGCGGCCCAGCTTTTCCTGGCCGGCATGCTCGACATCCGGGGCCGGATCGTGCCCGAGGCCTGCGACGGCCGACTGGTGAGCGGGCCCCATGGTCCGGCTTTGGAAATTCTCCCGCCCCCGGCCGGGGCCGACCGCAGGGGGCTGGTCATCGGTCAGCCGGAATTCGACAGCCTGATCCGTTCCAAGGCGGCCATGTACACCATTCTGGAAACCATCACCGGGGCCGTGGGAATCACACCGGAGGCGCTCGACACCTTTTTTGTGGCCGGGACCTTCGGCGCCTACATCGACCCCGAATCCGCCATAACGATCGGCATGCTGCCGGATCTGCCGCGGGAGCGCTACCAGCCGCTGGGCAACAGCTCGCTGGAAGGCGCCCAAAAGGTCTTGACCGATCCGTCGCTGCTGCCCCAGGTCGATGCCATTCGGGATCGGATCACCTATATGGAGTTGAACGTCAACCAGGATTTCATGAACCGTTTCAGCGCGGCCAAGTTTCTGCCGCACACCAACCCGGAACGCTTCCCGTCCGTAGTGGCGTAAGCCGGGGCGAGGGGGGCCCAACCCGAACCGGGATTCCGATCAGGAAGACGCCATGGCAAAACTCTACATTTTCACCCGACGCGGCCGCAGCGATTACAATCTGGCGGATCACAACGTGCTCGGCCGGCATCCCAAGAACCGCATCAAGGTGCTCGAACCGGGGGTCTCGAAGGTGCATTGTCTCATCTCGGCCGAGGACGAACAGCATTTTTCGGTGCGCGATCTCGGCAGCCGCAACGGTACGTTCGTCAACGACAAACGGATCAAAGGCAAGGTCGCCCTCCAGGACGGCGATGAAATCCGCATGGGCAATACCCGCTGCCTTTTCCGGGACCGGGTCGATGCGCTGACCATCAACTGGGTGGAGACCACACGGGAGGACATCGAAAAGCGGATTCAGCACAAGGTCGCCCCCCGCAAGATGGACAAGTTCTTTCCGCAGAACAACATCATCGACGACGAGATGCTGCGCGCCGACTACGAGCGCCTGCGGATTTCGTTCGAACTGCAGCGCGATATCGGCTTTGACCTGCACATCGACTTCATCCTGGGCTGCGTGCTCGACCGGGTGTACGAGTTCCTGGAATTCGATCAGGGGATCGTGCTCTTGATCGGCAAAAAGGCCGAATTCAACGTGCACACCTTCAAATTGAAAGTGCTCGATGCGGCCATAACGGTTTCGCGCACCCTGATCGATTTCGTGGTCGAGGACGGCCTGGGGGTTCTGCTCAACAGCCCCAATCCCGATGCCGACAACGCCTCGCCCGATCTGCTCGACGCGCCGGCCGAGTCCTCCCTGGCGGTGCCGATCATGGATGAGCAGGAGTTGATGGGCGTCATCCTGATCGAACGCAAGGATACCTACCAGCCCTTCCGCGAACGGGATCTGAGTCTGCTTTCCAACGTGGCCAACAAAACCGCGCTCTTTATTCGCAACTCCCAGGTGGCCAAAGGCGTGACCCGCGAATCCCTCGCGCGCGAGCGCTTCCGCAAAATCGTCTCGCCCGAATTGGCCGAAATGATGGTGGCCGGCCAGCTGCAGGTGGCCGAGTACGGCGAATGGCGTCCGGCCACGCTGGTGATGGCCAACATCATCGGCTTCAACGCGCTGGCCCGCGACATGGCCCCCGACCTGCTGGTGACCATGCTCAACCGCCACTTCGATTCTCTGGTGAAGGTCGTCTTTCGGCACGAGGGCATGGTCAGCGGATTCCTGGGAGATCGGATCCTGGCGGTGTGGGGGGCGCCGCTGGCGCACGACGACGATGCCCTGCGGGCGGTGACGGCGGCCATGGAGATGCTTCAGTCGGTCGAGGCGCTGAACGTCAAGCGCGACCAGGACGACGAGCCCCCGCTGGAGATCGGGATCGGCCTGGCCACGGGCAACGTCCTGGCGGCGAGCACCGGTTCAGCGCGTACCCAGCGCTATTCGGTCTTCGGCGAGCCGGTCACACGGGTCCAGGCGGTCTGCGCCACCGCCCGGTCAGGGCAGCTGATGGTCACCGAAGAAACGCATCAAGCGATCAACGGGCGCTTCACCACCGAAGAGGGGCATACCATCCGGCTGAAGGACGGCAGCGTTCGCTGCTTCGAGGTCCTGGGCGCCTCCGAATCGCCCCCCGAGCGGCCCTGGTCCTATCTGGGCTGACCGCATCTTGTCCCTGCCCGCCGTCTTTATTGGCCGTCGGCTGCGGTTGGTTCTGGCTGCAGTAAAAAGTGGTGAACGAAGCGCGGATCGATCCTGTCGCCGGAAATCCGTCCATAATCGTCCTCCAGCTCGGCGAACAGGGCGGTGAGCTGCGGCCCGACGGTCTCAGCCAGGTCCACGTCGCCGCGCGCCGTCCGTCGGGCCAGCCACTGCAGGCAGGCCGTCCGGCTCTCGTCGGCAATGCTTCGTCCTTCCGCCCCGACCGGCTGCGCCTCGAACAGGCCTTCCCAGAAATCCCTGAAGGGATCGAGTGCAATCGGTCGCAGGGTCTCCGGCAATCCAAGTTCGCTGCGAGCCCAGAGGGTCAGCAGGACGTTCTTGTAGGTCAGATGTCCGTAACGACGCGGCAGCGGCAGCTCAAGCGACATTTTGTCGAGCAGACCGTCGAGCGCCTGGATTTGCGCCAGCCGGCGCTCGCTGGTTTGAATGTCGTCCAGGCGCATGAATTCCCGGTACCGATGCCCCGAACCGCCGCGGTCGAAATAGAGGGGGCGTTTGAGCAGCAGTCCGCCGAGCAACCCCAACCCGTCCTCTCCCCAGAAGGTGAGCGGCAGTCCGCCGCGGGCAAACCAGCTTGTGGACACCCAGGCTTCGGTCGTCTGTTTAAGCTCTGCCGCCTGGCTGAAACCGAGGCGGAAAAGGCCTTCGAGGTTAAAGGCCTGCAGGGTCCGCGCGGCATTCGCGACCAGCGGCGGGTCGGGGTTCACACGCTCGAGGCCGATGCTGAGGTAGCCGCAGGCCTTCTGGAGCACGGCGTTCAAATCCTTGCGGTTGGCGGGTTTCAGCCTGTCGGCCACGCAGAGACGGTTGCCGAGAGCGGCGAATTCGGATTGGATTCGTTCGAGGATCTCGCCCGGCGCGACGGCTTGCAAAGCCTGCTGAAAGAGCTGGTCGCCTGCGGCCAGGTCCAGTGGCACCATGGGAAGCGGCATGAGTTCGTCGGCGGGAGGAACCTGAAAGCGTGCGGCGGTCTGCTGGAAGCGCTCGTAGTTGATGGGCTGGTAGAGGCCCACGGCCTCTTCAAAGGGTAGAAATCCCTTTTCGGCCAGGCGGACATTGCGCAGACGGTAGGCCTCCTCCTCCGTTTCGGCGGGCAGGACGTTGAGCGCCGACAGCAGTACCCGCTGATAGTGGACATGGTCGTCCTCGGCCAGACGTTCCAGGATGCCCCGCACCAGGCGGCGGTGCTTTTTCTGCCATTCTTCCCCCAAAGGCTCCGCCGAGGGCAGATCGACGACCCGAAAGTAAAAAAAATTGTCAAAGCTGGTGAACTCCGGGCCGAAATCGGTCGGGTCCTGGTCGTTTTCCCGCAGGCGGATTTCGATGGTGTTGAACAGGTAGTATTCCACCAGATCGTTTTTTTCCCGGGCCAGCCAGCGTACCATCCGGGCGGGGTCGGCGGCCACGAACCGCTCGAGCCAGAAAAATAACTCGCGGAGGTCCAGACGGTCCCGGTTCCAGACCTGCTGGTCGAGCAGGTATTCGAGCTGGCGCCCGGAGCCCAGGGCGATCAGGGGATGGGCGTCGTCCGGGCCGATGTCCTGGATCAGAAAAAAGAAATCCTCCTCTGGAAAACTGTGTGCCAGGGCGGCCGGCTGGGGGTGCGCCAGAACCCGCGCAAGCGCCTCTTCCGGGGGCTGGTCGAGGATCCGGCGGCGTTGCGCGGTCAATTCCCGGCGCAGGGCCAGGATCTTGTCGTCGGCAGTGGGGGGCGTCATCGGCAAACGATTCCTCGCATGGAAACAGGTTCGCAGTGGGCCGGGCCGTCCGTCAGGGGGTGGATTCGGTCCGCGCGGCATTCCAGGGTGCAAACTTCATCAGCATGAGCAGGCCCGGAATGGCGACCAGGGTGCAGAAGATAAAAAACCCCTCCCAACCCATGTGCTTGGCCATGAAGCCGGTGGGGGCCGAGGCGAAAACGCGCGGCATGCCCATCAGGCTGCTCAGCAGGGCATACTGGGTCGCCGTGAATTTTTTGTTGGTGATGCTGGCCATAAAGGCCACGAAGGCCGAGGTGCCCATGCCGCTGCTGAAGTTCTCGAAGGCGATCACACCGGCCAAAGTCGGCAGGTGATCACCCATCCGGGCCAGCACGGCGAAGCACGCCGTGGACAAGGCCTGGAGGACGCCGAAGAGCCACAGGCAACGGGTGATGCCCAGTTTCAGGATCATGATGCCGCCGATGCCGGCCCCGGCGATGGTGGCCCAGAAACCAAAGAGTTTCACCACGGCGCCGACCTGGGACTTGGAAAAGCCGATATCAAGGTAAAAAGGCGTACTGATCGCGCTGGCCATGGTGTCGCCGACTTTGTAGCACAGAATGAAGGCCAGCATCCAGAGGGCTTCCGGTCGATGGAAGTATTCGACCAGCGGGGCCACGACGGCCTCTTTCAGGGTACGCGGGGTTCCGGCCACGGCGGGCGGCTCCGGTGTGAGCCAGGTGGTAACCAGGCAGGGCAACAGACAGAGGGCCATGATGAAATAGACCCGTGAGAAGGGCATGTGATCCGCCATGATGAGGCCGCCGCCACCCGCCAGGAGCATCCCCAGGCGATAGCCATAGATGTAAAGCGATGATCCCAGGCCGAGCTCGTTGTCGGGGAGATCTTCCCGGCGGTAGGCGTCGATGACGATATCCTGGGTGGCGCTGAAAAAGGCCACCAGGCAGGCGGCCAGGGCCATGAAGCCGAATTGGGTCTGCGGATCGCTGAACCCCAGCAGGACGATGGCGGCGATCAGGGCGAGCTGGGCGACGGTGAGCCATCCCTTGCGGCGACCCAGCAAGGGCAGGGCATAGCGATCGAGCAGCGGCGCCCAGAGGAATTTCCATGTGTAGGGAATCTGCACCAGGTTCATCAGGCCGATCACCGTCAGGTCCACGCCGGCATCCTTCATCCAGGCCTGCAGAACGCCGATGGTCAGCAGCAAGGGCAGTCCGGCGGCAAAACCCATGATCAGCGCCACCAGCATGCGTCGGCTGAGAAGGGTTCGCAGCAATTCGGTCTGCTGCCAAAAGCGCTGAAGTCTTGCTTGCAAGCTGGATGGCGGTTGATCCAAAGCCAAGGTTGCCTTTCAAAGCTGAAAACGAAGGGGCGATCGTACCCCACGGGCGCCGATAGCGCTTATAGTCCAAAAAAAACATCCTGACAAACAGCGGTGTGCGGCGGGCGTGCCGCAATGCTTTGACAGCGGCGAGGGGATTCGTTATCCCCTGAAGCGTCGGTGGCGCCCCCCGGACGGCATGAACGTACTCGTCCGGCGTCCGTCGCCGCAAAGTCGGTGTGACGCCATAATCGAAGCGCTGATGGCCCAACAGGAGGTCGGCATGCACAGGCATTACCGCGAAGGTCTTCTCGTTCTGCTGGCGGTCTTGGGGCTGGCCCTGCCGGTTGGGGCCGACAGCGGGCGGATCACCGCCCGCATCAGTCTCGCCGATCAAAACGGCCAGGTGATCTACGGTGATTGGGTGCGCGTGTTTCTGGTGACCGCAGCCGTCGATGTCCCCGCACTGGATCTGGCCGGGGCCCAGGCGGAAGTGGAACGGGCCGCACGCATCAACTCCGCCCACATGGCTTTTTTTATTGGTTTCCAGTCCCGGCTGGATCAGGATGGTTACCTGGTGGACGACAAATTAACCCGACCGGACGGATCGGTGGCCTTCAACCGGGTGCCCCCAGGCCACTACTATCTCGTGGTCACCTTCCCCACCATGATCGCTGGGCAGAAAGCCGCCTGGCAGGTGCCGGTCGACGCCGTCGCCGAACGCACGGTCCACATCGAGCTTGATGCCGCCAACATGGCCCTGAGCCTGCCGCCTAAACCTTAGCGCCGGAAATACCGGGTGGGGTGCGCGACCATGGAGAACGGATCGCAAAATGAGGACCGGGGTTTCTGGACGCCGTGAGACGGCGCGAAAGCGGCGTAACCACGCCGTATGGTCGCAAGGGGGCGGGGTTGAGACCTTTCGCCCATGCCAGGCGCCAACTCACGATGCACCGCATGATCACCCGATCGATAAGACCAAAAATCGGCGAAAAATCATGCCGCGCGGAAAACGCCGCCAGGGGCGCTTAGATTTTTTGGGGATCGGTTCTAAACGTCGCAAGATTGGCCTGGCGGGCACAAAGGCGGGGGATGGGACGCAGGCCATGCACGACCCGCCGTCAATAGGGCGTACCTCTCCGCGTGTTCGTTGCCGGCCGGCCGTCTGGTTGCGGGGCCCGTTCAATCCTCCAACAGCATTGAACCTTCGGCCGGCCTGCGTGCTTCCAACGCTATCGCAGGCGGTGCCGGAATACGGCACTGCGTCCCATTCCTATGCATTCCCAGGCGCGAAATACGGTCCCGGGGCTCGTCGTACTCGGCAGATTGATTGGGCGTCGATCGCTAGCATGAGGTCGGACTGGTGGTTCGGGAGGCGGGGCACAAATCGACCCTGACCATGGGCTATACTATTCTTGGAACCCCCCGTCCAGAACTAATTTTTCCTCGGCCGTCATTCGCGACAACGGCTTCATGCTGACAGCGTCGGCCGGACACTCAAGGGCGCAGAAACGACAGGCGATGCAGTCGCGCGGCCGCGCCAGCACAGGGCGGGCGCGTCGGTCGCCGGCATCCTGATTAAAGGCGATCGCCAGGCAGTTCACCGGGCAGGCATCGATGCAGGCCCGACAATCCACACAGCGGGCATAGTCGATGAGGGGACGCGGCCAGTTGCTGGCCCGGCGCCGGATGCGCGCGCATTTGCGGCCGATGGCATCCAGAACGGCGCCGTGGGGACAGATACGGCCGCAAGCGCCGCAATCAATGCAAGCCGCTCCCGTGACCCGGTGGCGCTTGCGCGGCTGACCGCTGATGGCCATGGCAGGGCAGACCTTGAGGCACATCCCGCAGCCGACGCACATGTCCGTTATCCGATAGGCCATCGCTTTCCTCGCCTCAGGCGGGCAGGCCGAGCCGCTTCAGCTTGTCCGGTTCCGGCCGGCCGGTTTCGGCGTTCCAGCCCAACTCGCGCCAGTAGTCGCGGCGCATTTTTTCGAGATCCACCTGCCGGCCTTCATTGGCGCCGGCCGTCGGGGGCGGGTGTCCGAGCGTGCGGGCGCTGGCCTTGAACGTCCGGGGGTCCACCCCCTGCTTGATGTTGAATAGCTGTTTCATCGTCTGGATGCGGTCACCGATTTCCATGTAGTCGGCCGGATCCCGCGCCCACCCTGTGGCGGCGTTGAGCCACTCGAAAAGCGGCAGCCGATCGAGCCCCAGCAGGGCACCGAACAGACAGGCGCCGCTGGCGTTGAGAACATTCATGAAACGGCTGCAGGCGGCCGCGGATGCGGTGCGCTCCGACGACCATTCATATTTGCGGCCTTTGGTGTAGAAAAGGGCGACATCGGGCAGGGTGTCGATCTTTTCCCACAGGCGGAACATTTCGTAATACATCTGGGAGCCGATGGTATGGCGTCCCGGGGTGGGCTCCGCGCTGTAGTGCAGGGCGAATCCGGGATCGTAGCGCCCGTCGTGCATGCCCAGTTCCTGACCGCCGGCATGCATGGCCATCTCGGAAGCGCCCCGGCCGATTTTCACGGCGGCGCGCTTGACGCCGTCGGCCAGGAGATCGCCGACGCCCTCCCGCGCGATCATTTTGGCCGCAAGGTCGACGATGGCCCGGCTGTTGCCCCAGGTCAGGTCGAGCCCGTCGAGATCGGCGCGGGAGAGCAATCCCTGCTCGTAGCACTCCATGGCAAAGGCGATCGTGGCACCGGCGGAGATGGTATCCATGCCGGCCCGGTTGAACATGTCGTTGAGCCTGAAGATGCTGGCGGCATCGTCATTTAGAAGCAGGCCCCCCAAGGACATGACGGTTTCGTATTCGGGTTTGTGCCCTCCCGGATAGGAACTGCTCTCCGCCATGATGCCGCCGCAGCCCAGCGGGCAGGCATGGCAGTGGTATTTGGCGACGACCGGCTGGGCAAAAACCTCCGGGCTCAAGCGGGCGCTGCGCTCGCGGTCGAAGTCTTCATTGCTGCCCTTCCAGTTTTTAATGGGGGTGTCTCCGATCTCGACCATCAGCTGGTTCATGCTGGCCGTGCCGTACTTGTCGAGCATGAGTTTGTAGAGCATGCCGTCCATGGCCATCTGGACCGGCAACATGCGCATGAGGGTGCCGGTATAGGCCATCAGCATGCCGTTCATGAAGGGCGGGTCGAAACGGAGGATGTCGATAAGATCACGGCTCAGCGCTTTGACCGCATCCGGGGCGTGGGCGCGAATGCGCCGGGCCCCGGTGAGCACGACCGCCTTGAGCCGCTTGGCGCCCATCACGGCGCCCAGTCCGGCGCGGGCGGCCATGCGGCCCCGGTCGTTGGCCACTCCGGCGATGTGGGACCGCTTTTCGCCGGCCGGACCAATGCAGGCCACCCGGGCGCCGGAGCCGCCGTGCCTTTCGGCGAGCAAGCACTCGCTGGTCAAGGTGTCCTGCCCCCAGAGCTCCTTAGCGTCGCAGAGTGCCGCCCGGCCGTGTTCGACCCGGAGATAGACCGGGCGCGGGCTGACGCCGCTGAAAAAAATACCGTCGTAGCCGCAGCGCTTGATGGCCGGGGCGAAATTGCCACCGCAGTTGGCGTCCCCCCAGCCACCGGTCAGGGGGGATTTGCCGGCCACCATCCAGCGCCCGGTAAACAGGCTCCCGCAGCCGGTCAAAAGCCCCGACACGAAGCCCAGGATGTTGTCCGGGCCCAGTGGGTCGGCGCCGGGCGGGATGCGGTCCAGCAGTTTGCCGACCGCCAGCCCCAGCCCGGAAAGCTGCCGGGCATAGAAGGCGGCTGGCAGGCGCTCCTCCTGGAGGGTGCCGCGGGTCAAATCGACCCACAGAATCCTCCCCATGTACGGCGTGTCCATAGGACCTCCGGTCGTCAGCAGCGACGGCGCTTGACCGGTTCGCTTTAAATAACCGTGTAAATGAGAATTAACTCAAAACAGCTTTAGCCGCCCGCCTCGGTTTTGTCAAACGGCGTCTGCTGCGATGGGGGATGCGTGCCGAGCGCTCCGCCGCTTGCTGGTTTGCATGCGGCGGAGGCATTCAGCCGGGTGGGGTTGTTAATGGTGGAAACGCTGCCTCGTCAGGCGATATCGGTGGGGTTGTCGATCACGCAACGGTCATCGGGGCAGAAGATATTGAGCCACATGCCGGGTTTGTCCTTGTCGGCCGCATCCTGCACCGGTACCGTCATGCGATCTTCCTCCCGTAAACAGGCCTGTTCCGGACAAAAGACTTCCAGCCAGAGGCCGTTCTTTCCGGTGGCCTGAGCGGCCTTCTGCTTGTCGCCGGGAAGTTTGACGATTTCTTCCTCGGTAAGACAGCGCGTGTCCGGGCAGAAGACTTTCAGCCACGTGCCTTCACGGGTCGACGTCTGATTTTTGAGATCCATGGCTTACCTCCCTTAGCTATAGTGGCAACATAGCCATGGATGCGGTAAGATCAAGGCGGTCAAAATTCGAGCAGGGGCAGGCCCTCGGGTTTTTTATCCTTTTCGATCGGCAGCCAGCGGGCGTTCTTTTGCTCCAGCTCGACGAACGCCTCGTTCACCTTGCGGCTCACGGGCGCATAGTAGAAGGCCAGCTTCATCTTCTGACCGTCGTCGGTGGATTTGAGCTTCATCTTGATCTGGCGATAGCGCCAGCGGTGGGTGGTCATCTGGCCTCTGGCCTGGTAGGAGGTTTTGGGAAAGCCGTAGCGGTCCGCCATGTAGTCGCGCAGCGCGGCAAACGATTCCGGCGATTCCAGGATAAGGAAGGCGGCAAAAAAGGTGTATTTGTACGTGCCGTAGACCACCTTTTCGACGCGGATGTCGTTGACCATCCGGACGGTTCCCGGCTTGGTGTAAAAGCGCAGTCCCTCCTTGCCGTGCAGGAACTTGAAGCCGTCGTGTTCGCGGATGTCCGTGCCCCAGGGCAGGCCCAGGAACGATTTTTCAAGGGGTTGTTCGGCCACGGCGCCGGCGGCCGGGATGAGCAGCCAAAGGGTTAGGACGATAGCCAAGACGAAGCGGCAGCGTTTCATGGTCTTCCTTGTCAGCGCCACGCGGCGGGGGTGAAGATTGGTGGTGTGTCGAACGTCGCTCAGTCGAGTTCGGCCAGTAGTTTGGGGAACAGGTTCTCCAGCTGGACTTTCATATAAAACCAGTTGCCGTCCGGTGCAGTGATCCCCATCAGGCGGATGCCGGACAGGGTTTCCAAGGGTGAGGAGGCGATCAGGACGACACCGTTCTTGGTGTGAAGCGTCAGGGCTTCGCTGCTTTTGAAACCGGCCTGGGCGATGGTTTCCTCCGCCACCGAATAGATGCTGCTCATGCCCACCGTCAGACGCTCCAGATCCAAAT
>JAAUXU010023801.1_pt1 | contig 11228 bp, 12 predicted proteins | sample 7278151 | NCBI WGS metagenome assembly JAAUXU01 (sample SAMN14350113, study PRJNA611818) | marine sediment metagenome | isolation source: surface marine sediment (1.8m) | place: French Polynesia: Moorea | collected 2018-08 | reverse complement strand
GGAGCACAGGCACTGGAGCACAGGCACTGGAGCACAGGCACTGGAGCACAGGCACTGGAGCAAGTCAACTTCTAGCTGAAGGGAGTAGCCCTTCCATGCTTGAGTGGATAAATGCTGAGGATTTGCTGCAAATTCTCCCCCTTTCATACCCCTTCGCCACTAAATAGAGGCTGTGACCAGCCATGCTGACCCACATAGCTTAAGCTGCCATCCATCTCTAATTGTTCTTCCCTGTGACCTTTACTGCACAGCAACTGCAGGCCTCTTTGCCCCTTCTTCTGAGATTTCCCCCCCACAACAAACCCTCATAAAGGAACAACAGATGCCACTGGTCAGACATAGGAAGAAACAGAAAAGGTGACAGAAAAGACGGCGACATATGCGATCTAGTAGGTTTAAAAGTTAACCACAACAGAGCAACAGAGGAAGAAGGAGAGTAGCAGGATTTCTTTGGACAAAGCTACTTCCAACGGTGAAGGAACAGTCAACGTATCGATTGATTTTAACCCACGTTTTACACTGTAACAGGTATTTCTGTCAATTCTGTCTGAAGAAAAGTCCCTGCTGTGATATTTTACATACATCTCATAATGGCCGTACAGTCGAGATCCGAAAGTGGCAGTCGCTCGGGACCATTGGATTATGACCACGAGCTGGAAACTTTTGCACTACATCCTAAGAGTATATCTATTGTCTGGTGTGTGCATACTTCTTCATGTCAATTAAGCTATTGACAGTTACATTCCCTGACCAGTGTGATCCCATTTTTATGTCAATTGGCAATTATGTTATTTGACCTGTGTGACTACATTTCTCCTGCTAAAGCTGTGACAACTTGTCCTAATTGGGCTATTATTGCATTTATTATTTGTCAATTAATTTTAGGCTAGATGTTGCAGGTGAGGACGGCGTTCTGTACGACTGTACGTACACTTATTCAATGCGTTGATCTTGTTGTCAATTCGTATATTGACTGATGTCTTCGTTAATACGCGTATTGGCGGCAACATATGTCTATACGTCTACTGCATGTAACGGACACTCTTTTTCTTTTACAGCCACACAGCTCCTCTAATTTCTAGTGTACGTACACTGTACGCTAAATGTGCGCTTCCGTGCAGGAAGACGCTGTCTGCGCTGTGTAAAACTCCTACTTGCTTTGTAGATCGCCTCTCTGGTGGAGCATTCATCTTGGCATTTCAAGCTCTGCAATGTTTGCCTTCGAGTCTTCCGTAAATGCCAGGGAAAATATTGAATTTTCTACGTCACCACTTTGGAATGCTTTGGGAAGGAGTATGAAGAAGAAAAGGCGTGCAGTGAAAGACACCACTTTTTACCTGCGTCTCCCTCACCCACACCTGCATGCTCATCACCGTGGATTCTTGCCGTGCAGGCAGCTCGCTCAGGTCTTTTTCCCTCATCCAGCTATTACTTATCTCCTGGGAGTGTGAATTATGGATCGGGGCTGAGCAAAAAAGACCCTCCCTTGTGTTTTCACCAATTGCAGGTCCAACAAATGGATCTTGTTGCTCGCTGCTCAATGGAGGAACTCCATGATCCTCCTCTTCCGCCAAGTCATGCAGCGGCTCAAGCCAACGCGTACGGCGTGCGGCAACAACACGCAGTTAAACACGCTATCGGTCAACCTTTCTCTGCGTTGTGTGGAAAAAGAAAGCAATTGTTCCATTGAGCTGTGTGCGTGGGACCTTGCACCGTAGGTCAACGCGGCGGAGAAACCTGGCACGCGTGCGACTTTGACACTGATGTAACAACGTGCGAAGTGAGTCGGAAAGAAAAGAAACGACACAACGAACAAGTGACCGCGGCTCTCTAGGAAGACAATCTTGAAACTGCTCCTGAGGAGCGGAAAAATGATGGCTGATGTTTGAGCTGCTGAAGTGTGAGGTGCAGAGCGCACTTCGGCTGTCACATTCCGACGATCGCAGGGGCAACGAGATGACGAACGTGTAGTCCAATTCACACTTGGTCTCCGTCGTCGAGTAATGACGGAGTAGTGACTGAGTTGCCTCACATACACATGCATGATTATCCAGGACCTACTACGACTGACGGTGAGGTCTGCCCACACAGTAATTCATTGCACGGGTGCGTCTGCGTCGTCACCGCCTCCGCCGCAGTCGCCGTAGCCGCCGCGGTCTGCAACAAGAGCCAGAATTATCTCGACGACGTCCGTCGGCGAGGCCAGCAAGTCAGGGAAAAAAATTCCTTGGGAGACAAAAGATTAGTCCGCCTTCCTTCTCTCTGTCTTCCTTGTCCAGTGGGAAAAATATTTTCGTTGCTGCTCCTCCTGCATGATATCTGTTCGTTCATTGCGTGGTGTAAGTTCTCCAATCTTACGTACGGGTTGGACCGCGCGGCCGCGGTTGCATGTGTCTGGCCAGATGCATGCTCGTGAGTTGGATCTTTCCGCTCTCTCACTGTTCAAGGTAAAAGCGCGCGCTCTCAGATATGTTTTTGAGGTTTGTCTTATCGCTGTCCTTCCTGCTTGGCTTCCGGCTTTCGTGAAACTTGTTGGCAGTCGACCGAGAACAACGGAAAAGAATTAAGTGGGGGAATTATTCACATTTCCGCAAACGAGAGAGAGGGAGAAAAGTGTGCGAATTCTCTTCAGCACAGGCCAGCAGCTTCCTTGTAGGAGTCCGCAGGTAAGAGGGCTCGGTGATGTCAAGGTTGTCGCACAGTGGCAGAGGCCATTTACCAGGGGACAATTTACAGCTGTCACTTCCTCTCAGGCGTGTCACTTCAGTGATGAGAGTGTGACCTTAGCCAAGAGATTTACGGCCTCCGATCTGGCCAGTGGTCACTTCGTCTCCTCTGTCGTGGTGTAAAGAAGACTTTGTTCAGTGAGCTCATGCTGACGAGAATCGTGTACTTGGCACCAGCATGGAGGACATGTCTGTGGCAGGTTCGGACTCTGGACTGTGCTCTTCCATAGAAAGCATTGCTCTCGTCATCTCTGAAGATGAAGTCGACGACGACAGTGACAATGATGACGAGGATACGCTGTCCATTCCAAAGTCTCTCCCAAAGGCGCCGCGAAGGCTTTCCTTGGTACGGAGCTTCTCCTGCTCCACGTCTTCTTCGGACCAGCTCACGCACATTGATGCTGGAAGCATTATACAAGAGGACCAAGAGGACGTCAATGCATTTACCGGTGGTAGCGCTATCACCTCGAGGAAATCCTCCTTGTCCGACGACGACAAGGAGAGCAAACTGACATCTAGGCATTTTCACCACTTCGACGGAGACAGCGGTCTCGAGTCCAGCCCCTGTTTGACTGAAAATGAAGAGGATGGTGACGACGACGACGATGGAAAGAAGACACAGGTCGAGTCGGCCAAGTGCTTCTCCAGTGATTGTCACTGCCAGCGCCTCAGCAAGTGGTTGGCGGCGCAAGCGGACAAGACGAGGTCCATTCTGAACGACGACTTTTACCATCAGCATCGTGAGCGCTTGTGGCCCCTTGATGGACCTATTGAAGATCACGCACAGTGCAACTATGATCCCTACCCCACCTTGGCGGCCGAATCCTTTCGCTTCGCAGGACCGCGCGATCGCCTTGGCAGACCTGCGGGGCGCGGCACGGCGTACTTCCCGAATGGCCGCATCTTCACTGGCAGCTTCGCCCGCGGCGGCCGTCGCACCGGTGACGGAGAGCTCTTCGAACGCGAGGGAGGACGCATTCTGGCAGGGCGGTACCAAGACGACCGCCTGCACGGAATATGCCAGATTGCCACGAACGAGGGCGGAGCCATGGACATGGTGTTCGATCGGGGAGTAGCACATGGGCCAGCTCGCCGCTTCAGCCCCGACGGCGCGTTGCAGTGGACGGGGCGCTACCGTTTTGGCGTGCCAATTGGCATCTGCTGGCGCAGTAACGACGCCGTGGGTTGGTACGCCGGAACTTGCAACCGGTCCGGACGAATGACCGGCCAAGACGTGATCTACCTGTACCCGGACCTTCACTTTGCGCTCGTCGGCGAGTGGCGCAACGACTGCATGCGCCATGCCGTGCTGGCGCAAGTCACCAGCCTCGAGATAAGAGACGGGATGCCGTTCCCCATCGTGGAGCCCGTGGCCTCCTCCTCCGACGTCTTTCGCATGGACGTCTCGGGTTATTCAATCATCAGTTCCGAGCCGCTCCTACGGGACCCGTATGAGGCCAATCTGGTGGAGGTGCGGCCCTCAAACATGCCTGAAGGTGGAGAGGGTCTGTTTGCCCGGAAGGAACTGCCAGCTGGCACCGTGGTATCATTCTACAACGGCATTCGCTTTCACGACTGCCACGTAAGTGTGACCAACGTAGCATTCAGACACTCGACGCATTACCATGAGTTGTACATGCACTGTTTTAACGTCGAGGCTTCATGACCACATTCCATCATTTGGCTATTGCGCTATAGTGTCCGGTGCTGTACGTACCTATTGACATGAGTTTCCACCATTCTTTCCATCAAGGCGTTTAATGACTGGAACCACAACTCGTACAAGATCCGACTGAACGAGCGCAAGAAGCAAATCTTGGACATTCCCCCGGAGGACAGAGACACGAAGCACTACTGCGCCACCCTAGCCCACAAGATCAACCATTCCTTCTTCCCTAATGCTCGCTTCGAAGACTTTGCACACCCGCGATTTGGGCGCATCTTGTGCGTCAGGACCACGTCCAAAGTGGCCAGAGGAGAGGAACTGCTCTGCAACTATGGATACAGCTTGGTGGACTGCCCAAAGTGGTTCAAGGATCTGCACGATTCGGTATTCTTTGACGGACAAGCAACCATTCCTTGAACATGTACGTTTGAACCCGCACTGCCAAGTGGTTGGCGCGTGCATGTTGAGTGAGCAGTTAGTAATTGCTGCCCACGCATGAGGTGTTGCATGCAAAGTTGCTGTTGCCAGAGGGTGTGAGAGAAAGAGAGGATGAAAGAAAATGAGTGGTGAGAGGGAACGATGGTGAGATATCGTGCACAACGTACTTATATTTGTTTGCATCACAGCTCATCTTTCACTGACCTCTTCTTCAAGTCTTCCTCTCTGTAGTCGGCCAGTTGCTGGAGTTCCTGTTGGTGGTGGTGATGCACCATCTCCTCAGCTGAAATGTCTCCTGGTGTGCCGTCGAACACCACGCCCGATAAGTCCACTACATGTCAAAGATGATCTCGGCAAAATTGTCCTCCCTGTTCAGTATTTTCCTGTCCATGGGGCTAGACCTTCTTTTTCCAAGCAAACTAAAACCTGGATATTTAGTACTCCATCTTTGTTTCTATCTAGGAAGGCAAAGATCTCCAGGGCTACATCAGTGCACTCTTCATCTCACAAGCTGCTGAAGTCATCGGCCTGACAACATTGGTGCAGTAGGTATTATTCATGACGCTGGTACCGTGCGAGTACTCGTCACCTTGCCTCCACGACCGAGATGGCCTTGCCAGGGTCCAATCCTGCCTTCAGGCAGAACGTGCTCTCCTTGGGCGCCATCTGCTCAAGCAGCCCGTCCATGGCTGATGGGGTTGAGGTCCACACGTATTCTGACTCAAAGGCTTCCACAGAAGTCGGAGGCGCATCCAGCAGGGTCACCCTTGTTTTAGGCACCACCTGACCAAGGCGAAGTCCTTGCCCGGGAAAGCTAGTTCGGTCAGGCCGGTTCTCAAGGCTATCCTGAGGCAATGCAGACCTCGTGTTTCTGACCTCCCACAAGGACTGCAGCTTGGGCAGCGGACTAGCCTCGTCACGAACGACCGCGGACGTAAAAGTCCAGAGCAGTGCGATGAGCTACGAAGGTGACTTGTACCAAATTCACTTCACCTGTGAACAGATGACCAAAGCCTATTCGTCACTACTCTACGACTCTGGATTTACCGTGTGCTCGTGTATACGGCCACAATCATCAGACTACCACAGGATCATACGTGACATTTTGAAATATACATCACAAAAATATATAATGCATGCACTGTCTCGACTAAATGTGCGATTTGCTAATGGATGCCAGTATACATATCTTGAGATCGGCGAGACGAACCTGTTTTGATGGTTGCAATCATCAGTTCAGAGCGGTTTCTGCGACATTTCCGATGAGTCAATGTCTGTAAGAAACTCGTACGTTATACATATGAACAACTTAGGTACCTACGTCTGCAGGCCGAAGTTCGACAGTACTTGGACTGTGCCTACACCTGTGTATCCGAATTCTTGGATAGTATCGAGACTGCGACTGCAAGCTCCACTTTCACCCCCTGTCGATGAACGCATCGACAACGACGATCTGCATGAATGTCGAGCAATGTTCGCTCCTGAGGACGGCCTGGACAGCAACGTTCGCTAGAGAGGATTCGCTACTTAACTGAAAAGTAAGCTTATATCCAATTGACAGAGACGTAAGACAGAGACATCGGTCAAGAAAAAGCGATATGAACTTTCTTTGTTATTTTTTTTTTTTTGCCCATGGGGTAAGTATGTGATGGTGAGCGAGAGTTCAAGTTCTTGGGGCGGACGGTGATGAACTTCCTCAGCTGCCACAATGGTTACATCAATATCGCTCTGTTCCTCGGACTGACGACCATTAACTTCCTCAGCAAGGACGAGAGGCGCGGCACTCGGCAGCGGATGCTTCAACTTCCGGAAGCGTCCTCTGAACGGGGCAAGACTAAAAACTGAGAACTAGATCGAGATGCTACATGACATACCCATCCGGGATCCATTTGCTGTTTACCAGGGTAACTCTTGGGACGGTGAAAAGGCGAGGCAAAACTGGCGGTTTCCTCTTCCTCTGTCAGCGGCGGGCCAATCTCTGACGGGTCGGGCTCCTATTTTAGCTCTCAGGCCAGCGACATCTTGGCCTATCTCGGCAGAGGCCAAAAAATGACCAATTTGAGGTGACCTCGGACAGAGGTCCGATCACCCCACAAACACTCCCCGGTCCCTCCTGCTTCCCCCCCCCCTTCTTAAGTCTCGCCGCGACCGTCTACCTGTGTTTCTTTCTAGTTCGCAAATGCATTATTTTCCACGAGTCTTAGAAGGTCACTCTACATACTCACCAGTAAACGAGACCAGGGCCTCGACGTTCTTATTAGGTAGTCATTTCAGCTTTTCTTATTATCATTGGGGATGTCGCTGTCACACCAGTGGCCATTTTGACGGTTGCTATGATGCGGAGGTGTCTATTGCCCCATCTTGCATGAAGGTGACGTTGAACTCTGGAATGACCCTGGCGACCACAGAAGTCGCTTGCAGTGTGGAAAAAGCTCGACGCTCGACCACTAAAAGGACGACGAGTTGACTAAAACTTGAGGTTGTGTTTACATTAGAGATCCTTCAATGTTTTCGTTCCCACTGGAAAATTTCGACTCTCTCGGCAAACTGAACATGAATTGTGACATTCCACACCTGACCGTCCTGGCTCTGCTGACGGGTCGCCTCTGGACCTTGGTTCTGGTCCTGCTGCCGGTTCGCGTGTTGATCCTGGTCCTGGTTCTGCTGATGGTCCGCCCGCGTGTTGAGTCCTGCCGACGGTACGCCCGTAGACCCTGGTTCTGGTGGTCCATGAACCTGACACCGCGGACTTCAGGGGGGAATTCTACCTATATGGAATCTTCTTGGTTTTGACCTGGGTTCTCAGAAGGACCCTGATTCTCTTCAGGGTGTCGTCCTCCAGGTAAGGAACGTCATCCTCAGAAGCAGCGTCTTCGTCCTCCGCCCATTTCAGGCAGATGTACCTAACGACGGGGGACCGGTCCTTGTGCGACTTCAGTCGTCGGAATTCGACGTTGAACAGTTGTTCGATCGCTTCATGAGTCAATAACCTAGGCGACAAGGGGTCTCAGATTTTTCAGCAGGAACTTGATCATGGCTTTCATGGTGAACAACGTGCTGAACCTAGACTGATCATGAGTCTTTTTCTATGCTTTGACTTTAGTTCTAGCGCGAAATTCGTTTTTGACCAATGCGCAAAGCCATTGCGCAAAGACGTCGGAGGCCTAGATGCACTTGTGTCACGTGATTGACGTTCTCGCTCGTGATTTGCCCGCGGCTGGTTGCTCTCCTGCAGCTGTATAAGATCCAGACCAAAACAATGCAATACAAAAGTAGTACGAACAAAAAAGGAGAAAGTAATAGAAAATGGAAACAAACAAACATAACATTACCAGCTTACCACTGCGGCGGGGAGCAACGTCAACACCAGCTGAGGCGAGTAGGCCAAGCGGTGCAGGAAATAGCCAAGGATCGAGCCAAAGACCTGCTGTACCCCAGAGTCCTAGTGGAAAGGGGCTTTGCCAAGTTGCAGGGAGAATTGCGGTCAAGAGGAGCCCGTGTACGAGGACGAAAGGCAGCTTGTCGCACGTCTTCAAGCCCTCGACCAGATAGTAAGGCCAACAGTGACCTTCCCACCCACCCTTGCAAATTGGGCAATGGTCCCACCATCGTGGCCTGAGACTTCTTCCTTCCGATTGCTCCCCCTGGATGCCCGTGGAGATTTCCTGCCATGACGAGGCCACGCAAGGCCCTCCCAGAGGGCCCAGATATGCAACAGTATATCATCTTCAGGTGAGCCATTCATCTGGGAGCGTCAGAAATGCGGCCAAAAATGTGTGACTACTTTTACTTCAAAAAGGAACAAGTTTCATTTTCACGAAGCACATATTGCGATGAACCCTTGCTGAGTCTTGTTGTGACTCATTGTGCGCATTATCTGCGCATTATGGGGGGGGGGGGACGTGGTGGGCGTGGAGCGCGTGATGAGCGTGCGAGGCCTGCATGTCGGTCTGTCAGACCCACACGTAGAGCTTTGTATTTTTCTACCCGGCAAAGTGGGGAGCGGGTAATCAGTAGTAATAAATATATATTATTCTTTTCTTTGCAGACAGGCTGGAGATCTGAATGCCAACGAGGGCTGAAACGCATTGAAGAAAGGATGCCTACTCATGAAGGACAAGGTTCTTGGATTAAGCTTCTGTCAGAGGGATCAAATTTTGTTTTTTACGAGATCAGTAGAAGCTAAAATGAAGAATGTGCTGTGCTCTGTCAAATTAAGTCTTACTAACGGCGACGGCATCACTTTCTCATCACGCATGCCCCGCTGGAGCTGGCCCTGGTGGCACATGTAAGCATATTGCCTATTTGTCCTTCTCCAGGTCAAGGAAGAAAGCTCGCTCAACGTGGTTGTACTGACACTCTTCAGACACTTCACAACGCAGGAAAGGAGCTCCATTCTTCCCCTGTCCAAACTTAGGTCGTGGTTTGAAGGGAGAAGATGATGATCTCAGGCCTTCAAAAAACAGAAATCGCCCATCTTACCAAGATGAAGGAAACATGCATGCTGTCAGCTGCTGCTCCAACTTTAACAGGGGCAGCAACTGGAGAATTGCATCAAGGGATTGTGGTTGAGGCTGGTAAGAGAGGTCTTAGGAAGAAAAATGAATTATCCCCCCCCTTCTTCAGGCAATATCCCTGTTTACCCTCTGCTCCCGGTTCCATCTGGTTCAAATCTCGATCTTGGCTGTTCATGTTGGTCCAGTTGTCGCCAATGTAGACAGACGTTCTCGTGAATTTTTTATACAGTAAGAATGTAGCTTACGGCCAAAGTACAAATGTGTCTACTTACCCTCAGCAATGCTCGTATTGACTGCGTGAGAGCTCGCATCATCTTCATCGCCTTGTTGTCTTCTGCATTGAGCAGAGATAGCATATAGATACGTAGAAAAAAGCTCAATCAAGGCCAAAGCTTCAAAAGATACAACGCGAGATCTCTAGGGGAGGGGAATGTAACCAATCTGAGGCAGATCTGATCCCTTCTCCTGACCTCTAGAAAGCACGAGGAATGATGCGTGAGCAATCAGTGCGAGATGATGCAGAGGGTGGTGTGAAGGATGTGCAAGATACACATTCGAGACCAAGTGATTGATCACATACGTCCGCCTGGGCAAGTAGGAGACACAAACAAACATGTATGTAATGCTAGATGTAAACAAAACAAGTGACGTTAAAATCCAAACACGCTCATGCTTGTGTATGCGTCTCGTTCTCGTAACTTCAGGCAACTGCACAGACCAATAGCATCAAACCATGGAGTTTCTGGCAAAAATGATACATTTCACAGACTGCTGAGAAGATGTTTGCTTCTCAAGTCAAGTGTATGTAGCAAGCTCGGCCAGGAATATTTTTCGCACGGCACTTGAGTTGTCAGAAAAACTTTCGCTGGTAAGAGATGGAAGTCAGTAACCGCTATTTATGGCATACTGTCGTACTTATTTGACTGGTAGGCATATCGTGAAAAGCACAGACAGTTCAGAATGAACATGTATGGTGCACCCTTTATGCACGCAGTAATCATAATGCTGCTCTCGTGAGTGGGCTAACATTCGAGGAAAAAAGATAGATTATACAGAGACGTCGTCGGAAGTTGTCTCCACTTGCACACGTTGAACACTTCACGGTAAGGTCCGGAGAGGCCACTTGGCTCACTGCACAACACACTGAGCGCAACACAGCATTTGGTTCTTCGTCCCGTCACCGATGATCAAGTCAGTGTCCGAAGCCATGACCGACGAGGCCGCTCTGCTACGTGGCTGCTGCTCCTGCTGCTGCTGCTCCAGATCCTGATCCTCTTCATCGGCGATCCCTGATCCTGGCAGCTCTTTGTCGACCTCTCCTTCAGGATTCTCGGTCGGGGAACTCGTGATCGACTTCTTCCTCTCCTCGGTTGCTCGAATTGATGCCCTCAGCCGTCCTTGGCGGTCAAGTTTCTCTCGATTCCATCTCGCCAGACGCTCCTCGCGGTCGCTCAACTCCCGACGGAGCTTTCGGATGTGCTTGACATTGGCCGTGGCTGGGACGAAGCGGGCGCCGAACAGAGGCATTTTCAGCAGGGCGATGAGGACACTGAGTCAGGCCGGACTCCAAACGCTGACCAGGGCGTTTGGACAGTCCTCTAGTATGAGGAAAAGCTGCTACTGCGTTTCTTTTCCTCTCTCTCTCCAAATTCCAGGCCTTTTCTCCTTTGTTCTGCCATGGAAAGCCCCTGTTCTGCTGGCATGGGTGGGTGTGAGCGCAGAACGAAAGAGAAAGCACTTCAACAGTAAAGGGGTAAAGAGAAAATGCGGCAAAACCGCAAAAAGTTGCGGTCTCTTCTAGGGTCCTTTATTCAACCTTTGCTTATGTTTGGCAATTGGGATGAGGTAAATGGTGGAGTAAGTCTGTCAGAAAGCTGTGCG
>JAAUXU010037924.1_pt1 | contig 11232 bp, 11 predicted proteins | sample 7278151 | NCBI WGS metagenome assembly JAAUXU01 (sample SAMN14350113, study PRJNA611818) | marine sediment metagenome | isolation source: surface marine sediment (1.8m) | place: French Polynesia: Moorea | collected 2018-08 | reverse complement strand
TCGTCAAAGGGCGACGACGCCGGGAGAGGGAAAGAGGAAAAGGGGAGAAGAAGGACGATCGAGGTGGAGGCGGAGGCACGTAGTAATGTTGGAGTCAAGGCTCTTTTGCCGCACTCCTTTTTCCACCCGTCGCCATCATATGTGGGATCAAGTAATTCGAAGGAGAGAAGCAAAAACTGTCGCGTCAAATGTGCCTAAATAACTCTGTCAGAATTTTTAATCATTCAGTGAAATCTCTTTTAGCGAAGCCAGCCACGTATGCGCGACATGAACTTGGTATTCCAAGACCCCCGCTCCCTTCGCTACCGATTTCCCTCCCCCTCCCTCAACTATCCTGTTCTCTCATCGCTCTGAGAGAGAGAGAGAGACCTGGCTTCGGCCGATATTTCGTCACCTTAACCCCTGGAGGAAGAAGCGAGCGGAGGAGGAGGAGGAGGAGGAGGAGGAGGAGACCCGTTTCTACACACCCGAGCGTCGTATCCTCCTCCTCCGGTGATCGGACTAGGAGTGATTTGCCAAATCCTTGGTCCTCCGCCCGCCGATGGGGTCTTGACACACACCAATCGCTCCGGAGGAAGAGGGAAACCGGTTGTTGGACCCCCTCTCGCCCGCCCGCCCGCCGGGTCGTTCGTCCGTCCGTGGGTGCCTTTTATTTCGCGATCTCGCCTTATTGATGGGGGCCGAGGGGGAGCGCACAGGGGGGTTGAGTTATCGCCGCGTTTCATACAAGGTGGATGAAAAAAGCGTATGCCGTAGTAGTGTTCTGCTCTTTCGTATGTTCCTTTAACTGTGTGCGGGACACCCTGTGAGTCAGAAAGCACCGAACTACTAATATTGACCCCCGCCGTTTAGTACGAACTACGAAGTCCGATATACGAATGGGGCTTCGATTCTCCTCCTCCTCGCCCGGATCTAATGAGTGGGTAACAGCGGGAGGCATTCCGTCCGACTTATAACACTCCCCTCCCCACTGCCTCAATCGGGAGATTTATTACAGACCTCCTCCTCCTCTTTCCCTCTTTTTTGCTTCAATTGCCGCGCTAGTCCGTCCCTTCTTCTTCCTCCCACTTTTTCCCCCCGACGAAAAGATGTGGGGATTTGAGTAATGTCGGTCGAATTTGTCACTTCGAAATCCAGTCGCTCGAAACGGAGCAAAAAGAGGAGGAGGAGAGGAAAAGGGAAAGGGAGGAAGAAAGGAAGAAGAGCCATTTATTAATTTTCCGCCGCTAACCATCTCACATTTGTCAAACCGCGCGTGCAGCCGTTGAAAAAAGAAGAGAGGAAAGAAAGAAAGAAAAATGCGTGGATTTTTTTTCTAGTTTTTTTCTCCCTTCAGATGTGGGAGACGCATTTAGAGCGGTCTCGAGATTTCCAAGGGGCGTGAAGGCTGTTGCTCCTCTTCTTAAAAGCGAAGGTGACATACATGCATACCTGGGAGGCACAGGTGCAGAGAAACACGAAGAGCGGAGGAGGAGGCGTCGCTACGTACGTAGGCGGAGGAGGACGCGGCGAAAGAGACAAAAAAAGAAAAGAAAAAGACTATAAACCCAAGTCGGTATATTGCGCCCCGTGAATTGTCTCTTTTCGCTTTTTTTGCCCGCCTTGATTTAGGGGGGGAACAAGGTGAGGTGCATTTCTCATTTTCACTGCCTCCCTCACCCCTTTATCAGAAATGAGATGCTTTGATTGCCACTTAAAACCCCTCCTTCTTTCCCCCCCTCCTCCCTCTTTTTAGCACTCTTGGAGAATCATACTTTTCACCTCCTTCTTCCTCCTCCTTTTTCTCTCTGTTTCTTTTCTTCTTCTTTCCTTTGCCATCAAAAAGATGTTTATGAGCCGAGGCGGAGGGGAAAGAGGAGAGGAGAGAGAACACATTACCTCTTTCTCCCAAATGCTTCTTCTTTTCTCGCGAAGGAGACAACAAAAGAATTAAAAAGTCGAGCGGGAGATCCCTGATGCCATCTTCCTCCTCTTCTCACCGACTAATTACCAGGCCGACACCAGAGGAGACAATAGCAGTCTACTAAATTATGTCTGCCTGCGCCGGAGGAGGAAAAAATAAATATAAGCAAAATGTGGGAAAATCCCCGCGCGATTATAAATACGGCAGCAACAGGAGGAGGGAGAAATAAATAAAAAGAAGCCATTGCAGGGGAGTTGGTTTTCTTCCGAGCAGCGAAAGCGACCAACCCTTCTAGGTCTTCAATCATCGCATTACCAAAAACCGGCTTCTCCTCTCAGGGCGACAAAATCCATCTTCCCTCCCAATACCTCTCATTTTTTAAAGAAAAGGGTCTTCTGAGCGATCGTATATGGCTTCCCCCCCCTTTCCTCTTTCCTATATATAAACCCTTTCCTCTAATCCTTTCTTTTTTCACGTAGCCTCCAGAAGGGGCTTTGAGGGGAGGGGAAAGAAGCAACAAGATCACCTGTTGGCAAGACTTTTGCCAACTCTTTCTTCCTCGTAACGACATTTGAAGCACCTCATCATAGTGTTGCACAAAACGCAACTACAACCAACCGTATGTCGATTCGGCACTTTCCCCTTTATAGTATAGCCGTTTTGTCCTGGTGGACACTTTCCGATTTCTCACCTTTTTTTATCAATCCTTCTCTCTTTTTCTTTTCTATTCCATCGCTCCGTCCGTTTTCGGGAAATCCAACCATCCATGCATGCATTCAGGGATTCAATCCCTCCCTCCTGCTTCACACATGCTGCCTTCCTCCGACCGACTTTCAGCACAGTACACACTCACAGACTTACACGGCTTTTACTGCCCTATAAAGCTAGCCTGAAGGAAGAGGAGGAGGAAGGGCAGGAGGTCCGTCCATCCCTCCTCCAAGGAAAAGGTCAGTCTGATCAGTCCTTCTTCTTTTCTTTCTTTTCCTCCATCGCGGCCCGAACGATCGCTGGTTCCAGAGGAGGAAAAGGGGAAAAAAATTCTGGGCCGGCATATGCACATGCTGCGGGAACAAGGACAGAAGTTGGAGCCGTAAAGGGTTCAGAAAAAAATCAAAACAGTATCTCTAATTTCCTTTTTCCGAGCCTTTTTTATTCTTGAACAAAAGAAGAAAATAGAACAAAGGCCCATTCCTACACCTCGGTGATCGGAGCTCCTCGGACGAGGTGGTATGCAAACACGCTCTTCTTCTTCTTCTTCTTCCGAACGGACGGAGGAGGAAGGGGAACGGATGAACTCACTTCGGACTTTTTTTTTCGTGTTCCTCCGATGCTTGAATAATGCCCCTAGCTTGCCTCTCCGCTCGTACACAACTCGTATTCCCTCATAAATGCAGGGCCGCGAGCGGGAGACTGTATTATGCACCGAGGGAGAAAGGGGGGAGGGTCTTTTTATGGCTTTAAATATTCTGGGAAATCAATTTTTATATGCGATCGCCTCTTATCCCCGGAGAGAGAGAGAGTCTCCCGTCCCACACTTTATTCTCTTTTACCGGTGAAAGGCTTCGCTTCCTTCATCCTCGGTAATATTTTTTTCTTTCTCTTTTTTGACCCCTTCCATTCTTTTCTTGAGGGGATAATCCCGTTCCTCCTCGTAAGCAACGAACGGCTCTCACAATTACCCGCCACCAAAGCATGCATTGTTATTATGGCGCTACCAACTCCGCAATTAACCCATCATCGCGTACTGTACATACAAACGGGAAACGCGGAGTAGCGCAAAGCGAGTCTGAAATGAATGCTTCTGCCGAGCGATGGTTGATGAGCGATTACGAGGTGCATTCGCGGAAAAAGAGGGGAACTCCCCTTTAATAACGGACTGGCTCCCTCCTTTCCTTTTCGCGTATCAGTGAGCCGAAAATCGGGGCGAAATTCGGCAATGGAAGATCACCATTTCGCAATTATAATAAAGTGTTGTAGTGTCAGGCTCAGCTTGGATACTTTAATATCTAATAACTTTTTTATGCACAGTGTGCGAATTTGGCGAATTTCAATGTGCACCTCGTTCTTTCTGAGTCATTCCTTTCCTTCCTTCTTTCCGTCCGTAAGTCGGCGCCTCCTCCACTTCCACTTCAGCGAAAAACGACGTCGATTTCGCGAAAAAAACACAAGCGCAGAAAAAGAAAAGGAAAAGAGGAGGGAGGAGGGAGTCTGCACTCGGGCGTCGGCATTCTTGCGGTCCGCGTGAGTGGTCGTTTTCCTGTCAAATAAATTCCAATCCCATTCCCATATAATCGCCGGGGAAAGAGGAGAACAAAAAGGGAGGGGAAAAGTAGCAACGAAGTGCTCACACGCAATGGAGGGGGACTCCATGAAGTGCCGCAGTTGTTACGTACGCGAATTCTCATTCTCTTTAAAAGTAATTTGTGTTTTCCCCGGCACGTAGTTCGCCGACAAGAGTAAGTTAGATTGAAGCAGTGCAACATGCCTCGTGGGACAATCATTGGGAAAAACTGCTAAACCCTTTGTGCCCAAATCATCCCATGTCCCATGAAAAAACGTGCAAACCGCGCATGTTTGCTCCTGCCGATGTTTGACGTGATTGACAAGCCTCGAACGATGGACAGAGGAGGTGGAAAGAGACAAGGTATCGGAATTCGCCCATGCACACGACGTCTGCACGAGAGAGAGAGAGAGGCGGCGGCTTTTTGCAACAGAGAAGGAAACCAACTCCATTTTCCTCCATTTTCGCCTCCTTTCCCCCCCTTTCTTTAATTTCCCTCCTCCTCCATTGCAACCTTGTTAGCCCCAACCGCAGCTGCCATCCCTCCCCTCGAACAGACTTTGAAGCAAGAGAGGGTTTGCAGGCCGCCGCGTCTCTTCTTCCATGCAAGTGCGTCCCCTCTCCCCTCCCCTCCCCCAAGCCGCAAGAAGCAACTTTTGTGAGTGACAAGACTCCTGAACTAATTAGAGACTCGACGCCACCGAGAGTCGAGAGGAGTCGCCGCCTTCTTCTCTCGGAGCAGTTGTGACTCTCTTCTTCTTTCCCCTTTGCCTTCAACCCTTTTCCGCCCTTCTTCTCACTGCTTGCTTGCTTGGAGTGGAATTCACCGACAAAGTTGCTGGAAATAAAAAAAATAATGCCATAGTCCAAAAGCAAGAATCGACGTGTGCTTTAATATGGTTATGTTTTTGGTGAATCTCTCCCCTTCGCTCTTCCATTTCGGTAGCGAGAAGTGGAGAGACTCCTCTTCCTCTCTCTCAACTCCGCGCTCAAACAGCCAGACCACCTCCGCCACCGCACATGCAGCTAGTACACACACAGCGGCAAAGAAGATCCAAGATTCCCAGGGGGAGATTGCTCTCGATTTAACGAGGGGGGCCGCCTGAGGGGAAGGGAGGGAGAGGGGGGAGAAGTGGGGCGATAAAGACAGCTTTTTTGCCTTTTTTGATACGCGTCGGGGAAAACCTTTTGTGTAATGGCCCTCGCCACCGCGAAGGAGGAGGAGGAGGAGGAGGACCACCTCGAGACAACAGCAAAAGGCGGATATCTCAGGAGAGAGAGACAGAACCAGACTCTAATTGGCCCTATGACTGAGGAGGAGGAGGAAAAGGGGTGTGTGCGAGTTTGTGCGTTGTGTGTGCAGAGGAGGGGGAGGAGACAACTACTACTGCTTGCTACAACGACGACGACCAGAGGCGGTGTGGCTCCTTGAAGGAAAAGACAGACTTTTTTACTCCTTCCTCCTCCTCCTCCTCTTTCCTCCTCTTCTTCCCACCCGTTTCCTTGGCGTTATTGTGCCCCTTCCTCTTCTCGCCCGAGCTGCCATGTCTGATGAGAGAGGGAGGGGAGGAAGAACCCACACACGGAGACTGACAGACGAGGGAGGAAGGAGACACATTCGACAAAGGTCCTTTTACCAGGGGTACAAATTGGCAAACCTCCCAGCCCAAAAAGCCCAGAAAAGGTTGATCTGTTGATTATTTTGTAGGAAAGTATGGGAAAATGGATGAATTCCCCCCCGAGCGCTTGTGTGCATGTGTGGGCAGAGGAGGAGAAGGAAAAGGCGGAGGAGGAGGAGGAGGAGGGAGTTGGAAGCGGCGGCGGTGTCGATATCATGCTCTTCCTCCTCCCTCTCCTCCCTTTCTTCTCGTTCCCCTCCTTCTTTTTTGCGCACGAAAAAAAATCCGGCGTTGGTGGAGAAGAAGAGGGAGAAAGGAAGACAAAAGGTGGTCCAAATTAGCATGAGACTCCTTCATTAGATCGAGCCACCACCACCGCCAAGCGCGTGCAAAAGAAAGTCAGCCAAGACCACTCCTTCGAAAAAGATCGAGGGAGCCAGAAAGGGTTTTTTTGATCGGCGGGAGACGAGGGAGACGAGAATTCGGATGGGCTGGAGGGAAGAAAGTTACTTGGGCAGAACGCATGTGCAGTCACGCTATGCCATGCTACTACTGCTACTCTACCCACTGAAACTACCGTAGGGCGGCGGGTAGACACGTTCCCGAATCCGAATCGGGATTAAGTGGACTCCCCTAAGTCCCGGAGTGATTGCTCGCCCACGTGTGCACTGTGCGGCTTTCTTAAACCATTTCGAAAGGAACTGATGGAAGGGAGGAGGTTTCACAACTATCGAAAAAAATCTCGTATGCAATATATGTATGTACCATAAAAAGAGTATAGGAGAGCCTAAGTAGAAATTTATTGGACTGTGTACCAAGGGTCTCTCCTTCTGCCTCCTTTGACTGTACCTGTTTGCTTCATGTATGGCATACGCAGCTAACGGAGAGAGGCTTGACACGTGGGGGCCGCGGAAGGAGGGAAGGAGGGAGAACGGACGACCGTATTTTAAAGAGCGAACGACGCTAATTTCTCCCCTTCCCGGTTGACGTTTCTCGCCCGACCGTCCGTTCGCGTCTTTTCCAGGCGCTCGTAAAAAAACCGTCTTACAGGCATCGGAAAAAAGCAAGAAGGCAAACGGAGGAAAATTGCCAATATGGGCGAGTGTAGGTACACATGGCCGAATCTTGGGGTTTTCGAGGCGAGGGGGAGAAAACCCGATACGACTTGCCACACCTCCCTCCTGGGTGGCACCGGCTCCGCATAGGGGGGGCAATTTTTATGCTCGCCGCGCGGATTCAGGTGGGATTGCGAGAGACGACACATGTAGACATTTGTACCTCCTCCTCTTCCTCCCCTTCTCCCTCCGCTAGTGCTTGTATGCTCGTAGTAGTAGTAGCGACATCGGAGGAGGGGGGGAGACGGTGAAAATGCCACCAGGAATTTACCAATGACAGGCGGACGAGGGGAAAGAGGAAGGAGGGAAGGGGGACGGAAGAGGGAAAAGAGGGGGGAGAAGGGAGCATGAGAAAAGTTTATTGCCTCCCTCCCTTTCCCCCTCTTCGCTCTCTCTCTCTCTCTCTCTCTTCCTCCATCCTTTGAATGGTTGGAAAAAGATCCCCCCTCTTCCCCTCCCTCCTCCCCTTAAGTGGCTTGCATGCTTTGGTGGCGGTGGCGGTGGTAGCAGTCATGGTTGGTGGCGGAGGGAGGCGCGGTGGCGTACGCAGCTCAGACGGCGGCGGAAGGAAGGAACAAGCATGGAAAAGAAGGGGGAGGGAAGGGGGTGCCATAAAAGAGAGAGAGAGAAGGAAAAGGCACAGAGAGGAAGTCAACAACCCAGGGAGAAAGAAAGAAGAAGGGGGGGGGGCTGAATCTTGGGACTTTGCGGGGGTACAAAACGGCGACAGCCAAGGAGGAGGAGGATCGGTGGTCGGACTCGGGAGAGAGAAAGTTAGTCACATTGAGAACGGGGAGGAAGAGGAACAAGTCCCCTTTTGTGCAACGAGGTCCCTTAGCACAATGTTCCTTATACGTAGAGACCGCCGCCTCAGCCTTTTCCCAGTGTGCATGAAGTTAAAACGTATGTACAGCAACTCCTCTCTGTATAAAAACATTCGCCTCCTTAACTTTTTTTCTGCATGCCCACTTGTTCATACGGGAAGAAGGCCGCGCGACGACGACCACGCTCGCTCCCTTCCCTCGCTTGCGACTGTAAACGTCGCTCGTTCGCCATGCAGTAGTACGGTAGTACACATGTGTGGTATAGTGGCAGTACTACCAACCCGCGAATTCAAGTTTCTTTCCACGTCTTCATAGCTAGTTGAGGGGGCGATCAACCAAGGTGGTCTCCTCTTGATCCAAGGGGAGGAGGGGAAACCCTAGGCCGCATCTTGGGGAAGATCTTTTTCTTCTTTGTGGGGCCTTCTGCTCCTCCTCCTTTTTAATAAACTGAATGTGGGGCAAGAGAGGGGGAAGCGAGGAAGGGGAGGGGGGATAACTCACTCCACGGCAGTACTGCCACTACTGCTTCTTTTTCTTCCCCTTCCCTTTTTTCTGGGGGCTTCTGAGAGATGGGGTAGTATGGAAAGAGTGAGAAGGGTGGAGTGGGGAGTAGGGGCTGGCTTCGGTGGGTGCCTGAATGGAGAAGGATTGGCTCATCGCTCAGAGCCCCCATCCACCACCACCGGCGACGGAGGAGACGGCGACGGCCGACGGTCCGACATCCGACGTCTCCAGTCGACTCACTTCGACTACGGCGCCCCCGAGAAACGAAAGAACGCCAGAGCAGCCAGGACGAGGATTCAACAAGCTTCCAGGAACTAAAAGAAGCCAACTTTGTCCAATTTTGACAACCCATTATTGAAGATCAAATGATGTCCTGATATATAATTCTTTTTATACAAAAAAGTTGTCGAATCCCATCCCTGCCGGCAAGTGTAGAAGGGAGACTGGGATCGGTCGGGGTGGAAGGGGAGCGAAGTGGCTGAAGAGGTCCCTGGAGGATCACCACCCGTCCCTCCTCCCCTAGCAGCCCTTCCCATCCTCCTCCTCCCACTCCTCTGACGCCACCGCAAGTGAGGAGGAGGAGTACTACACCGACTAAGAGACGAGGAGGAGGTGACTTGGCAAAAAGGAGGGGGAGGAGGAAAAGGAGGCCTCCCACTTTATTCAACGGAGGAGAGGGGATGGAGAAAGAACATGTGAGCAAATGGTGCCTGATGATGGCACGATCTAGCTACAGTCCACTACACATGCACACACAAGAGCCTGAGGCAATACGGTCGTATCACATGTGCATCAGGAGCTGTAAGCCCCCCCCCCTCTTTCTCTCGTGTGCGCAGGCATGAATTTGTCCACCGCCTCCCTCTCTTCTTTCTTTGCCTTTTTTGCCTCCAACCCTCTCCTCCCTTTCTTTTGACTTTTAGGACTTGTCAACCAGGCGCAGGAATTCGCCGGAGAGGCAATAGCTCTATAACTTTTCCCCCGTACATACCAATAAATGCTTGTAACGACACTTTGGGAGACATACCGTACCTTTTTTGAGATAGGTGAATTCTATGCCAGCTAGTAGCCGAAGGAGGCCGTTTTCCCGTGCTGCAGTAGTGGTAGTTCACCATGGTATGGAAGGAGGAAGGAGCAGTCACGTACGGCGGCGGAAAGGAAGTCCCCCTCTGTTCCCTTCCTTTTCTTTTCCTTTTTCTCCTTCCCCTCCCCTCTCCTTACTTGTCGGTACAAGACACGAGCTTGTAGCTGGCACACGGGGCGTCGTCTGTCAATCCTTTGACACTCCAGCTCGATCTATGTCTGTCTGTTTCGGAGGGGGAAGCCCGAAGAGGACTGAACTGGGGGGAGTCCGAGGAGAGGGGAGCTTTAAAGGGGGAGGCTCTCATGGGTTCGGCCAACTTGCGAAAAAATGTAAACCTGTATATGTTTTGCATTAAGGATATGATGAATGAGTCTCAAAAATAGCCCCCTAAAAACTGTCGAGTACGTTTCAGTTTAAAGAGGATGTTTGGTCATTCCCTACCCTGTCGGTGGCATGGCATGGTTTGGCGCCGCCGCCGGCGGCGAAGAAGAAGACGGCGACGACGTTTTGGCGCAAAGTTGCCCCCCTCCATTCTTCGTCGTCCTCCTCCTTCTAGAGTCCTCATTTCTCTCCTTGGATGGACGGAGAGGGAAAAAAGAGGGAAGGGGTTCTTCCCCCTGTGAGAGGAATTCCAAAGTCGATCCCCGTCTTGCCACACAGAGGCCGATTTACTTCTTTTTCTTCTTTTTCGCGACCAGTTTTTCCGCGAGATTGATGTGGGTGCGATTTAGAAAAAAAAAGAAAGACGGACGGTGGCGACCAGACGATAAAACCTCATCCTCATCTCCTGACCTGATCCTTTACTACTACTTACCTGGGGGGCAGTAAAAGATTATGAGGCCTCCAGCCGATATATACCGAGCAACCAGGCCCCATTACACACACACACGGCGAGAGATCTCCGCCGAAAATCGATATAGGATCAAACCAGATTATTTCTCGAATCTTTCCCCCCCTCCTCGGTCGACGAGCGAAAGAGGAAAAAGGGTTGAAGGATTGGTTTGGAGGAGGGAGTTCTTTTTTCGGCCATGGGAGAAGAAAGGGAGGGGGAGGCGCGGGGAGAATATTTCGGGCTGAGGAGGGTATAGTGAAGAGGCCGGGCCAGCAGGGTGATGAATGAATGCGGCAGTAGTCACTTCACTTCACTCCTCTTCCTCCGGCTTCGGAAAAGGCGGAGGGAGGAAAAAAAGTAACAAAACGCGAGTCTTTTGTCAGTGGCTGCAAAAGAGAAGCCGGCTAGGGGGAAAAGTCTGGCGCGCAACGGAAAAGAGATTTTCAGGGATTTTTTTCTTCGCCGATAATTTCTTTTTTGGGAAACCGTCCGCTCAAGTTCATCTCGTCAGCGCGGGGGAGATCGGAAGAGTGTTGGAGGAAGGGAGGGAAGGGAGATTCGTTCGTTCGTTCGGCGGCGGCAGCGTGTGCATATCTAGTCTGATCTACCCATCTCTCTCTCTCTTTCCACCTCCGCCTCCAAAGTTCCTTTCCTACTTCCACAAGGAGGAGGAGGAGGAGAGGGCGGATGGTGTGGTGAAGGGGGAGCGATCTAAAGCCAAAGCACAAGGGAACGAACGAACGAACGGATCTGGGACGGGAGGGCGCCGGAAGGAAGGATCGAGGAAGAGGAGGAGGGACTACGGGACAAAAAAGGAGGGATTCAACATGGCCCGTAGTTTTGATCTATTTTGGCAAAAGAGAAAATTGAAAAGATAGCGTGGCATGGCTAATTGCTTTTAAGTCCTAAGAGGGGATTGCACGAACCTCACAAGTGTTTGTCGAACCCCGCACCGAGAAACTGTGGAAGTGAGGAGGGCGGGGGAGGACGGGGGAGAGAGATGCTTGAACCCCCTTCTCCTCCTCCGCCACATTCTTTCACAGCTCTCTTCCCTCCGGTTCAAGGGCCCACTT
>JAAUXU010090776.1_pt1 | contig 11234 bp, 5 predicted proteins | sample 7278151 | NCBI WGS metagenome assembly JAAUXU01 (sample SAMN14350113, study PRJNA611818) | marine sediment metagenome | isolation source: surface marine sediment (1.8m) | place: French Polynesia: Moorea | collected 2018-08 | reverse complement strand
GACTGAGTCTCTCAATCTTTGGCCACACCTTGGTGATGGAGTCTCTTAAACTTGGCCCGAGAGTCAAAGCGTTGAAGGAAGAAAATGACTTGAACAATTTGACTCTCTGGCCGAGTTTAGGAGACTCCATCACCAAGGTGTGGCCAGAGATTGACAGACTCAGTCACATTTTTGCTGTTAAACCCTTTACATATAAGAGGACCCATTAAAGAAAATTTTGTGAGAAGAGCACAAAATGTTTGCCAGGGCTCTGGAAAGTCCCCCCAGTGGACGTCACAGTTGGACATGTTAAATTAACTTCCTCAAGCCTTGGCTTGGTCAAAAGACAGCTCAAACGGCATTTAAATATGAGTTTGGGAGCGAAAGGTTCACTCTTCTCTAGCTCGCTTTAGATGCTCTTCTAAAAGACTTCATCCGGCTGAATCAACCTACAATTGCAGATTTCGGGGCTGATTGATCAACCAGAGTTTCCCATGGAAAATACTGTATAGCTTTACTTATTGAGCTTTCTGTAAAGGATCTTAGAACAACAAAGACTCAAGCAAAAAAAGAAAAAAATGACACCTTGGGCGTTCTTTCTTGCATCCTTCATCCACGTATGACTGGCTGACAGGTGCTCCCCCACCGCAAATGTCCAGGAATGGATTCTGCACAACCTTAGGAACACATACAGTGATGGGCATGAGATTTGATGAGATGTAGGGTTTTGCTTTGTTTTCAAATTTTGCGGACTTGAGATGCGAGACAAACAATCAGTTGGGCTCATATGACAGATAAGATTCTCTATGAGAGCTGATGCCAACCAGAGAAGGTTCCACTTCTGTTTCAACATCCAACCTTTTCAACCCTTTGCTATACCTTCGTGAATTCAACTACTGCAATGCACAGTCGTGCCGCATGACTGAAAAAATTGAAAAACTGCACTTTGTGTAACTAGCGCTGAATATCAAAGCTGAGCATGATATTATGGTCTTGCTCTCCAGGTCACATCTCGCGATGCACCCTCGGACAATAGAGAGAGAGCAGATATGCCTTGAGCTATGATCAGCTACTCATCCATGGTTGAGCTTTTGAGTGAGCGATTTCTTATGGACTGCAGAGTAAAAGTAGTTGGATTCAAGAGGCTGTAATGTAGAGTTCAAGTGGTGGGATGTTTATTCCTCCTTAAATCGTGTCATGTTATCTTTAATATGAGATACCGTCTGGCATCTCAGGACTGCGAAATGTGAAATATGTGTGCCCCGCGCAACTTCTATGCCCAGCCCAAACAACAACAGCCCCATTAGGGCTAAACAACCACAATGCCAGCAGTTGAGGAAACGGTGGATTAAACCATTTTTCAGAGAATTACACTTAGGCTAAGAGAGGCTAACATAGTCAGCCTTCAGCTTACTTTCACTTGCAGTGCAACTATGAAAAACATGATTCCATGTGGAAATCAGCCTTTACATAAAAATACCTGGAATGACTTCACCATGTCGAAGGTTGTTATCTAGTTGCGAAGAGCATTCGGTACAAAAAACATCTTTTCAATATTGAAGGTTGACTCTATCGTACTGTGTCGCATATTTGACCCAAGGTCACATTTGTTTATTCCAAAGCTCCGGGCCAGACCATCTGCTTCAACCGAATGGTGAACTCATTCAGCATTGATCTTACTGGCAGTCATTTAGACCAGGATTAGTCTTCACGACCAAGTATATATATAGCCTTTTCTTTTTATGGAATAATTCGGCAGCAGACTTTATCGACTGGAAAAGAGGTTACAACCTGAATCATTGCCAATTCATATCAGCTGCACTGTAGGCTGGCAGGCGCTAACGTGGACACATCGTACAGTTTAAACGGGACGTGTTTTTTCATACTTAAGTTTGCAACGTCATCCACCTCTGTGCCACGTTCCGTACGTGCATACGTATGTACTCTTTTACTTTCATCCTCTCTCGCTTCCACAGCTGATGTGTCTTTTTGTGAAAAGGTAAATGTCTAGGCAGACGGAGGCCTGATGTTGTGATTGTCTCAACGACATAACCTCTGCGTGTGAGGTGCCATAGTTATTCAGTGTGTAAATTGGGCATACGACAGCCTGTGACGTCCAGAAAGAGCAAGCAAAATAGTTACGGATATGTACTTAGGACTTGCAGAATATTGTATCTACTTGTCGCGCACACACACCTTTACAGAACAAGGCCAGTGACAAAAATTTGCATGTTCAAAAAGCTCCACACCACTAAGCACAGTGTAACCCATGCTTAACATCCAACGTAGGATTTTACGCCAACATTTGGTAATACATTGGGATGAATCACACAAACTGTTCGTCGTAAACCTGAGCTGCATATCTTGTCCAAGACGTCAAACTTGTCTTCGTCCAGGTGGTCGAAATCATTGGACAGCTGGAGACACCTCTTGGCAGTTGAAAACTTATTCCATCATTTTTCTAACTTCTTCCGCACAGCTTCTACATCACTTGAGCAGAGCTGCTGCCAAGCTTTGATCGATTCGGGGCTCCTACTTTTGAAAAGACCATAAACATGGATCACACTGTGTCACTGTTTGGACCGCTGAAGCCTTTCCCTCCACCATAGTGAGCTCCTTGCTTGTCTGACAATCGTGAAATAACCAAGAACAATCCGCTTCGGCCAATAGAAGGACCAAAAGGCTGCTCTGAAGTTCTTCGAGGATAAGTTTGCCAACCAGATTGACAGCTTGAACGGCGGTGAAATAATGGCCTCCCCGCCAACGAGGTTATGGTGCCGAAGGCAAAACTCGCTGAAGCGGGCGGGCACCCTCTGAAGGCGATCAATCTGAAGGCCACAGAGATGTTGCTTATTACGCATTTGGTTATTTCGAACAGTTTAAATGGGAAGCGGTTCGTGGCCTTTAGCCAAAATATAGCGGGGTGTGCCAAAAAAGGCCATTTACTATGGGTACTTTTAGCTCGAAGTTTCATTACATATGGTCATCAATGAAAATGCTTGGAGAACACAAGCAGAGCAAAAAACCGTTATATTCAAGTCTGTCTTTGTAAACAAACTTAACTTTTCCGAACTCTTCGCTTGTCCTTTTGTGTATTTCGGCTCTTACCTTGTTAAACATTACTAAGATCTACTCCAAAGTCCCCACAGTGACACTTAAGTTTTCCAAAAATTCCAAAAATTGAGACCATAACTATACCTGAGGCCAAAAAACAACAGTGATAAATTATTTTCGAACTAGCGGATGGGGCTCAGGAATCACGATGGGACGCCTTTCTTGTGTATCTTACGCCTTTAAAGTCATTGTTTGCCGTATCTTTTAAGCAAACGTTGGCTATCTTGATGGAGGGCAGGGCTGGACTTCACTGAGCTCTATATTTCGGTATTTAAAGAGGGCGAATAAAGACGCAACGCAGTCAAAAAAGACATCCACCCACCCATCTTATGTGCCGAGTTGAAGCCTCCCGTAGTTTTAGTTTCTGTTAAAGAACATTCAATGTTTCTTCCTTTCTCCTTTCACTGTGTTTTGCGTTGTGTTTAGCTGTAGACTCTAGGTGGAAGCTTGTGTCTGTCCTGGTGGCACAGAGACGTTGCCCACTGGCAACGTCCATATGTAGCAGTCAGTACCGTGCAGGACTATGCCATATTTTACAAGGACGAGACATCTATCCTGCTTGTCTAACGTTTCACGCCATCCCTGAAAGTCTGGACGTGCTCAGACTTGACAGATACTTCCCCGACATCTTCATTACGGACCCCACCTACCTGAGTCTGAGCAGACCACCTATACCGACTTCAGGAAGGGCCATAAAAGTCTCAATCAGCTTTTTCCTCTCACTTGACATGCAGGAATGAATGTCTCCTTTCACTCTTCAGGTGGTTTTGTTATATTTTTTTGCTGCAGTTTCTGTTTGTAATGTCCTGCTAGCTTGCTTTAAACATGGTGAAACACCCTAATCATGTTTCATTTTCCCCTTAAATGTGCCCTTGAGAACATGCGTCTTAAATGCCACCAACTGCGGTGATTTGTGTGGAGATTTTTGAAGTAACTGCGTAAACTCTATCCAGTTTCCCGGACACGCACCAGCTTTTGGTGTATTTCCACATGACGATTTATTCACACCTCCAATACTTAAAAAAAGTCAGCTAGTGAGAGAGTTGTTGTTGCCCGATCAGTACTTTGCTGCTCACCAACACGTTTTACACCTGTGCTTTGCTCACTTCCATGAAAGCGTCCGGTAACAACGTACCCTCGACACGTACACGGCGCCATTCATTTAGCTTCAGTCTACCTGCAACTGATGTATTGCTAGAAAGGGGACCCACCGGAGAAGAGTTCAAAGTAATTGCTGCAGACACTCCCCTGAGTGGACCTGATAAAGTTCGACATGCAAAACATGCTCTCTTTTCATCTCAGCACTTGTACACACTGAAGAAATGGCTGAGCAGCGCACATGGGTTTGACCCCGCAACTCTCAGCGACACTTCAAAAAAGGTTTGGCATCAAAGGGTCAACTCCTTTTCTTTCAATGCTCTTGAGAAAGATTCCATCAAGCTGCTGCAACCTTTCAGTGGGGTTTCTGGGTCCGATGGACTCATTCATGGCACCCCCCAAAAAACTGAAGGTAAATAGATCGCCCCCTGTACCTGTCCTTGGGGGTCACACAGTTGTTGGACATGTTGCGTCCTAGCTACGTCCGTAGGTTGGGCATGCTGTGAGAAGTGCAATCGCTGTAACTTTCGCAATCTTGCTCTCTTATACGTTCGCTTCAGTTTCCAACAGACGAGGTCGAAATTGTTCGCGCGGTCGAGGGTGGCGAACAGAATGTCGATGTACTCACGCTTACTAATCAAAAGTTACTTATAAAAAACACTTTCGGGACCCCAAAAATCAAAGCTGATGTACTCACCTCTGCTAAAATAAGTGTTAGTCTTAAGATGTTCATGGGTCTTTCGTTAGGGCATAACCTCATCGGGTTGTGATTATTAAGCATGATTACCTTAATATTTTATCTGCCACTCCCGACCGGAAGAATGCTTTCGACGTTGACTGCATTTGTCATGGCAAAAACGTGACTTAGGTGACACGACCTCTGGTGACAAACCAGTGACTTCTTTTTCCCCTAGGCGGCGCACGATGTTCAATCGACTCTACCTTAGAGTTCCGCCACTCTGACCTCCAGGATGCTATGGGCAACGACGACAGTGAGGACGAGAACTTGAGGCTGCTAAGCCAAGGTGCTGGAGGCCAACGTCACCATGGAAGCGTCACAGAAATAGTCATCACGCCGTCGAGCCTCGAGGACGGGACCAGCGGCGGTGGCGGCGGCGGCGGCAGCCGCCGCCTGCCCTTTGCCCCGAGCCGCAGCGGCTCTATTCCACTGGTGGTGGTAGAGGCCGAAGAAGACGAGCCGGTGGCGGCGGCGGCTTCCGACCAGCCCCCCTGTGGCGTGCGACGCACGGCCAGCTCCCCCACGCCCGGACGAAGAAGCTACCTGAGGAGCATGCCGTAAGAACAAAACCACCCCCGAGGTGTGAGACTGAGTGGGAAGACAGAGCTGTTCTCAGAGAATCCTCCAACGAACGTTTTCCTCTTTCTGTTCTGTTCTCTTCGCTACCTTTCCCCTTTTTGCAACATTGAGCAACGCGTACGAACGAACAACATTAACTCGACAACAAAGTTATGAGCGATTTCTCGACAGGTGCTCACTATACGCTAATATCAACCTTAGCCATGCAATTCAATAAGTATGTAGTACTGTACATGTGCTTGCCACGGAAATAGAAAAAACAAAACAAAGAATCCAGTCAGAAGTTGCTTTTGCCAACCACGTGGTTGTGGCATGTGCGAGTAGTTGTATCTCCATCGTGCTGATGTAGAGTGTGCATGGCAATGATGACTTTACTGCGATATCAAGCAAGACAGAGTAAGTGCTACCATAGATGCGGTACAATGCGCTGAGCGTACAGGTAACTTGAACTATACAAAGAAGCACAGCGAGAAGTAGTTGACACGAATAGTGTAAGTACCGAAAAGTAGGTGAATGCATCAGTGTGGTCATGAACTGGAATGGACAAGGACTTGAGTACGCATCTTTCTCTCAGACACACCTTTTTTATTTAGTGCAGAAATGTCAGTCAGCTGGACACATTCGACTGGAAAAGGTTTGCATTCTGTTTGCTTTGGTACTGTGCTCATATGTGCATCGAGTGTGAGGCAATGAAAGATTGGCAGACGAGAGCAAGATTTAGGCTGGGTCTAAGTACAGCATGTCAAGAAACTGGTGTGGGTTTTCCAATCTTCTTTCTTTGCAGCCAAGTATCCTCTTCCTATGTTGGCCGCAATATCTGATCGCACTTCTTGGACGATCTCTAGCTGAGGACTTCTTCTTCGTTAAGATTCTTCCATAAATGTGCTGAGGATGAAAAGAAGTGGAGTTCGACTTGTTTTCGTAACGTGACATCACTCCTTTGACAAACAGTACTTTGCAGGTAACTTCTGTCCGCTGAACATGGCTGTTGAATCTGAAATTAGCGCGTGAATTTATCAAAGGTTTTCTGGCACTTTTTGGAACCTGTGACGTTGCTGTCAAGCTGCGCCAAGTGAGGCCAATGGAACTTCTCTTTAAGCAACTGCATGTGCAGTTGTTGGTCTGGCAGAAAAGCCAGTTGCTGATGCATCATATCAGTTCCTTAACTATTAATTGTGACATTTACTGATCGCACAATGTCCCGAAAGCTTCTGTTATCCTGTGGATCTGGTTGAAGCTCGAGGTGGCCAAAGTATGAAAAATATTGACAACACGTTTTCATTGCCTAGTTTTTGCGACCACTGACTTGTCACATTCAGTTCTTTCAGTTCAGTGATTGCGACTCATCCCATGGAGATCATCAGGTCATAAGGAAAGCGAAGGTTACAAATTGCAAGCACGAGGTCAAGACAAATTGGCTCGGCTGTATATCAGAAACTTCAGCAGGGAACAAAGGACTTGTCAGAGAAGAGGGCAGTAGACATTTTCATTATGTTCATCCTTTTAGTACGGAACGAACAACTGGGTATTTTTTTTAACTTCAATGGTTCGAGTCTCTCTGGAGTAAAATAAAGTCATGTATTCCTTTATGTGCCTGCCACTGATGCCTTTGTATTCAGCTATTCATTGAGATTGTGATTCTGCCTCCATAGAAAGCAACCCGGCTCAACACATTTCCTGTACATCTCCTCAGCCTGTGCATCTCCTCAACGCAAAACAGTGGAATGTAGGCAAAAAACACAATGAAAGAAAAAGCCAAAAATACCCACAAAGATGACATCGTACAAATTTTTGACAATGCCAATGTTCAAAGAATCGCACCGCTATGATCAAATGTGCTGGTTAGAATTAGCAAAGCGTGAGATTTATATCTCTCTATATAAAGCTGCTTGAGTATAAAGCTGTTCAGGGATGTATGTTAGTATGTTTGCTTGTGCCCCCTAGCACTCTGTCAGTTCTTCACCTGCACCCGGCTTTGCTCGGGAGAATTCTATAAGTTCTCCTCGTCCACCATGTACTTCACGTTGTCCATGCGCCTTGACCTCACCATGTACTATTTTTGTTGTTACTTTTGGAACTGGGTGATCTGGACACTCTCCTGCTCTCCCAAGCTCGTGGCAGTGATGGCAGTGAGCCATCAGGTTGATGGGTCAAGCCCCAGTTGGGCTTGCCGGGTTTATCCAGCTCACTGTCCACTTCAACTGACTCCTTCTCTAGCCATAGAAAGCTACTGATAAGTACTGGTGCCACACAGCAAAGTCACACAGGCTTAGCTATACCGATTGACATAGCTATCTATGGCCTATGTAGTAAATGTAGCATTCAACCTCGATTTCGGCCTCAAAACAACCTCATGATGCAACTTTGCATAGCCTATGTCCTTCTTGTTGACCCAAAGGTCTCGCATGCCAAAAATGAGCCAGATCCGTGAAGAACTGGGAGCGCCAGAGGGGCACAAACATACATGCATACCCGAACAGCTTTATATATATATACATAGATTACGTGCATGGTGAGGTCGAGGCGCATCTACAGCATGAAGTACGTGGTGGACGAGAAGAGTGACACACGGAAAAAGCAATTTATAGATTTTACTTTTGACCTCAATTTCGATTAATGGATGAACCAATTATTTGACATCAATTAGTGATGCTTAGTAGGTGAAGCCCGTTCGTAAGAAGACCAGAAGAACAAGAGAAGAGGTTCTTGTTTTCTCAACAGCTTCTGAAGAGCAGGCAGGCAGGGATCACTAGAAGTTGGTTTCGTTAACCCTCCATGATAATCGTCAATTATTTCTGCACTGGCTTCGACTTCGAATTATTCAATTGATCACAATCATTGACTTGGCTGCAATCAATTTTACAAGTTAAACTCTCAGATGTACAATGAAAATTTAGATTTGCTACAGCGACTAAGATTTCACGTAAGGTACTGTCGCACAGTGCGTCGCCTAAAATATGCGCATAATTTAGTTATTGCGCTAAGGGTCAACCCAGCGTGACTTACATTAGGGTGCCCCTCAGACCTCATGGTGAGTGGGAGGGAGGAATTGAGGCATTAAGTGCTGCAGCAGCAAGTAGACTGGGCCAATAGATGTAACGAAATAAATAACATTAACTACAATGTAAGGCGATCACATCAAATCGGTCCTCGTGAACTTGGAAGGAGCACATATCAGTACCCATCGTAACTCGTAATCCTGTGGTCAGCAGGGAACAGTTTTCTATGTCTAGAGATTCACTTTAGCAAGATACAGATTAGACTGTCCAAAGAGTCAGACTGAGTCAAAAGGTGGACTTCTGACTACTTGGAGTGACAGTGCAACTGCAAACACTTTTTCAAGTCGCTGGGGATTAAACAACCAGTATTATATAGCTTCTGCAGTATATGAAGCAGAATAATGCATTTTAATGTTCAAATGTTCTCCACACAGTGTCTTCATAAGCTGAGGTTGCCTGTGAAGTCAACTTTTTCTTTCAGTGTGAAGCTTTTTCTCAAGGTGAAAACCTTGAGGTGAAAACCTATGGACTTTCCGAGGAGAAAATTCAAAACGTTTTTGATAATTTGTCTCTTCTGTGGTTGGAGAGACTTCATGAGAATTGGCCAAGGCCGACAGAAATCGGCTGAAGTTCGCTGTAACGAGAGCTGCCAATTTTGGTAGTCCACTACCTCAAGTATGACTTTTGTAGGAAAAAACCTGGCTCGCACAGAAATGCTTTCTGAGCGGCTCATATCATCGTGTATACACAAGATACACTAGTCAACTGTTTTTTGGAATATAACACAAGTTATATTCCCCAAGTATATACCCCAAAAGTATTTGAACACCCGTCAGGGGGACGAAAAAATTTGAAATTTCGTACCTTTTTGAAACAAATTTCAAAATCCTTCCTCACCCCCTTAACTTTTGGAGGGAACTGTATATTATCAAGTGTGGCAATCAGTAGCTCCGTTATGCCACAGCTTGGCTATGCTCTCACAGTAATATGGACACCTTTTGTGTGTCAGGCTGCGGCACTGCGGGGGCAGAGACAAGGAGGACCACACTGACGAAGGTCATAGGTATCCTGACTATGCCGTCTATGTCATCGACACCGCGGAGTATTTCATGTAGGCCGTGGGCTTGGAGGGAGACCCTTCTTAAAAGGATCACACGTTTAACACCTGTCAGGTATTATCTCGATGTTGCAGGTCTACACATTAGCCTAAGAATCATGATAGTGACTGAATGGGATCCAGCATGGAGGAAAACAGGAGCTTTTTCAGTACCGATCTGTAGGTTGTTGCATTGACAGCAGCCGGCCTCTTCAGCCGACTACGACTAAATTTTCCGTGGGCAAATTTCCCAAGACAGCATCAAAGCATTGCACATGTTCCTCTCTTTGAACCTACACGTTGGCCTCCTCGAAACTTGCGTCCTGCGCTAAGCACGTGGACTGCTCGAATCCCGTAGATGGCGCGAAATCCTGGGGTCCAGAATAATGTGACTCTCGAATGACCAGCCTGGCAAGATCAAAATACCCTGAATATCTATACTTCCACATCTATAGGTTGGACAATTCCCCAAAATATGAAGGCCGCTGGGGAGGAACGAAAGTCGTTTATACACATTGCGTGCGGGTGCTAGCACAAGCAAGGGAACACCAGGATGTTTTTCACTGTCTCCACCCGGACTAAAGACCACAGCTTGCTCAAGTGCATCAACTTGAACCGCATTGAACAGGCTTATGAGTCAGAGGAGTAAAGTGTAGTTGTGAGGGTGATCATCAAAGGAGAGGGGTGGAAATCTCTATTGAGGTTACCCCTGTCATACGACCACTCCATGTGAAGCATGAGCACTTCTCATGAACAAGTAACACCCTAATATGCCCCTGTCACTGCAAAAAAGTGGGTAATTTTTTTTAGCATAATATTAGGCCAAATAAAGTTTCTCGGCAATGTCAAGCCAACCGGAGGAACTTAAGTTTTGAAGGCTAAAGCTAAGGAGTGTTGAATCATACAACTTTGAGGCTTATCAAACCATGATCGTAATACATTTTTTTCGGCCTTGTTAAGCCCATTACAATTCAGTACTGGTACTGCTTAGAGCGAATCAGTCATTCTGATAGTAGGCTAGATTGATTGAAAGGTAGAAATGGTCCATGCAAGTAAAGACATGACCGTGTTGATCCGCAAACCGTTGCTGGACGGGCACAGTGACGCATACCAGACATTCAAAAACCTACAGTGGAACACTATGCCAAAGGATCACCGGATATAACGATGTGAGGCTCTTATCAGGATCATGTTCTCAAAACAGAACACAAATCCGACGTGTAAGTTGGTAAGTTATTATGGTCATAGCGGTTAGAAGATATGCCTTTAAGGATCACTTGGTGTTCTCAGCAAGCTATAATTTGCTGGATGCAACATGAATCCACCAATCGTTTTAGCCCTTATAGTTATAGTTCGGCCCTTATGGGCATTGTATGGTCCTTATAGGTCTTTAGGTCCTTATAGGTCTTTAGGTCCTTATAGGTCTTTAGGTCCTTATAGGTCTTTAGGTCCTTATAGGTCTTTAGGTCCTTATAGGTCTTAAGGTCCTTTTAGGTCTTTAGGTCCTTATAGGCCTTTAGGTCCTTGTAGGTCATGGATGGTCCTTGTAGGTCATGGATGGTCCTTGTAGGTCATGGATGGTCCTTGTAGGTCATGGATGGTCCTTGTAGGTCATGGATGGTCCTTGTAG
>JAAUXU010031001.1_pt1 | contig 11234 bp, 13 predicted proteins | sample 7278151 | NCBI WGS metagenome assembly JAAUXU01 (sample SAMN14350113, study PRJNA611818) | marine sediment metagenome | isolation source: surface marine sediment (1.8m) | place: French Polynesia: Moorea | collected 2018-08 | reverse complement strand
TTTTGTTCACTGTTTGCTGGCCTCGCACGGAGGTCAGACTGTTCCAAAAGCATGCTGGGAGATGCTCAGTCAGAATGGTGCTTCACATCAGCTTGCCCATAGCTCACAGCCGAGCTAATAATACTAAACGATTAATTGTGTTATTTTCCTCCCTCACATGAAAGTGGAGCTAAGTACGTTACATTTTTAGGTTAAGTCAGGAAACATCAAGACTAGGCTAGGTCAAAAATTGGAATTCCCCTTGGGTGTCCAAAATTTGTCACCACATCCCATTTGAAGACTTTGTAGTCAAATAAAAGTGAAAAAAGGAGTTTTAGCTGTGCCCAAATGCATTTAAAGTTGCATAATACTATAAAATAAGTTATAACTTTTTTCTTCAGGACTGGCTGTAAAATATTTTTCTGACAAACTGGAGCAAGTCAGCATTTTGGTGAGTGATTTTCACCCAGTTTGGCAGCTTCTGACATTCACCAGAGCTGAAATCTACTTTAACAGCAAGTTTACAACAGTAGCTTAGTACATAAATTTCAAATCAAGTTGGACATAGGTAAACACAATTCTTTTCCAAAGTATTTGACGACATCTTCATCTTTTGAGCCCATGTAACAAACCCCAGATGGCGTCAGTGACTTTCCAAAGCTGACCCCTTTTCGACCTAGCCTAATCAAGACGCATCTTGAAGCTACTAACTTAGCTTCTTATTCTATGGTCACGTATTGGTGTGCACTTGCAATACAGTTAGGTTTGATTTAGGTGACATTTTGATCTTAGGTTAAGCTAAATGGTAGCCGTCCCCATGCCACAAACGAAGAATACATCTGTCCTGGGTGGGTTTGATCAGTATTGCCTGGAAAGTCAGTCGAAAGTCAGTCTGCTCCACCCTCGAAAGTTGTGGGCAGCGCTGAATGAGACATCAAGCGCACTTCACACATGGTCAAATGACGGACAGGTAGCAGCAGCCTTTGACTGATGTGATCGACGTGGACGCGTTGTGCTTCATCCATACGCACCTGCCTGAAGCGCGCGCACACCAGCCCGATCCTGCGCGCACGCTTGTCCTCCTCCTCCTCCTCCTTCTCGTCCTTCTCCTGCTTCCTCCTCGTCGTCGCAGAACGTCCAGCTGTCAAGCGCCAGAGGACGGCAGTTGATTTTTTTACTGTGCAGCGGCAGCCGCTCCACACCATGGAAGTGATCAAGGGCAAAACGCTGAGGAAGCAGGACAGAAGCACCAAGTCGGACACCGAGTCGATCCTCAAGGACAAGAAGCTCGTGCTCTTCTACTTCTCCGCTCACTGGTGTCCGCCCTGCAGACTTTTCACGCCGATCCTCAAGGATTTCTATGCCGTAAATGACGCATTTTTCGTTTCATTGCACGATTACACTGTGAGCCACAAACAGCTGTAGGCAGTCAGGAACGAGAATGAATTCGAGTGTGACAATAATAATGCAACACATGAGTGACATCAATGCTGATCCGCCCCTTTTTGTGCCTTGTGGCACTCGAGCCACAGTTATCATTTCCACCCCAACCGCACCCTGTGAGAAGAAGACACTAACACGGCCTTGAAGGAGTTATCGTCCCCCCTCCTCAACTGCAGTCACTCACTGAGGGGGGTTTGCCCCCTCTGCCCCGCCCCCATTTTCATCCCACATCTTTTGCATGTTGCTGCTCTCCGCGGTAGGATGTCTGTTATGGTTTTAAATCTCATGTCAAATTTTTGCACTACCCTGTTGTACAATCCTGTCTGTACAGGACGCCAGCAAAGAGGGCGTGGAGATCGTGTTCGTCACGTCCGACCGCTCCCCCGAGGACATGGACAAGTACATGAGTGAGTCTCACGGCAACTGGTGGGCGGTCGAGCACTCCTCAGAAGAGACCCTGGCCCTAAAAAAGGTGAAACAACCCAAAAAAAATATTGTGAAACACTCAGTAGTGTGCGTGGTTTATTGGGGTTGCAGAAATTCAACATCTCCGCCATCCCGACACTGGTGGTCGTGAGGTGCTCGGACGGCCACGTGATCACCACGGAGGGCCGCGGGCACGTCCAGAGCGAGGGAGCGAAAGCCGTGAAGAAGTGGCTGGACATGTGATGACAACGACCACGTCTTAGCAATGTGTGCACATCAATCCTCATTTTCCCTCCCTTCCTCCATGAAAACAAGCACTCTCATGTGTTAGCATTGGCTTCAGTCATCTGTGAGAAAGTAGCTGTTGGTAGAAAGCAGCAGCAGAAAGTTAGCTTAACTATCCGAGGGGGACTTGAAAGTCACTAAGCGGGAAATGTGTTTGCTGAGGGTTGATCTTTGGCCCCATTACCTCTAATTTTGGAGCAGCGAGGCGAACTCAAACAATGCTGAGGAGAAGTCTGCTGATCAGTGATGCCTCCTCGGAGCTCAGGCCCACCCAAGACGAGATGGAGGGCAACTAGTTCGTCTTCTTTGCAGTCTCCTTTTGCCCACCATGCAGGAGATGGACCAAGATCCTTCAATGATTTCTGTGGGGTAGAAGTTGTACGAATAGGACGTCACAAGGCTGTCGTCGCCTCTGGGCAAAACCTTGGCGAGACTGTATCAAATTAACAGACAGTAATGCTCTCGAATCACTCTGTGCATTAATTTCTTCATGACTTCATCGAGATTTCAACAGAGAGTGACAAGTTCGCAGTCAACTATGTGTCCTTCGACTGCAACATGGCAGACATGGTCGAGTTTACAGCCTATTCGCACGGACCCTGATGATGTCTGCCATACAATGCGGGTGAGGCCAACACACTAAAGCTATGAGAAATTTAGCACCAAGTTCGACCTCAGGTCCTTCTCCATCCTCTATGTACAGCGACTCACAACTTTTCCCAACCCCAGCTTCTGTGCGATTGTCACTTGAGGCTGGTGACTAGTGATGGAGTCAGCAGCATCGACGTTTGCGGCAAGGATGTGGTGCAGAAGTGGGAGGAAGAGATCTGGTAGAGCTTTCAGGAGATCTCGTGAATTTCTTTGCAAGTCTGTCCATCTCTCTTCCATGGTCCTGAATTTCTTAGCCTCCACCGGGGTCACCTCCAGTGGCTGATGTAACTCCCGCATCATCTCAAGCATCTCCTTCTGGTCCTTCTCGAAAATTATAGTGTTTCTTTTCCTCCAAATATCACACCGCATTACTTGGACAGCGTGAAATGTATGATGGCTTCCAAGATTAGGGCCGGGTCCCTACTGATCAACTTCAGTCCTTTTCTGGGCAGCCGTAGATCGTCCTTTCTTCTTTCTGTGGGCCTCCTTCAGACTTTGGATCTCTTTGGATAGAGATCAATGAAGCGGTCGTGGTCCAACATGCTGGATATGATCAAGATGCAGCTGAACAGAAAAGAATATTGCAGTTTTGTTACATACACGACTTAAAGAAAAGATTGGGACACGAGGAAATTTGCTATAATTCAGTATTCTTGAAGCATAATTGCAGCGTTTGGTTGAATCTGAGGTTGACTTAGCCACTATGATGTCACGAGCAGAAAAATTCCCAAATTGGACTGCGGCAAAAGCAGAACGCCAAGTTTTACTTCTTTGCAGCTGCAAAAAAATATCGCACTTTATAGGTGTCGTTTTAAGCATAAGTCTTGGCACAATTGTGGCGCAGCACGGCCTACAGTAGATTGTACAGTACTGCTCTGTGCTACTGTTGTATCATGTCTAGTGTTAAAAATGGCACCAAAAGTTGGCACTTAGGGCTCAAATTTGGAGCAAGTTTAGTTCCGTGTGTCTCCTGTCACGACCTCAAATTTGAGGTCAATCGGACATACCTCTAGTCCATGGCATTCTTGGGGTAACACATTCAGACAGGTCATCTGTGCCGAGCTACTGTAGTGACTGTCCTAAAGTTGTGATTCCACAAATGCTATATACTAAAAGTAAAATTGAGCCCCAATTTTAGATGCTAGTATCTGGACGTGAATTCAGGTCATATTTGAGCTCAATGCAACTACAAGGTGAAGAATTCATGGGTCATGAATTCATGGTATCATTTTTTTTGAGCTGCAAACAAGCAAAATTTGAGAATATGCTTTTGCCATGGGCCAGAGTACAACTAGGGCAGTTTTTGCTTGTGACATCCAAGTAGCTAAGCTAAGCTTATGATGCAACAAAACGTTTTGCAATTATTCTAGAAGTAAAATGAATTATAGCAAAATTCCTTGTGGCCCCGTCTTTTCTTTGCGCAGTGCTCGTGTTGTCCTTCTCGGACAACCGGAGGTAGGCCTCCTTGATCTTCTTCGGGCTGGCGTCGTCAGAGCCGTGCAGGACTCTCCGCTCGTCGGGCAGAGGGCATGAGGACGCCGTGACGAGGTTAACGGCCTCGTCGCAGTTGAGTAAATACTACTGCTGGCGGCTGTTGAGCAAAGATATCTACGCTCTCGAAAGCATCAAAATGCGTCGGTCAGTAAGACCACAGAGCAGAAACATTAAGAGATCCGACTCCAGGCTAAGCCCAGTTTTGCCGCCGGGCCAGTGCGGCAGGGACCTAGAAACAGTTTCTTCCGGGCAGCTCTGCTGGAGCTTCGCGCTTTGAATGCGCAGTGATCATTTGTACTCTCATATTTTTAATTGTTACACTCTTTTGACAAAAGCAGACATACATTCTTTACTTGTCAGAAGTAAAAACCTGTGGAAAACCCCATAGGTGCTGCAACTGAAGATGTCTAGGCAATATGAGACTACAGTCAGCTGTCGCCGAAAGTCTAAGTCTGAATAAGCTGAGACCTAATCCTTCTTTTCCCCCCTGGCAACGGCCACTGCGTCAGCCTCGCGTCAGCAGACGCTTCAATCTGACCACAGTGACAATGATGTCAAGGATAGTGATAAAACTGTCACTATTTTGTTCAACTTAGGTAACTCCATATTTTGTATGGCTCCGTCAGACATAAAAATATTGACTCTGGTGATACCACAGAACTGCATAACATCCACTAATATAATAGAACGGGCAGTGCAGAGGTGCAAGCTGCCTATGACAAAATCACTTTTGATCCGCGTGGTCTCGTTCAGGTTCTCTTCTGTACTCACTTTCAACAGAGGGCGACAAAAGCAGCTTCTTTCTCAGAAGTCTGCGCCCGTGGAGGAAAAAGTGGCGAACTTGGCCTTCTGGTTACTCTTGCCTCTACGTTCCTGCACTGACTGAGCTGTTGCGCTGTGTCTGTGTGTACGTTAAGAGTGAAAACATCAATCTTGCCGTGTTTCTTTAATCATTTAGTCTTTTGTTTTCTGCTGGGCTCTGGACACTGGTGATCATTGTCCAAGTCCAGCCAGAAATTCTCCTCATCCTGGATGCAGGATGTTGATCGTGTCTCCGTCCTGACTCTAAGAGAAGAGATAAGGCTGATCTAAGAACGTCATTTTCTTGCGGGCCTGGGTCAATCCCCACATTCACAGACAGGAGCAGCAGCGCCGGCGCATGGGACAGTCCTTCTCCAGTGGTGCCTCCGACATGTCGTCCTCGTCGTCCACATCCGAGCAGAGACGCGACGACATCAGCATGAGTGGCACTCAACGGGGGCGAAGAGAGGACACAGAGGATGCCGATTCCGCCTCGGTCGCGTCATCCGAGGAGATGGAGGAAGCTGGGGAGAACCTGATCAACTCCAGGAGGGTCTACAACCTAAGAAGTGCAGCTAGGACTTCATCCAGTGCCTTGCAAAACATTTTGGCCGTTCTCGTGGGCAGGTAAGAAGGTCGAATGCAGCAGGATGATTCTGTCAATACGCGGGGCCTGCCAAAAAGATGTGATAGGCGGATTATTAGACGATTCCACAATTCTGCAGGCAGATGAGTGTGCAGTGGCTTAAGTGAAACCTGAATATTAGAGAAATTGTTCGCTACCCACGGACTCCTGATCACTATGCCCCAACTCTCACCATTCCATCATGAAGAAAAGAGAAAATCACTACATTAACAGTATAGTGCCAAAACTCATCATGCCTGCCCTCTGGATGCAACTTGCACCGTGGTTGTACCCTGCACCCTCAATGACATTAGCACTATGATCAAAGAGAGCCCCCCTGACATTCACAGCAAGCATCAGCATGCATGATGCTTGCTGCTTGCTTCCTTGTAGATGCTGGCTTGGGGTCATCAGTCTTGACTGTATCTGGTACAGACTGTGTTGCACTCACTTGGTCCCTGCATTAGAGAAGCATTGTGACTCTCATTACAAGAGCACGTAAGATATCGGGTTTTATTTTCATTTATGCTCAAAGAGCCTTCAGATACACAACATTGAGCCCTCTACAAAACATTGCTTCCGACTGAGCAAGTGATTTCTTCCTCTAGTGTGGCTGCAGCAACCTATATGCTGGTGGTGATCATGAATGTCATGGGTCTCTCTTTGATCACAGTGCTGATGTCACTGAGGGTGCAGGGTACATCCAGAGGGCAGGCATGATGTGTTTTGCCATTGTTTTGTTTATCTTGACTCTTTTTTTTGTTTTCATGATACAATTTCGAGAGTTGGGAAAAAGTGATCTAAGATGCACTCAGTGAAATTCCAAAATTTTTGTTTTTTGGTCAAGCCCTTTTACATATACCATGTGTTAGGCTACTTTGATGTGACGTTTTTCTCAATATTTATATTTTTGGGCATTTATTAAATATTAAGATATTGTTGGTCTACTTTTGAATTTCAAGGAGAGAACTAGAAATGTCCGCCAATAGATTTGCCCACTCTAGTTTTGACAATTTTTCATCCTTATGTGCTGTGCAATTGCTCTGGCAGCAAGATGACCACACAAAACTTTCTCCCCCCCCTTGTGGTCAGCTTAATTAAAACTGATCATTGCTGAAACTTCATGCAAGAGAAGAGCAAATGCATCTCAATATTTCACAAAAATTTAAGAATATTTGATATTTTTCAAACGACTGTCTTCTCAACCATGTGGGAAGAAAGTGGATGATTCTGCAGTTAAATTGCATAAAAGTTTGGTTTCTAACTCCTCATGAAAGGTGGTCTCAAGATCTTATGATCTGCGGCTGAACTTTTTTGTTGCATGTGATAGAGCGGTGTTTGTAGCTAGAGTACAATGGGGTTCTAGAGTTCAAGCAGGTCCAAGACTAAGTCCAACTGGCTCGTGAGATCATTGCACGGGCACACATGATGTTTCATGAAATTTGAAGCATCCGAGTCAAACTTATGAGCCAATTTTAAGTGTCGGGACCTTTTTGGTCGAGTACTGTAGACAACATGCAGTATGTTTCGAAAGTCCAGTGCCATTTTCAAGATTACAGAACTTACAGAGATGATGTGGTACCATTCCATGACTATTTTTTTCAAATTTGATGAAATGTGCGGTACATAAGCGTGTGTGCACAAAAAGTGAAGTCACTGTCCTACGTGCTCCGTGCAGAAATGCTCATAAAGGGAGCATATTTATGCCTTGTAGTGGGCAAAGAAACAGAATGTTAACCGAACGAAGTTTCAAGTAAGAATACAAGACGGAATGAGGCTAAAAAATTATGCCTGGGTGTAGCTTCAAAAAATTCTTAGGTACCTTACTGTATTTCTGTAACCATAAAGAGCACAGTGCACTCTGTTTGTGAGTAACTGAGCTTCAAAACTAGCATTGGACTTTCGAAACGTACTGTACATTACAGAGGTGATCTTAGGAGTGCAGACCCCAGTGAAGATGAGGATGATGACGATTGGACTGCAGTTGACAGTGGAGAAGACCTGAGCCTTTCTGCGCCTTTCCAAAGAGAGAAACCCAAAGTCAATAGGCTGTGTAAACCAAGCCCAGCCCTGCTCAAGGTCAGTCACTATCAGACAATCCAAACTTCTTCTCGCCCCTGTTAATTAGATGTTTTTTTTAATAGTGCCTGTTAGAGAGTGACTTTCATATGGAGACTTTGGTGCGTCTGGGATCTCACATCCCTCCAATGAGCCCTCAAGAAAAGTCTGAAAGATATGGCAAAAGACACAAGGACAAAGAAACACCTGCAGATTACAGCTGCCCCTCCAAAAAGTTAGAGGCAACCACTTTGACAAGATCCATGAAGCCTTTGACTGGACTGAACCAGAAGGAAATCGCGGCGAACAAGAGGAGTGCAGGAGACACCTTTGAACCAGTTAGGAGAGCACCAAAGTCAATACCTACCCTTGTCATGAAAAGAGAGGTAACAAAACACCCAAAGATATTATCTTATGGCCTCCAGCTTTCAGTGCGTTGCTATCTAGCTGGGTGACTTCAGACACCAACAGCGCACATTCTCCTTTGGTCAGAGGTGCCAGGTCTTGGAGACATACATACCTAACCGAATGAAGAGAGTAGCCAAGTACCAGCAAAAGGTCTTCTGTGGAACCTACTCTGACTGTGGAAACATCTTTATGTCTGCTTGCCAAGGTTAGACCTTAAGGAGTACATTTTGAAGAAGTTGTAGTTGCTATAAATTCTCTGCAGATCAGAATATCCGTATCCATGACACCTCAGGTGGTGAGTTCAAGCTATGTAAAATAATCCGAGCCCGAAATGTTGGCTGGAGTGTCTTGGACACAGCCATTTCTCCAGATGGCAGGCATGTAATTTACAGCTCGTGGAGTGACTTCAGTGAGTATTATTTTATTATCATGATTGCCATTAGACTCTCAGTTATGCAAGTGGTGCACATCCTCCAGTTTACCAGGCCAATGTTCACGGTGAAGATGAGGGACAAGTGGCCTTGCCATTTTCTCCCTTGGGTGGTCGCTTCTGCATATTTGCCCTGAGATTCAGTCAGGATGGGTTTGAAATTTTAGGAGGAGCCAATGATGGAAACCTTTACCTTTTTGACCGTATGGCTAGTCAGGAGACACTCAGGGTAAGTGAGAGTGAGGTTGCAATCAGCGTCAAAAATGTGTCATATTGGTGTCAAGTAGAACACATTACGAGTGCAGGTCTAGCAAACTTGAAAGACAGAACTCGTATTGTTCAGATGACAGACCTCTTATTTCAGGTTTGTGCATAATTCCATAGTGGCAATATGTAAATGTGGCTCAATTCTACCTTGATGCAACTGCACATGTACAAAAAAATCCTTCAGAATAAGTGATGCTAACAAACTTTTCGCAGATCGATGCTCATGATGATGATGTAAATGCAGTGGCATTCGTGGACACAACCACACACATCCTGGCAAGTGGTGGAGATGATGGTGTCTGTAAGATCTGGGATCGCCGATCCTTGCGTGAATCTGATCCTAGACCTGTCGGGGTCCTGGCTGGACACATTGACGGACTCACTTACATTGATCCTAGAGGTGATGGCCGACACCTCATTACTAACAGCAAGGACCAGAGCATCAAGCTTTGGGACCTAAGGCGCTTTAGCACCAAGGAGGCAATTGAGGAGTCGAAGCAAGCTGTGAGAACCCAGGTATAGTTGATGCATCAACCTCACTGGTCTGTGCATAGTGAAATATGTTGGTTGTGCTAAATGGTGACAGTACCTTGACTTCAGAATTGGGACTACCGCTGGCAGGGTGTTCCTCGCCGTTTAGCTCATGACAGAGGTCGTCCAACCGTGCGGAATGATTCTTCTGTGATGACGTATCGTGGCCACACTGTACTCCAGACGCTCATAAGATGCAGATTTTCGCCTATGCACACCACAGGGCAAAAGTACATCTACACAGGATGTGCCACTGGAGCAGTTGTCAGTATGTACCGTCATCTCGCATAATTGACCATTTCAGTCAGTAGAGAAATCATTAAATTGAATGTTATTGTCATCTTTTAGACTTTAGTCAGTTGTTCTGTTGAGACAGACTGCATATTTTTCAACAAAGAAGTTTAAAAAAGCCTTGTCAAGTGTCCTTGATGTGCCTAAGAGTGGCATGAAACAAAGCACTGGGTTTGGCATGAAGAATTGACCGAGGACGTCATTTTTGGCGCTGACGGGAAATGTCATCACTGACCTTTTCTTCAGTTCTAGTGACCATTAAGGCAGAGACAAAAATGACAAATATTTGAACAGAAACTTGCTCAAAATGATGCATAATTCACTGGGGCCAACGTATTCCCCTCCCGCTATTTTGGCAAGCACAAGACAATTGCTATATTGAGACCTTACTGTGTCTTGTCCAGCTAATTGATGAGACTTGATGAGAGCACAGGAATAATACTAATTTTGTTTTAGTCTATGATGCCTTGACTGGTGATGTAGTGAGAGAGAACAAGGGCCACAAATTCTGCGTCAGAGATGTCTCCTGGCACCCTTACCAGAATGAAATGATCAGCTCATCGGTGAGGCCAGCATATGACCATAAAAATTCTGAGAGTATCTTTACAACAGCTCCTCCTAATTTCAGTGGGATTCCTCCATTAACCAATGGCGCTATGAGGACCCCTCTGTGACAGAAGAGAACACCAAAACCCAGAAGTGGAAGCAGAGATGATGGAACTCTTCTAGGTGCTAATAAAGCAACTTTTACCCCTTCTTTTTTCATCCAAGAACGTGACAATGCCGGTGGGACGGGGAAAGCAATGAGGAGCAGTTGCAAAGTGATGACTTAGCTCATGCCCATATTTCTTACTTGTAGTCAAGGACCAGTTAGCCAAGTAGACTGATGAAGTGTCATGTGCTGTGCTGTACAAGTATATGACTGCTTGGTGCAAGGGCCAATAAAGATATGTGGAAGCTTCGTATGTCTTGTGAACTCCATGATATGCATGTCACATCAAAAGAACAGCTCGTACAATTTGTCAAAAGAGCATTTAATGTCCCCAGGCACACATCCCATGAGAGATCAACTTTCATAGTTCTATGCGACACCAATGTTGACACTTTTACGCCACAAAATATAAAGGCAACACACACTAAAAGCATTACAGCAGCAACCGATTGTCACAAACTAACTTTAGAGGTAGTTATCCACCCACATACAAAGGAAGTGTCTACATTAGTCCTTGCGAAAGAAGATCTGTAGTGCTCTTTTGGCTCTGGGATGGGATGGGATGGGCTGAGTTTTGGTGAGCTGGGTTAGCTAAGCCGAGCCGAAACTGAGAAAGGTGAAGTTTGGTAAGGTTAGATTAGAATAGACACATCCCAGCCTAAATTAGGTAACTTGGGATCGGATCGGGTTGGCTCACCCAGCTCAGCGCGGTTACGATCTTGTGTACAGGGTCGCCGAGCAAAGCGCTTACCTCTGCAATGGCGGGAAATTTGAACAAAAAATCTGGTAGCCTCAAGATTCCTAAATGACACAGCAGGGGTCTGTGAATGAGC
>JAAUXU010140080.1_pt1 | contig 11241 bp, 9 predicted proteins | sample 7278151 | NCBI WGS metagenome assembly JAAUXU01 (sample SAMN14350113, study PRJNA611818) | marine sediment metagenome | isolation source: surface marine sediment (1.8m) | place: French Polynesia: Moorea | collected 2018-08 | reverse complement strand
TACACTACACTACACTACACTACACTACACTACACTACACTACACTACACTACACTACACTACACTACACTACACTACACTACACTACGCACTACTTCTTCCTTCCTACTTTATCTTATGCTATTGAAGTTCTCCACAAAAACTCTTCTCGGTGGGCTTGGGGAGGCTACGTATGTATAAGGCATTTCAGTTTGTAGCGCAGTGGGCAAAACTGCGTCGGGAATTGATCTTAAACACGATTTGACGTCGGACTCCGGGTTGTGACAGTCAACAGGGGCAAAGAGTTCAGAAGGGCGTTAAACAAGAGGTCCTGACGTGAACGTTTTCTTCTCTGGCGCAAGCACCGTGCGAGGTGTGCACAGCGTCGCGAACAATTGGGAGGAGGTGTTGTTGCTCGTGGGCGTGTGCAACTCATGAAACTGTTATTGCTCGGCACTTAGGGAAAATTTGCATCAATTCCCTCCGGATGGACCGTGATGTTAAGGCTTCGAGCATATGGAAAACAATCCCCCCGGGAACCCTTCTTCATTCATTTTTTTTCTTTTGTGTCTCCCTCGCTCCCCATATCTTAAGTGCCGCCCGAGCAAAAACTTCCTAGGCAAACAATGCTGTGTCTGCTCCCCCCCCCCCCCCCTGTAACGAGGCAATTCGGGCGCTCCTTTTTCTCCTTAAGAAGTTCGGTCGACCAACATTCCTAGCCCGACCAATTAAGACTTCTCACCTTCTCGCACACCCTTTTTTCTTCTTCGTCTTCCCCATTGATTCCTTTCTCCCGGACGAGAAGTAGCGGTCCGAGCAACCCCTGGGCTCACATCAATTAATCCGACGGTCATTTACCTGCCTGCCCACGCGGCACATAATTAATCAGGTGGGCATTTCAACCCCTTCATCTCATTTCCAGATCTCTCTGTTCTGGCCGTGGATGTTGATGGAGGCAGTTGAGGCGTGTGCCCGCCGGCTGCTACCAGAGCTACCTACATTGTGGACTAATTAAGCCCTGTTTGGAATGGATTCTCGCGTTTTTTGTGGCGTTTTTTTTGTCTCCTGCTCCGCTGTCTTCTTCTCTCCTTCTGAATGAATGGAGGCGAGGGAGCAACTAAGTGAGGCGGCAATTTGTGGATAGGTTTGCGTCGGTCGTCGAGCTAATGAATATGGATGAGGTGCCTTAAGGACAAGGAAAGCAGCTTTGGCAGCGTCACTTGGGTGTCTCATTGCGTCCAAGTGCACGGCCGAGTTTGCCTCCTCCCACATCTCGGTCTGAGATCTGACCAGGTGTCTTGGTCCTCATCCTCAATTTCCCAATCCGATCCTCGTTCTTTAATAGCGCCATCCAGAGGAGCAGGTCTTGGTATGGCTCGTGCCATGTGGCAAATGCCTCTTCAGCCGCCGACGTGAAGTTCATTGATCGAAATCGCTTGTGGCTCTGTGGGTTCTTAACGAGTGGAGTCTTGAGCGAGCGAGCCCGAGTGCCACAATGAGCATCAACAAGGCGAAATGCTGGCGCGAATGCCTTTGTGTCTTGAATGGGCGACCCGATTAACGGCGGTGGCTGGAGTCGTCTTATAAGGAAGAGAAGACGAGGAGCTTTGTTGGGGGTCTCCAAGGGGAGAGATCTTCATTCACCTAAGATCGATGCAAAGGTGTGAATGGGAGACAATCGTAGACAAAGGGCAGAGCCGAAGATTAATTGAAAAAACGCAATGGCGCAATGAGTAGATCTCAACTTGGAGGGGAAACTTTTTCCAAGACTTTTTTACCCACTTCTCTGGCTGCAAAAGTTAATCATGAATTGTGATTTGTATGATTTTTGTGGCCTCACCTTGCAGCTTGTCAGAACGGGATCATTTGTATACGGTTCGTCTGACACTTTGGCCAGTCATTTGGCAGCGAGTGAAATGAGCGATATCATTCTGTCAGCGTTTTTTATTTCCCTCGCTGCAGTCAAGCATCGGCAATCAGAGCCGCATGCAGATGTCAAAGGCAGGGAGGATGAGGCTAACGGATATGAAAGGGCATCAATGAAGCCCGTTGATTTCGTTTCTTTGTCGAGCACAGGGATCTTCTCCAACGCCTCGACAGCACAATATGAACGGAAAGTCCCACAACACGTGAGTACGCATAGAGCACGTTTACACTCTGCGCGCACTCCGCATCAGTAACAGTTGGTACGCATAGTACTTTAAGCCACAAGGTATTGGTACTACTGCACTGTGCTGTACTCAGCATTGTATGCTACGTCCGAAGGCTGCCATTATTCTGATGTAAGTGTTACAATGTGCTTGGGTCACTTCGCTGCAGGGGACGGGGAGGGCGACGACGCTGCTGCTGCGGCCGCCGCCGCCGCCGCCTTCGTCGTCGTCGTCGTCGTCGCCGCCGCTAGAGAAATCAAGCAGGACAATTTACATTAGCGTGGCCGGCTGGGATCTCACTGACCCTCCCGAACACATTTCTAGTCATTATTGACGTTGTGCGGTCTAGCCAGGCCTCGGTTCGACATTGCCTGTTCCGCCGGGTTGCGATGTCCCTCGGGTTTGTCTTTCAAACTCCGGGGGCGGTCGGGGAGCCTCGGGTAATCCGGAATCCGGCCAGGTGTGGGGAGTTTTTTCTGTGGAAGAGATCGCTTCCCTGTGTGCGTGCAGTTACGTTCTCTCTCTCTCAGGGGGGAAAGAGGAAGAATGGGAACTGTCTGACCTCCTAAGTCTGCCCACGCAGCAGCAGCACCACCGGCACCAGCAGCAGTCGCTCTTCGGCCATCGCAGTCTCCACATCTCCTCGCACAAATTACAGATAACATTTATCTGATCTGACGACCTAGAGTCGGAGAGAGGAGTGCCAGTAGTATGTAGCAGGTCCTGCAGTAGAAAAGAGAGATGTCGGCCGCGTGCCTTACACACATTTCCATGAAAACGACCTCCGACTTTTGAGGTAATTATCTCTTCAGCAGCGGCACCTATTAATTCTCCAAGAGAGAGAGAGAGAGAGAGAAAAGAGATTAGGGGTGGCGCTAAAGGAGATGCACGAGGATTAGACAGAGAAACGCCGCCCTTGCTGCGAGCATGAATGAATTGGCAGTATATTTTGTCATTTTGCAACATAGCTGGGGAAAAAGTGGGCCGCACCCGTCGTACGGTACAAAGAAGTGGCCCGGCGGCGATTCCATGGCGGCGTTAATCGCGCGGGCGCATCTCGCATATATATATACTGTGTGTCTGAACCGTAGCGCAGAAGGCAATTTCAAGCTCTCCCCTGGAAGGAGAATAAGAATCTCCATAACTTAGTGCGTAAGCAGTTGGGTACACCTATGATCCATCAAAGCCTCGTTTATATCTTCACCCTGGCTCGCTCACTCCAATCAGATTACCTCCTCCTCCTCCTCCACCTCGCTGTGGGTACTGCACTTGGTGAGCTTAACGCCCGTAAGAGCAGGGATCTTCGGACATAAATACGTACACGTAGGACGCGCTGAAGGTGTGTATGTCGAGGATGGAAAGACCTACTGCCGTGAATTATTACTCGCATCTCTCCCGAGCCCGGGGCTACAGTATTCGGCAGGGCTACCCGTAACTCATGCACCAGTCTTGTCTCGCTTCATTATCCCCGCCGAGGCTGATAAAGATCGTTTGCGCGGGTGCGAAGGGTAGATTGAATTACATTAAATTTTCCACTGGGCAGCTCGTTGCCGCCGCAGCCCTGTTGATTGGCTTTCGTCGTCTCGATTATCAGTCTCACTTTGTCTTCTGCGGCTTCACTCTGAGTTGGTCCAGAGCGCAGCCCGGTATAATGGGCTGGCGGACGCATGCCAGCGCTTTCTTCCACTGAAATGCAAACTTTGTCAGTACGTAGCGTGACTTTTGCTTCAGCTTGTCGGCAATCATGTAGGAAGTTCTCTTAGTTATGAAAAACTTCCTTAACCACCCCGCTGCCGCCGCCGCCGCCGCCGCCGCCGCCGCCGCCGCCGCCGCCGCCGCCGCCGCCGCCTGCCTGAGGCCAGGCAAGAAAAGTCAATCACACAAACACACGCGCACGAGCGAGAGTGAGAGAGAGAACTTCTTGCCCTGCTAAGTGGACGAAGACGAATTGTTTGCGAGACACGCGCTCAGTCGGAGCCCAGTCAGTCACCCACGGAGTCTGATAAATGATAATTTGCCCTTGTGGAAGTGGGAAGAGAGATGAGAGAGTGAAAAAGATTTTTACGTAGTCTGCTTGCTGCTGCTTCAACATCGACAGATCCTACGTGCATGTACGTAGTAGTTGTGCTACGGGGGCTTTGTGGGGGCAAGAAGTTAATTAGGCTAGGCGAAGCTCAGGCATAAGTAGCCCGCGGCACGTGCAGTTCCAAATGGGGTGTCTTGAGATTAATGGATATTTGAAAAAGCCTTAAAATTCATCAGCGAGATGTCACGAGGAGTTGCTGGAGGGCAAAGAAAGTGCTACTCGACGGCTTCTGTGGTACGGAGAAATGACTGATGCTAGCAGGAAAGAGAGAGCGATTTTGGTCATGGGAGGTGCTAAGAGATTGGTTTCGTGATGGATGAATTAGCTGATTCAAGACGATTGCATTGATGCCAACCAAGGGGGGGAAGGAGAGGATGGGGGAATTGTCGACTGGAAACCTTGTTTATTTTGAGGCGCGAGGGAAGGATTTGTGCTGTCAAGTTACGAAGAAAGACCTCAATGAGACACTTCTCCTTATTTCGGTGTGAGATCATGCGTCAGCACAGATCTCAGTGGTCAGCTTATGCGGTGCGTACACCACAAAGGGGATGTCAGTATAACTGGATGCGAGGATCACTTTGTGAAAAAAAAACATACAAAACTAAAATTAGACTCTTTATACCACTGAACGGACTGCGCCAAAAGCAACTCCGTGGGTGCTATGAAGTGCAGTGTGGTGACACAAGCAGTCTACGGACAAGATCACCGGCAAAATGTAACGCAAGGATCAGTTTCCTCCTTATTTGCATCTTACAGTGCACAAGACACGACGAGTTTCGCTGTGCCTCATCCGTCTCAAGCATTAGTATTAGAGGGAATTGCAAACCTCAATGACTTAAGTCCGCCCAAGGGTCACTAGAAAAACAGTCACAGTACGGACCTTTGGCAGTTGCACCAATCCACCAATCTTGTAACCCAGTGAGATCAGTCTTCATGGTTCAGCATAAGTTTGAAAACATCTATGCTAGCGTCCAGCGACCAAACTAATCAACATATCCGGACTCAATTTTGATAATCACAATAAGCCCGAAACCAACTGCGAAATACATTTTGAATGCATCCCCTTTCGGCTCTGACAGTTTTAGAAAGACGCCCAGGAGAAGTGCAAAATGATGACTACCTTGGGGAAACTCATCCCATCTCTGACATGATCAAGTCTGCATACACTTTGTTCAATTAAATTGTGACCACGCAAAATTTCAGGATAAAGTAAATTTTATATTGATGCAACATGATTCCAGATGATAGCCGATGACACATCAGTCGTGATCTGCGTGATGTCCCCGTCCACTTCTTGGAAATAAATCTGATCTGGACGAATGAAATGAAATTTTGCGCGGTCACCCTGTAGGTGAAAGAACTGTTTATAAACGTCATCAGCAGCTGTGAGTGCACCGAATTTGAATCAACTTCATCGATGAATACTGTCCGAGCACCCATCCAATGAGCGGTGTTGTGCAGGACCCTGCGGTGGAGACTAAACGGGCCACACTTTTGCCTCACAAGCCAGCGCATTTTCTCAGTTGTCTTTATTTCCTCAGCCTTTTTTTATCAGCCATCTTAACAACTCTTAGCACCTTTGAGAAAAAAAAAGAGACCGATTCGTCGTCGGCAGACATGAGCTCGGTGTGCACCCCGCCCTGCCAGAAGATCATCCAAACTGATTGACTGCGTCCCTCCCAAACGTCCGAATCACGCTCACTAATTCGAAAATCGGCACATTTTTTACACCGCAATTCGATACCTGGCAGAGGAGGGTGGAGAGAGAGAAAAAAAGAAGGCATTTTTGTTGCTTCCAAGTCACTCCCTGCCTTTCTTAACGGATTCCTTTCCGTTTCCACGTCCAATTATTTTCTAGATACATCATCGAGCGGGTCTGATGCTCGTTTTTCAAGCTCTCGTTACAGCCTTTACACGTAGCGCGACCTCAGTGGTGAGATCATCGATATCCGGAGTCCAGGTCAAAGGCAATCGAGTTATCTCCTCTCTTTTTCTGCTCGCTCGCTCGCTCACCCTCCATCTATCTATCTATCTATCCGCTGACCTCTCGCGGTGGCTCAGAAATTTATGCAAGTGATAACATCGCGCTACTGCGGCCGCTGGTCGGATCCAATTTTACCCACGCGCTGCTGGACCTTTGACGAAATTATTTGTAGTTGTTCTTTAGAGTCCAAGGCTGCCATGCACGCTGGGGCCAGGAATAGGGATGGACTTTAATTTGCTGAAATATGTTAATAAGCACGTGGCTTCACCTGGGGAGAGCCAGAGAGGGAGGGAAGAGAGAGAAAGAGCTTTGTTATGCATAGAATACAAAGAAAAAGGGGTCGGACGCTACAATTTGGCCACTTTAAACTGAAATTTCCAGCGTCTCTTTAAACCATTTCGACCTGCTTGAGGTTGTGGTAGAAAATGATCCTGTGAAACACATAAAAATGCACGAGTGCCTCAAACGAGGTACTACACGTAATCTTGACCAGGTGTTCAGTTCAGTAGTAGGAATGTCTTCTCATCCAAACGACGGCATTTTCTTTCTCTCCGACGCACTTTGGAGACGCCCAGTATTGTTCGCTGATAACCTCTATGCAAACCTTGCCGGCTGAATGAAGTCATTGTCTCCAGGGGGATTTTCTGTCTCCCCCCCCCCTCCAACGTACCATTGGAAGGCTTTAGCGGGCACCTTTGCCAAGAGTTATTTGGTTAGCGGAATAAATAGTCTGGTTTTTTTTCTTTCAGTCTTACTATTCAGAAGTCATGTTCCACTACCACCGTGTCTGTGGAGCAGCGCCGAGATGCTGTTGCAGTACCAGACTTCGCACTTATTGACACATGTGACGTCGTTGTTCTTCCCGGCGGAAAGAATGATGGCTCCCCGAGCTCATTACGCCGTCAATTTGCGATGTTTGCCTGTTCGTAAGTCCATGTTTCTCCGGCCGTTAGAGTGAAAGATGTCGATAGCACTAAGAGCGAGAGCGCGCGCTGAGCTAAATGAACGAGTTTCAGGGCGGGGCTCTCCCCACTCTATTTGTTCAGCCATCACTTTTATGGCCGACTTTATTGACATTGGTAACAGGTAAGAGCGTTCGGTAAACGTAGTACCGATGGGGAGATAGAGATGAGGAAGAATTCCTCAGATCGGATAAGCCACATTAAAACTGGGGCGCAGCCGCCGTAAATCGTTCTTTTTCTCCATCTTTTGGGGAGTCGACGGAGAGAAATCTTGTGTTACTGGAGGGGGGGATGAGATGGGCGAGCCACCCATTTTATGAGGGAACGACTGCTGAGATCGGATGGGTAGGGGGGGTGGGGAGCACATTAGTAAGGCTCATGTCTCCTACCTCAGTAGTATACAAGTCGGAGATGTAGGATATTCTGCTCGATGCTTCACTCCACTACTCGCCCTCTCCTTTCAATTCTTTTTAAAAGCTTCATTCTGGTGGGTTCCAGGGTTATCATAGCTTTATTAGGAAGAAAAAAGAGGTGGTGTTTAACAACGGTGTTTAACACACACACTCACACGAGCTGGAGGCTGTGGCCTGAGAGCGCGGTTTACAATTTGACGAATTTGGAGCTGCTGCAGCAGCGGCATGACCAAAAACCGAAAGGAGGAAGGAGAGAAGAGAGTAGCATAGACAGAGCTTACATATTTGGCATGATGACGACTGCCTAACGATTTCATTAGCGCTACGACGAGCAGCATCATTCAATTGGGCTAAGTGGCACTAATGGGATGCGCGTGGGTCTGGGTCCAGTTTAAGACACTCAAAGTGCGTCAAATTTGCGAGGTCACTCTCGATTTGGCCTCACTTGCTGCAGATGCTGCATGCAAGGACGACGACACCCGTGCTGTATCGTAAGGGGGGGGGGTGAAAGAACTGTAAGCTCTTCGACGCCTACGTCCACGATTGCATTTGATACCCCCTGACTGCGGCGGGGGCGATGGTGCTTGAAAAATGCAGGTACAATGCCCTGTACTCCACTCGGGTACTCGCATGCACAAGGTGACCCACATCTATCTTCTCAACGACAGGCGCCACTTCAATTGCTCTTAGCACTGACCAAAACGTCTAATAGTGCAGAAAGATCATCTTCGGGACCAAGTAGATGCTTCACACTTTTACAGCAGTACAGTGCTCTTCAAAAGTCAGAGTAATGTGCTCTGTTCTGCACGCTCTAAAAAAAAAGGTTGCTGAAGCTGAACTGAGACCTCTGTCTGAATCCCGTTTTAATCCGTGAAGAAAGGAAAATGCCAGTAGAAGGACATCCGAAGCCCCACTTGCATTAACTTTTTTGAGTGATTTACTTCAGACTTAATATAACTAAAATTCATTTTAAAGTGTCGGTGCAATTGCCTGATTTTGAGGGTATCAACCTCTCACTTATGTTCAGTGCTCATTTGAATGGAAAAAGCCCTACAACCTCCTTCACTTCATGGTCGGGTCTGTGCGAACTGTCTTGACCTCTGGTGTCTTGGCACTGTTTTTAAATATTGGCTTTCTTACCCAGGCCAGATTGCTGACATCATGGTTCGGTACACATTGCTATCAACACAGTAATGCCTGAACTCATAGCTTTATCAAATCTTCTTGAGATAGATTCCCTTTTCCGAAGGAAGTTAAATGTAGGGCACCTTGTACCCACGGGGAGGCAAAATTTAGAGCCCGATTGACTTCAATACGGAAACTGGACCTGGTGAAGTCGAGGTAGGCTCAATCTCGTCAAGAACAATGTGGGCAAGGAGTAGAGGCTCTAGAATGTGGACGATGTTGATCATTAAAAAATGCAATCCCCCCATGGACCTTGCTAGATCCGGCTGACACAACGGTGAGGTCGCCAAGACGATAAGACTGAAGCTGTCGTACTGGTTCTAGTGCTGGCTTTTTTGCGAATTTGGCTTCGAATGCATGCTAAATTAGAAGGTTGAATTTATGCCCCTAACGTCTCTGTTGGCGGGAATTTCAAACACACTCAGAACAACTATCAGAAATCAGTCGAACCTTAAACTAATGCCTTACACGTACTTGCACTAGGATCTCCCCCCCTCAAAGAATTCAGTCATTGGCTGGCACGTGTAAGAATTAACTCACAAAAGTTCGAACGACTTCGGAGCACGAGCTTAAAAATGAGGTGCAAGGAAGGTGAATCAGCAAAATTAGCGAAAACCGGCCTCACCCGAAACCACTTAGGATGCAAATCAAGGGTGGAGAAAAGAGCGCTCCAGGTCTTAAGCGCCTATATTAGAAGCCTGCGCCGTGAGGCCAATTAGAATGCGGTCAATGGATGATTGCGGAGTCGACGGTGCGGACCAGGGAAAAAGAGGTTCACTTCAGCGCTTCACTCGTTCTCTGTCCAAGGTATCGTGAGTTACACACAAGCTGGCGGAAAATTGGCGAAAAGCACGCGAAACCGGGGCTCTCCTTGCTAAAAATCTCCCAGGGTTGAACTAAGACCAAGGCGGAACTTGTTTAATTCTCTAAATCCAGACAGCGGCCACGACCACATCTCAAAATTTAATTGAGCGGAAAAGTGACCTCTCTCTCTCTCTCTCTCCCTCACCCACACGCACACAACTTGTGCTCGTGCGTGGTTACGAAGTGTCTGCATTTTTTTGGTTTGTGGCGACTGCAGCATCTCTTCTGGTCATCACTCTGGGGGCGGACGTTTGAGGAAAACGCGGAAAAGATCTCTCGACAAATTCTGACCGTTCGATCAATCTCTCTCCACCGCCGCTGCGTGGAAATATGCACAAGAATCGGACATCGTGCGTGGACGCAGCCAGCCAAATTTTGTCGTCGTCCTTTTCTGATCTCTCATTGATTTTTTTTCCCTTCTTACCTCACTCTGAGAGAAAAGCTGGCTTGTCAAGAGTCGGTCCTCTCACGCTATATTTGGATTTCAAATTCCAGACGGGCAGTAATCAAGATCCAGGGCGATGCTGTTGAGGAGACCACGGAGAAAAAAGTCTTAATTAATCGTGAGGGCGTCCTAATCAGAGCAAACAAAAGCCAATTCGTCTCCTGGCACGTGAGGATGAGAAATGTCGCAAGTTTTTGCTCCAGTAATAAGGCACGCACACTCTTTGTAGTGAGTGGAACAACAATGGACAAGGGGGTCGGGGCTGGCCTTTCATGAATATTTGAGTAGATGTACGTACATAACTAGCGGTGCAGAGAAAAGAGTCTGTATACACGGGGCAGAAGCGAAAGAGAGAGAGAGAGAGAGCAGCCTCCAGAGGGAGCAATTTGCATATTTTATTGGACCCAGCCTAATTTCGAATAAGGTAGGCGTTTTATTGCGGCGGATTTTCGCGTGAGGCGAGCGTCTCTGGAGAAGAAAAGTACCAGAGCCCAAGACAATATGGCCGCAACCCAGTGTGTGTGTACGTACGTGCGCGTGCGTGCGCGTGCGTGCGCGTGCGTGCGCGCGTGCTTTGCTGGCACACATGCGTGGAGAGAGGGAAGAAAAAAGAAAAGGTAATTAGGCAAAAGTCTGGCCTAACTAATAGGGGCGGCATCCGAGGAAAGAGAGGAGAGGCGTTCTAAGCTCTGCTCGTGTGCCCGGCAGATTTTTTACTGATTCAATTGGTTGCGCAGATGAAAAGAAGGCCAGCTGATTGGCACCAAACGCACAAAAGGGCGGAAGGGTGAAAGAACTCGCCAGAGATATGTGATGGAAGTGGTCATATCTCACAGGTGAAAACCGCTGCTTGACTGCGTTCCTTCCACCCTCTTTCATCAGCACCACAGCAACTACGACTTCTCATTGGAACTGGCGAGGGGAAAACTAAAAGCACGCATTATCTATCGCTTCTTGTCAGAGTTGGAAGGCTGTCAACCCAATCTTTCTTCTCGCCTTTCCGCCCACCTTGATTGATTCATTTGCGCGCGCTCCTTCCCTAATCTCATATCACTGTCTGCCCCCATGAAAATGCCATAAACTTCAGTCCCACTTGAGTCCAATTTGAGGCAGGTGTAGTCCAAGTAGTAGTAGTAGTAGTAGTGGCGACAGCAGCGGTAGTAGTCGTAGTAG
>JAAUXU010082692.1_pt1 | contig 11245 bp, 12 predicted proteins | sample 7278151 | NCBI WGS metagenome assembly JAAUXU01 (sample SAMN14350113, study PRJNA611818) | marine sediment metagenome | isolation source: surface marine sediment (1.8m) | place: French Polynesia: Moorea | collected 2018-08 | reverse complement strand
GTTGTGCGAGAACGGGAAACGACACAGGGAACAGATTTTTTTACCACCTTGCTCGCATGAAAGAGTTATCTCTGGCCAAATGTCACATCGGATGCTTTCTGTTTTTCTTCTATTTGCTTTGTTGGCAAATGCCGTACGCGCACAGCGCAATAACAACTTCCAGATCAATTTCGAATGCTGTAGTGCATTCCAACAAGTAGTGCACAACAGCCACACAGGCCGCCAAGAGAAGCCTGGGAAATATGCTTCGGACTCCGGAGCTTGGTTCAGGCGCAATGGTGATGTTGGTACGTCTGCTGGCGGCAGTTTCTCCCGACTGGCCGTGTTTGTAGGCCAGACGGCAATTGTAACCAGCGGCGGCGATGGAGGTGGAGGCAATGGCACTGTCTGCTGAGAATAAGGAAGGGGGAAAAGAAAAGAGGACGAACAAAAGTACGCCAGCTTCACTCCCTCCGTACAGTCTTCGATCCGACGGAGGCGAAATACTGTACGTTTCCTCCTCCTCGTCCTCCTCCTCTCGGGTAACTGACGGCGGAGTGAATGAAGTACAATGTACAGGATGTAGCAGTCAGCCGACCGACCCACCGACCGACGACCGGCGCGACACGAAGCTCCTCCTCCTCCTCCTCCTGCCTGCTTCATGCCTTCTTCCGAGCACCTCGCTACAGTAGTGTACTTGGCCACCAACTTGCCTCGCCCTACCCGGCCGAATTGTGCTAGTACGGCCCACGGCCCACCTCGGGGATTTCGTAGTTGCTCCAGGCGGCGGCGGCGGGCGCGGGGGGAGTGCGAGAGAGAGAAATAGAGGGAGAGACACGGACGAAGGAGGCCGGCTTAGCAGAGAGGTCGGCAAGGAGGCTGGCGATGAAGGGGGGGAGGATTGACGGCGGCCTCCGGCTTTCTAATGCTGCAAGAATGGAGGGAGGGGAGGGATGGCAGTGGCACCAACCGGCGAGCAGCACTTCCTCCTCTGCTGTGCAGCTCCCTATTCATGCTGAAGCAGCGACATGACGTAGCAGTGGAGGGACTCCATGGCGGCAGAGAGCTGGAGGAAAGATGCTTCGCTTATCATCTCATTATAAATTGTAGGGTTTACCTTGGAGCAGACCGCAGCACTTCGTGTGAAGAAGGGAATACTACCGGCACAAAGGTGCTCACCGTCGTACACCCCCCGTCACCGAGACAACGGACAGATGTGGGTGCCTGAGAGGGGATGCGGTTGAGAAGGAAACGTGCTCTTTCCCACTCACTTTGGAACAGCAGCAGGAGCGGCGACAGTATATCTATTTTCTGTGTATGGTCTACGAGAAACCATCTTACTCTATTCGTGGAATTTTGTGCCTTGACGAAGAGCTCTCGTTTTCTCTCTCTCGACGAAATATTGTTTTCGCTGCATAGCTTGCTCTGACTTTCTCCCGCGTGGTTTCCGTTATGCAGCATACTAATGGTCTGATATCCAAGAAAAGTTCAAGTCAGCTTGTACCTACGTACGCCGTTACCGGTAAATTTCACCCAAAGGCTCAAGCATATCGGTATATTGTCGATCGACTGATAAAACAAAGAGTTTTTGCGACAAGGAAACTTTGCCAAGACTCGCTTAGGATAATTAGGTGAATGGGTACTAATCAATAATCTAATTCCGCAAAAATGTACTGCGTACTTTTTTTGAGACTCTCTCATTGTTTTTCTTTTCTATGCCGTATCACAGTTGGGGCACGATGTGTTTCTGGTAATAATTGTGAATTGTGATAGTACAGAATGGAGCGCGCAACGTCTTCCTCTTTTTTGGTTCGAAAGGGGGGGACCCTGCGCGGAGAAAAGGCAACGGAATTTCATTCATTTTTTGTCTTCCATTCGACGACATGTCTTCTTTTTTTTTCGGGCTAGTACTGTATGTGTTGTAGCAGGAGCTAGTAGCACTCATCTCTCCAGTTTCCGCCTCCCCCTCTTGTCCTGGGTTGGAAAGCGGGTAGGCGGGTGCCCGGGCGGGGGATCCCGGAGCCCATGGGGCGCGCTATCCGGGACGGACCGGAGGGGCGCGGGAGCCCGGACGTCGCCGGAGGCGGCGGCCCTTGCTGTTGATTCTGTTGGAAGCCCGACGGAGGCGCGCGGTGAGAAGGGAGGCCGGAGGAAGCAGCAGTGGACGGACGGGAATAAGTCTACGAGAAATAAGATGTTGCAAATAGCTCAAGGTAACGAACTCCATCCTAGCACGGCAAGAATACGAGCAGCACGATGCCAATAATACTACTCACTTCATTTCTTGCGGAGTACGCGGCGGCTTGGCGCTGCTGTTGCTGGTCTAAGGCACTGTAACCTCCGGCACCCGCCGCGGCCTGTTGCCTCTGTTGGTGAGCCCTGCTGGCCAGCTTAGGGTCAGAGGCGTGCTGCCGGGTGAGGCCGTAACCGCTGGACAGAGCCTGTGGCCGCCCACCCGCCGCGCCGCCACGGGGCAACCCGCCGCCGGAGGGAATGCGTCCTCGACTGGAGCTGCGGCCGCCTCCGCCGTGGGGATTGACCTGTACACCAGCGCCACTGGCCGCAGGAGGGAGAGCGGCCCGGCGACTGGCGGCACCGACAGGGGCCAGGCCCCTCTTGTTCAGGTTGGGCATCGACCGTCCGATCCGGTCTGCAAACGGTGGGGAAAATGTGTATTTTCGAGAAATAATTAGATGAAAATATTTTCTCCTCCACCTGAATGAGAAAGGGGCTGTGAGTCCAGGCTCTGGCTACTATACGGGGAGTCCGGCAGGGAATCCTGACTGGAGTACTGCGCCGCCTGCTGCTGCCTCTGTCGCTTCTGCTGAAGGAGCTGCCCGGCCGAGAAGTCGCTGCTGCCCTCCTCTGAATGGAGATCGACACCGGCGACGCCGTCCTGCATAGGGCTGCTGCCGCCGCCGGTGGCGGAGGAGGAAGCCTCGGAGCCGGGGGAGAAGGCGGAGGCTCGACGGCTGGAAGGCTGCTGAGGGGGCTCTCTTAGGCCTGAAAGAAGCACGGTTGTGCCAGAGATGTTTCCTCCTGGTCCAGCTGGTTCTTAATTCAGATACTTGACTCACTTTCTTCCTGCATCTTGGCGACATGCTGCACGTCGCCGACGCTGTAGAGCCTCCTCTGTCCGGAGGAAGCGTCTGATGCGACCGAGAGGCGCTCCTCCACCTCCGCCGGGTCGCCAGCTCCTCCTCCGCCGCCGCCAGGGGAGACCTCAAAGGTCGCGTTGAGCGGGAGGTCCCCCGGCGGCGGCAGCAGGCGGAGGTGGGGCTCGTCCACCTCGAAGGTGGCGTCCCTGTTGCCCGAGGCGGGGGAGGCCGTGAAGGTGGCGTTGCCCAAGCCGCCGCCGCCGCTCTTGTCGAAAGTGAGGTTGGCGGGACCTCCGGGCGAGTCCGGCGTGGGGGCCGGCGCCAGGCGGAAGCGGGTCGGCGACGGCCTGTTCCGGGTGAAGGTCCTGGTGTCGAAGGTGGCGTTGTTGATCCCGTCGCCGCCGCCGCCCGAGGAGGCGTTGTTGTTGTCCCCCGCGCCGCCGCCGTTGCCGTTGTTCCCCTGGTGCTTTGGCGTGCTGCAGAGCGCGGCCGTCCTCAGGTAGGCGGAGAGCGGGGAGTCCGCGGAGGAGCGGCTGCTCAGGGAAGTGTTGTTGGGGGTGTGGGGGAAGCGCTGCAGGTGCGGAGAAGGGCTGGAGGAGCGCTTGAGGTCGTCCAGCTTGTTGACGAGGGACCTCTTCCTGGGCGAGGCGGTGGCGGCGGAGGGGCCGGAGGAGGGCTGCAGGAAGGGGCTGAGGGAGGCGGTCAGGGGAGCGTTGTCGTCGGGGGCGGGGGTCAACCTGGACAAGAGACCAAATACAAATAATCAAGTCACCGGAGTTTGCAGGCCGCTTCCTGTCCTCACCACTCCTCCTCCGCGACGAGCGTCCTGGCATCCTCATCCAGGTCCAGAATCTCCAGCTCCCCCGTCAGCGAGGTGGACATGACCTCGCCCAGGTCCGGCGGGACCCCTGCTTCCGCCCCCGCGCCGCCCGTGGCCATCACGGGCACGGGGCCGCGGTTGTTGTTGCAGCTGTCCTCCTGGACCGAGGTCTCCGTTCCTGCCTGTGGATGCTGGATGGTATCTCCAAAGGAACAGAGCATGGGTGCCACGAGGTCAATGGAGGTCGAGGTCGACGTCGCACAGCCGCACAGGCACAGGGCCAGGGCCAGATCGGAGTTGGTCTGCTTCTTGTTCTTGTTCCTGCTTTTTGTTGTCAAATTATTTTTTTTTAATTTTTCGTGTGACCAAATCTTTTCCGTCAATGAAGCCATTTTAGCTTTCATTTGGAGTATTCTTTTCACAATGTCTATTCCAAGAGATACTTAAATGAATGGCTTAATATTTTCAATTTATGACCAGGTTTATAATAAAAGGAAGGATAAGAAAATTTGCAAACAATTGCTATATTTTTCATTTTTAAGTCCTAAGTATTCCTGCCATACGAGTCTTCTTTCTTTGTGGCCACAGGAAATTTTCAGGGCGGTGGCGACGGAGAAAGGGGGAGACCGGGAGAGGGAGAGGCGGAAGCGGACGGGGCAAAGAGACCCCGGGTGGGTCGGTCTTAAGGAGGATTGCGGAGAAGGGGGATTTAGACAAGAGGCCTTATCATCGCCCAGAGGGAGCTTCCTGGATGGCGAATATGTTGTACACATGTAGCAGGAAATGTCTACAGTCTTTTTTGGCGTATTTTCACTGAGAGTAGATGATATGGGAGGTTCCTCCCGCAACCTCCAAACTCCCGGGTCGAAGCTGGGAGACGGAGACAGGGGCTGGCTGTCGTGTCGAGAGAGGGAGGGGATGCCTGCTTTGGCCTGGATAAGATTGTACCGAGAGCTCACTGCTGTAAGGCAGTTGGACAAGCACTCTGGCTGACAAAAAGCCTCTTGCTCTTTCTGTGTGCAGCAGGAGCTGAGGTTTTTTATCCGCTACGAAGCCGACCGGGTAAAGTAGCCTCTTTCCCTCTCTGTTTAAGATCCTTTTTCCGAGGACACCGCAGGGAAGGCGTCGATTGCGGTGTTCTGGAGGAAGCCACATCGGTGCCGATCCTTATTCGTAATCAGGACAGGAGGTGAGACTTGCATTAAGGCTGCTAAAACTTATTTTCGTAACTGTGCTCCTCGTAGAGGCATGCGTCACCACTCACCAACTCACCATGGCATGAATTTTTCCCCTCTGTTTCCTCCCACCGTACCAGTTAGCTAAAGAAGGCGTTTTTCTATCCTCCCCTTTCTCCAAAAGCACCACCAGCACCAACTTTAACAAGATGTCCGGCGGCGTCCACCACCCCGGCCAGATGGACGAGCAGGAGAAGCTGCTGGAGGAGGCAACCAACGCCGTCAAGATGCAGAGCTTCCAGATGAAGCGATGCCTGGACAAGAGCAAGCTGATGGACGGACTCAAGCACGCCTCAAACATGCTGGGAGAGCTCCGCACCTCTCTCCTCTCTCCCAAGAGCTACTACGAGCTCTACATGTGCATTTGCGACGAGCTCAGGCACCTGGTTAGTCCATTTTTTCTCGCGTGAAAGTTGCGGCTACGATTACTTCTTAAATAAATTTCTTCCTTAGGAGTCGTACTTGCTGGAGGAATTCCAGAAGGGCCGTAAAGTAGCTGACCTGTACGAGCTGGTGCAGTACGCTGGCAATATCGTGCCGCGCATGTACCTGCTCATCACGGTGGGGCTGGTCTACATCAAGACCGGGGAGTACTCGCGCAGGGACATCCTTAGGGACCTGGTGGAGATGTGCAGGGGCGTACAGCACCCGCTCAGGGGGCTCTTCCTCAGGAACTACCTGCTGCAGTGCACCAGGAACGTCCTGCCGGACTGCCTTGAGAGCCAGCCGACTGAGACCGGGCAGGATGACGGAAACGTGAGAAGAGAATACAGTATAATAGTAAACTTCTCCAGTTCCAGTTCTCTCTACTCTTTTTGCTCTGGCTATTCCTGCAAAGTCAACTACTCCTGTTGCTTTTACTACTCCAGCTGGAGTTGATCTTGCTACTTCAGCTCTCCCGCTTGTCCCCGTTATTGCTCCTGCTGCTGCTCCTCGTCCTGCTGCTGTTGCTCCTCCTCCTCCTCGCCCTGTTGTTGTTGCTACTCTAGCTATTTCAGCTTTCCCTAGTGCTTCTCCTCCTCCTATTGTTGTTGTTGCTGTGTGTATTATTTCAGCTCTCCCTACTGTTGCTGTTGTTTCTCCTCATGTTGTTGTTATTGCTGCTGCTATTTGAGCTCTACCTAGTCCCTACTGTTACTGTTGTTTCTCCTGCTCCTGCTCCTTGTCCTGTTGCTGCTACACCTCCTCCTCGTTTCGTTGTTGCTGCTGCTGGTACCAACGGTACTTCAGTTTTCCCAGTGTTGCCGTAGTTGTTCCTGCTGCTGCTCCTTGTACTGCTGCTGCTGTTACTACTTCAACTTTCCCTACTGTTGTTGTTGTTGCTCCTCCTGCTCCTCTTACCATACTTCAGCTTTCTCTATTATTGCTGTTGTTTCTCCTGCTTCTGCTCCTCGTGCTGCTGTTACTACATCAGCTTTCCCGACTGTTGCTGTTGTGTATCTCCTGCTGCTGCTAATTGACCTTTGCTGCTGCTCTTATTACTTCAGCTTTCTCTGCTGTTGTTGCTCCTGCTGCTCTTCCGCATCCTTTTTTTCTTGCTCCTGCCTACATGATTATGAATATGACCATTGAAGCTCTTTCCCCCTGATGCCCTCTGCAGATCGAGGACTCGATCGACTTCATTCAGCTCAACTTCGCCGAGATGAACAAGCTGTGGGTGCGGATGCAGCACCAGGGCCACAGCCGCGACCGCGAGAAGAAGGAGAGGGAGCGAATGGAGCTCAGGATCCTGGTGGGGACCAACCTGGTGAGGCTGTCGCAGCTGGAGAACATCGATCTGGAGATGTACAAGAAGATCGTCCTGCCGGGCATCTTGGAGCAGGTGGTTTCCTGCAGGGACGCCATCGCGCAGGAGTACCTCATGGAGTGCATCATTCAGGTACTGGTTTTAGTTTCCCTTTTGGCGAAATATTGTTTCTATATTCGGAGTTATTTTATAACAACAGGTTTTCCCTGACGAGATGCACCTTGCCACCCTGCACGCGTTCCTGTCTGCCTGTGGCCAGCTTCACCCCGCCGTCAACGTCAAGAACGTCATCACGGCCCTCATCGATCGCCTCGCCCTCTTCGCCCAGCGACAGGACTCTGGCGGCATCCCGGGCGACATCCAGCTGTTCGACATCTTCAGCGCCGAGATCGCCAACGTGATCAAGGGCCGCGGCGACCGGATGCCTCCGGAGGACATAGTCTCCCTCCAGGTCTCCCTGGTCAACATGGCCCACAGCTGCTACCCGGGCAGGGACGACTACGTAGACACGGTGCTGGAGGTCACCAAGTCGCTCTTCGACAACGTCGGCCTGGAGAGGGCCGAGCACGGCACGCCCGTCGGCAGGGAGCTGGAGCGCCTGCTCAAGATCCCGGTGGAGGCGCTCAACGACATGATCGCCGTGCTGGCGCTTAAGAACTTCCGCCCGCTGCTGGACACCTTCGACTTTGAGGGGAGACGCGCCATGGCCAGGTTCCTGGCGGAGAACGTGGTAGACAACGACACCGCGGTGGACACCCCCGAGAGGGTGGAGGAGGTGCTGGCCGTGTGCGCCCCGCTGCTGTGCGACCAGGAGGACGGCCCGCCCGCGGACAAGTGGGACGACCCAGAGGAGTTCGCCGAGGAGCAGGGCCTGGTGGGGCGGCTGGTGCACCAGCTCAGGTCGGAGGACCCTGACGTCCACTTCCTCATCCTGTCAGCGACCAGGAAGCGCCTGGGCGCGGGAGGGCCGAGGAGGATCGCCCACACTCTGCCACCCGTCGTCATGCAGGCCTTCAGGCTGGCAAAGAAGTTCCACGCCGTCAAGGATAAGGTACACCGTAGAACTTTCCTTAGCATTTTTCAGTAATGAATATTATTCAATTGGTCCACATGCAGGATGAGAACTGGGAGAAGAAGGTGGACAAGATCTTCAAGTTCTGCCACTCCATCCTTTCGGCGCTGGTGAAGGCGGAGATGAGCGAGATGCCGCTAAGGCTCTACTTGCAGGTACATTTGTGGACACCGTTTGTTTTCTCTCGCAGCAATAAAATATTGCACGTATTTCCAGGGCGCCCTTACCCTGGACACCATCACCGGCCTGGAGGAGCAGGAGACCGTGGCGTACGAGTTCATGTCCCAGGCCTTCTCGCTGTACGAGGACGAGATCTCAGACTCTCGGGCCCAGCTGTCGGCAATCACGCTCATCATCGGGACGCTGGAGCAGATGACGTCATTCTCGGAGGAGCACCACGACCCGCTCAGGTATAGGGGGTATTTTTTTTACTGAAAAGCCGGGGGAAATTGTCTACACCCCCACCCCCCTGAAAATTGACAAGAAGCATAACCCCTCCCCCTTTTCAGGACCCAGTGCGCCCTGGCCGCCTCCAAGCTGCTGAAGAAGCCCGACCAGTGCCGCGGCGTCATGGTCTGTTCGGAGCTCTTCTGGACCGGCAAGACCAAGGGCGGAAAGGAGCTGAGGGACGAGAAGCGGGTGCTGGACTGCCTCAGGAAGGGGGCCAAGATCGCCTCTCAGTGCATGGACGCTGGAACCAAGGCCCAGCTGCTGGTGGAGTTGCTTAACAAGTGGGTGGTGTTTCTATAGATTAGGAGGGCTTTTTTTAGTTTTGAGCTTCTTGAGTATTGGATGAGAGTGGGGACGTCATACGTGGGCACCGCCCTTAAAGCAGCCTAGGGGACAAACTTTTGGCCATTAGGTAGGGGGACTATAAAAATTGCTTCATGGAGGGGGAGGGAAGACACATCTTAGGGTATGGAAAAGATACGGGAATAATTTTTTATTCTCCACATTTTTTTACAAAAATATTGAAAAGAGCATTTTTTTACTTTTTTCTTATGCTTTCTCATAAATTATCAAAATGTTTTATGTTTTTGCTGCATCAGGGAGGGCTAGGGGGGAGCCCTGAAATTTTTTATGTCTCCACTATTCGGGGAGGTCAAAAATAGCCTTAGGGAGGGGACTGTGTTTTGGAGGGTCAGCCTATGGGAATCCCGCCCCCTTCCCCCTCCCCTTGCCCACCTATGGAGGACGTCTTTGTTGCATAAATGAAATACACTGTTTCGTCCTGCAGGTATGTCTACTTCGCCGAGAAGGGTGTCAAGGGCGTGACGGCCGAGACGCTGGAGGAGCTCATCGCCAAGCTGAGGGAGGAGATGGGGAGCGGAGGAGGGCTGGAGGCGGGGACTGAGGAGGCGGAGCAGGTAATTTAACATCCCGGAAAACAATGTTGCATAAGACTTTGGAACACTGACTTTCTTTCAGATCGGGACCCACTTTAGCGCCACCCTGGCCCACATCGCCCAGAAGAAGGCGGCCGGGGAGCAGGAGTGCTTTACCGCGCTGAATCTGTGAAAAAAGAAATAACCCGTCGATCGCCCGATTCTGTTTCGAAATGAGATTTTCCATTTTTGCTTTTTGAGAAATATACGTATCTACTGTTACTTTTTCCCATGATCATTGTGCGGTTTCGTGAAGCAGCCTCTCCTGTTCGTAAGTCGGTGATGATATGTTATAATGATTTTGTGGTCGCTCACCTAACGCCCGCATTCCGCAATTTGCCGTGAACGAAACCCCTCTCCATGCTTTCGTACATCTATTATGGGCCCAGCCAGTTCAAACGATACGAGCAGAATGTACCCCGAAAAATATTATATGCCTGTTTCGTCACAATTTCCTGAGCTTCTGCTTTTTAACCACATTCTCCTTGATCCCACCCTCCGACTCATTTTTGCCCGCGCAGTCCTCAGTTACTATTAGGGGCGAAGGGGGCTGAAAATATTCTTGCAAGATGGGCAATCCCGCTCCTGAGGACGAGGCGGAGCTGGGGGAGACTGCCAAGGCCATCAAGGGCTACGGGAGCAAGAGGTGGATGTACCAGATATTCGCCGCGGTGGCAGGTGAGGCGTATGGAATATGAGTTTGAAAGCTGATGCTGTTCTGGTCGTACGATTGAACTCTTTCTGTAGTGAGCTTCGGGTGTGCCAATGCTGGAGTGGGCAATAGCTGGTCTTCTTACTCCGTGCCCAGCCTGTCGGATTGTGAAGACAACCCACAGAAACCAGATGGTTGACTTTTGAGACTTTTGAGACTTTTGAGCACGAATTTTCCCAGGATGAAAGCAGCTGGGTCACTTCCATGTACAATCTTGCCCAGGTTTTCTCACTTCCGTTTTTTGTGTCAATTATGGCATTTGTTGGCCGGCGAGCTGCCATAGTCGCAACTGCAATAAGCTTCATGGCTGGTTGGACTTTCCTGACTCTGGCAGAGCCTTTGACTTTGGATGAGACTTACTGGTTCTACATAGGCAGATTTCTGTCAGGTTGGCTATTTTTGAATGAAGAAAAGTGGCATTGAAGGAGCAGAATAGCAAATTTCCTCTTTAAGGTTTTGGAACAGGGTCAATGTTCACAACAAGTGTAATTTACATCCACGAGGTGGTGGACCCGGAAATCAGAGGAGCTCTTTCGAGTGTTCCTTTCTGCTTCTTGGTGCTCGGCTCCTTCTCCGGTACTTTGTTGGGGGCAATCGTGCCATGGTACACGGCAACAGAAATTGCCTACTCCCTTGCAGGTACACTCCCACCCGTCAATTTAACCCTAATTTAATCCCAACTTTTCTTTTATTTCTGAACTAAATTGGCAGTGATACAACTAGTGCTCCTCCTCTTCGTGCCGGATACTCCCTTCTCCCTCTTCTTGCAAGGGAGAGAAGAAGACGCCAAGAAAGGACTCAGGCGATTGAGAGGAAAGGATTTTGACGCAGATGCTGAACTACTGAGGCTGGAGGGGGCCCTGGACGAAGTGAAAGCACAGGGAAAAGTTGGTTTGATTGAAGTTTTCTCCAGGGGAGTGTACCTGAAACCCGTGCTAATAATGCTTGGCCTCCAGTTCCTGTCCAATTTCACAGGCATTTTGGGTATAAGCTTGTATATTACAGAAATATTCATCAAAGCTGGTTTTGATGCAGACAAAAGCTTGTACTATTCGGCCGCAGTTACTTCTGCTCAGGTGCTTCCACAAAATTAAAATATGGTAAAATTTGACAATAATAAATTATCTTCTCAAAGGTATTGGGAGCTTTTGTATGTATGTTTATCATCGACCGATTGGGAAGAAAGCCGACGCTGCT
>JAAUXU010001937.1_pt1 | contig 11246 bp, 13 predicted proteins | sample 7278151 | NCBI WGS metagenome assembly JAAUXU01 (sample SAMN14350113, study PRJNA611818) | marine sediment metagenome | isolation source: surface marine sediment (1.8m) | place: French Polynesia: Moorea | collected 2018-08 | reverse complement strand
AGAGGCCTGCAACACTCTGGAGGATTGCCAGTGGTTTACCTATAACAGTGAGGATCGGTCTTGTGTCCTCACAGCAGACCGAGAGTTCATCTCTGACTGCCCCACCTGCACATATGGACACGGTCGTTGCACTCAGGAAGGATCCTCTGGTAGGACGTTGCACTGCTAAAACTATGTCTTACTCCGGTAGTGATGGCATATATGTGAGTACTACAGTATTTCGCAGTGTTTGTTTGCTAGATGGATTCTTTGTTAGCACTTTTCTGAGGTCTCTGGCCTGTTCAAAACCGTTGAAAGCTTCCTGGTCATGTTCAATCCTCCAGATTCATTCTTCGTTTTCTGCCAATCTTTATGAACTCAGGAAACATCTCTGAGCTGTCTTTTGCCTTTCTTGTCTGTCCCTCAACTCTTGTTTCTTACGGAATTGTTCACAGGAAAATTTTCAAGACACTGCTGCTCTTCTCCACGCTTTGACAGCTAGTAATTATGATCAAATAATAGGGAAGTTCAGGCATTTCTCTGTACAGGGTGTCAAACGAGGGTTTCAGGGGGGTTGGAAAAACTTTGCGTGTGCAATGACCCTAAGAATGAAGCAGATATAAAATGGAAGATCAGAGTGCCAAGTTTACATTTTCAAGTTGCTCCTATAATTGACCGACTTAAACTAAAAGTTTTTGAAACTCTACGAAACAAAGTGCTTGGCTTTGCCCTAGAACGTTTGAATGCAGGGGAGGGACCCCAAAACTGATCAGTTCTTCAATCAGTTTGAATAGAATGGATTCAAATGGAGTCTGGCACGACATGATGCAAGAAGAAGTTGGTGGTGTAGCCTAATCTAGGTTATCCTCAAATTCCCGGCATTAGCAAAGTTGTAGAGCTCCAAGCACCCCAGAGGACCCTTCTTGGTCACCTCCTACGTGATGAAGTCCAACTATGCGTCCCAACACTGTTATGTTGTGAGACCAGAGGTCTTCTTGTCGAGGACGTTCATTCTGGATGTTCATTATGTAGAAAATAGGTGAGGACTCATAGGCTGAGAACTGCATGGCTGGTGTCTGACCATATTACAGAAGTTGTTAATCAGAAGGAAGCAATGCTACTGATAAGTACATTAACATAGCTAACACCTCCTTTGTTCACAGGCGTCACATCACTGTTCACCTGTGGTGGTTACAATTTTGTTGATTACTACTTACGTGATGTTGAGGTTATTGACCTCCCCTCCTTGGAAGGGTCCAATCCCACCAGAACTTGCAATTCAGTTCCTCAATTGCCAAGTTACAAATATGGTCATTTTGCAATGTGGGACGATGGTGACCAATCAGTACTGTGCTGTGGGGGTGAGTATCCCTCGGAGTATAAGCGATGCTTCAAGTACTCCAATGCTGAGTGGATCGACCTGGGAGACATTTTGATGCATCAGAGGAGATTTTCGACCGCCGTAGAACTCAGTGATGGCCGTTACTGGGTCACTGGAGGATTGAGGTATGAAGTGCTGACTGCCACAATTTGACATTCACTGTAGATCAGGGAAAATATAAGGAAAAGTATGTTGAATGGGATATTGGTTGTCGAAATATTCCTAATCTGACTATGTGATGATGCCGTGGGCTTTCTTGAACTGCGGCATCCATGCCTGGCTGCAGAATTTGCCCCCAAATGAGAAGTGAAAGTTTCACTCAGCAAATTTGCGCTGGGTCACAGCTTATGCCCAATCCTTTGACACATGCAAAAGTCTGTGACTGCTGCGATCATTCCAGTGATGGTGACGAAACCTCCGAGTTCTACCAAGACGGGACATTTTCCAGAGGGCCGCAGCTACCAAATCCGATGAGGAGTCATTGTGCTGTGGAAGTGAAACAGGGATTTGTCTTCATGTCAGGAAATCTTAATTCTGGCTATGAAAAAACAGCATTTGATGTCGACCTTGAGACTGGAGCATTTCAGCGTCTTCCAGACATGACCCAAGAACGATGGGGCCATGGTTGTGGAGTGGTCAATAAAGGAGACTCGTAAGTCAATATCTTCTCTAATGCATGTGAACCCCCCCAGTAAGAGAAAAGTACAATCAGTGGTAGGATTAATTGTAATCACATCGGTAATGGAGATTAATGTAATAGCTGACAATCAAATGGTTGAATCCAAGAACAATCGACAATTACCATCAACAATTAATGACAAGGTGACAACCAACTTCTTATAGTGATGACCCCTGCCTGTCTGGCTGCTCTTCATAGCCAGCTAAGAGCCTCTTCTCTCGTTCAAACATACTTTTACTAGTATGGTTTTAAGGCTTGGTCATCATACTGAGAAGCTTGCACTCATAACAGTCAGGAGAATCAAACTTTCATGATGAGATGAAAGATTCATGTAGCACTTTCTTTCATTACTTTGTAGTGAAAGAACATGATTGAAAACAATTTTTATTCGTGAGTCCCCCTACACACACTCTGGTCCCTCAGTAGCCTTTGGGAAAACAGATAAAATCTTTTTTGGTATAACCGTGTTAGCCTTTCATGAGTAGGACATGAGGTCACGGACTGAAGTGAAGTTTTGATGAGGATACCAACAATTCACTTTTATTGCCCTGGACTTCCCAAAACTGTAGAAGTCTTGGTTTCCTCCAACAGATATGACATCATTGTGGCTGGAGGATACAACGGTGATCAGTACTTGACTCACTGTGAGATTTATAACACTGCGACTCGGGCATGGAGGGAGGGACCACCTCTGCCACAGCCAAACCATCATATGTCTTCTGTGCGATATGAAGACACTTTTCTTCTCGTGGGAGGTCGGTACGCGATTTCTCAAAACCTTGACACCATTTACCAGTACAACCAGACCTCGGAGACGTGGATCCTCAGACCAGAAAGACTCTCCACACCAAAGGAATCATTGGCTGCTGTTCTGGCAGGCCCTCCAACAGCTGACTGCACCTGATGCAATAAAGCAATCCCCGAGTCAATGATATCCACGCATACTTCTGGTGTTAGGCCGTTCTTTCAGCCCGCAGCAAAGGATCAAATTAGTAAGGTTAGTCCGGTGCGGACGTGCCTGGCGAGTTCTCCATTGGCCTCGAACCCTCCGACTCCGCATGGGCAGCGACGACTGAGGCCATCTTGGGGCAGCTGCACTTTGACGGCTCTAGCATCCAATTGCGCAGTCACAATGTATCTTTTAATGCTTTGTCTTGTCAAGCACTGTCTCCCCTTGCCCGACCATGGTGATCGCGTAGACGCGCCCGGATACGATGGGACGCGCATTCGCCCATCTCTTTACCCACCCGGAGGTGTCGCCCGATGCCCCAAGAGTTTTGGTCTTGTCCTCGCTGTTGTCCTCGACTGGAAGTCCGTTGTGCAAGCACCGCTTGGAGGGGCAATACTTGCAAATCCCTTGGCAAGTACACAGCCTCGCCCGTCCGTCCGGACGTGTTGAAGCGCGGTCAAGCACTCGAATAACCGATTGTTGTTCCACCAATCCGAACATCGTACATAAAACATTGCCATTCTTCGTATACTGCGATGCAACCGTGGTGCACGAATATCGTATCCGAAAAATCGGTTATCCGAATAAGCGCACTCGCCACAGTGGATGCAAAGAGAAGTTGGAAAATGTTCTCACACTCTTTTTATGCAGCAAAGTGCAAACAGGGTGACTCGGCAACACCTGAGTTCCGTTTCGCCCTCTGCTCTCCATTTCTCCAGAGTTGTTCGGTCCGGTGCAAGCGCGGGTGGGGAAAGAGATCCAGCCACATTTGCAACACCCTGTAGTGGCTCCGAGATCGTCTTTCCCACGATCCTACGATGTCACTTCTTTATATCTACTCTTGGGGTCAAAACTTGAGAGGTAAAAGTGCTCATTTTGTGCGCTATAAAGTGTAAAAAATTATCTTTTTTTTTCTTATGAAAGGATTGTGGCATTTTTTGGCCCTGATTTCGGTGCCAAAAGCGACTCTGAGCGTGCCAAAATGTCTTTGGACGCCAGCGAAGGTGAGAAATCAGTGTGGAGTCTCTAAATACCACTTTGGAGCTTTGGTCAGCACTCAAAGTGTTGGCTGTGCTAATCCACACTTCTTTGCTACTCTGAGATCCCCCTGTACTTCAGCTTCCAAGACTGAGGAGCGCCCGTCGAAGAGGTCCGAGAGCTCCTTCCTGTGCGTCCACTGCGGCTACACGACCAAGGACGAAAGGAACTTCATGAGACACGGCAGGTGGGTATTCGTGGTGGGCTCTGTCACGTGAAAGATGTTGACGTTCGAGCACACGATGTTGGTGTGGAGCAGGATTCACACCGGCGATCTGCGCCAAATGTGCGAAAGTTGCGGCAAGCGCTTTATCGAGGCCGCAAAGCTGTGGAGACACCGCGCCCAGGTCCACAAGGAGGATCAGGCGTCCAATGGACAGCAGCAGCAGCGCCACAAATGCATCGTCTGCCAGAGGACCTTCTTGCTCAAGGAGCACCTCGTGGAGCACAAGTAGGCGCGATTTGTCCGGACATTTGAGCCTTCTTCACTTTTGTGGTGGTCTTTCTTTCAGGATGTTGCACGACCCGCTCAAGATGAAGGCCAAGTGTCCGAATCCTGGATGCCATAAAGCTTATTCCCGGATGAGAGACCTCAAGAAGCACCAGAGAGTCAAGCATGAAGACTGAACTCTAGTCAGAAGCCAAATTGTACGATTCAAATTTCTTATTCTTAATGCTTTTTTGAAAAAGTCCTTGAGAGTTTGGGCTGGCCTAAAGGGCCCTGAATGTCCTGGTGCTGGAGAGCCAGACTCTGGCTGAGCTGAAATAACGCTGCACTAAATACACTGTACTGAATTCAAGCACACCTGTATGAAAGCTATAGTTATATAGCTTAGCTGTAGTTGAAGGTTTTATGACGTTGTCACCCACAATTGAACTAGAACTCCACGCAGAACTAGGAATGGTCCCCGCGGTGCCACCGGAACCCTCTTCGGTGGAGACGTCGACGACTCAGTCGTCGTTGGACGGTGAGACATACGGCTGCGCCGCCATCCTCACTTCATCCATGGAGCAGCCAATTGGTCGTGTCCGGGACTTGGGCGACGTCCATGTAGTCCTCGCTGCAGTCGAAACCCGGCAGTGACTGCGTATTTCCAACCTTTGGCTAACTTTTTTTGCCAGCTGAGGACGCCTTGTACGAGGATCTTCTGGGAGGCGCCGTGACCTTCACTGGCAGCATTGACCACGTCGTCCACTTCGTCGTCCTGGTCTCACTCTGGTTGGCGTTTGAGCAGTAAAGAAGCACTGACATAGGATGCTCATTGTTGACCAGGGACAAACATACACTGGACCATGGATCCCAATCAAAAACCAGACCAGGATGAATGTGATTACATTGCTATCTGACCCAACTAAAATCAGGCCAGCTTGACTCAGTTCTATACTTCCCTGACCATCACTTGAGTCTCGTTGCTTCTGCAAAGTTGGACTGGCTGCAGTTCACTGAGTTCTTTCTGCCTGATTCAATCTTCTCCACAGAATGAAAAACAAAATCTGTGTTGTCCCCAGCATCTTCAATGTCACACGTGCGTCCTTTGCAACATCAGCACAACCTTGTGCCATCCTGTGCGCAGGTCACAGACCGGACGCAACCTTGTACCACCCTGTAGGACTTGCACCTCCACTGGTCTTCGGCATGGTGCTGTCCTGCAGGAGCAGAATCTAGACGACGACACTTGACGGCAAAAAAAGATCCACCAATTTTTATTTTACATAAATTATACATAAAATACGCCGAGAGTGTGTGTGTTACACAAATCAAAGTTTCCTTCATGAGAAGATAACATCTTGTTCTTCTTCAATCTCTTCATCCTTGGTGCGTTCTTGGTCCGGCTGCCATCATTGGTCCAGCACCATTGCAGATCCGGTCGCTCTTGGTCACGCTCACAGCTTTAAATTTCGAGTAGCTTTTTGTTGGTCACTTCACATAGAATGAAAATCAATTCTCCAGGAGGAGGAGGCATAGGAAATCAGTGACTGCACAGTACTTTCACCAACTTGACTTTTCTATCGCTGAATTTCAGGGGGGGGATGCTTCGAGCCCTGGCCCGAGCTCGAAAGCTCGAAGCCTTTTCAGCCAGCCCGACCCGAGCTCGAGAAGAACGCCAGCCCGCTGCATCGCTCAGAAAGTGCATGTTCTTCTATGAAAAACATACAATGACAGGCATGAGGGAGAATCAGGGCATCGAAGATGGTGGAGGTAACTGTCTAAAAAACATTTATTAGAAAGGATGATAAGTTAAGCTTGTTGCATCAATGCTTTCCAGGCTACTCCTTCCAGCAGCAGTCGGTGCCAGCCCATTTCAACTTTGTGGGTGATGAAGGCTCTAAGTTTACATTTGGAAAGTGAATAAATATCAATATATTGACAGAAAGATATGATTTATTAGATATCATGCAGAGAAAGCACGTCCGCTCGCTCACGCATGTACTCAGCGGCGCCCTTGAATAGAAATCAGTCAGCACTTGGTGATCACTTTGCCGAGACCACGGCCTTAGGGTTCTGCTTCAGCTGCAGCAGTATGGACCTCATCCTGGACATGTCCTTCGAGTTGCGACTGTTCTTGACGTTAAAATCGCACAGCTTGTTCACCCTCTCCCATTCCGTTCCTGGTTCGATCTCGTCTGTCGCGGCCACGAAGGTCTTTTCGGACTGGCGATTGGCGCCCTTCGTCTTTTCCACCTGCTCCCTGTATTTGGCGTACCTTAAAGAAACAATGGGATATAGTGGTGACCTTGTTCCAGCCGTCCTCTATCAAGGGGTAACTTACCACTCCTCCAGCTCCTTGCTAGCTTTGTCCTTTAGTTCGGCCATCATCTCAGCCTCCTTGGCGTCCTTTTGTTGGAGGCGTTCCTCCTGCTCTTGGCGCCAGCGCCGGGTCGTCTCCGGCTCCTCCCGGCCGATTCCAGTGGGCGAAGGGCGACGAAGATTGAGACCCTCCAATGAGTTTCCCGCTCCGAGCACGGCGGCAGTGACATCTTCGTTGGCGGCCACGGTTACTGGCTCGGGATCGGGCTCGCCGTCCACCAAGCCGTTAGCGGAGCCGTTAGCGGAGCCGTTAGCGGAGCCGTTAGCAGAGTCGTTCGCAGAGCCGTTGGCTGAGACGCCCAGCTCCTCGGGCACATCTTGCTGCACTTGCTGCGGTTCCTCCAAGGGGTCCATGGTGGCGTAGAAGGGCGTTTCTGCAGGGAACGGCAAGCTCACACCAGTTCACGAGTCCAGAGACTTGTGCTGCAGCAGCGCAGTTGCTGACGCAGGCACGCAGGAAGCCAGGTAACAGAACTCCCCTCCTCCTCCCCCCGACTGACGTTGCAGACGGACGTCGCGCGACCTCGCGACCGCCCAAAACAGACGCTCACGCAACCTCGAAATAAAAAAGTCCCACTCGACGTAGCTAGGCCTTGTAAGGGCCTTGTCTCGTCCCACACGGTTTGTTTACAGACGGCAAAAGGAAGAATTTCGTGGGCCGAAATCATTGACTCCGACCTCGACTCTTGGAGCTTCATGGGAGGACAGGGATCGACCTGGCCATGGCTGGTCTGACGCGTTTAGTCATCTTGATGGTGGCCATGGCTGGTCTGACGCGTTTAGTCATCTTGATGGTGGCCATGGTCAGGCGGGCTCAGATCTGCACCTCTTCCATGGTCAGTTCTGGCGTGACAAAGGGGCCCCTCCTCTTGTCTGGCATCGTCTTTTTGGTCGGACTTCAAGAGCTGATGCGGACGTCCTCGCTGATTGAAGATTGCGCGACTCATGACGTGGAGGACGGTGCGAATTGGCGCGAGGTGAGGGTTTCCGTCAAGGGGTATGACCAAGGAGCCTCCGCACCTGTTCGTCTCTTCCACTATCAAGTGAGCCCGGACGGTCATGCCATTCGAGTCACTCATGTTCGAGTACTAAAGCGTTGCTCTTTGCTCAGGTGAACAAGTACATGTATAAAGTGACGCCTTCCTGCGCTATCCTATTCGTGACCGGACTGACCTCGATGCCGGCTTCCCTTAACCAAACCAATCTTCTCGCTTCAAGACTCCACAACTTCAACTTCTTCGCCGTCACCTTCGAAAACACGACGTCAGATCTGTGGCGCAGAGCGCACTTCGTGGACCTCAGCATCCAGGAAATTGCCAAGCTTCAGTCAAGAAAGAAGTCATGTCTGTTTCTGGTTGGTTCACAGGAAGGCGGCATGACCATCAAGTCGCTCTTCGCGTCCCCGCACTTTGAATCCAACAGACTCGTATCTCTGCTTGTGGCTCTCGATGCGCCTCAACGACTTGCCTTCGCCGTGGACCACGCAACGGCCGAGTTTTACGACCAAGTCAACACCTACTGGAACAAACACAGGAACGACGCTGCCCTGAACAGTGTCACCCTCGTCACCCTCGCGGGAGGACAGCGACAAGTTAAGGTTGGATTCCACCAGCTTCTTTCATCCTACATAGACGTGCAGTAGGGTAGATCTTACTGGTATTTGCAGATCAATCCCGGTCTTGCACGATCAGATCACGCAGACGTCAATGCTGTAGCAACGTCGACTCCAGCAGTGCGGTCTTCTCCAGCTGGCCACCTGCACTGCAGCAAAGAGATCGTGAAGGTGCTGGCCAGGGCCCTCTCTGATTCGGTGACACATCCCGACAGGGACGACAGGCGCAAGATCTTCGAGTACCACTTTGTCAAGCGAAGTGCTGGCAAGCGCTACTCTAGGGAGGAGACGCGACATCCCGGCAAAGTGACGTTTGACGAGAAGGACGCCGGCATGTGGGTGGAGGCGTCGGGACTCCAGTTTGTGTTTGCCAAGAATGAGGTCTTCGAGAACACTCATATTCTGATCCCTGTCAGAAACAAAAGAGAGATGCTAGTGATAGATGCTTTCAACTTTGAGCACGATAACTGGATCTTCGGATGCAAAGACACTGCAATCCACAAGGGCGTGAGGTAAGTTTACGTCTCAGGCAGCAGGGAAGTTCTTTTCCGAGCGGAGCGCCTTTTTCCAGGAAGTGCAAGGCCGGCATCAACATGTCGAGACTCTCCTACATCATCCCGTCCAGTGGCAAGCGCAAGACCATACGGCTGGTGCCACCAACCACTTTTACCGACGTGGTCGTCTTTGTGCCCAAGGAGGCCGAAGACATTCGAGCTCATGTCGAAGTTTTTCCTAGAGCCGATCGATTGCTCAGAGTACACGTTCCGCCCTGGTTCACGTTCTGGACGAGAACAGTTCTAGTAGAGCGGACAGAGCCCAACGCTATCTTCTACAGTGTCGCCTTAGTCGGCCTGAAGCTCCCCTGGCAAGCTTACGACATCTCCTTCACGCCAGGATCAAATTGCTTTTCAGCGAAAGTCCCTACTTTAATCCAGACTTTCATTCCCTGGTCGAATGAGGGTGAGCACATTTTGGTCAAGGATCCGCAGCCGCTGACAGTTCGACTCCAAACGCCAAGGCCGAGAGATGTCGGTGATCATGTGGCTCCAGAGATTCACTTCTACCTCAACCCCGGCTGTCAGCTTGAAGAGATTGCGGTCGCCCCCAATCCAATCAAGATGTCCGAGCAGCTTGTCCAGACTTACGCGCCCTTGCTGCTCTCCACCTTCGTCGCGGTCCTGGTTTTGTCACTGGCGCAGCAGGTAGAGGAAGCTGGCGACTCAGAAAATGGCTACTGCCCGTCGCTTGTCCTGGCTGGCACCAGAGTCAATCCTGTGACGTCAGCATGTGGAATCCGAATCTTGTCATCTGTCCTGGAGATTTTGGCTGATTTTGCGCCAACTACCGACCTTCAAGTACTCGCCAACGAGGTAACTATTACGATTGACACCTAAAAGAGAAGTAACGATATGACGGTCTCTACTAAACAGGGCCTTGACTTTTGGTTCTTGCCCTTCGTGGCGTTCCTCATCGCCTCTGGCGCAGCGACCGGCGTCATCGCTTCTGCTTGGATCTGCGTCCTCTGCCTTAGCCACGCGATCAACAAGACCATCTCTCGTTTCGTGTCATCCACCGATTTCGTCTCCGACCTCATTCTGGAAGGGCTGTCACGCTTGCCCGTCTTGCTGTACTTCGTCTCCGTCGCCACCGCTGCCGCGTCGAGCAGCTTCGTCGCCGGAATCGGCGTGTGCGTCGTGACCAGTCTGGTGCAACTGTGCAGGACCTGTGAGGATTACCTGAAGGAGCTTCTCAAGGACTCTCCAGACGATGAGCTAAAGAGAGAGCGGGTGCACAGTGTCATGAACTTCCAGTTCTCCGTGACTCTGCTCTGGACGGCGACAGTTCTCTTGAACGCGTGGGTCTTGCCGGATCCCGAGCCATGGGCGGCGATGGCCCTCGCAGCCGCGCTCCCGGTTCTCTGGGCAGGCAGTAACGATGAAGCTGATGAGGTACCTCGGGATGGTACTCGGCTGTTAGTACGGTCCCTCAGAGTGGCGGCAGCCCTCGGTGTGACCTACGCCAGCGTAAACGTCTACAGACTGAACTATGTGCTGTGCTTTACCTTTTGGGCATTGAGTGTCCACCAGCTCCTGGCGCGGCGGACCAGACGTGGAAGTCGTCTGCAAAGTTAGGATCAGCTTCGGGACAAGCCGCAGCTTCTATTCACTTACGAACAGAATCATTTCAACACAATGCAGTCTATATTATGTGGCAGTGTACATGTATAGTTAGAAATATGTGTCGACTATGTATAAAGCGCCAGGCCGTACGTCTGTCCGTCTGTTCGCGGCCGATTTCAAGCTTTTGGCCTTTAGGCGGCAGATTTGAGCGCGGAGATCGTGTTGAGTGCACGAGGTCCTCGTGTCTGCCTGTCAGACAGTGTCACACAGCGCTTTGCATTCCTCCTACTCAACGAAGTGGGGAGCTTTGTAAGCGCCAGTGATTCGTACAGCCTAAGAAATGTCGGGTGACATGATAAGATTGTTATGTCACTTAAGTAGATTATCGCGATAAGCTTGGAGACAAGGAAGCAACGTTCAGTGGAGTCCAGACAAAGAAAATAAAGGATTGTCACTGCTGTGACAAAGTACCTAGAGGAAAAGTGGAAAGTCCTGGGCAAGTTGGGCTACTTGCTCACAGTGCTTGGCCGAGTAGTTAGTTGCCCTCTCGTAGCCACACGGGTGAGAACAAGGAGGCTATATACAAGGTGGGAGCATAAGCTAATTCTCCCTTCGAAGCTAAACAGCTGAACGCAAAATGCTGTGACGTCACCATTGAGGCAAAGGTGGCGGGAAACTT
>JAAUXU010058242.1_pt1 | contig 11247 bp, 6 predicted proteins | sample 7278151 | NCBI WGS metagenome assembly JAAUXU01 (sample SAMN14350113, study PRJNA611818) | marine sediment metagenome | isolation source: surface marine sediment (1.8m) | place: French Polynesia: Moorea | collected 2018-08 | reverse complement strand
CAATGTTATCTTTGGTAGCGGTGAGAACTCCTCAGAAGAGCGGAGAGACGCTCATTGAATGGCAGGATTGAGTCAAGCAAACATTGCAAATAAATCCAGTGTTTTCATTGGCCTGATGACAACTTTGACCCATTCGAAGCAGTACATAAGATATCGTCTGACTAGAACATTCCCCCCCTCCATTGATCTGACTAAATTGGAGTCTTACTGTAGCTAGGTGCTGCTCAGCAGCACACACGCCAAACTTGGTCATCCACTGTCTGCACGAGTTCAGAGTCAATTTCAGCTTGAAGCTGTCATTTAACAAATCATTGCGTCACCCTGCTTTTTTTCCTTTCAGGATTTTCGTTTCGTTCGCCCCTTTCACTTCCGTGCGGTTATAATAAAAAAGTTGTCCAATTTAGTCGAAAGTTCCAAAACTTTCATCTAACTTCCGACATGGCCTCTGAGAATACTAAGCACATGTGGTACTATAATACAGGAGAGCATACAACAAAAAGGGCTTTCACGTGGCTGGGAGAGACCTTGTTCCGTCATGGCTGCGCCCTCCCCCATCCCACACCCGCAGTAATAGATGTCGGCTATTAGGACCCGTCGTCGAGTACTAAAAGCAGAAAATTAAGTACTCCATTAACTTGGTCGCACATTAAGGGTTCGAGTGCTGAGGGGCTCAGATGGGCTAACAGCCCGCGTTCTTTGGCCCGGTGATCCTAGATCATTCCAGCTCGAGGCTCAAGTGCTGAGGTCGTGAAGGACCCACCTCGATTAGCCAGAAATTGGCCAAAGAGAGGCTTGAATGAACAACAGAACCGACAACAGGGTTACCAAGCCAACAAGGTGGGCACCTAACAACAAGGTTAGCTAGGTTAGATCTAACCGGTCTGTCTGGTAGGTTTGGTCAGGGTTGGTTCAATCTGGTTAGGGTAGGTTGGATCTCCCGAGGTTGCGCCAGGAATTCTTCGGTTAGCTTTGGTCTGGCTCGCTTAGGGAATATCAATGAAAAGGCCCCAATAATTAAACATACCTGATTGTTTCTCAACTCTTCTTCATAGGTGCTGCGTTGTGAGAACCTGTTGCATTTTTGGAGACTGCCTGGTTGTTCGGGCCATTACGGTGAGCCAGTTATGTGGCAATCCTGATCAAGCAACAGCTGATCTCTTTCCCGTGTAGCTCAAACGCTCCGTGCAGTTTGTTTGGCTCGTTCACTAGTATTTTTTGGCTATGCAAAAAGCCAGTAACGTAGACTTGTTGCTGAGAAGTAGACTTACAGTCTGGAACTGGACAAGTACAATGTGAACCTGCAATGAGATGAATGAAAGGTCAATGACTTCATTTCAATCGTTCTCAAAACTGCCTGCAGTGTGTGCATGGTATAGTATCATAGAAAGAGGCCACATCTTTAGGTGAATCGTATTTCCGTGCTCTTCACCCTCATTTCTGGTGCCTCTTGACAAAGAAACCCAGCAACTGTGACCATGCCGTGAAACAATGACTGTTGAGTCAACGGAGAGTTTCTGTTTGTCCACGTGCCTGATTGTGCAATCTCTCATCCTGCAAGTGACCCTGACCAAATTGTTGACTTGCAGAACGCACACATGACTGGACCTGTCAACGTCCAAGGGTTGCCATGAGTTAAAGATGGCCACGGCATCAATGAAATCAACTTCAGGTGTTCCAATTCTCTCCAGTCGTATGCCACAGTCGTCGCCACACACTTCGCAGAGCCGACATTCTCCATGGTTCTGGACGAGGTGTGGACTGTGTGGTTGTCGGGTACTCCGCGTTCTACTCCGGCCAGAACAATAGTCAGCTTGCTCACATGACCCCTCTCGGTAGCATATTCTTACCTCCATAAACAACTATGCTTATACGTGATGCTGTAGTGCGGCACTTACACAACCACTCCGGGATTACGTGTATCCGTGCATCCTCGGGGGCATGAATGGAAAATGAAGTCAAATTCTTTCAGAGGGGAACTTGTGTAATGTTTCTCTACGTACAGGTGAAGTTACGGACAAGTGATTACGTACAAAAACATGTGATCCAAGTCCTGGAGCTTCACCTCCATAGCAACCGCTGTGCAACCGCCATCACGCCGGACTCAGTAAGATGAATGGATATTAAACATTTCAGGCATTAAAGCATATGTTTTTTCACCTCATACGAAAGGCACGTACATTTGGAATCCGAAGGTGCTGCTATTGCGCTTATACGAACCAACCCTGCAGTACCCGGATGTGCCTTAGTGCATACAACACCGAACTACACCTTGCCGAATACATTTTCATTTGGTGGCGGAGAACGTTTATTCAGCCTGAGTAATCAACTTTTAGGCGAATACACTTGTACACGAGTCATACGATTTAAGGATCTTCTCCCTTCAGTCCTTTCATCTTTGTTCTCTCCAGCTTGATCGTTAAACCAAACTCCTCACCCAGACCCGCGGCAAAGTCTTCAGCTGAGAAGTGAGGCTCGTCCGGCACAACAATTTCAAATCGTCCTCGACCCTCGTCGAGCATTTTAGCTACCTCTCCGAGTGTGAGGTTGTGCGAGGCCAGCGAGCGGAACCTCTTGTAGGCCTCCAGCCTGCCCGGACCCCGTTCCAGGCCTCCTCCCTCCAGTGACAAGACGTAACGCGACTTGTCCAAGGTCTTCTTCGTCTGCGCAGACACTTCTCGTCTGTGCTTCTTGCTAGCCAGATGTGCCTCGAGCTGGACCGAGCCCTGGAACATCCTGTGGCACACCGAGCATTCCAAGATCTTCTTGCCGCCCTCCAAGACGTGGGCTGTAGTCTTGTCGATCGGAGCCAAGGGGGACTGGGACGGAGTCTGGCCGTCCATGAACGCCTGCACGATCGCGCGGGCCGGATCGAAGCAGGCGCTCTCCCACTTGGAGGGGTCGGCCGAGTCGACAGCGTAGATCGGAGGCGAGGCGCGGGCGGGATTCAAGAAGCGGTGACGCAGCCACTTCAGCTGCCGACGAGAGTACTGCCGGGTCACCTGAAGAAGAGAAGTTAGTGCTTTCACGTCAAGTAGTACCAGACACAAAGACCGTGTGAGCCACAAAAGTTTTCTCCCGCCAGACACCTTTCTTGACTCATTGAGGTGAGATTGTTTCTTTCCACACCCTGTGTTTAATATGAGCATCAGGACACTGTCAGTCATGCGCGACAGAGTACGGGGGCAACCCCGGACAACTCAGACTGTCCGTCTACACACAGACTGCAGAACGTCTAAAAGGCCATGGACGGTGGCAAGGACGCGACCTTTGGTGGCCACGGCAAGAGGAGAACGGACGGAAGACTTTTCGGACACGCTGAAGGCTGTTTCAATGCGGGGGTTCCAGCGTCAACGAGAGGACAGGCAGAAGATCCCCTCCCTCTAGGTCCTGATTCTTTCAAGTACTGACTTTTCTTAGTGTCCATGGGGTCCTGACCGATGCCCATGAACTCTCAACAACCTTCAGCACCGTGAGTCCACTGCCAAAAAGTCATTTCGCTGTTGCCGCCAAGAAGGTCTTGTCCAGCATCTTGGCAAGCAACACCTCCTCCTTTCTTCGAGCCACGTGTGCACCGAGCCGAGGGCGTCCTCAACGTGTACTCAGACACCCAGTACAAGTTGGGCTGAGGTGATGCATAACGCGCCCGGATGTTTCTTCCCCCCTCTAGAGCACTCGCAAACCTCCTCGGTGCATACACAGAGATAGCAGCCGGTGTCTTCCCCAACGACTGAACAATGATTGGCCAACACAGTCGAACAAAGTCGTGATGAGTTGATGCTTACCAGTTTCAACTGTTCAATGCCCGAGGCAAGGAGAGCTTGGGCTTCTTCTGTGTGTTTGTCCTCCTCTGGCAGAACCAAGTAACTGTGGAACTCTTTGAAGCCAATGGACTGAAAAATGCCCTTCGTGTAGTCTGCTGGGTGGCTGCGCTTGGCGTTGTAAGACTGAAAATAATAATAATAAGCATCTATTTAAAAAGGCTCGGCCTAACACTGAAATGAGAGGTATGCAAATGTTGCGCGCTCTGTATTGTACTCAGTTGGGTGATTGCACTCGACAAGCGTCAATGAGAGTTTTAAGAATATAATTATTGCAATTGCCACCAGTGCTACACAATCTTACCTAACAATATGAGCTATACACATGGAGTATTTAATCACAAAGAGCAATCGAAATGGCGAAATACCTCTGGGTGTCAGGTGGGCAGGTATCACAGACACTGCGACACTTGGTTCCTGGACAGTGGCAGGTGTAAACCTGCATGTCAACAACTATGGGTCTAATATATAAAATAAATGGTGTTCATTTGTGACACTTTCACGGCTGAACCGATCAAACTTGGTGGTGTCATAGTTCCAATCTAACCTTGGGCAGGGGAAGCCCCAAAGGGTGCCCATATTATCTTTTAATCCAGACCAAACTGGACATGAGGCTTCTCCCATAACTGGGGAGTCTCTGGGCCTGGTGCAACATTGGGCAGGAGGTGCCCATTTTTGTATACGTGGCACAAACAGTCGAGGTGGAAAGTTCGTGTTCAGGTGACGAAAAGCCTTCTCGTTCTCTGCTCAGACATTTCAAGACCAAATCAAAGCATAAGGCTTTGGTCACACCACACCCCAAATGGGCATGTCTTGACTGCCGTCATCAAGACGTCCCACGTCAGCCCCTTCTCCACCCACCCAGCGTGCAAACAGGGCTTGCGACGGGTGCGTCTCACGCGGCCAACTGCAGCAGGTCCACTCCTCTGTATTCTCCTTGTACATACAAGCGAGGAGTGGCAAAACTACTCGGATGCTCACCGAAATTCAAGCATGTGTATACGTAATTTTTACTTAAATTGCCAGTTCAGCAATTTTGCAAGAAGTGAAGAAACTTTAATTTACTACGGCCTCAAGCTCTCCAACAATGCAAAACTTATGCACGTAGTTGAATTTTAAGAAACTTGGATTTTGTCAGATGAGCTTTGTTGCTCATCGTTCCGTCAAGGACATTTTTCAAAGTGAAATTCTCACTAAGACACGCCGAAATGAGTACACAAAAAGTATTTGTTTAGTCTTCTTACTAACTTACACGTAAAACGCTTCCATCCTTTTACCCCTTAAGGACATGTTCAAGTCTTAACGGAAGATGAAAGCATCCCAAAGTGGTCGCTTCATACAAGTCCTTGATCCTGGTCGTCAACGTTGTTCGCCAGCGTTAATGTTCTTGATCAAGATTTCATGTTCTGTCCTACATAGAAGTGGAGGCTTCTGACTCGACGTCTGGCCTTAAGAGGTTATGTTCAAGATCAGCTCACACCGCACTAATAAAAAGTTGTTTGGAAAGGTTTAAAGAGAATGAACCAAGCGAAAATCACACCTAACAAGTGAATACAATGAGAAGTCTCGTTCATGCTTGAACACCTTTATGTTACTCTTTAACGTCGGGTCGACTGAAGCCAAAATCGATCTATTCTAACAATGACGGAGCTTCAGTCTGTCTTGCTGTTGTCCGTCACCACCCAGATGTCAGAAACCACTGAATCGATCTTGACCAACTTTTACTTGGGGATCTACAAATATCTAAGGGCCGCCGCGATGACATGAGTTATTTCAATATGATATTTTTCTCCAGTTCTTAACTAAAACGTCATTTTTTTTACAGAATACAAAATATGATCAGCCCCCAATTTTGTGTCATAACATTTCTTGCTTAGCTCGATTGCTATTCCGTCTGGAGCGACGGCCGTATGTACTGCTGTCCGTCCGTGCGCACCCACAGTGGGACGGACACACGACCCTGGCACTCACCACATGCCGAGGGACTGATGTAGGATGGACAGAAGGCAGGACATACACACATAATATTGGACCTTTACCATTGGTCCCGTATACATCGGCCCTTCATGCCGTTGACTCTTGCAGAGACACGTGTGCTTTAATCTCATAAGGCTGGAAGCCATAGAGGGGCACACCTTAAAAGACCTCCGCCGCTAAGGTGCTTCTGTTTCTTGTCTAGCAAAGCATCATCATGGTGGTCTCGTTCCGCGTGTACAAGAAGAGCTCCCCCAATGGAAAGCTGACCGTCTACTTGGGCCGCAGAGACTTTGTCGACCACGTCTCTGAGTCTGACCCAATCGATGGAGTCCTCCTTGTGGACAAGGACTACCTGGTTGGGAGGCAGGTGAGCTCTAAAGGAGAAATAAAAGCAAATGGGGGAAAAAGTTTGGTTCTCCCTCAGATTTTTGCCCAATTGGTTTGCTCCTTCCGTTATGGCCGTGAGGAGGATGAGACAATGGGGCTGCACTTCAAGAAGGAGCTCACATTGGCAGATGAGCAGGTGTACCCGCCCTCCAACCGGAATCCAAACTTGACCAGGTGACGTAAGACCTGACAAGACTCACACTAACAGACATATGTGAATACACTTTTGACTTCGAATTAGACTGCAGGAGCGCCTGATGAAGAAGTTGGGCCCCAACTCACTTGCGTTTAACTTCAACTTCCCACGCCACTCGCCCACATCAGTCACACTGCAGCCCGGTGATGACGACCAGGTGTGCCCAGTGACTACAATCTTTCACTTGAGCAGTGCTTGCAGTCCATTCTTTTCTTAGGGTGCCCCTTGTGGGGTCGAGTACTTCGTCCGCTGCTACGTGTTGGAGACTGACAAGGAGCGCTCCCACCGTCGCTCTGCCGTCTCCATGACTATCAGGAAGATCCAGTATGCACCCACCAAGCCGGGCAGGCAGCCATGTACTGTCGTAAGAAAGGACTTTATGTTCTCACCAGGTAATCCCAACGTTTCTCATGACAGATACTGATGCATCTCTATATACGGTATTATATATATACAAGGTGTTCCTGAAGTAAGGTCCAAACATTAAACCAAAAGTCTCTGAAACTATTGCACCTAGAAATGTACTTTTGGTCTCCTTTGAAAGGGGACATTCATAAGATTCTTCTCATAGCTCGCTGTGTTCATAAAAATTACGAATTAGGACGGCAGAGAAACCAAAATGGATTGATGCCTAGTTTTCCAATCACAATTTTCCCTTGTGGCTGTAGGGGAAACTGCTGTAATTTACCCATTCCCGACTGTGACGAAAGAGCAACATATCTCCTGCTCTGGATGCTTTGCTTTGCCCCCCCCCCCCGGGAGATGTCTGCAGAAAAAAATGCTTTTTCCCTTCGTATTTGCACTAAAAAAAGTGCTCCAAGGCAACAAGATGGATATCAATGAATCTCCATCAAAGATTCGTGTGAGGCAGTTTGCGCCCCAGAAGAGCAGGTTACATCCTCTGTGAAGACCTGAACATGGTCTTAAACTGTGTTTTTTTAATGTTAAAAAAAGGGACATCTTTTTTGGTGCTTGTGCTTTTGGAGGTCATGAAATGAAATCGACATAGATTAGCTCTGTGAATATCCATATTGAAGTCAACAAGAGAGAAAAGTCCAATGCAGAATGAATGACACCATGTGGAAGCTGAGAGACTAATTGCATTGGCACTTTATGACTTCCCTCAGAAACTTGGCTTAATTCACCACCAAGTTGAGGCAAGAGTTGCGCGGGATTTCAACCCACTCCTCCACACAAAACATCTCTAGGTTGTACCCAAGCCACGAATCCCAGAGATGGAACATTGTTCTAAAATTGCCCACAAAAAAATCATGTGAAGATGCTTCTTCTTTTGTTCACTTCTGAACACCACTGTGCATATGTGAAAGCCTGGCAAAGATAAGAAGCAAACATTGTCTGATGTAGGAAATGATGACTTTCAGGTGATCTTGAGCTGGAGGCCACACTGGACCAGCAGCTGTACCATCATGGTGACACCATCAACGTGAACGTCTCCATCCGCAACAACTCGAACAAGTCTGTGAAGAAGATTGCTGTCACCATCCTGCAATGCATTGATATTGCCATGTTCACTGGCGGCCACTGCAAGGCCAGGATCTCCAACATTGAGACCTCTGAGGGCTGCCCCGTTGAGCCAGGATCGTCACTCCAGAAAGTGATCAAACTGTCACCGACATTGAAGGGCATGAAGACCAAAACCGGGATTGCTTTGGATGGGCGCCTCAAGGGTGAGGACACTGAACTTGCCTCCTCCACACTTCTGGCAGACGAGAACAGCAAGGATATCTTCGGAATGGTCATCTCCTATACCACTAAGGTTCACACAAACTATGTTTTTTCACGACTATGTTTAATCAAACAATTATTTCAGATCAAGCTATTCTTGGGCGCTGTTGGCGGGGAGTTGACGGCTGAATTGCCGTTTGTGCTGATGCATCCCAAGCCCAGCATGCGAAGGATAATCAAGGCAGACACCTTAGCTGAGGTTGAGGGCTTCAATGCCTCCGTTGACGACCCCAACTATGATGTGGCCGATGACATGAACAAGGCAACCATCAAGGACAAGGACGTGTAGGCATACAAGACAATGCAAGAAATTCACTGATTCTTTTGGCACTGTGACTGTGACTCCTTTGTCGAAATACAGTAGGGACAGATCAGATCAGAGTTGCACCTTAGTACCTTTCACGGTCGACAATAATGATTCATTATCATGCAGCAAAATTATATTTTATATTTTTTACAAAATTATATAAGTGCACGGACCATACAAAGTGCGTGGACTGCTAGAAGTACGTGTGAACTGACACTTACTACTTTTCCCACCCACCAAAGAGCAGGTAGGCGCGAGAACATTGTGAGACTGCGATATCCGACATTAATCCATATGGTCTATATATAAATAGTCGATACACAGATATTGAGACCACATCAGGCTATATTGATAGCGTTTCCTTAATGCCCAAACAAGTTTCGACATTTCATGCAGTCGACACTTCGCTCATATTTCAAAGAAATTTTAACATTGATACTCTGGATTTGTCAGATTCATAGGTTCGACCAAGGCGCCCAAGGCGCTATAGAAGTTTCACGGGTAGTGGGTGGTTTCTTTGTGGTGTAGCCTCAATGCCATGATGTCGTATTTGATGTTCATTTCGACACAACAGTCTCAATGCAACACTGAGCAGTCGTTAATTATTGCTGCTCAGCTTAGGCCCAGGCAGGCCCTAGAAGTCTTAAAAAGGCCTGATTCTCCTCATCATGTACTTAAAGAACAAAAAAACCCTCCTGTTCCGTCTCCTCACTTACGTCGAGAAACCCAAGCACTGAGCATATTTATCTAAGAGGCTAAAGCTGTGTTAAGTCGCCAGAGAAGTAGAGAAGTCGGTAAAACCGCCAACTTTTTTTGGTACACACGCTTGAGGAAGAACTCACGTTACTCTGCGTTGGCTGAGCAGGAGAGCAAAGTGGATTGGTTATCTGAGTGCACCACACTGAGCCTCAAAAACGTGACTCGACCTTTGTCATCCCCCCCCCCCCCCCGGGGGGAAATCAAACTGGCAAGATAAAGAGAGGTTTCTTCAGCTTTGAGATCATCAATTTGCTAGTTCACCTCCACCTTCAGGTCCAGTTAACATGACATTCGGGAGTGTGGGGAGATTGTGTGCAAGTACAGTGGTCCCAACGCATACTGACGCCGGACAGGATGACATCCAGGCTGAACCAGATCCTGCTTCCTTACTCAGTCCTTCCTCAGTCAATCCTTCATACCCGACATGTTGACTTTAAGCATAACTCATTGCCCTAATTTAGCATTTACTCTTCGCTCGAGCACAAACTGTGCTTTCCAAAACAAACAGCCAGGAATTCAGCCAAGCCACCCAAGGCTCTCCGGATACAGCGACAACGACACTCCGGAGCAAAACGGCAGCTTCTTCTGCGGGCACCACTGGAGTTGGCACTTAAACATCCTCGCGTTGAAGAAAGCGGTATTGTGACATGAAACCGCGGCTTCAGTGACGTAGTAGCTATCTCACATATGCATGTGCAGAGCATCAACCTCCAGAAGTGCTGCTTGGACTTCAGCAAGGCTTTCTTTTTACACTGCTCTGTCTTCTCTGAGGTGGCAAATTTCTATATGGTTTCTTGTGGCTCTGAACTTCAACATGACGTCAATACAGTTAAAGACCTGAAAATCTTTCTCTTGCCACACGAGAGCACTTCTAGGACTTCCTCGGGGTTGCCAAGGTCTCACCTCTTTCTTATCACTTTTTCCTCCTTTGCCTCCAGGAAGAAAGCGGTGACTTTGGACAATCAATCTTCCTAAATCTCCCATATTCACCAACTCTATGAGTCATTGGCAGAAGCCCCGCTGACACCAGAGAAACCTCCAAAGTCTGCAGCAACAATGGCCTTGCGAACAACTTGAGATTGGCAACGTCTCTGGGACACCCTGTACAAGCCACTGGCGAAAAACTGGAGGCCTTTTGCGACTTTGTGGAGGGGCTCGAGACTTTCCTACCAGCATAAGTTACAGGCCTACGAAATTGGCCTCTTCAAAGACGAAGTCACTCATCATTGACAACATAGTACATGGTGTGCCAATGTACTAGTCAACTTCAAGTCGAACTATTTTGTGTACATAGAGGCTTGTCAGAACATTTTTCCAATACTTTGCTCTCTAGTTGTGCAACCCGTGAAAGCCCTCGCGTCAGTTCTCACTGCACGAGGTCATATTGCAAACAAAAATGGTATTTTTTTTACGGATTTGAACGTGTGAGTCCCCAAATATGGGTCGTGTCAGCTACGCAGGACGTACAAGAGTGTGTGAGGACAACTCTGTCTTCCAAGGCCTAAAATGGTCGGGTTATCACACATGAGGTCGTGTGAGGCTGCATAAGAGGCACATATCAACGACCTCGGCAGATCGTTGCTTGTCGATGATCTGGCGCGTGTCACCGACCTCCACGGTGAAATCTTGATGAGATGTTGGGATGTCAAAGGCAACATCTGATAAAGTCACGAGCCAGAAAGAATATGTACTCTGTGTCTCATACTAAATGGCATTTCGAGCAGTTCAGGGACTCAAGGTAGTCGTTTGCAGCTTATTCTGCTGGGGAAGTTGACATATATCTCACATGTGCAGATTTCCCGGCAAATACTTTGAACTTTACGTGTCTTTCGCATAAATCTGGGGAGTTTCAGTCACATTTCTTTAATGTCACATATGAGTAAGTTTGCAAAACATTACAAGAACTGGTGAAAATTTTGCTGGGTGCAGAACTGACACCTTTTTGAGACACTCTGCCCAGTGCACAGCAGGATGGAGTCAATCCCGCCATCTGTAACGTCCAGGACCGCCTGGATCGTGCAAGGCCTAGGATGAAAAACCTCTTGCTGAACGATTGT
>JAAUXU010111801.1_pt1 | contig 11248 bp, 9 predicted proteins | sample 7278151 | NCBI WGS metagenome assembly JAAUXU01 (sample SAMN14350113, study PRJNA611818) | marine sediment metagenome | isolation source: surface marine sediment (1.8m) | place: French Polynesia: Moorea | collected 2018-08 | reverse complement strand
TCTGGCCACACCTTGGTGATGGAGTCTCCTGAGCTTGGCCCGAGAGTCAAAGCGCTCAAGGAAGAAAATGATTTGAACAATCACACAAACGCTTTAATTCTCGGGTCGAGCTCAGGAGACTCCATTACCAAGGTGTGGCCAGTGACTGAGACTCAGTCACATTTTTGCTGTTACACCATTTTGTGCGTTTGGGCTGTTCCTTTGCAGCTTGCTTTCAGTTTCTTATATATGATAAAAGTATCATCAAGAGTATCGCGCATTGCCCGGTTTTGGGCAACCGCAGCCCGATACATTTCTAAAAAATATCGTATCTTCAGCACGACACAAATACAAAAGCCATCTTGGTTGTACGTAGATGACCACATGGTTAAAGGGAATAGGGGAGGCGCCGTGGGGAAGCCCTTTGATATAATTCTCCGTTTAATATCATTTTCCGTTTAGGTTAGGTCAACCATGAAAACAATCTGTTGTGTACGACTGTAGATTACAAGCTCGGCATATTTCACCGTCTTCATAAATAATGATCTTAGCCCAAATTGCTTAAGGACAAGTGGAGGATTCACTCGCACAGTCAGTGTCTGATTCTGGGTTCTATCTGTGCCCCCTCATGGGTGAGTGTGAGTAAATGTGAATCCAAGAACTCCCTTGGGTGACTCCCACTGGTCCAGCGTTAAAGTCTCGAACTTCTTCATCTCGGACGAACTGCGTATGTACACAGGTGAGGTCAAAAGTATTCGTGTACCACGAAGACTCAGACAAAATGGAAAGAGAATCAGCTCAGTTTAGAGGGGGCCCGCAGGTATTCATATGCCACCCGATGTAGTGTTTTAAAGCGAATAAGACAGTTTTTTTCTGAGGAAAATTGGCTTTGAAATGATTGCGCCTGTCTTATGTGACAACTTTTCATCTTTTTTTTTTTGTAAGAACGTGGGTAGAGGGAGCATTTTGTTACTTCCCTGCCGACTCAACATGCAACCTGCAACATCCCCATTCGGCCACCGTAAGCAGTGATAATGATATCAACTTTATTGCGACCCATGGCAAGTTAAGTGAAAGTGCTCTCTTGGTGCAGTGAACAGGGAGTGAAAGCGCGTCAATATTCTTCTTCAATGAAATACAGTAAGTTGCAGGAAAACGACAATCAGCTGGACTCCGGAAAGGGAGTTCTGCTTGGTCTAGCACTTCCGCTCATCTTTGGTGCGGCTTGTTTTCAAGGGTGGCTTTTTTCAAGGGCGGTGTGGGAGCACACGTTACTGCGAGAGGAGATCTTGCTTGGAGAACGTTCATTTTCCACGTGGCAGCACAGACCAGACAGTACTCTGTGCTCGTGGTCAAGCAGGGCTGCCATCGGGATTGCCACAGCGGCTTATATTTTCATTTCCTACCATATGGCCGCTCATGCTTGGAAGTCATTGTACCACTAGTTCCAGATTTGCTGGGCTGAGTGTGGCTTTTTTCTAGAGTGGCTCATATTTTCGACGTTTTGGTACGGGGGCGGCTTATTTTCAAGAGCGGATTATATATTTGTGCTAATACGGTAATTTAGACGTATTCAACAATTATATACTCAGATTTTGGCGAGAAATTTGTTGCAGTAAATATGCAGTAACCTTACTACAATAAGTTTGTGTATGTTTGAAGTCTCTACATGCCGCTGAAGTTGATCTTGCTGAAGCAGTACACATTTTGCCAGCGCTAGGACAGTTGAAGAAGTGCGCATAAAGATGGAAAGTAACCACCGGCACTCGAGGTGTTTATGAAAAAGTTAATTCACATGGACAAATTGTACATAATCCTGGTAAAATAACCTACGTCTGTCATAATTAATCTCCTAGACACTAATTTGTCATTTAAAATTAGCGAAATTTCATGCTACAGGAATATTTTTGGACCTGTTAAAAAATCTGATTCACTTTAAGTTTCGGCAACTCTGAAGTGAATGCCTGTTTTGGATCTTTTAGTGTGTAATTAGTTGGCCAAGTCTGCTGCCTCAGTCATAACAGTCAAAAACAACGAAGTTCTCATTGGTAGGTGTATGAACCATTTTGTTTGAGGTTCCCAGACGTACGAATACTTTTGATCTCGACTCAGTCTACACTTGACAGAGTCGACATGACACAGTGTACGTGCTGATGAGCACATTTCTTACGCACAGTCAGAAGAAAGTCTGTTAGCAGTATTACGTTATTGAGGATGGCATTAGCATTGCACTCGTGATACTGCGCACACAGTCACGATTCCTGCACGCAACCTGTCCTGGTGTGACGACGGCGATCTTGACAGCACGAATCAGCTCTTCTGCCCGTCAGTACTAAAAGCTCAGAGACTTTTACTTCTCAGCTATGGCTCGTTATATTTGCTGCGCGCGCTTGTGTCTGTTCGGGCGCGCTACTTGCACTAGGGACCTAACAAACTATGTGTACGTGACCAGGACGAGAAATACAGCACTGTCGATCCCCTGCGTGTCTCGCACAAAGTTGCCGGATGCAGAAACTTCCTCATCACGTAACGAGCGTTGTACACGATGGAGACGCAGTTGTAGAGCGTCAGCGCTGGCGATCGTGGTTTGTTCGCACAGCACGATTTGCAGTCCATGGTCCAAATGGGAACGTGGACTGAAGCTCCTGCGGCTACTGCAGTTGTAGTACGTGAGTGAGTTGGGGATCCTTAACGTACTACTCGTATCCTTTGAATACATACATATGTAACTTTCTCGAGGTCTTTTTCGGGAAAGTCCATTCATTCTCAGCTCATTTTGCTAAGCTGTTAACTACGTTTATGCCAACTTCCCTGAGCATGTACATACACACGTGTGCACACACGTTTTGCCTCGCAAAGAGGTTGTTTTCTCGTCGTTAGCTAAGCCCCACATTTGTCAGTACTTTCATAGCAAAAACGCACAAACATCATTATGACCACCTGTAGCCTGACCCCATTCATGGGCGCGTACCGACCGTGAAGTAGAGTGCACAGGGTGGGCAGGATTAAAGGGTTTCTACTTTCGCCGCGCAGCTGCATACAATGGATACCCTTGGGTGTAAAAAAGAGTGCATAAACAAGAAAATAAAGACGTCTGTCTGCTATCCCGTGACCACAGGCGAGGCCCGCAAAATGAACGCACACATGTTAAGTCCAGGAGAGAAAATCCCAAGTATTGGCACATCCTTCCGGTACCTCAAGATCCCCATTTTGGGGTTCCCCAGGAAGTTCAAAGCATCAAATGCCACCAGAGTGACCCTGCTACCTCTGAGGAGTTGCTACGATCTCGCGACGAAAGAATTGTTGCCAGGAGGTCCAAGCTTACAATAATTCGTACAGTCTGCATAGTATTTACGTTCGCACCGGGTGTCTCAAACACAAGATGGACCGAATTGGGACGGAATTTTTGAAGCTCCACATCTCAAAAACGAACAAACAGTGTGATCGACGCAAAACTTTGAGACCCTCTAGACCAGCTTTAGAACTAAAATTTCATTAATAAAGTTTTGCACCAGGGCGAACGCACGACGATGCAACGGATCACGATCGGGACCTAGGAGAACAGGATCAGATAGGATACAGCAGTAGCTATCGGCATTCTTAATATTTTCAAATTCTCGTGTTACGTATCAAAAACAAGATATTTTACGAAGTTTTGCTCCTGACTTCAATTCATATCTTCACCTCTTCTCCCTAATCCCTGAGTGCACAGGTCATGTTGAGTACACAGGTCAATGTCGGGGCTGCCCATTTTGGAGCTAGAGTGCTCAAAAGGAAGCCCCCTGGAGAAGGGGCCACGCCAAACAGAACACAAAATATGACTTTTTGAGGGGGTAAAAGTGGACAAAATTGGCTGAAATTTTCATGGAACAATCTGGACCCAAAGGCAGACATTTTCCAGGGGGATTTATCCCCCAGGCCCTCTGACGCTATGAGCAAGCATGCAACAACCCCGTGTCCGGGTCGAGAGGTTGCTAGGTTCGATGAAGCAGCAAAAAGAGAGCGATGGGGTGACAACTCATCGTGACACTCGGGACACCTCATGCCTACGATCTTGCCTCGCCGCCGCTCCGTGACCTGATGACACAGTATTGAGAGAAGGCAGTTCAGATCTTGGCCGTTCTGATCGTCATTGGCAAGAGCGAGACGGTGAAGGCAGACTTGATCACACTCAGTAGTAGTGTTAGAGAAGGCAGCCCAGATCATCCACATCGAGATGTCCTGAGTGTCGTCAATGCATTTTGTTTACATGTCAAGTTGTCACCCTGTCTCTCTCTTTTTGCTGCTTCACCAAACCGAGCAACTTCTCGACCCGGACACGGGGTTTTTGCATGCTTGCTCATAGCATCAGAGGGCCTGGGGGATAAATCCCCCTGGAAAATGTCTGCTTTGGGTCCAGATTGTTCCATGAAAATTTCAGCCAATTTCATCCACTTTTACCCCCTCAAAAAGTCATATTTCTGTTCTGTTTGGCCTGGCCCCCTCTCCAGGGGGCTTCCTTTTGAGCACTCTAGCTCCAAAATGAGCACCCTCGACATTGAACTTGTGTACTGAACATTGTGTCCAAGTATCACATCTACACATTCCACATCCAAATTCTGCTTCAACACATTTCAGTACAGTGTAGGAGGTGCTGTCATGCCCGATGCAATTACTTACGGCGAGGACTGTACTGTTTTGCCGGATTATTGTAAGAGCTGACTCACTCTTTAAGCTAGCACTCTCGAGCCTTTGGACACGGACCCCTAGATTCGTTATGGTTTAACAAAAAATGTCTGGTTCTACTCTATGCAAATAGTCCTTTTATAAACACACTAGAATTCATACGAACAGAGTGGGCGTGAGTTACTTTTCACGAATTTGAGTCGTCGGACTATGAAAGATGAGTCAAGACGAAGAAAGGACTGTCAAAGTGAGGTCGAATCAAATCAGGTCAGGTCAACTTGGATCAAGTCAGTTGTGACACGTTGTGTAATGAGACAAAACATCATGATACAAAGTTTATTTCAGAACAACAAGTCGAGACAAATTATCGTGAGACAAAAAATTGAGAAGGAAAAATGCAAGACAAACAAGTTCAGACAAAATGTCGCGGGTCACAAAGGTCTCAAACCCCAGTGTCCTTCAAGGCATTGAGCACAGTCATGTCATTGACTGGCAAGTCCCCGGTCGGCTTCTTGGCCCTGACCTTCGGGTTCTGAGCCAGAATTTCTGACAGGTACTGGTTGAATTTTGGCGTCTTGATCACGTTGTGACATCTGCAGCGGGTTTTCCTTTTGACGCCCACCTCGCTGGTCCTTCAACATCCTGACAATGCTCTCGTTAATGCTGAACATCTCTGCGACATTCTTGACCCAGGAAGTTTAAAACGGGGATGGGCATGTACATGCATATAACGTTAGGAGTCTGGGCATAAGAGCCCCCATAACGCACGTTATGTACGTTTGAATCCTTGTTGCCAGCGCATTTCCTGCATATCTTACGCACATCTAAACGCTATATTGGTCACGCGAGTGAGGGCAACCAAGAATTCATTCCTGCTGTGCCTTTGTACCTTTTTGAATTATCTGTCCGTGGTGATGAAACTTTACTGAGATGTCTGTCTGCAGAAGTACTTCGGTAGCAGGCTACGTTGAACAAATTGCTTTTCCTTATGCAAGGGAGGATACGTATAGCTACCCAGAAGATTGCCTGCCGCTATGAGGCAATGAATGTCACGACATTTGTTCTTTCGTTCCCCTGACTTCTTTAGCATCAGGTGCTTTGAATATTTGATTGTCTCTCTCTGTGTCCACAGCCTTGTTGTTCACGACCTTGCAAGTGTTTGTGGCCTATTGCAATTGGACAGGACCATGGCCCTCATGTACAGCTTCCAGACGGACCTGCATGGCTTGGCACAAACATGAGGACTCCGAAGAAATCTGAAGTCGAAATTTATCAGAAACACTGGCGTTGCTTGGAAGAAGAACACGTCTGAAGGTTAAAAAAGTTGGTTTGGGCGAGAGCTGTGACTGCGCAGTCAGTGTGTTGGGCGTCACCACGGACTCCCTCCATTGCCAAGTGTCTTATACCAATGTGCAAATGTTGATCTTTAAGAGATGTTGACTCCTCGTAAGTTGAGGATAGCTTCTCCCCTTCGGGCGCGAATCACGGACAAAAACAACCTTGCTCTTTATTCACAGCGTTACGTACAGTATATCTGTCATATATGGGAGAAAGGGAAGAAAAATGAGATAGTTCATCTTTGTGGGGACGTCATTGTGCCAGTTCATGAGTAGAGCAAAGGGATGGGTGGGTGATATAGAGGTGGAACGAGCTGTTGGCTGGGCTCGAAAACGTTCTCGAGTCTGTGTATTTTGGCGGCTCGAGACGGTTCGAGGCTAGAGAAAAGGCAAAAAGGTCAAAACAACACAAACATGGCTTGGCTTCACCAGATTCTTTTATTTACCTATCTCAGAGATATCTCAAAGCTAGAGGCAGCCTCCTTGGTCTGCCCAACAGCCCGTCCAGAAGGGTGTGCCCTTTTGAGTGCTTATGGGCCCAGTCAGATTCCTTATGTTAGTTGGAAGATAAAGATATTCTCAGGAGATAAGGGATATGCCCGTGAGTGCTTCCCTAGCCATGGCTGTTGATCTGGCAGGCCCTACATTGAAACTTTATTGACAGATGTGGTCCTTCGGAGTAAAAAAAGGACTTTAAATATCATTTAGATGTACTAGTTAAAAGTTTAACATTATTTAGTAAATCGTCATCTGAACTGCGTCCCTGACTCAAACGGCATTAAACAACTGTTTCTTATTTTTATTAGTCAGAATTTTGCCTTGCGTAGTCCATTTTGAACTGTTTCTCGTCTGAGAAGATTGTGTTCGACAGCGTCCGGTGCTGAAATATCAGAATGCATCTTGTTTTTCTTTTGGATTTGGGATGCATTGGAAAGGAGAAGTACCTTTCTGAGGCTCATTGAGGTCCTCCTCCTGGTTCAGCAGGGCCATGGGCCGGGAAGCGAGGTCTGTCTGCTGTCGCTGGCGATTTCAATGAATTTTCTCTCGCACGGCCTTGATCACCGGTGGAGTTCACAACCAACGGGGACAACCAGACCTGTGCCTGTGCTCAAGTGATTGGGTCTCTTTGTACCTCTGAATGGTTGGGTAGACAAAAAGGCGCTTCACCTTTCATGGCTTGAATGGTTTTACGACGTCTCCCTGACTCTGGTCCTCGGACAAAGAGGCTGACCACCATCGCACGGAGGGACTCGGTGCCCATGATGGTGATTGTTTTAGCGCACAGAATGTTTGGGCACAATCGCAACAAAACAACTTGGATGGTACTCTTTATACCCTGTACTTTTCTCGCTCATACTGTCCTCGATTTGTTGAGATGGGATTTCGAATGGATCATCTCTGTCATTCTTCCCCTCCCCCCTCTAGTTCACCTGCCTACACCCTTCACTAGATAGAGATCCACGTCACGTACGTCAAAAGTATCGCACGTACGTTGGTCCTCGGACCGTTTCTTTTTGTACTTTATCTTTCCTCACACTAAAAAGACCCTAGTAAATGTGCTTTCTGCTCTTGCAACTACTTTTGTAGTGTAACACCTTCCTGTTCCACTCGCTCCAATTGAAATTTAGCAATTCCCTGAGTCAGTTTAGTTCAAATAGACCAGAGACATAACGTTACGGACGTGCTGTGAATGATGTGAGTCACAAAAGCTAGTCATAAATCCGGTCTCGATAACAGAGCAGTTTGATCACTGATTGCAGTTGTTCTGAATTTTTTTATTCTCATATTTCGACTCTTTTTCATTCATAGTTTACGTATGTTTAGGATGTGACAACATTTACCACAGAGGTTACCTTCCCCTCTTCTAGTGCCGGGAGCTCCCATCGTTTAAACTATTCCACTGAGACTACAGCGTGTACTGTATACAACACAGAGTACAAGAAGAACAGAAAGTAGGTGACTAAAACTGAACTGGTGTGACTGTGGCACCATAGTCGAAAGTATTGACAACACTTGTGATGTTAAGGTACTTTACAACACTTGTAATGTAAAGGTACTTTATAACACTTGTAATGTAAAGGTACTTTATAACACTTGTAACGTCAAGTTACTTTACAATACTTGCAGTAAAGGTAATTAGGTAAAGGTAATTACTACGTATGTAAACAGTGCACATCTTGCAGCCCTTGTATGATGATTACTTGTACTGTATTATGCTGTACGTAAATTGTAAGAAGTATGCATTTTATTCATCTACACTTCCTCCAAATGATGAGACGAGGACTGAGTCCTGAGCCTGGAACTTCATTCTGCGCTTGTTGGAACGAGCATTTTCCTCAGCTGTCACCTTCTTCAACTCCTCCAACTTATCAGCCTCGTCAGACTCTGCATAAAGGAGCAAGATGCATGCATATGAGAAGACAAAATACTGACTAAAATTGAAGGTCCTTGTCATTTGAGGGTCCATAGCTGAAAAGTGCTACGGCATCTTTCACACTCAAGAGTTCTTGTTCTGATGATCTCTCTCCTCCCCCCCCCCCGCGGACCTGGACGATTTCCCTCGCACTGTGCAAGTGCAGACATATTCAGCACCTGACATTGATCAGGTTGAAGAAGGTTCAATCAGCGTGATTGCTTGCCAATATGTCCAATCACTCATAGGCATCTTAGCAAAACTTTACCGATGTTGGAAACTTTTGATTCATTGATAAATTAATGTCGTAATTAACAAGTCAAGATTAACAATCAGCGATGCTGGTCGTGGGTCAGCCATGCATGAACATACAAAGCCCTCCAAAACCGACACTGACGTTAAGGCCTCAACAGGGCCCAGCCATAGAGAGGTCGGACTAAGGCACCTGAGATCCTGCAGCTCATGTAGACAGAGAAACACCCATAAGTTTAACTTTTGTGTTGAATCGTGCTGTTACTGTGCACGAATTCTCAGACAATGACGCTCGCTCTCAAGCGAGCGTCCTGCAGTCACTTTGATGACCCCAAAGGGATGCAGATGATGGACAGGTGGTTTCTCCACCTACAAAAATAGGTGCGCTGCAGTCCTTAACTCCTTGAAAATGTGGAGCTGGTTAAAGTATCGGAAGTCTCGCTCCTTCATTTATACGAATGCTCGCATGAATGATGGGCCAGAAAGCTTTGAGAGAAAGAAACCTCCAAGAAGCAAAACTCTGATACTTATTTGGCGTGCAAAGTTAGTGACGAGATGGTAATTGGACAGGCAACGTCCGCCTATGAGATGCCCGCTAGCACTTGCCTGGTCTGGGGTGCAGCAGCTTGAACGGTAAATCCACCTCCAATTCTCCTCCCATGCCGCCGAGCACGATCTTGACCTTGACTGAGTAGGAGACAATCACTCCCAAGAGGTCGTTGGTGTCACCACTCTCAGATATGGAGGAGCTGGCCAAGTTGGTCTCGTCTCGAACCTGTCCGGGGAAGAAAAAAATAGCGTGAAATGTTGGACGCAGGAGTAGTAGTTGCACAAGTACTGCACAGGTAAGTTGCGCACACAGCGATTCAGAAATTCACCTTACAACGGATACATGTGCGTACAAGGACGACGTTACAACTTTTGCAATGTTCGACACTCCACGTCCTGCCAGTCCCAAGAATCGTTCAACGTTGCCATCACCGTGGATGGAGAAACAGTATCGTACTAGTTTCACCGAATCTAATTTCATCTGGCCAATCACCCTGGTAGTTAGTCTGGCAAGTCATTCATTGTTTCCTCTACAATTAATGGCTTGACTTTTGGAAGTTTGACGACGCTTTATGACTGCCCGATAATTCACCTGACATGTACACATGCATGTACACCAGCAGGGGTCCTTGGGTCCCTATCCTCAGAGGGGGTGCAGGGGGAACTGAGCCCTTCTCCTAGCCAAAAAAATTGCATTTCACGACTAAACAGTGGCGTCAAAATGCGATTTTTTGCCTTTCACGCATGTGTATGCTTATTTTCGCCCTGCACTGCATGTACTGCTTTTCGTCTGCTCTCAGCTAAAATACAACTTTGGTATAGTATATGCACACCTACTGCGAAGTTGCTGCTACTACGGAAACGTTTGGAGAGAGTTCACAGTAGCCACTGAGTGTCTTATCCACTCCCAAATTTAATTATGCGTGTGCAACCAGTCAGTTTACTTTGTCACCAGAAGGACCTAACTCAATGATGAAACAGTTGACACTTAATTCCCACCTCAGGAGCGATGCAACATTCACTTTACTCAACGCTAATGGTGGCTCATTGGAACCACCTGATTATGTGGGCAACCTGAAGTCGTCATGGGAGCATATTTAGCCAGAGGCAGCAAGCACATTGATGGTGGATACGTGAAAAACCTAAGCTTGTTACGCTTACATTTTAAAAGGTTAGAAAATCAAGCTAACTTGGTTTTTTTTGCATTATGATGCACGTCTGAAGAAAATCCTTTGTGCCAAAAAAGCGAAGAAATCTTACTTCTCGATCACGTGTCACTTTTGTCGCAGAAACGTAAATACGGTAATACGTAACTGGCTTCCCCTCTGTCTCGTTTGCAGTGTCCCCTCCGCCCACAGACCAACATAGCTATTTTTAGTCCCGTTTTAGGGCATCAACATAACGATGAATATGCACACGAGTATATATGCTTAGAGGCTCTGGCGAGCAACTTGGAACGACAAATGCCGTCGATAATGCTCATCGTTCAAAGCGTGACCAGGACAAGGACGAGCTTTGTCGTATTGTGACATGCCCACTGTTGTTGGTTCTCTTTTGCAGAAATGCATTTTGATTCGCATACAACTTGACCTTGACACACTCAAGTTACACAAAGAATTAAACCGTTTTCGTCACTGTGCAGTCGAGGGTGCAATTCTCTAACCTTAAGGCAGTGTTGCGGTCATACTTGGCTGGTTGGACCCTGAAACCATGCACAAAGGTTGAGATGGAATCTTTAAAAACAGCATTAAAGCGTACGAAAGCACTTTGCTGCCGAGCCCACGGTGGCCGTCATTGACACGGCCAAATCTTGGCCCATTTCTGACCAGGCCGATGTGCGAGAGGGCTTAAAAAGGGTGTGTATGACTTGTACAACTGCAGCAGGTCCACTCGGGGGACTTTCCAAGTGTGCACACGCGCTCGCGCATGCGCAGTGTGAGTTAAAATTCGTTCTTACTGTACAGTTCTGTTGAATGCATGTTCTACTGTAAGTTCGATGGATCGTACTATGATGATAAGGTGATCTGGACTGGACTGTGCTCACGTACTTTGA
>JAAUXU010052612.1_pt1 | contig 11249 bp, 8 predicted proteins | sample 7278151 | NCBI WGS metagenome assembly JAAUXU01 (sample SAMN14350113, study PRJNA611818) | marine sediment metagenome | isolation source: surface marine sediment (1.8m) | place: French Polynesia: Moorea | collected 2018-08 | reverse complement strand
GAATTAGCTGGCATTATCATTGAAGATACCAGACAGGGCGCGCGCTGGCGGCTCAAATAGAAGCGTTTTTTCTACCCGTATATGACAATCTAAAAAAGGGCGGCACGCCGGAGACGATAAATGGCTGAAAAAATACAATGGGGTATTCTGGGCAATGCCAATATAGCCCGCGTGTGCGTCATCCCCGCCATTCAGAAATCCTCTAATAGCACGGTCTTTGCCCTGGCATCGCGCTCGCTGCAAGACGCTCAGCAGGTCGCTGACCAAAATAACATATCCCATGTATATGAAAGCTATGATCAATTGCTGCAGGATCCCCGGATTCAGGTGATCTACATACCGCTTCCTAATCATTTGCATCATCCCTGGACATTGGAGGCCCTCAAGGCCGGCAAACACGTTTTATGTGAAAAGCCGCTGGCCTGCAATGCCGACCAGGCCCGCGAGATGACAGATGCGGCCCGGAACATGGGGCTACTTTTAATGGAAGCGTTCATGTATCGCTTTCATCCCCGAAGCCTGCGCATTAAGGAGATAATAGAAAACGGTTCTATCGGCACGCTGCGCCTGGTACGCTCCGCCTTTTGCTATGCCATGGAACAGAAGTTATTGGCCAGCGGTGCTAATGCTCGCCTGAAGCCTGAAATGGGCGGTGGGGCTCTTCTGGATGTCGGATGTTACAGTGTGAGCGTTGCGCGCTGGCTGTTCGGATGTGAGCCGACCCATGTGCAGGGCCAGGCCATTTACCATCGCGGCGGGGTTGATGTTCATTTTACGGGCACCCTTGGTTTTTCAGATCAGGGCCTGGCAACGCTGGAAGCCAGCTTTATTTCAGCATTACAGCAAACCTATACCGCCGTCGGCAGCACGGGGGCGATTGAACTGCCTCATGACGCCTTTATCCCCTGGGAAAAGGATGCGGTTTATAGGGTTCGCGATAAGGATGCGGAGGAGGGCAGCCCGCACAGCGTGCCCGGAGCGGATGAGTATCAGCTGATGGTGGAACATTTTGCTGAAGCCGTTATGGGACAAACACCGCTGGTGTACGACACGCAAGACAGTGTTTTCAATATGGCGGTTTTGGACGCCCTGGCGCAAGCAGCAAGATCCGGCAGGACAATCACGTTGTAGAAATTATCCGGATCCAGATTTTAAACCGGATGGTCCGGATCGATATCGGAGCCCAGCACCTTCATCAACTCATTGTTGAGCGCCTCGGCGGTGGTAAATACGATACCGTGAATCCCCAGTACGCGGGCGGCTTCAACGTGCTCCGGGGTGTCGTCAATGAATACGGCTTCTACAGGCTTGACACCCAACCGTTGCAGTGTCTCTCTGAAAGCGGCCGGATCGGGTTTGACCAGGCCTTCATCCCCCGAACAAAACACCACTTCAAACAGACCCAGCATCTTCCAATCGGCCAGCCAACGGTTCAAACCCGGAGGTGAATTTGAAAGAATAGCCAGTTTATAACGACCGTGCAGTTTGCGGATCAAATCCAGCACGGCTTGATTGATTGACTCATCAGCGTGGTAGCGGCGGCGAAAACGATTGACTTCATCAACGCTGTTTAATCGGAGCTGGGGCCCGATCAGATGCCAGTACTCCTCTGATGTTTTGCGGCCCAGTAGGGTGTCCTGCCAGGCCTGACTGTCAAACATAATGGCATTAATGGTGCCGGGCTCCAGGCCCAGTTCGTTTTCATAGGTGTGAAACAGGGAAGGCTGTTTTTGGGCGCTTATAACTCGCCCGAAATCAAAGATAATGGCTTTTATCATCTTGATGTCAATTTCGTTTCATACCATTTCAATATCATCGATGCTTTGAATCCGACCGATCCGTACAGGCGTCCAGCGACCGGGTCCTCACCATCTGTTGTTAATTCGACACGGGTGATACCTTTGGACTTCAGGTGGGACAATCCCGCCAGCAGAACATTGCGACCGACATGCTGTTTTCTGAAATCAGGATCGACGCCCAGCATGTGGATCTCACCTTTGATTTTCTCGCTGGGCGCATTTTCTTCCATCAGTTTGCGTGTCCAGCAATACGCAATAGGATGGTCCCCCTCGTAAGCCATAATGATATCCTCTGCGGTGCAAGTGCTCAAGTTGATGCGGTAAGCAATTTCTTCCCGAGTGTTGGGATTAAATCCCCAGGCATCGGCAAATGATCGGTTCTGGATATGCGTCAGCGTCTGTTCTTCACCCGGTAGAAGTTGACGGATGGTATAGTTGTTTGGCGTAATATCTGGCAACGGATTGGCGCTGAGCTTCATTTCCATCACTAAAAATCGACGGATACACTGAAACCCGAGACGTTGCAGCAAATTTTTGGCCGCCCGGTTGGTTTCCGCTATACAAACCTGGGCCACTTCGCATCCGGTTTTGTGCGCGTGTCGCCGGGCGTGATCATACAAACGCGCGGCAATTCCCCTTTGTCTGTGCAATGGATGAACAAGGCCGTCCAGCAGTGCCCGCCCGATTTCCGGTTCCGGAAAAACACTGACGCAACCGATCAGGCTTTCGCCTCGCTCTGCCACAAACATGTTGTTCTCCGGATGAAAACGGGGATGACCCAGATCTTCCGCCAGTCGTTGCCGGGAAGTATAATGTCCCGATTGATCATGGGTATCGGCTTCGATATGCAACAGGACGAAGCTATCGAAATCATCTGCTTGGTAGTTTCTGATTATAGAATCGTTTGGGCGCATGGTTTTGGTGGAGTATAGTATTCTCTAGCCCCGGCAAGAGAATGGAAAGCGGTTCGGTCCTACGGTGTTAAAAAAGTAAGTCCCATTTTTTAAATTGGCAATAAACCGATAAATTAGCACTTCCTTTTTGGGCTTTCATTATTATTTTTAGTTCTTATAATTCACTCTCCAAGATATGAAAAGAGAAATCTGCTATTGCCCTATAGGAGGACCGCAGTGACAACTGAAGCTGATGTGTTGGTTATATCTCCCCATCCGGACGATGCGGAATACGGGGTTGCCGGTACGGTGGCACGCTGGACGCGCGAAGGCAAACGGGTAGTTTATGTGATCTGCACCAACGGTGACAAAGGGACCAACGACCCGGACATGAAACCGGAGGATCTGGCTGAGATTCGCAAAAAGGAACAACTGGCTGCCGCTGATGTACTGGGCCTCAGCGAAGTGATTTTCCTGGAGCTTCCGGACCAGGGGTTGGAGGAGACTCCGGAATTTCGCAAGCGAATCGTGCGTCTCATCCGGCAGTATCGACCGGACATCGTGGTGACGGCCGATCCTTATCGGCGTTACATCTGGCATCGCGATCATCGCATTGCCGGTCAGGTGGTGCTGGACGCGGTCTTTCCGTACGCCAGAGATCACCTGGCTTACCCGGATCTGCTAGAAGAGGGATTGCAACCGCACAAGGTCAGGGAGATGATGTTCTGGGCGTCGGAGGACATCAATTATCGCTCGGACATTACCGATACCTTTGATTTGAAAGTCGCCGCCCTGCGCTGCCACAACAGCCAGATGCAGGCTCTCAAGGAGCCCAACCCGGAAAGCTGGCTCAGGCAGCGCTGCAAGGACATTGCCAAAAATGATGATTTCGAACTGGGGGAAGCCTTTCACCGGGTGGAGATATTTTGGTAACATGAACACAAATTCTGAATCAACTTCCCAGAATAGGTATGCGCTTGACCGACTGGCTGATGAATTTAGGGCATTTGTTAAAAGCTATCCCGCTTTTAAACAAACCCAGCTGTTAGATGAATGGCGCAAGACCCAATACAGCCGACTTGATGCAAACAGCCAAATCTACCTCGACTATACCGGTGGGGGACTCTACAGCGAATCGCAACTACGTGCGCATATGGAACTGCTTCGTACCAGCGTGCTCGGCAATCCCCACTCGGCTAACCCCACTTCCCTGGCAATGACGGACCTGGTGGAGGAAAGCCGCAAATATGTTCTACATTACTTCAATGCATCACCGGATGAGTATATTGCCGTCTTCACGGCCAACGCCAGCGGTGCCTTAAAGCTGGTCGGGGAAGCCTATCCGTTTACCTCCGGCAGTCATTACGTTCTCACCTTTGATAATCACAACTCCGTGAACGGCATCCGTGAATTTGCAAAGGGTAAGGGCGCGCAGGTAGCGTATGTACCTTTAACCAGGCCGGATTTGCGCATAGATCGGGCAATACTGGAAAATATTCTAAAGCCGCTGGATACCGATCACAACCATCTGTTTGCATTTCCGGCGCAGTCCAACTTTTCCGGTGTAAAGCATCCGTTGGACTTGATTGAGCAGGCACATCGCAAAGGATTGGATGTGCTGTTGGATGCGGCCGCCTATGTGCCGACCAACCGCCTTGATTTGAGCGAGGTTAATCCGGAATTTGTCGCCATATCTTTCTACAAAATGTTTGGTTATCCCACCGGCATCGGCGCCCTGCTCATTCGCAGGACAGTTTTCCGGAAGATGGAAAGACCGTGGTTTGCCGGCGGCACCGTGAATTTTGCCAGTGTGCAGGGGAAGGGCCACTATCTGGCCCCGAACGAAGCCGCATTTGAAGACGGTACGATAAACTATCTGAACATTCCGGCAATCAAAACCGGTTTGCAGCATCTGGAAAAGGTGGGAATCCAAACCATCGGCAAGCGGGTTCAATGTCTCACCGGCTGGTTGCTCGAGAACTTGATGTCATTGAAGCACAACAACGGCAAACCGATGGTGCGCATATACGGGCCAACGGATACGGAGATGCGCGGCGGAACGCTGACGCTGAACTTCTACGGGCCGGATGAACGGCTTCTTGATTACCGGCGCATTGAAGAGCTGGCCAATCAGAAGAAAATTTCGCTGCGTACCGGGTGTTTTTGTAATCCAGGAGCTGGTGAAATTGCAGAAGGCCTGACATCAGAGGATATGATGGCAGGATTGAACCAAGGCCCGGATTTGAGTTTACCCCATTTTTTGCAGGTGGTACAGCACCGGGGGAATAAGAGCGCCGGTGCAATTCGTATTTCAGTTGGTCTGGCAACAAACTTTGCCGACATTTATCGCTTTATGCATTTTGCAGAAGGTTTTCGAGACAAGACCAATATGAATATCGGTCAGGTGACATTTGATATTCAATCCTGCCGGGTCATTCGGGATGGCAGTTAGGATCTAATGTATGATGAGGTATTTGACTTGATCCAACAAATGATTTAGGTTATTGCTCAATGTAAATTCTATTTTCGCCAACCCATTAACATTCAACGAAAAACTAACCGATGAAATTCATCCCTATTGCTCTTATAGGCATTCTTTTTTTAGTGCTGACAGGCCCCGTTCAAGCTGCCGCAGATTTACCTTCCCAGGAAACGCTACGCCAGTGGATCGAAGAAATGAAAACATCTCCCAAGGGCCCTTTCTCCCGCATTCGCTGGTTTTGCAACGATGGCAGTGTTCTGCCGCCTAAAGCTTACGCCTGCAAAGACCGTGGCGGCGGGGTGCAGCACGGCGAATGGACCGATCGTGTAAAGCAGTTGCGCGCCGACGGATATTATATTGCGAATGTCCTCGCTTCGCTTGACCTGAGCCAAATCGCAGGTGCGCCGGGCTATTCGGATCTTTTCAATCAGATATTAATTGAGAAATTTTTGATTACCGCCGATGACGGCTGGATCTTTCGCAAAGCACGTTATTACCGGGGGGCGATTCAAGCCGAAGATGAAATTGCCCGGGCCAGGGAGCTGTTACTGGATCTTGCCGGCCGGGACGTCTGGAGCTCACGCGGGATTACGCCGCTGCGGATCGGTGCGAGCCTTTTGGAACACGGGGTCGAAACCAGAAGTGTCGCCAGGGTTCGTCAACAGTCTCTGGCTCTTTCTGAAAAAGATAAGAAGTTTCTGCCGCTACGTGTCAAAATCCATAATCAACCGGATCGCGAAGATGCCAAGCGTGTCCGGGACTATGCTGCCGGAGTTGAAGATCAAAACCTGGCTGCACAGTATGCCCATCTGGCGGACGAAATCGATAAGGTGTTTGCTTCAGAGTCGGCAACCCGGCGTCTGAAGGACTTCCAGAAAAAAATCAGCGGCAGTTCCGTACTTGCCCGGGAAATTGCAGCAGCCATCAAGGCCATAGAAACAACCGATGATCCCGTTGTCCGGCTTTCAGCAACGGGCAAGGTTATGGCCTCGATTCGAGAGCAGCTGTTAAACATTCGAGGCGGCGAACTTCGTCTGGCCGCATTGGATACCGGGCTGGCTATGGAGATCGAACACTACACTGCAGGCAGGCAGCTGATCGGGCGGTTGCAGATCGCCTCTCGGCGCGAGCACCTGCAGTGGCTTCAAAGCAGCAGTATGGCAATTTATGGTGCCGGGCTCATATCGGCCATTCAACTGCAGGATTTACAGGCTACGTTCACGCTATTGGAAGGCAATACCATATCTGTCGAAGACTACAGGCTCGCACTCGATTATCTGGCCCGGGCGCCGGGATGGTGCGCCCAATGGCTTCGTTTCCATTTCCATGAGAGTATGCAGAAACTGGCTGAAATCGAACCGCTGGTTAACCGCGTTATTCAGGATGGCCTCCGGGGAAGCCCACTTTTCTTTTACTCCAACGTATTGGACAGTCTGCTGCGCGATGTCCATCGCCTTGTGGGATTGCGCCACGAGCTTTTCGGTGAAGACGTCGGAGCGGGCCTTCGCAGCCTGAATCCCGGTCTCGCACGGGGTAAACTCCGGCTAAGACCTGCGGGCCATCATGATGATTTCGATTCGCAGGGTATCTATTTATTACCGGAAACGGTTGCCGAATTGCCGCCGGTGGCCGGTATCCTGACGGCCGGCGAAGGAAACCCGCTGTCGCATGTGCAGATGCTTGCGCGCAATCTGGGCATACCGAATGTTACGGTTGATGAGAGCTTAATCACCAAGCTAAAGAACCACGAGGGACAAAAAATCGTTTTAGCCGCCAGCCCGGCCGGAGCCGTTCAGCTTGTGCTGGATCAAGGACAGTTGAATCACATTTTCGAGCAAAAAACAGAATCGGCAAGTCTGATTCGTCCTGATCTGGAAAAACTAGACCTCGAGAACCGCAACTTCATTCCCTTAAACCGGCTGCGGATAGAGGACTCAGGGCGTACTGTCGGTCCCAAGGCGGCCAATCTGGGAGAATTATACCACCATTATCCCGAAGCAGTCGCCAATGGTCTGGCGATTCCTTTTGGTGTTTTTCGAAGCTTTTTGGACCAGCCTTTCAAGAACGGCAAACAGACTGTTTTTGAGTGGATGGAGGCTGAATATGCAAAAATACATGCCATGCCCCCCGACTCAGCCGGGCGAAATAAAAAAATGGAATCTCTGCGCAAAGCATTGGAAGATTACATGCTGAAGGTTGACTTCGACGATGGGTTTCGCCGACGCTTGGCAGCCGCGATGAAAAAGGTATTCGGCCCGGATGGAACCTACGGTGTATTCGTGCGCAGTGATACCAATGTCGAAGACCTGCCCGGATTCACGGGTGCCGGTTTGAATAAGACCATCCCGCATGTGGTCGGATTTGACAATGTCCTGGCTGCCATCCCCAGGGTATGGGCATCGCCTTTTAGCAGCCGGGCCTTTGCCTGGCGTCAATCCCACATGGATTTGCCGCAACACGTCTATGCCTCCGTGCTTCTTTTGCGCAGTGTGCCCTCGGAAAAATCCGGTGTAATGGTAACCCGTGATATTGATACCGGTGAAGAAGGATGGCTGTCAGTTGCTGTTAACGAAGGGGTCGGCGGCGCCGTTGACGGGCAGGCCTCCGAGTCGTTACGGATAAATGTGAAGACGGGTGATGTCCGTATGCTGGCCCAGGCCACGGCTACCTGGCGCCGGGTGTTAAAACCCGAGGGCGGCGTCGATAAGGAATTGGTGGCAGGTGCTGATCCCGTTCTCAAAGCGGATGAAATCGATCAGCTTATCAGACTGGCGCAGGATCTGCCGCGCAGATGGCCGTATATTCTGGATACCGACGGAAATCCTATTCAAGCCGACATCGAGTTCGGGTTTTCCAAAAGCAAGTTGCAGCTTTTTCAGATTAGACCATTTCTTGAAAGCATTCAGGCCCGCAGCAACGACTACCTGAACAGCCTGGATCAGGACATGTCGTCCCAGCTCGATCGAACCGTGAAGCTGGAGGATAAACCCTGACGCGCATATGCTAGAATAATCGCTAATTATCTTAAAAGGGATAAAATGAAAAAATACCTGATATTGATTTGCATTTTCGCCATACTTGCCAGCGCCGACACCGGTTTTACCTATCCCCTGGACGCCTACCCCGAAACAGGGATTCGGCGGATTGAAGCAGCCCGTCTGGCAGTATTCGGTAAAATGCGAGGCCGTCGGCAACCTCCCGGCGCCCTGCTGCCGGCCCGTCTGGTGGACCTAAGGTTGCTGGATCGGCCGGAAGTGGTACTCCCGGAACCCGACCCGGAGTTCAGCGCTCGAGTTGTTCAACTTTTAGGAGATAAAGCCGACCGCTATGGCGTTGCCGTCCTGGATCTTTCGGACATTGACAATCCACGCTATGCCGAGCACCGGGGGGAGTACAAGCAAAACGTCGGCAGTGTCGGAAAAATCGCAGCTGCCCTGGCAGTGTTTCAGGCTCTGGCTGATATTTATCCGGATGACATCGAGACCCGCAAACGCCTGCTGCGGGAGACCATTATCACTGCGGATGAATTTATCGAGTGGGATCATCACGAGGTTCGACTCTTCGACCCCGATACCGGGGCCCTGAGCTTCCGCCCCTTAAAAAAGGGTGATCAGGGATCACTCTGGGAGTATCTGGATTGGACCCTTTCTATCAGTTCCAATGCAGCCGCCGCCATGACGATGAAAAATGCCATGCTGCTGAGAAATTTTGGCAAGGATTATCCGGTATCCGATGATGAAGCCGGCCGCTTTTTTGAAAAGACTTCCCGCCAGCAATTACGGAAGCTATTTGAACAGACGTTTCTTGAGCCATTCACACGCAATGGTCTGGACCTGGAGCAATTTCGCCAGGGCAGTTTTTTTACGCGCTACGGCAAAACCCGCGTACCCACCGGCTACAACAGTTACGCTACCGCCCGCGAACTGTTGCGTTTTATTTTGCTGATGGAGCAGGGAAAGCTGGTGGACGTCTTTTCAAGCCGGGAAATCAAGCGCCTGCTCTATATGACCGAGCGCCGCATTCGCTATGCCTCATCGCCCGCCCTGTATGACTCTGCCGTTTATTTCAAATCCGGGTCGCTTTACAGCTGTAAAGAAGAGGCGGGTTTTAAATGTAAGAAATACCACGGCAACGTGAAAAACTACATGAATTCACTGGCGATTGTGGAAACCCCGGCCGGCCTTAACCGATTGCATTATATGTCGACTTTGATTTCGAATGTGCTTTATAAAAACTCTGCCGTGGATCATCAAACCCTGGCAACTTATATCCACCGGCTAGTCGAATCGAACCATCCGCCCCAGCCGCCGGCTGCCGGAGAGCTGCCGGCGGAAGTGACCTTTGTAAGCAACCTGATCGGCTTTTCGGAAGAGCAGGAAGAACGCCTGCAAATTGCCAGGGTGCAGGCGGCACTGCTGGAGCTGGGTTATAAGGTCGGGAAAGTCGACGGTAAACTGGGTTCCAAAACCAGGGCGGCCATCAAGGCATTCCAAAAAGCACAACACCTCAGCGTGAACGGGGAGATTACTGCGGAATTACTGGAACAGCTAAAAGCTGCCATTGAAAGCAAGCCGCCGCCGGACCGTTCACAACCAGCCCCGGCAACGCAACAGTGAAAGAAGACCGAGCCCCGTGAAGCCATCCAAACTGGACCGACTCCTATGCATTTTTACAGATGTACAAGCCGGGGAGGGCTTCACTGCCCTTCTGATGTTCGCCAATGTCTTCCTGCTTCTATGCGCCTATTACTTCATCAAGCCTCTGCGGGAGGGATGGATCGCAGTTTCCGATATCACCGGGCTAACCAAAATGGAGGTCAAAGCGTATTCCAGCTTCGGGCAGAGCCTGCTGCTGGTTCCCGTGGTGTGGTTATACGGCCGCCTTTCTGGCCGATACCGACGCAGTGACCTCATCACCCGCTCCACACTTTTCTGTGTATTGAATCTGGCAGTATTTTGGGCCATTCAGCCCGGCCTTTTTATTGAATATCTTCCGTATTCCGGCATCATCTTCTATCTCTGGGTCGGCATGTTCGGCGTGTTTGTGGTCGCCCAGTTCTGGGCATTTGCCGCTGATATCTATACGGAGGAACGCGGAAATCGCCTTTTCCCGGTGATTGCCGTCGGGGCAACGTCCGGAGCTGCTTGTGGCTCATGGATCACCGAGTTTCTTGTGAATTCCGGCCTCTTTGGCACCCAGTATCTCCTTATCGTGACCATGATCCCGCTGATAGCTTCCATTTTTCTCAGCCGAATGGTCGATGGCCGCACATATGAGCAAACTGTCGGAACTAAGGCTGTCCCCGGCCCCGACATCGAGGACTCCGGCCGCAGTGCAATTTCCATTGTTTTTACAAGCCGCTTCCTGCTTGCCACGGCCCTGATTACGCTGATTTTGAGCTGGGTCAATACCAACGGTGAAAACCTGCTCTTCCGGGTGGTCCAGGAGGTTTTAAATGAACAGGCACGCGCAGGAGGTGTTTCGAATACGAACGAACTGATGGCCTTCACCCGGGACGGGACCACGGCCTTTTACGGCGGCTTTTACTTCTGGGTCAACGTTGTTGCCCTGATTCTCCAGGCCTTTGTGGCTTCACGCCTGCTCAAGTTCGGAGGCTTTGGTCTGATTTTGCTGACAATGCCCGTGGTTGCCCTGGTCTCTTACACTGCAATGGCGTTCATTCCCATCCTGGCTGTTGTCAAAGCCATGAAGATCGCAGAGAATTCTACGGATTACTCAATCAACAACACGGCGCGCAACGTCTTATGGTTGCCGGTTTCGGCGGAGTTAAAGTACAAGGGGAAGCCGACGATCGATTCACTCTTCGTCCGCATGGGCGACGGGATTGCAGCCCTGACGGTCCTCGTCGGAGTCCAGTTTCTGGCACTTTCGACGCAGTCGTTCTTCGCGCTGAACGTGGTGTTGGTCCTCATCTGGATTCTACTTGCGTTTGTAGTGATTCGCGAACATCGCCGCTATTCAGAGCTGGACGGGTAGTAATGGAATGACAGGATCGCTATTTACTTCGATTGCCTGTGAATACTATCTATAGTTCGATCCACCACCGCCGCAAAG
>JAAUXU010007623.1_pt1 | contig 11253 bp, 15 predicted proteins | sample 7278151 | NCBI WGS metagenome assembly JAAUXU01 (sample SAMN14350113, study PRJNA611818) | marine sediment metagenome | isolation source: surface marine sediment (1.8m) | place: French Polynesia: Moorea | collected 2018-08 | reverse complement strand
CCTCCCCAACACATCCACCTCCCCCAACACAAAACACTCTCCCGTGTTAAAAAAAAACAATCACCTCGGTGGCACCGGGGGGGGCACGGGGCGCAATAACCCACCCCCCGGACGTCCAAAAAAGTGCTCCCCCCCAGACCAGCAACTTATTTACTACTGTTCTCCCCTCAAACTGATTGGCGCCGAGGCGGCCAAAAAACCACTATTATTGTTCGAAATTGCCAAAATTTTGCCTTTTTTGGCGGCTATCAAGAAAATTTTCCGGTTTTGTCTCCCCCCCCCCTCCCCCCTCAGAAAGGCGGAACTTGTCCCTCCCTTGGGGGTCCAAAAAACCACTCCCCCTCCCAGCCGAAATTTGACTGATCCCCCTCCCAGTTGCCGACCCCACGCCCACCTATGATCACTATGGCTTTCAATCGGAAGTAAGGTATAGACTACCGGTACTTCCTGAAGGGTACGCCAAACATATCCATTTATTAGATTTGCTATCATGAATCGGCGCCGGCACATTTAGGCAAGTAAATTAATTGTTACCTCAATACGCAAGAACGACCAGCTAAGAACCGAAGTAAATTATGCACAAAGATCGCAAAGATCAATGTTTCGACGTTCTACCTACAAGAAGAAAATGGTTAAGGAATCAGTTTAATGAGGATAGCAAATATAAGGATATGCGGTACGTGACATGAACACAATTTATACAAAGTTAGAGCTTTCTGATGAGTTTCCGGACCTCCTCCTTCCTGGCCTCTATCTCCGCGTGCCTGTCCCTCGTCGCCTCCAGTATCTTGATGGTCTCGTTCTCTGCCACGGCCGCCCCGCGCTCAGCCGCCTTCCTGGCCTCCCCCGCCTCCCGCTCAGCCCGCCGCGCGCGGGACTGGAACTCTGCGGCCACCACCTCGTCCTCGCTCAGCTGCTTCTTGGCCCTCCCGCCCTCCCCCTCCAGCATCTCAACCTCGGCCTGCTTCATCTCACGCACCCGCTTCCACTTCCTCTCCTCGGACGCCAGCTGGTTCTGCAGCTCGCTCCTCTTGTGCGCCCAGCCCTCGATCTGCGAAATGATATTTTTTATATATATGGTAAATATCTATCTATATGGTGAAAAAATACACACAAATCATGTCTACCTGTGAGGTGAGGTCTGCCGCCTCTGCCGCCAGGAGTTGCGCCTTCCTCTCCGCAGTGCTCAGGTCGTTGAGGACCATAGACTTCGTCTGTAAAATAATAAGTAAATTGCCTAAAGAACTCGCCGCAAAACAAAAAATGCCGTAAAACTTACCTGGTCGTTAACGACTTGAACTGTCTTTAGCTGTTCGCAGACTGCCTCGAGGTCCTTTGACTTTGCCGCCAGCTCGGCCGTCTTGTGTTCGATCACCTTCTCCCTCGCCTGCAGGTCATTGCCCTCATCCCTGAGTGGCAAAAACGAACGTAGAATGATCAATCCACACAACTCAACCAAAAAGAAAGCCTTACTTGAGCCTGGTCAGTTCCGCCTCCATCTCTTCCAGCTCCCCCACATTCCTGAGCCCCGCCCTGACGACGTCCTCCCTGCGCCTGAGGTCGTCCACCTCCCGCGTTAGCTTCTGCTCCTCCTCCGCGCTCTCCGCCAGCGCCGCCTTGGTCTTCTCTCGCCGCTCCTTGTCTGCCTCGATAACGCTCACGTACTCGCTCAGCTCGGACTTCATCTTGACCATCTTCTCCTCCAGTTTGCTGGCCTAAGAAAGAGAAAGAACATTCTCCTCACTAGAAGAGTCATCGTCTAATCGGTATGATGATACCTTTTCAGCATCCTCCGAATTGCTCTTCCTGATCTGGTCGCTCCTCTCCTTGAGCTCGGCGATGTCCTTGGCCAGGGAAGCCTTGATGGCGGCCTTCTCCGCCACTGCCTCCCTCCCTTCGTTGGCATCCTCATAGTTGGTGTTGCAGAACTGCCAGAAGTTGACCATGGAGGCCAGGAAGCGGCGGGTGCGCTTGGGCTCGGGCTCGATCAGGTCAAGCAGGCCGAAGGCGGGCCGCTCGACGTGGCCCACCGTGTCGAAAAAGTAGGAGACGGCGTCCTTGAGGGTGTCCACGTCCTGGTTGTGCTCGTAAAGGTACGGGTGGTCGTCCCAAGATCCGGCTCCCACCGCGCCGCCCCCTCCGCCGCCTTGTCCGCCGCGCCGCCCTCCGCCCTGCGAAGCATGCAGACCGTGGAATCCCGCTGCCGGCTGCAGCATGGACTCTGACATGCCGAACTCCATGAGCAGCTTGATGTAGAGCATCTGCACCCTCTGCGGGGTGGGCGCGGTCAGGTCCGGCCGGCCCACGTCCTCCTCCGTCAGGATCATCTGCAAATTGTTGAGCAGGTCCGGCAGGGACATCTGGATGTGGGAGCCCTCACCCATCGTCAAATATGGAAATGACGAAATAAACAGGTGAGGGAAAAAGGGAGATAACCTGCTGTAGCAGGACCACCGGGTACACAAGACACTTGCCAGGTGCAGACAGGCTCTCGGATCCCGATTGATGTTTTGATTTTTGAACTTTTTGCCCGCCCAAAGGAAATGTCACCAGCGCAACTCAAGAATAAGAAAGATCACGCAACCTCCAAAAAGGGGGACTTTTTTTAAAAGAAAAAATTATGCAGTAGTATTATTCACATCCGAAATTACTGCACATCATTCTTTTGCAATAAAATGTTCCTTTCCTTCAATTTGGCAAAAAAAATTGGAAAATCGAGTTTCTTTCTGAGATTTTCAAGTAGTGAAAGTTGTCTCCCCTGATCTGAGGTGAGATTTCTGCGCAGGGAAAAAACCTTTCTTTCGCGTTTCGTCCCAAAAAAGAAAGGCACTTAAGGCAGGCGAGTGGGAGAGGACAGACCAGAGGAGGTCGGGGAAGGTGTCCTCCAACTTGAAGTGTCGTCTGTCCTGGAGGTGGAGTTGACCAAGACAGAAAATTCCTTTTTGAACCCTTTGATCCCCGCCTCCTCCTCTTCGTGGCGGTGCTGTCCTCAGGTCTGGCCTTGGTCGTCGTCCTCGATCCTCGGTCTTCCTGGGTGGCCGCCGTCTCCGCCTGTTGGCCATGCTGTCCCGTGGCCTCCGCCTGTCCGCCTGGCGTGGGCCAGTCGGCGCAATCAGTGCCAGGACTCAACCCCGTCGCGTGACCTCGTGGCCTCCTCCGGCGGTGGCCCCCGAATTGTCCCTCCAGCACAGGCACTACGGCGGAGGCACCAAGTAAGATCAAAGAACTTGCGCCCTCCGCCCAATGCTCCACTGATTACCAAGGACCTCAAAAATACCGTTTCTCTCCTCGTCAGGTTGGCTGAGGTTGGCAAGCTTGAGCCGGTCAAGCTTCACGGCAACTACGACACGGGACAGACCTTCCTGCACTCGCTTTTCGGATACCGAGGGGTCATCCTATTCCCATGGCTGGCAAGGGTCTACGACAGGTGAAAAACGGCATGAGGCAGAATTGATATTTTTGCCCCACCTGTTTCCTCTTCCTTCCCCCAGGGACCTTCCCGGCAAGCCTTCCAACATGAAGAACTCTCCTCCCCCTTCCCCGCCTCCTCCTCCCCCAGCGAGCAGCGCCCAGGATCCCTCCTTTGGAACCATTCCCGGCCAGGGCAGCAAGGAGGTCAAGGGAAAGACACACTCTTACTACCAGGTATCTGTGGTTTGTGAATGGGATTCTTCGGCTAACTTAATCGATTATGTTTACTTGCTCTCCTTGTCCAGGTACTGATCGACAGCCGCGACTGCCCCTTCATCACCCACCGTGCCCAGACCGAGTCGGTGACGTTCCTGGGCAGCCAGAGCGAGAACACCCGCAACCTGTACGCCATCCCCGGCCTGGACTACGTCTCCCACGAGGACATCCTGCCCTACAGCACCACCGACCGAGTCCCCATCCAGCACGAGCTGTTTGACAAGTTCTTGTCTTACCGCGAAGGGTCTGACCCTCCGTTCGTCGCCCAGCAGACGCTCAGCGCCTGGCAGGAGAAGAACCACCCGTGGCTGGAGCTCAGCGACGTGCACAAGGAGACCACGGAAAACATCAGGGTTACAGTCATACCTTTTTACATGGGATACAGGGAAAACCAGAATAACAACGTCTACTGGGTAAGAAAAAGCTATTGTTGGCTGGCCGGTTAGTATTTCAAGTGTTTCTTACTTTTTGCTTCCAAGTGGCGCTATTGCATCCGACTGGAGAACTTAGGAGACCAGATTGTTCAGCTGCGCGAGCGCAACTGGAGAATCTTTTCTCTGAGCGGGACTCTGGAGACTGTCCGCGGACGCGGCGTCGTCGGGCAGGAACCCATACTCAGCAAGGACCAGCCCGCCTTCCAGTACTCCTCCCACGTCAGCCTGCAGGCCCCTTCTGGCCACATGTGGTACGGGACATACGTCGGAATAATTCGGCGACATGCTGACCCTTTTAATTGTATTTATTTTCAGGGGCACCTTCCGCATGGAGAGAGAGGACGGCTTCGCCTTCGATTGCCGCATCCCTCCCTTCTCCCTGGAGTCGAAGCAGGACGAGAACAGCGACCCCCCGATCTTAGGGCAGTGATAAAAAAGTTGTGCAAGGCTTCTTGGAACATCAAACGAGGAACGGTTGATTCTGAAACAGCTTCAGTGTATCGAAATTATACGGTCAGAGATTAATATTTTTTTCCCCAAGAACATTTTGACTGCGACTGTTGTCTTCTAGAGCTAAAAAAATAAATCATCGGGATTCCAGAATTTCAATCACATTTATATTTTTTCGTTTCTCTTACTGATCCGGAAGACCCACTCTAGCATGATGAAAGTCTTCCTTTCCTTCACGATTTCTTTTTTTGAGGTTATGACGACGTTCGATCCCATCCCATTAACTGTATATAAACTTTCTGCACATGTCAAAGTAGGAATGCATAAATAACTGCTCTACGCTTGCAGGCACCTTTCCACAAGCGCTCTTTTCGTTTTTAGTAATTGTAGATAGGATGCAGGATACGGAGGCAATCGGAGGCCAGGTGATAACTTCTTCCTGCTCTGGCACGCCCTTATCACACTTTCTCAGATACGTCTTCGCAAAAGTTTAACTTAAAAGCATCAACAAAATTGGCAAATAGGCGGCCCCTGCGGAGTTATGTCCAAAATAATACGGTATAATTGAACGAAAAATGCAAGCACACGGTGGGTTGCCTCTAATCCCCGAAGGACTTTAGCTGTTCGAGGTGAAACTCCAAAGCGATCCTCTCTTCCAGCGTGTCCGACACCTCCTGGTGCAGCTCGTTGATAGTCCTGGCGATGACGCTATTTTTCTCCTTGACCTGGTGTATCCTGATCTGCAGGGACCGCTGGTCCTTTGGCGGCGTGGCGCAGACCAGCGCCGGGTCCGCCAGAGGTCGCTCCTCCACGATACGGTCGCTGGTGGCAGCCCTCAGCGAGTTTGCTGCACCCTCAGCCATGCCCATGTTGTTTCTCGGGGGGATCGCGGGGGGCGGCTTGCCGAACTGGTTCAGATCTAGACTGCTGCTCCGCGCGTGCGTCCGCTGTCCCGGTCTAGGAGGCGGGGGAGGGGGAGACTTCTGTTGCTGCAGGCGGTGGGAGAGGGCGTTGGAGAAGTGCTGTGGGAGGGAGGGGTCTCTGGGGAGCGACGGGGGACTAGGACTCAGATCTTGGAGGCCGTCGATCTCGGTGGAGCACTCCTCGTCGGAGGTGTTGTTGGACTTTTGCAGGGTCCTGGCCGTCGAGCCCACGGTAGCGGCTGCCGTGGAAAGGCTCGCCGTGACCGTGTTGGTATCTCCCTTCAGCGTCATGGAGCTGAAACTTTCCTCGGCAAGTGACGCCGCGTCCTCCTGGTTCCATAGCTGTTCGTACACCACCTCCCTCCTGCCCTGCTTGACGTTCATGGGGGCTGCTCCAGCGACGCCGGAGGCTGCTCCGTTTCTCCCACCGCCGTCCTCATCGTCGGAAGTGGGGATGACGGGAGATTCGGGGGACAGCCTCAGGGCCACGGGGTGCACGAGATTGGGGTTCATCCTGGCGTCCGGCCGATGAAAGTCGAAGTTGACGGGCTTTGGCCCCGGAGAGGCTATCGAGCTGGCGTCGCCTCCGCTCTCGGTCCCTCCCCCGCCCAGCTTCCTTCTTGACCGTGAGTGGCTGAGCATATCCTCACTGGTGTTCCCAGCGCCGTCCGCCTCATCGTGCAACAAAAGCGGCTCTCCTCCACCACCCGCGCCTCCCAGGGAAGAATTGTTGTCCTGCCCCCTCGTGTAGAGGTCCTTGTTGTGTCTGCTGTCAGCGGCGGCGGCCGTGGCCGTCTTAGCTCGCAGCGTCCGGGGCTGCAACGTCTCGGGTAACTCCTCAGGAAGCGGGATGTCGTTCCTGCGAAGGACGACTAGGTGCATGGCGGTCAGGAACTCTTCGAGGCTGAGGCAGCCGTCTTTGGTCACATCCGACAGCTGCCAGATTTTCCTCAGCTCGGAGATAGGCAGACGGGACTTCTCAAAGAACTCCTTGGCCAGGGCCCCCGGGATCGAGCCCCGGGGATTGGGCTGCATGCTGAAGAATTGTGTGGTATAGTAGTTCATTTGCTCTCGGGTAATGCTCCAGGGGTTCTTCTCCTCCTCCTCGTCGGACGAAGGGCGCTCAGAAGACTCCTCCTCCGTCCCAAGAAGTTGCCTGTGGGCGAGAGCAGATAAAAGAGTTGAGGACACTTTCACAGACAGCCACGAAGGCCAACGTACCGTCTCTCGTCGTAGGTGGAGTGAGCCGGCCAGTCAAAGGCCTTCTCCCCGGTGCGCCCGCCCTCGCCGTCCCCCTCCCCGACGCCCTCCAGGGTGGGGGAGGCCGCAGAGTCGCTGGCGGTGGAGGAGTGCGAGGGAGAGGCTCGGCCGCCGCCGGGGAGAGACGCCTTGGAGCTCAGCTTGGTGGTCTGGGGCAGCACGGTGACGGGGGCGGCGCCGGACGAAGAGGACCCCGGCAGGGGGTGGAAGGCGGAGGCGGGAGGGGGAGCGACAGGGGCGGCAGAGGCGTGCGGCGGCGGAGGGGGCGCCTGGGGCGGGGGCGGGGAGTACCTCTGTGGCCTCCGCGCGAAGGCGCCGTCTGAAAAACAGAGAAGAGGTCAGGCTGAGGTCATGGCACACTCCTGTCGTGGTTCTATGGTGCTCCCTCACCCCTGGAGTCCTCGGCGTCTCCCACCACGGCGGAGGACATGGTCAAGCGGAGAGAGGCCGTGCAGGAGGTCAAGAGGCCAACCTGGCCGTGTCCTTGTCCTCTTTTGTGGGGCCAGTGGAGGTGAGGGCCACCTTGGAGTTGCAGGCCAAGTGGAGGAGCCCGTCGGACACGACCACCACGCACTCGACGACACACTCCCTCCTCTTCTCGTTCTCTCTCCACGCCCTTTTTTCGCTCTTGTCTTCTTCCCCGTTTCCCTTTTCTGCTCCTTTGGCTTCTTCCCCTTCTTCGTTTCCCTTTCTTCTTCTTGGCCCTTTTGACTCTTTGGCCGAAATGGCCACAAAGGCAGCACGGAGGAAACCAAGGAACAGCTGAAACGAGGAAATTTGCCGGAAAGGGACGAAAAGGAAATGGAGCAAACTATTTGATAATGATATATTCTTGAAAGAAAAAATATCATTTAGAATTATACAAAGAATTTTTTAAATGTTTATCCACAATATTTATTTCATGGGCGGAGAGAGAAAAAGTGCGTTATCTGCGCACCCTTTTTCTTTTCCTGCCGGGTTCGGGCTAGGGGTAAGACATAATAGCAATTGAACGGTCGAGTTAAGGCTCGAAAACGTGGAATATTTAAGGCAAACACCTAAATTAATCTAAAAATAATGACCTGTAAGCTTGAGAGAATTATTTCCCATTGATCCCTCGCATGCCAATCCATGACAATTTTCTCTTCCTTTCGTGTTTTACCTTTGCCCCCTGGGCCGTTCTGACAAAAATATCGATCTCGGGTCCGCCTTGGTTCTATCCCTAGTTCCCGTTTCGCCGCTTTTCTTTCTTCTCGTTTTGGACTTTTCTCGTCCGTCCTCAGTTCTCTTTTTGGCCCTTTTTTGTCCGCCTTTCCTTGTTGGCCCTCCTGGACGTGGACCTGTTGGCCTGGCTTCCTCGACCTCGACCTCGACCCCGACCTCGACCTCCTGGTCAGCCCTGATCGTCCCTCCTGCGCCGTGTCCCCCAAGTGCCCCCCACTCTTTGGACTGTGACTCCGTGAGTGTCTGTTTCGGCCTTGTCTGAGGATGAGCGGCATCGCGCAGGCCCGCCTGAGCGAGGAGCGCAAGGCCTGGCGCAAGGACCACCCCTTCGGCTTCATCGCGCGGCCCACACGGAACCTTGACGGCACCCTCAACCTGATGCTGTGGGAGTTCGGCATCCCCGGCAAGAAGGGGACCCCGTGGGAGGGCGGCATGTACCGCGGCCAGATGCACTTCAAGGAGGACTTCCCCTCCACCCCGCCCAAGGTCAAGTTCGTGCCGCCGCTCTTCCACCCGAACGTGTACCCCTCGGGCACGGTGTGCCTCTCGCTGCTGGACGAGGAGAAGGACTGGCGCCCCGCCATCACCATCAAGCAGCTGCTGCTGGGCATCCAGGACCTCCTCAACGACCCCAACATCAAGGACCCGGCGCAGGCCGAGGCCTACACTTGCTATTGTCAGAACCGGGCCGAGTACGAGAAGAGGGTGAGGGCGCAGGCTAGGGCCATGTCGGCAGAGATGGCCTGAGGACTGAGGAGGGACACCGCGGAGAGGAGAGGAAACGGAACAAGAAGCAAGATCAACATGACTACAACAACATTCTTTGTCTTTGACGAATATGCCCTGTAATCTTCTCTGTAAAAGTGAAATGCATCGAGAAACCTGAAACCTAGAAATTTAGAACCTAAAGAGTCCCAGGGTTAACATTACTATGTCTACGTCTCTTTCAGGCGCACCAACATAATCAGACATGATGGACTCCAGTAGCAACGGCCTGCCTTCCTCTGCGCCGGTTCCGGTCGAGGACAACCTGGAGGAGATCCTCATGGAGCTGAACAAGTTCGAGAGGAACCTCCGCGAGTCTTCCGCTGCTGCCCCCGCCTCCGTGAGCGACTCGCACATAACCCCTCTCCTGGAGGACTACCTTTCCTCGGTGGCCCGCACCGGCACGGCACACTTCCCCTGGCCCAAGATCAAGCCCCTCTTCAGGGCCAAGCTGGAGTTGGTCATCGACCAGTTTCACGACTTCTCCCCGGCGGACAACCTTCCTCCCGTCCCCAACGTAGACGCATTCTCCTTCGCCGCCTGCCGGGAAAAGGTCTTCCAGCAGCTGGACTGCTTCGGCGGAATCCCCTTCACCGTCCAAAGGCTCTGCGAGCTCATGGTTTCGCCGCGCAAGCATTACAAGCGATCGGACAAGTTCATGCGGGCTCTTGAAAAGAACATGCTTGTGGTGTCTACCGTGGACCCGAAGTCCAGTGCCACTCTGCAGCCCCCGCCCCCGCCACAGCAGCGGCGACAGAGCAGCGGAATGGCCAATTCATCGGCCTCCCCAGTGCTGATGAACGGGGACCACCGCAAAGACGAGCGGGACACCGACGAGTCCATGACGGGGGAGCCGGAGAAGAAGCACGCCAGACTTGCTCAGCCCGAAAGCACTCCCTCCCTATCCTCCGCCTCCGCCGGACACCTAGTTTCAGACTCTGAAGAGATGGACGTGGACGAGTCCCCCGCCACAGGGACGAATTTGTCCTCCCCGGTGGCCGGGAGAGTGGGAGAGGGGCCCTGCGATTCCCGGGACGTCGACATGCAACTTGCTGGAGAGGTCGGCTCTTCTCCGAAACGGCAGCGGCCAGATGCTGGCGGAACGGCTCCTCTTGCTCAGAATGAAGACGACGACGGTATGACCGGTATCAATATCAATATCAATTTTGATGTTCATTCTATGATTACTTATATTGTCATTCTTCATCCTATTCAGGTCCTTGTGATTCCCGAGATGCGAGCATGGAGGAGGAGGGCTCCTCGCCCTCGAAGACACAGCAGGATGCATCTCCGCTACCGGACAACTCGGCGAGTTCCAAGATCTCAGACAAATCGGGGAAGGAAGGAGGGGCCACCAGCGAAGCAGAGTCCAGGGACGACGAGGCGCATTTAGAGGAGCAGGAGGAGGGCCATACAGTGCGTGGTGACTCTGTTCCAGACTCGGAGGCCAGCAAGGACGACAGCGGTACGCGAAATGAATTAGTCTCTTTCAAGAGCATGTCATTGACACAGCGATTTTTTCTCAGGTCCGTGCGATTCGCGAGAAGTTTGCACTGCCAACGGGATCTCCGACGACACCTCCGGGAAAGCGGCGGACTCCGAGGCGATGTGGTCTGGGGCGGCAGACGAAGCCGCCCCCGCTCCAGCTGAGGAGTCCGCGGAGGCGCAATCCTCTGCCGGGGCGGACGACGGATCCGGAGACGTCGCAGCGAAGAGTGTGGTCGCGGCGGGAGGAGACAGTGAAGAGAAAAGCGCCGCTGGCACCGAGGGGGATTCGGCGGCGGCCTCGTCCACAGCGGGAGAGGCCCAGTAGCGGATGGGTGAAATAGACGAAGGGAGCAAAGCAACATTCCCCTGATCGGACGGGGGGACGATCATTACCGATTTTTAGCTGAAAAAAATCTGAAAAAGGAGACATAGACGATAAGACGCGTCCGTTCGTACCTAAAAGAAACCAAGGGTATCATTGTCGCCCGGTGGCGCTTGGTTCCCTATTCTCAAAACTCGCCATTTGTATCATAAGTCCGGTTGGGTATTGACGTGGCTGAAGGGCGTTAAAGCGCAAATACAAGGATGGAGGAATATTTTTTAGTGTTGGTCGTCTGTGAGATGGAAATTTCTCTGTCGAAGAATAAAAATAACGCGAGTCCATTAGTAGTCTTCTCTGGTTTTTTATGCCGGTTCAGTCAACATTATCACAGCTCGTCTTTTGATTTTGCACTGTTCTTCTTTCCCTTTTTCTGTTTCTTGGATTTCTTCTTGGGCCTGATGTCGCCAGGTGTGAATTCTGCCCTGTTCAGACTGAATACTGTAGACTTGCGATGTTTGGGCAACTCCTTGGCTGATGGGTCGGGATCCGCCAATCCTATGCTGGCTGTCCAAGATTCTTCCTCCTTAGTACAGGATATTTCGAAAGCGTTGTCTCCAGGGAAAATTAGCCAGTCGTCATACTGAACGATTACCACGTTGGTCTGGAAGAAATTTATGACAAAACGATGAAAAGAAAATTACACTTTCCCCTCACCTTTTTG
>JAAUXU010170283.1_pt1 | contig 11254 bp, 8 predicted proteins | sample 7278151 | NCBI WGS metagenome assembly JAAUXU01 (sample SAMN14350113, study PRJNA611818) | marine sediment metagenome | isolation source: surface marine sediment (1.8m) | place: French Polynesia: Moorea | collected 2018-08 | reverse complement strand
TACTAGCACTGCCATCAGAGCCAGGGAAGAAAACGGAGCAGGCGAACCAAATCAGGGCGCTGAGGACAGTGCTAGTAGTAGTAGTAGTAGTAGTAGTAGTAGTAGTAGTAGTAGTAGTAGTAGTAGTAGTAGTAGTAGTAGTACTTGTGGTGGTGCTGGTGGTGCTGGTGGTTTCCGTTGCTGTAGTAGAATCTTCATCTTCGCTTGTGGTAGTCGTAGTTGTAGTGCTCGTGGTTGTCGTAGTCGTAGAGGTAGTTATAGTTGAGAGAGAGGTAGTAGTCGTCGTCGGTGGCTCTGTTGTTGTTGTTGGTGATGGTGCTGCTGCTGTTCCTGCTGATTCTTCATCTTCGCTGTTCTCATCTCCGCTGGTAATGGGAGGTAAGATTTTCCAGTGGGGAAGTTTGCGCTTTCTTTTTCTCCTCTTTCTTACTTTTGCACCTTTTTTTTGCAAAGAAGAAAAGCGGCGGTGCTGTTCTTGCCGTCTCGAGCTCAAACTGCTCTCCGGATAGTCACTTTCCTCTTCCTCCTCGTCCTCGTCCGTCTCGTACTCCTCGTCCTCATCCTCTTCGTATTCCTCAGCAGGTTCCTCTTCGGAAAAATCGCCAGGTGCCCAATCGGAATCGTCCTCCTCCTCCTCCTCGTTATCGGCTTCGTTTGCTGTCTCCATGTAAATGTTGCTCCCGCTGCTGCTGCTGCTGTTGTTGTTGGTGGTGGCGGTGGTGTGGATGCTGCTGCTGCTGCTGTTGTCCACCTGACGGGTGATGCCAGTCGAAAAGCCGGAATCCGACTCCTCCTCCTCCTCCTCCTCCTCGCCTGTGACTAGTATGCCAGCACCAGGTAGAACCACTTTAGGAAAGCAACTAGAAATGATATGAAAAGAAAAAAAATAAGTTATTTTTACTTTTAACTTTTTTTTAAACTTTTACCTGATCAGCAAGCAAGGCATGCGCGCGGTGTGGTCGAGGATAAGTGGCGGAACGTAGGTCATGTTGTAGACTGGGCAGCGGTTAGTATGCTCCCTCAGGTACGAAAAGTGTTCCTCACAACGAACCTGCAGGTTTTTGTATAGTATTTAATTTAGATATAGTTTTTTCGTTTCGTTTCCCATCTCCTTTACCTTGATAGCACCGTGCGTCCCAGAGAAGACCGTAGCAAGGAGAAAAACCACCGTGATGGCAAGAGTGACGGCGGAGCCGCACCCCACCATGATGCCGGCGAAGTTCCACGAGCTGTCACTACTGTTTTTACATTTTTATTCACGATTCTTATTTACTGTAAAACTTCGCCTTGTTTGGCTCCGAAGGGAATAGAACGCAAGCATCCATTCGAAAGCAAATGCAGAGACCGCCCGGATTTGCTTGGTTTAAAAATCGCCAAATTAAATGCTTTTAAGAACTAATCATCTACATCGCACTTCTAAAGTTTCATTTATCATAAATAAATACGGGGAAAATATTTTTCTATTCTTTTTTTTTATTCGGCGAGACTGCAGAATCCTTATTTTCTGTGTAGAAATGTGGGAAATAACGCCAAAAGTATAATTTCACGTGAGGTGGCATAGTTTGAGCAGCAGACCAACAAAATTGATTTTGACAGGAGAATTCCTCCCGCCTTAGCTGCCTGACGATTACATAATCACATGGTATTTTGCACCATCACATAACTACTGGCGTGTGCGGAATAAACGGTCCGTTGTACAGCCTACAATTCGATTTGCCAATTTCGAGAAGCAAGTGAAAAAGAAAGTCACTATGCGCCAACAACATTGAGAGAGTGCGGAGATGCGCAAGCAGTCTCCAAAGATCGCAATGCGGGCGCTAGTTAAAGTGCAATCTCCATGGAGCTCAGCACTTTCAATTTGTGCTGCATTTTTCCTCGCCAGACAGCACAAGGATACAAATTTGCTTATCAAGTGCAAATTGAGAGAAGTGCGTTGTTATTAGAGTGTGCAACTGTGAGACACCATATAAATTGTGAAAAAGAAGTTCCGATTCTACAACCACAACCCTGAAGACCGAAATTATTTAAAATTGTGTAGCGACTGAAGCGGCAAAAACAGATTGCCAATTTTCAAATTTCTATGGTGTATGCGTGTGACTGTGAGTGAAGGGTAAGAGAAGAAGGCGTGCACTCTCATGGGAGTGGTCGGCATGGGGCAATCAGGACGGCGGGTAGGGCGGGTGGGGGCGTGGGGCGATGAGAGAGTGGAGAGGAGAGAGGAAGGGAAGCTTTGACGAGATACAGGAAACTATTTTTTATCTCGTCGCAGTCCCTCGCCGATTTTCTCTGCGTTCGGTACGTGTTGGAACAAAAGAAAAATATGTAAGACACTTGAAGCAAAATGTTTGTCACGAATATTCTGTTTTTGGCGGGGAGCCTCGCGCTCCTGTCCTGCGTCGATGCTTCCATTGTCATCATGGAAGACAGCATGGAGTTCGCAGCAGATGTCTACGAGTGCATCGAGGCCGTGGACTGGAAGAAGCACTGCGAGTACAGGGACTTCACTGCCGGATCCTGTCGGCCCTGGCGTCTTGAAGCCTGTGGAGAACCGTACGTTCAGCACCGGTTATCGCCGTGCCCATCCTACAGTTGCGAGGTAGGTTTGTTTTTTTAAATTATTTTAATGTATTGGAACAGGTTGCTATCTTTTTTTTCAGATTCAGCAAGTCACGGGAACGTTTGGGTCCCTCTCGCAGCTCTCTGATGACTCGGCGGACTCTCACAGCTCCATCTCCGTGGCCGATCTCCAGTTGCAGTTGGAGAGCGCCACCCAAGTTCAGGTATATTTTTTTAATCTAACTGCGGGGACATAAACTTTACAAGGCCACGGGGAAAAACAGAGTTTTAAATTTATGCCCCTCTTCCCGCTCTTTTTCTTTCACCTTACCGTGCATTTCGCCAAAATTTTGGCAATTTTGATGATTATGATTTATTATCTTTGTATTAGGCCAACCTACGCTCCAAGCACACGGCTGTGAAGGAGAAGAGAAGGCTTGTTGGTACCATCAGCATGCAGGCCGTCGAAAACAAGCAGGCTGACCACGAAGCCCTCGAGGAGAACAACAGAGGGCAGGACTACAACAACGGAGACAACGGAGACCCCACGATAAATGCGCACTCTTCCGAGACCGACCACGACATTGCCATTGCGAACAAGCAGAAGTGGGATGACAAGGCATCATCCGGCGACAAGGAGGAGAGGAAGAAGAAGAAGAACGGCGGAACTCGAACTCCGCTTTTCGTAGATGATCGCCGTGACGTGCCTAACTCAACTCGGAGTGGACAGGAACTCAACTACCATGACGTTGTCTCGTTCAAAACTTCGTCCGAAAATCACGACAGGTCTGCCTCTCTCCAGTACAACGCATCTAGTTCTACACCGAAGCACAAGCACCATGACAAGCGGCACAGAAAGAGAAAGCACAACCAACAGTTCACCACCGAAGCAAGCATCCGTCGCGTTGCTACTGATGTTGTTCGCCACTACTTTGATGCCGCTGCAGTGACTACCGAAGAGAGATGGAAAAGTCAGAGTGACTTTCTCCATGAAACCTTGAACCAGCAAGATGAAGTTCTCCACAAGTTGCAAGAGAAGCTAGATGATCAGGCGGAATGGTGGAAGGGGGTCGTCGCCAATGACTCGCTGAAAGCGGCTGAGCAGACGGCAAATCATCTACAGCAACAGAAAGCCCTGACTGATCTCCATCAAGAGCTGGCAGAACTTCGGCGGCAGCAGCAGATTCAGGAAGCAGCTTTTCGGCAGATGGAAATTGTGCAAGATTTAGAAGAGCAACAGGAGGAAAACAGACGTCTCCACTCATTCTTGGACAGAAGGCAACAGCAGAAAGTCAACGATGTCCTCAACAACCTCAACTTCACAAATTTCGACAGTGTCAGCATGTTTCATCAGAAGAACGGGTCTACCAACATATTCGTCTTCCCCCGTCTCGGAGAACTCAGGAACAGGCCTGTCAACAACACTTCACGGCTCACCCTCAAGGAGCGGCATGATCGCTTCCTCTCCAGCAGGTATATTTCCTATGTACTTTCTACTACCGTAAATTATATAAAATATGTTTTAGGCTCCTCACCGAGGAAATCTCTCACGATCGCAATGGCACAGAGAGAAGGTGTACGTTAGATTTTACGTACATGGATCCTTGCGTTCATTACTTTTGCACGAGTCTCTGCATCTGGAATGAGCAAGACTGCAAAAACTTTGAACCCGGTCCACCTTCTCTCGAGTGTCCCTACGCAAAGTGTGAAGAGATCGAGAAGGAGCACTCTCTTGCTTGGTTGTGGATTCTACTGTCCATCGCGGGAGGCTCCAGTTTAGGTAAAAAAAATTGCTATATGGGTTTGGGCCTGAGCGGCATACGTGGGCGAGGGGTCGGGCGTCAGGGGGGAATCTGGGAAATTTTTCTGGGCGGGAGAGTGGTTTTTTGGCCTCTGGGGAGGGAAGGTTTGACCTGAAGGGGGGAGAACGAGGGCGGAAATTTTTCTGTTGGCCGCGTTGAGCAGCCAAAAAACTCCCATCCCGCTTTTGTAAAAAAATTGCAAATTTTCTCCTTTTTTCTTGAATTTTGCAAAAATTTTGGCCGGGGAGACAGTAGTAAATAAAAATTCTGTGGGAGGCGGGAGCATTTTTTGGCGTCCGGAGGGGGAATACCCCCCGTTCCCCCCACCCTTGCCCACGTATTACGTATGCCAACCGGTTTTTTTTTGGCGGAAAGCCAAAATTTTTGACTTTTATTAATTGGCTTCCGAAGGCGGCTAAAAGAAAAAATGTTCATATTATTTTTATCCTTTTGTTCCTCTTAAGGTCTCGGCGCCTACTGCAAGTTTTGCCGCAGAAGAGACAACAATCTGAACGAAGGCAACGGAGGAAATGCCAACCCTCTCCCGGACGACAACGCACGGCCCCTGCTCGATCGGCTTCGCTTCCGACAGCGCCTCACAGCAGCGCGCTCTGCTGCCGAAGCTGTTCCTCTCAACGAGCTGCCTCTGATGGAGAGTGGGGAGGTCACCCCAGTGTCTGTCGTTTCTGATGAGGAACACGATGACGAGAGGCCTATTGTCCGTCGAGCTGAAGCAACATACCATCGTGACGGAGACTTCGTGGAACTGGCTATCGAGGTAAGTTTATATATTTTTTGTTTATGAATATTTATGAGTGTTACTTTTGGTTTCTAGAACGAGAACTACCAACCGGCACGTGTCATTCCTCAGTCCCGTGGACGTCCCCCTTTCCGAGGAAGAAGTGTAGGTCACCGCCGCACGCACTACCAGACGATTTCTCTTGACCGAGAGATGAGGAGGAGGGAAATCTCTGGAAGTATGCAAAACTCTTCGTCGTCCCAAACGTTGCAGTCCACAGCTCTCCAGATGCTCCGCGGCCCTCATTGGATGGAAGCCATGGCAGCCCCTGCCCCACCTGTCTCTCCTGTGCCAAGTGCTCCAGTCGATGCCGATCTTGCCATGGAAGTCACTCCTCTCAATCCTACCGGCTCCCCGCCGCCGGATTACACATTGAGGACTCCGCCGCCGCCATACCACAGCCGTACCCCGCCGCCGATGACCGATTGCGAGCTCGATGATACTGCGTTCTAGGTTTTCAATTTATTTTATGCACACGGAGATTGCGGTACATTACGATTTTTATGGACACGTAGAGCCGTTTGCCAGAATTTTTTATGCCGTTTTTGTCAACTTTTTCTTCACTTCTAAGGCAAGAAAATCTTGACGTTTCGAAGAAAGTTTTTGAGCCGGCCTAACCGCACCATGTCTGCTGTCCAACATGAAAATTTATTTGACATCAAAACGGAAACGAAATATCATTGAAAAAAATATCAAAAATCATTCGTATCTTAGTTGTATATTCGCATTCCGTTGTGTACAAGATGTTAGAACTAAAAAAAGAAAAATATATAACGATCGTTCATAACTTAATGAAATTGACTTACCGAATGAGCATTTTTGCAACATTGAGTATAGAAAATGTATTTTTTGTCTTTTCTACTGATACTTTTTGTATGAGAATTGGTTTTGGTAATTTTGCGCCAAGGAAACATGTCCAAAACGTTTTTATTCTCCTGTAATCAAGTAAAAACAACTACGTGGACCCTCGCCGACGTATATCCTTACCTGAGAAGTATTCTTTCTCTATCTGAAATACGACCGTTGTCTGATTTAGGAGCTTCATCAAAAAAATAGATATGGTGCAGTTTTTTCTTTGATTTTTTTTTTACTTTTAATTGCCTTTGTTAGTGCTATCAAATTCCAATGTCCGGTTTTCGTGTCAAAAAACGGGAAAAAAATCCAGCTCGCTAAAAAGCAATTTCCCTTCTGGGCTGAAATTGCTGAGGTAGACATATCTTTAGCGGAAAAAACAAAGTGGTCGTCTTTTGTTTGTGAAACATTTAAATTCTCCTGCATTAGAAGAAGCTTTTTTTCGACAAAGGTCGAGGAAAACGCACAAAAATTTTTCACGCTTGTTGCCAGAATAGAAAAAAATAAATCAACCACTGTATGCGACAACCTAAAATTTCTGTCAAGTATTTGTTGTAGCGTCCCAAACGTGCACTCTTCTGCTGTGAGACATTTATGACGTAAAATCTGCGGAGAGAAAAGTATTTAATTATAACATTTTTGAAACATACGTATGTTTGTTCGAAAGATTTGATGCCAATCGGAATCGCGGAGATTTAGGTGACCGCCATCGCATTTCTTCCGGCGCCGAAGGCGGCGGCCAAAATTAAAGTTTTTTTGTTGCAAATGTTTGGAAAGAGCAGCTTTTTCTTGTGTTAGGCTGCCTTTATGGATAGATATGCGCAGGGTTTACAAAAAGGCCTTAGACACGGGTGGGTTGGTCCTAACCGCGAGAAACTCACCCACATTTTGAGGAGAATAGCATGTATGTTTGTTTGTATATATATACTTACTTCTGTTGGTTTATGGCCCATAATGTTTTGTATAAGGGACATATATTCCGATACAGTGTATTCATCAAAAACCTTTGGTATTTTCTTATTTGTTTTGCAACTTTCTTGATTTTTTTCTTCGCTTTTTTCTGGGCGCTGGACTTTGCGCAAGGATCGTTTTTGATTATCTAGGGTTTTTTTTGCGTTTGAAGCCGTTTGAGAGGATATTTTAGCGCATGCTTTTCTTTGAATTTGTTTAAAGCAATTTGCCGTTCTTCTAGCAAATTTCGCCCGCCAGTCTCAATCTTTAGCATAGTTGATGTTTTCTTTGAATAGCCGATAAGAGGAATACAACCTTCAGGTACTTTTGGAATACTGTTTCGAACAGCTTCGGAATATTCCTTCAATTGGGCAGCTACTGTTGTCATGTGGGCACATGGCCGCCAGAGCTCCCTACACTTGGGATGGAACGCAATTTTTCCCTGCGCAACACAACGATCACCATTTTTTAAACAGACCAAGTCACAGTCACATGTCCTGTTTCTATTCAAATGGAACAGAGTCTTGCGGCTTTGCTTTTTTTGAGCTGTTAAATACCACACAGTTACACATTTACACGATACGCCACTTCCAGTATGTCGTGGCCCACCGGTTTGAAGGAAACAAGAACAGCGGCCAGTTAAAAATAAGACACAGGCAGCACATGTAATGAAACTGAGTTCCTCCATTTTTATTTTGTCGACATTGATTTATTGATCCAGGTTGCTTTCCTTATCTTCCATGGTAGCTGTAGTTCTTCTCGATTGGTTGCTGGTCCTCGGCATGTTGCTGAAGTCGTAAAAGAAAGCAGCCTATCCTCCTCTGCTTTCCTAAAAAAGAGAGAAGAGCCATCTAGCGTTAGTTGTGCAAAGCTCAAACTAACATAAGGATAAGCATAGGATATGGACGAACAATTCGTCACAAAAAACATTGTGGTAAGTTTTTCTACCAGGTGTCATCTGTAGGGGACGCAAACACTAATACGGTGGCGAAACACATAGAAAGAAAGACCCAATTTGAAGTGGCTTTGGAGTAAATCTTGATTAGGAAGAAAGTGCAATTATTATCAAATTAGACCGTTGCGAACATTAGTAAAGTTTTCTATTCTGTCTATTGATGCCGACACGTAAAAAGAAAAAAGTATCTTATTGTTCTAAAAAATTGTATCCGACTGTGTGTCCGATGACGAAGAGGAAAGCATTGCCCTCTGCAGATGTCGTAAGACTTTATTCTTGTTGGTTTGCGACATCTCCCTTTAGGGACCAAATTCGTTTTTAGATGGCGCAGAGATCGCCAAACGAAGACTGACACATTTTAGGTGAAGTAATCCTATTCTAATCGCACTAGCATTGCTTTTTCTAATTTGGATCTGATTGTAGGAAGTCATTTGAATTCCTTGGTACAAAACAAAGCGTGCGATGCAAGCAAATTTTTTGAAAATAGTTTTTATTTGAGGGACTTTTGAACTACGCTCGAATCATTTTTCGTGATTTGACCCGTATCTCGTTAGCCTATGAGGAAGACAGCGGGGAGGAAAATAATGTTCGGAAATCTTTGAGGATGCGTGTCATCTAGAGAAAGAGAGAGAGAGGTAGCGGGGAGAGAGAGAGAGAGAGAGAGAGAGACGGCTGGAACTGAGGTTAAATGGCACATCTCAGATCGTGGTGGGCGGCGGGCTCGAACTCAGGTCCTCCACACCCACATCCTAGATTTTTTCCTAAAGGCCACGGAAGGGAAAGGAAAGCCCAAAGAAAGACACAGCCCAACACGGCCCTTCCGGCCTAAACCATTTAGCCTTTAGGGGCTGCTGAAGGTTCTGTACAGTAGTAATTAACTGTTTCGGTTGAGTTTTTGAAAGATATTGGCAAGAATGGCCAACGGCCACGTTGAACACACCAGCTGTCGTATTGGCAAGAATGACCTTTCATTGCATACTTCCTTAGCCCCACGTTAAAAAAAGGGTTGGCCAATTTACCAACGTAACATTGATTTTTTGCACAAAATTTCATTGCAAGATGCGAACCCCTAAATTCGCACCTTCTTTGTAACTTGTAAGTTGTTCTGTTCTGTTGGGTTCTGGACACCATGAGAGAGCAGTGTCTCCAGATGAAAATTTCGAAAATGCGCTAAGTTGAACCCCAAAATGAGCCACAATTGCGCCACTTTTTGAAAAAGATGCGCCAATTTGTCCGGAAAATGCGCCATAGTTTGAAACTTTTTATTGCAATGTTATTATCTTTTTTTGCAAAAAATGGTTTTTTTGGCAATCATTTTTTTCAATTAAAAATGTTGGTTGTAAAAGAGCTACTCCAATGGCCTATTTACAGAGAAAATAAGTAAATGCAAACTGATCGATCAAAGCAAAAAAGGAAAAAAAGTTTAAAATTCTTTTATGTTTTGAAAAGTACTATTTTTGTCAGGTTATTTTTTCTGGATTTTCCAAAATCTGGAGACACTGTGAGAGAGAGAAGCCCGCAATAAAAAAATAAGGAAATTTAAAATTTCATACGGGTAAAGGTCGTGCTGCGTGTAAGGTTTGACTTGCGCTTACGTATGTGCAAAATTACAAATATGCGAAAGATTTTCCTATCCGATGTTACGTAATGAGGATGCCTGTCATTTCGCGGGAGAAACGAGGAGGCAAAAAAGAAAATTTGCTGCCGGAACTTGGCTCCTTATACCGCAACGCCGCAACGTTCCTTGTCCTAGCAAAAAGGGGTGGACTGGAAAGCAAAGATGAGAGACAGAGTAGGCACTCGTAAGCCGCGTTTGTCCTTCCTCTTCTCCTCTGTTCCCTCGGGCTAGGGTGGAAAGGAGGGGGAGTGAGGGAGAAAGCGAGGTCTGGATCGGCTTTCCCCGCCTCTTGTGTAAGACCCGGCGGAGGCGGAGGCCGATTGCAGGGTGAAATGCGACGACGACAGAGGCAGAGAAAAAGGAAGGTCCCAGGCAGTAACAAGAGAAAGCGATGAAGGCAAGGCACCACCAAGGGCGAAGAAAAAAAAGTTTCATCAGCTGAGACTTGGCGTGCAAGAAATTGGCGAAAGTGTTGGCCTTCGCCAAGTCCAATCAAGGACCTTCACAAAAGGGGATCTCAGAGTCGATCTTCAGTACCTTCATCCGAGGCATTTTCCTTCATATCACGAATCACGTCACTTTCTGAGCAAGAAGCGCGTGATATGGAACCATCCTTCCATCCAGAGTCCAGACTCCGCCCAGTAATAAAATGGAGGACAAAGGATATGCATGGAAATTGTGACTCATACACCCTCGATGTTGCTGGGCCCACCAATTGAACGGTATTCAGCACTGAACATTAAAGAGCACAACGTATGAAAGGGTGTAAAGCGTTGTTGCGAAGCGGTGGGAGGTGTAGGAATATTTCCACAAAGGACGGAAATTGAAAATGTCTTCTCCGAATGAAGGGAAGGGGCGAGAAGACAGCCCGAAAGAAGTTTCAGACGATGCGATGGATGGGAAAGAGAAGGAAGGAAATGCTACTGGCCACCGCGATCAAACCAAAGCCTCTGATCCCGAGGTGGTCAGCGATGAGGAAAACACCAACAAGGACATGGCGAAAGAAGGCGAAGATGGTTCCAAACAGACGGAAGAAGCGGATCGAAGAAAAAACCATGTTCAAATGGACGGGAAAAAGAAAGAGCAGCCGCAACAACAACCACAGAACCTACAGGAGCAGCAGCAGCAACAACAACATGAACAACAACAACAGCAGCAGGAACAGCAGAATCAACAACTAAACGAACAACAACATCAACACCAGTCCCTTCGTTCCGTCCGTAGTCAGCCCAGCATGATGGCGGCGGTGATGCCTATATCGCGGCTCTCCCACACCTCGCTGAGGGAGCTCGGCACCACGGCTGGAGCGACCGGAGGAAGCCTTGCTCGGTCCAGGTCTAGGTCCGGATCCAGAGCCTCCAGCCACTCCACCGTCAAGGGAAACAGCAAGGCGTCGGCAGAGAGCGTGGCAGCATCAGCCGGGGGAGGAAGCAGGAGACAGCAGGTATTCGTAGCATAAAATTACACCCAGCATAGTCTGGAGAAAACGGCAACTGAAAAACAAAGGAAAGTAAGCAAGAGCTACAATAATGCACGCACCTGTTGTTGTTTTTTACCTGCGGCGGTAGCCGTCAGGTCAAGTAATACTCCCAGTTGTTGTTGTTGTTGGTAGTGGTGGTGGGGAATGTATTTTTTGAGCACCTAAATGACCTCCTAGCTTAAAGTCATAGGAATAACTTAGGTAGGTCTTAAAAAGTTAGGACAATTTTGCTGAAATGGTC
>JAAUXU010081348.1_pt1 | contig 11254 bp, 11 predicted proteins | sample 7278151 | NCBI WGS metagenome assembly JAAUXU01 (sample SAMN14350113, study PRJNA611818) | marine sediment metagenome | isolation source: surface marine sediment (1.8m) | place: French Polynesia: Moorea | collected 2018-08 | reverse complement strand
GAAGGGAGGGGGCGCGAAGGGGCAACATGGCGCTCGCGTTCAAGGCGGGCGCCTCCTTGTCTCTCGGCGCCTTCTTCCTTCTTCTTCTGGACCAGGGGGGAGGAGTTCTTGCAGGTGCATACCGAAAAACACTATATTGTCTGTTGTCTACCTGGTGGAGGACAACACGGAATTAGATTTGTCGTCAGAAAATCCGCAGATTGAAGCCATCAAAAAAATTGATTTCGCATTTTACAAAGAAGGGTTAATATTTCTTGAATGAACCCGGAAACTTGCTTTTAGCCCAAACCCCAAAAGAGAATTTTGGACTTTCCCCCAGAAATTTGTGACGCCCCGAAAAACCGCGGCGTCATCATCAGCGACGAGGAAGACGACAACATCCGGTGCAACCCCAACCTGAAGGTCAGGGCAGTCACCACGTCCCCGCATGGGACTAATCAGCATCCCTGCGACGTCGTCGACGGCGACGACAGCTTCGCCTTCACCACCAGGGACGACATCCGGACTTACGTGATGGTATGAATGATCCAGTACTCGGTGCGCGCCATTGTGCGCCTTGTACGTTTATTTCTAGCGTTCAACTGTGACGAAGAAGTGGCAAGGAAATTTTGGAGGGACATTTTTTGTGCCCGCCTAATTCATTTATACGCATTTCTGCGCGAAGCTCGAGTTCGAGGAGGGCGACGGCGGCAACGGGGAAGGCGGCAGCATCAGCAACTACTGCGACGAGAAGGAGTGGGGTGTCACCGGCATCAAGATCAACGCATTCGCGGCGAGGGCAGCCGACATTCTCAGGGTGAGCATTTACAAACCATACCAATACAGTACGTTCCATAAAGCATGGTTGACTGAGACTTCCTCAGCGGAAGTCGCGTAAATAAATTGCCTCAAATCCAAACTCTCAAGCGACAAAAGGCGCATCATTATAAGCAGAAGTTTTGCTGAATAATGCACTCCGTTTGGTTTTTTCATGGTACAGCACCTGTACATCAGGGTGGGCAACTCTTTCGAGATGGGCGGCAGGACCAACCCCGAGTGCACGAAGTACGACGGTCCGCCGCCCGAGGAGGGGCAGCAGCTGGTGACCACCCTCACCCCGCACTGCGACGAGGACAAGGGGAGGTTCGTCACCATCGAGAAGATCCCCCCTCGGTGATAAAGAATAACAGAATCCCCGAAGTTGATTTGATCCGACAAAGTCGCCCCTTGCTCGACTCTTGAACCTGGCCTTCCCTGTGCCGGTGCCGGAGGAGCACGACCTGGAGATCGCGGAGATCGAGGTGATCTTCGGCTCTAAGGGAAAGGGGAGAAAGAGAAAGGAATACCCGACAAGTAATGTTGTTACAAACGGCTTATTCCATTTCTTCCCTACCCAAAGGGAGGACGACAACATCCACAAGCACCACCTTGACCTCGACCTCGACCTCGACCTCGACCTCGACCTCGGCCGCCGCCGCCACCACCACCACCACCACCGAAGAGGTCAAGGTGTTCATGGTGAGCCCCCCGCCCGGCATCGACTGGAGCAAGCCCACCTGCCCCGGCGCCCGCGACTGCCCGGAGCCGCCTGAGATGCATTGCTACAAGGGCCACTGCAGCTACATGCGCAACTACTGGATGCTCATGGAGAAGCACGGGGGCATCACGCTGGAGGAGAAGGAGCCCTAAGACCAAAGAGATCGGTCCCGCAATTAATAACTTACATATTAATAACTTTTGGGGAAAATTTACTGCCAAGTTCTTGCTTCAAATGGATGACACATGATCCTGTTTCTTTGGGGACGTGCATGGACAGTGTACAGCAGGTAGGAAACAGTATTTTGTGTATGTTTGAAGCAAGAACTTGGCAAAACATCGATTGGCATCAGTGGGGATAGGGGAAAATGTTTCTTAAAAAGGATTGTTGCAAACAGTCACATTGGCTACTTCACGAATTGGCAATCTAATCTGGATCCCGCTTTTTCAATATTCCATTATCATACCGCAACTGTTACGTACGTACAGAACAGTACATTGAGTACAACATGGTATGCCTAGGGTGGGGCAGAGGAGGAAGAAACGCACAGAGTCTGGGTGGTTTTTCTGCCTAACCCTTTGTACCAAGAAAAGTTTGAACCTGAATAAACGATAAATAATTTACACGTTCCTTTGCCTCTACGGACGCATCCTCAAAATATTATCAGGGTGTGGGAAAATGACGCCTACCTCTAGCTTCGAGGTCTTTTGCTGGCCGATGAGTTCAAGGAACTTCCAGTCTACGGACTTCTTCGGTCCGTCGTCTCCAGAGGTGGTTTGGCTCTCGTTGTTTTCCTCTTTCCGTAGAGGGACGATCATGACAGAGTTGTCGCTCTTGTCAGGGGAAAACTCCATCGGATACTTTTCCATTCTGAGGACCTGGATTCAAGGAAATATTTTTGAGGGATGAAACTCATAGGAAACTAGCTGTGGAAGATAAACACTCACCTGGGAAAAGGTATACTGATGAAAGTCCAGCACGCTCTCCTTGGCCTCTCGTTCCAGGCGAACTTTGTCCTCCAAGAGGACGAAGTTGACGAGGACCTCGCCGGAGCGGGTGTAGATGGGGAACGGGCAGACCTCGGGGATCCTCTCGTTGGACAGGAAGCCGAAGCTCTGCTCCGCGTTCTCCGGCGGGTAGATCCTGCGCCCGCGCGTGTTCTGGTCTTCGGGGATGGCGCAGGTCAGGCGGAGGTTGATGGCGTACAGCCGGTAGCTCTCTTCGTTGTCCTCGGAGGGGGAGACGGTGGTGGTGAGGCTCCTGGCCACCTGCTTGTAGTAGTACTGCCGCCGCTTGGTGGTGCCTGTCCGGAAGTCACGAGGGCCCGGTGGAGGCCGAGGCAAGCCGGGAGCGACGGTGGCACTACTACTAGTCGGGGCCACCACTGCGCCGGAGGGAGGTGGCGGAGTGGGGGTTCCTGATCCAGTAGGCGGATCCTGTACTGGCTGTATCGCTGGTGCCGCCGCAACTGGCAGCAACTTCTCCTTCCCGATAGGAGCCATGCTCTCGTCCACCTCCTTCAGGGCTCTCAGTCTCCTCAGCACCTCCAGCGCAGCCGCTCGCTTGGCCAGGGTCTCTGACGGCGCCGGCGGGCCCACCACCACCTCCCTCAAAGAGCTGTTCACGGGAAGTTGCACAGCGCAGACGAAGGCGGTGGCATCGGAGTCGACGTCGGAGGTGCTTTTGCACCTGACCTCCCTGACGGCGCAGAGCGGGGTGAGGCGCGTGAAGGTGTCGCTGGGCAGTCTGGCGCAGTAGCGGTTGAGGAAGTGGATGGCCGAGCGGAGATTCACCTGAACAGGAATGCCGCCGTGCTGGCCGTGGCGGCCGCCGCGTCTCGGGTGGTAATGGTAGTGGTGGTGATGGGGTCTACGGCTCTGAGGTGCCTCGGCAGGAACGGGAGTAGAAACAGTGGCATTGCTGTCTTCGGCGTTATTTTCAGCTATGGGAGGGTCGGTGTCGTTTGCCTTCTCCTGATTTGCGGGGCCCGGTAAAGCTGGTGAAATCTTGGAAGCCCTTTCTTGACGGTACTCTGAGGGCAGCCAAGAATCTCCCATCTAAAAGAGGGAGAAGTTTTTATAAAGCAGAACTTGCACAAGCCTTTGCCAAATCATACCTGGTCAGCCTCCAACACTTCCTCTGGAGAAGGATCCTTGTAGGAACAGCGATCCAGCAGAGTCTTTTCCACCGAACAAAAGCTCGCCAGCTTTGCCTTCAGTTCGCCCCCACGAATGTTGCCTCCCTCACTCGCCTCCTGCTCCATGAAGACGATGCTGGCGTTCTTGTTCCGAGCCTTCACCTTCTGGTAGGCAAAGGACATGAAGTCCTCCGGCGTGTCGAAGGCCAGCACCAGGTTGCAGCGGACGGTCTCGATGCCCACCTCCAGCAGAGAGTTGGAAATAAGGAGATTGCTCTCCTTCATTCGGAAGCGCCTGTGAAGAAGAAGTGAAGGAAAGAACTTCAAAACGCTGTAATGCCCACTACGGAGACTGAATTCCATGGTGAAATGATGAGAAAGTCGTTCTCGTTACAGGATGTATTAAGCATGCATAGCCTCTAGAACGCAAGAACTGAAACTGTGCCCGCCGTCACATCGAGGGGATATTTCACACACGGTTTCACTTTCAGCTTGCGAGCCATTCCCCAGGAGCCTGTGCGAGACGTTGATCACGTTGATCCCCTTCGACTTCTCGGCGCAGTCCTCGTGGGCGTCCTGCGCGGTCTTCGCCTCGTCCTCGGTGGCAGCGCCCGTGGTGGTGGCGCGCATGGAGGACTCCTTGTCGCCCTCCCGCCTCTGGTTGTGCACGCGCCGCCGGGCGTCGGACTCCTGGGAAAAGTGTGCCTTCTCCAGCTTCTTCGGCAGCAGAGAGGAGGAAGCTTGGGAGGAGGAGGCGTCCATCCCCGACTCCGATGCCCGGCCCACGGTCGCGTCGTTCTTCTCTTGGGGAGGATCACTGTCCGTCCGCGATTCCCCGGAAGCTTGTTCGTCTGTCTCCTGAACTTGCGGGGACCCGCGAGACCGCTTCATCGTGCCAAAGAGATCCCCGAGAAGGAAAGTACCGACCAGAGCGCCGACCACCAATAGGAACTGCTTCCCTTGAGGTATGAACTGTTTTGCTCGAGGCTGCATGGCGTTCCTTCTTTAAAATTACAACTTGCAAACACAAACGTGATATTAACAAAAAAAAATAACAAAAAATAATAAAAATTCAAAAATGTAATAAAAAAAAACACTAACACATAAATTGACATGCAACTATAAAAAAAGAAATTTTCGTTTGAGTTACCTGAGAGATTCTTCCTGTTTTCGTCTTGCAGCCTCGTCGTCCCCGTCGCACCCTGGCTCGACGTCTCCGTCGTCCGGTGTGTTGGCCACGATGTACTGCGGAGACAGGAAGGAGAATCTGTCGTCGGACCGGCTGAGGTCCTTCAGAAAGTGGTAGAGCAGCTGGGCGTGGAAGCGGTCGCGGACAAAGATGATCCCGTGGAGGGAGTCGGGGTCCTCGTAGCTGGAGTAGGGGTGCTTGCGACCGTGTCCCCGCCTGCCGGTCCCGGTCTGCTTCGTCGACGCAGCCGAGGCTGCTGTTTCCTTGGCGTTTTTAGCTGTAGGAGGGTCGCTGGTTGCTTGAGGTTCGTCAGTGGCTTCTGCGTCCGCTGAGGATTTGGCACTCTGATCTTGGCAGCTCTCGTCTTCCTGGGCAGGCTCTTTCACGGGTTCTGCTTGGCCGACCTGCTTTTCCTCCCTCTTAACAGCCCTGTCATTGGAGCTGGCCTTTTGACGATCAAACTTTCCCCGCCTGTCCCTCCTGTGCCTGCCGCCGCCGTACCTGGAGGCCCCTACATGCTCCGGCTTGAACTGCAGCAGGATGTCTACGAGCTTGAGCAGCTTTGGCGCCGAGTATTTCCTGATGAGAGCCTCCGGGTCGTCCGGCAGCAGCCCCGAGCGGTCGAACTCCTCCTCCACCGCCTTCCTGGCCAGCATGAGCGTGGTGTAGAGCATCCCGTGCAGCAGGAAGTGCCGCTCGTACTTCTCCCTCATCTTGAGCCTCTCCAGCTGAATTACGAGGAGGAGGGCGGCGCGGTCGGCGCAGTACAGGCCGAGGGAGTCCAGGGCCCGGCGGAAGCGCAGCAGGAGCGTCCTGGGCACCTCCGCCGGGTCCGGGATGTCCTCGATCAGGTCCATGAACTCGTCCCCGTACGTCTCAAAGAGAGAATAGTTGTGGGAGTCGAGGAAGGAGGAGCAGCTGTCCAGGAGGGCGAAGATCTCCCTCCTGACGTCTTCCTCGTTCTTGGCGGCGGCGTCGGGAGCTCCGTGGCGGACGACGCAAAGCCTCCTGGGGCTGGCGGAGTGCCTTAGAAGGGAGGTGAGCTCGCAGGACGTCTCTACTCGTCCGGGGAAAGATCCAATCAGGGTGCGAGAAATGAGGGAGAACTCCGAGAAGCCCTCCTTGCCTTCCGCCCCCATCTGGCCCAGGCTGGAGGTGATCGCCACCCACTTGGGCGGCGGGAAGGATTCGTCCCTCGCCATAAGCTTCGTTTTCAGGTCCTTGACCAAAGCGAGACTCTCTCCTCCCAAAAACACCTGGGCGTTGTCCACGATGACCAGGGAGACGTCCTTCAGGTCCTCCTTGGCGGCGACAATATCTTTGGGCGTGGCCACCAGGATGCCGCCGCCTTCAAGAAGGGTGGTCAATTTGTCCTCGTCTTTGGGCAGGCTGAGGACGTCTTGGTCGAGCACCCTCTGGACGTACTCGGACCAGAGCCTGACGCGCTCGCGGGATTCACTCTCATGGGGGTCGTCTGCATCCTCATCTTCCTTGGTGTCGCGATTCTCCTTTGGCACCAGCAGGACAGCCACTGACTTGTTGAGGCGCAGATCCACGCTAGCCTCGGCCAACAGCTTCTGCACCAGGAAGGCCCTGGGAAATGAAATTACCTCACATTTACCAAGAACAAAAACAAAGAAAGAAGATTTCATTTTATATTATATAGTGCAGAGCACGGAGCAAAAATAGTAATAAACGGGACTGCTCTATTCCCCCTGCTCCCAGAGCACACTTCCTCACCTGTCCGCCCCCGAGGCCATGACGAACGTGACGTCCTGCCCCGCTGCCAGGCGCACCTGCTCCACAGTGGGATCCTGCGGCGTGAAGGTGGACGAGGGGACAGAGTCCGCGGGGCCCCAAGACGAAGGAGACAGCATGGTGGACGAGGAAGGGCAGCCTTAGCTCTAACGTCTCGAGCGTAGGCCCCAGGACGAGGCCTGGAAAGGTCGAGGTCGAGGTCGAGGTCAACTTGGACTTGAAGACACTTGGCTGTTCAGTGTTCACCTTTCTTTCTTCTGTCGCATTTCTTTGTTGTGTTTTATGAGGGAAGAAGAGGTTGAGAGAAATCGGACGAGAAAGACAGAGGGAAGGCGATTTGGGGTCAAAACGGGCAAAGAAATGGAACAAAGTTCATAATTAAGTGTTATTTTGCTTCTAAACTCTTTCAGTTATCGATATGTCACGCAGGGTGGCCAGATTGGCGGTCCCACCGCCCAAAATTTCATTTGGGGCTCTCTCAGACTTTGGTGGGCGGTAAAAATTTTGAATTTCACCGCCCACAAAATTTGGCGTTTTGGGGCTGAATCAGAATTTTTTTGGACTTTATGTAGTAAAAATTCAAAAAATCAATAAAAATAGACATTTTTTTGAAAAAATGTTCACATTTATTTTTTTTATAAAAGTAAACCTACCCTGAAACATCCAAAAATGCATTAAAAAAATTGACATTTTTGGGTTGGACGGAATTTGGCGGTGAAAATTCTCAACTGGGCGGAATTTGACTTTGAAGACCTGGCCACCCTGATGTCACGGCGTATGCAGCAAAAACACCTTGAAAGACCTGTTATCCCAAGTGTTTTGAGGACAAATTTGAACCGTGATTTGTTCTTCTGCGCAGTTGTGAGAGTTGTGCGCGTATCTTCCCTTTCCTCCGCTCAGTCCGCTGTCGTCCGCCTGGCGCCCCCGTAACCGTTTTTAGTTACAAAATTTTCTGCCTGGCGTGCCTGTGGAGCTGAAGGTCGCGTCCGCGTCCTCCGTGACCTCGGACCCCGCCGCCGCCATGGACCCCTCGCGAGCCAACCCCGCTGAGACCTCGGCCAAGGTGCACATAAACCCCAACTTCCGACCACCCCCTCAGCAGCACGATGGCCCCCCCAGGGCCACCTCCGCCGTGCACATCAACCCCAACTTCAATGCGGCCGCCAGGGTGCCTGTGAGCGGCGGCGGCGGAGGGGTGTCCCACGCCCCTCACGTCAACCCCAACTTCCGCCCCCCACCTCGGTCCCCCGCCTCCAAGTCTGCTGGCTCGGCCTCCCCCGCGGCCGTCGCCGCCGCCGCCGTCCACCTCAACCCCAAGTTCGCCAACCGGCCGCTGCCCTCCATACCCGTCGCCGCGGACTCCTCTGCGGCGTCCACGCCGCACATCAACCCAAAGTTCCTCAACAGCGAAAAGGCCAAGGTCAGTAGTCCTCGAAAGAATCCCCCCGCTCCCATCATCGACGCGGCCAAGAAGGACCACTACCACGAGGCCGTGGCAAAGTCGGTGGCCGGAAAGGTATTCGTCAACCCAAACTTTGGACCAGGAACCGCCAAACCAGTCGCTGCTCCAGTCTCTACGGCGGTGGTGACCACCCCCAAGACGGTGTACGTGGACCCCAGTCTCGTCAAGATGAAGAAGCAACAGCAGCTGGGGCAGAAGCGGAAGCGCGATTCCCCCGGGAGCGAGAAGGAGAACCATCCGGACCCCGCCCCGCCCCGACAGAGGAAGTCCGTCTTCAAGAAGATCGGGAACAAGAAGCTGGTCAGGATCCGGAAGGACTCTTCTTCCTCGTCAGTGGTCCGGTCGCCTCCCCCCACGGCAAAGCGGCGGGCGAGCGCAGAGTTTAGGAAGATTGGGACGAAGAAGCTAGTCAGGAGGAAGGCGACGCCGCCCAACAGCAGCAAGAGATCCCCGGTGGCGGCCAAGGCTAACTTGTCCTGGAGGTCCCGGTTCTACAGGACGCCGAACGGCAAGAAAACTTCGATCATGAGGCTGGTGACGCCGCTATCGCTGAGGAAGGTGAGGATATCCCCGCCCGGCCGCGCCTCCAAGTCACTCCACGCGCCAAAGGCGGCTGCTCACAAGAACAACAGGAACCTATACAGGATACTCAACCCGTTCAAGATCGACAGAAGAAAACAGCGGCAAGGCAAGAATGTCCAATCTTCCAACCGTGCCATGATGACCCCAAAGACCCCCAGCGCCAGGAACGCGCACCTCAGCCCGAAGACGCCAAAGAGCATGCCCCCGCCAAAGCCGGCCCGGACCAGCCTGTTGCAGACGCCGGCAGGGGCCGCCGCCACAGCCACGCCAGTCAGAAGGGAAGACGCAATCATAAACATTCACGGCATCAAGTACAAGGTGACGGGCAACGGCAAGACGCTCAACAGGATAGACGAGCCGCCCAGGAGACAGGCGCCACAGGCCCCAGCGCCGAAAGCGGCAGCAGAAGCAGAGCCAGCAAAATCATCATCTTCCTCCTTCGCCGCCCCGAGGTCTTCCAACCCCGCCCGCGCCAGCCTCATGTCCCGCAAGGTCTTCATCGAGGGCGAGGAGTTCGTTGAGGACGAGGACCAGCCCGGCACCCTGGTGCGCAGCCGCAACTCCATGACCCGGGCCTCCATCACCAACGCCCGCAACAGGAGCATCAACACCATCCTCAAGTCGCAGGCGCGTTCGAGGCAGTACTGCATGTTCTTCAACAAGTTCGGCAAGTGCAACAAGCGGGAGAAGGGCGTCTGCCCCTACATCCACGACAAGGAGAAGGTGGCCGTGTGCAGGAGGTTCCTGCAGGGGAGCTGCGTAAAGGAGGTGCGTAAGAAACACTTAGTTTCCCTCGCATTTTTTCACTACCTTATTTTATTTCCAATTTTCTTCTCTTAGGACTGCCTGCTTTCCCACAAGGTGGCGCCGGAAAAGATGCCGTCCTGCAAGTTCTTCCTGGAGGGCCTCTGCGCGCGCGAGAACTGCCCCTACCGCCACGTGAAGGTGAACCCGAACGCCGACGTCTGCCCAGAGTACCTCAAGGGATACTGCTCCGCCGGGCAGGACTGCAAGAGGAGGCACGTCTCACGATGCCCGCAGTTCGAGAAGACTGGCGTCTGCGCCAGGGGGGCAAAGTGCCCTTACCCGCACGCCGCCAAGAAGGCGTCCTCTTCCAAACTGGAAGATCCTCCCCCGCCTCCTCCCAAGCCGGCAAAGACCCCCAGCAAGAGGGCGGCCAAGACGCCTCCCCCGCCCAAGCCGAAGAGGAAGTCCATAGGCTCGGCCACGGTGGACAGCAAGAAGGCAAGGATGAGGTACTTTGACCGGCAGCCCAGCGCCGAGGCGGAGCAGGAGAAGAAGAAAGACGAGGAAGAAAAGTCGGAAGACGTAGCAACTCCCGTCGCAGCCTCGGCGGCGAATCTCAGCAGCAGCAGCCTGGAGGCCAAGAGGAAGAGGCTGCTGCGGAAGGTGGAGCTGGCCAAGCAGGCCTGGAACGGCTCCATGGTCGAGGAAAAGGAGGAGGAGGAGACTGACAAAAGGGATATCAACAGCGCTGCCGACATGGACGACAGCGGTCCTTACGAAGAGATTGACGAGGGCGAGGAGGAGGCTGTTGAAGAGACCAGGGCTCCCTTGGGCGACCTTCCGTCCTACATACCCTTGGACTCTGGCGGCGGCGTCCAGGCTGTGGAGGAGGAGGAAGACGAGGGTCCGGTGGACGAGAGGCTGATCTGAAGAGTACAAAAAGATATGGTGAACAAAACACAGTAGTAAATGCCACAACAAGAAGTCTGCCCAATCTATTGAGAGAGGGAGAGAGGTGTACAACTATTTTGCCACTACATATTTTCATGCCGTGGTTCTTTTATGTAGAAGAAGAAGAAGAAAACGTCTTGTCGCAATAAAATGATTTGAATTTTCTATTCATGCTTTCCTCCATGTGTTTTTGCCGTCTCAGCCGTAGGTATGCGACAGCCTCTATACATAAAACTCAGTTGGTCGACATGAACAAAAGTTCACTTTGCTAGACCAGTGGGTAGTTTCTCTTGGTCAGCCCAGACTTCCAGGCCTCATAGGCCATCAGATGAGAGGCCAGCGTGTCGTTCTGCAAAATGAGAAAACCGAAATATTTTTTTGTGAAAATAACTTTTTTGAGCTAAACAAACCTTTCCCGGATTGTCTTTGACGATGAAGTTGTAGCCCTTATCCTGGCGCGATATTTTTGTTTTAAATAGCACTGTTTTGTAAATTTATGCAGGGTTAAGCAGCCAAGATACTTTTTCGCGGAGGAAGCCGGCGACAACCCCGAAACTGCTCAAGGTGAGGATCCTATGGTCGGAGAGGCGGAGGATCGCAAAGTCAAATGCTGGACCTGAAATGCTGCTCATGAAAGTGCCACATTGTTACCACACTTGAATGACAAACATTGTAGGTTTGGGATACGAACTTTTTCCGATCTCTGTAGTAGCTGTGCGTGACATTGATTTTCAGCTTGCCTTCCTTGTCCACCAGGTTTTTTTTACACCAATCAGGATCGTCAGTGGCCAAAGCAAACACGGCATCTTGATTTTTTTATAAAAAATAAGGGGTGGTTTTTAGGGAAGAAGAACATTAAACGGATTGGTGTTTTTGAACCTTTTTTGTCTTACCGCACCTGATAGTTTAACT
>JAAUXU010009133.1_pt1 | contig 11255 bp, 8 predicted proteins | sample 7278151 | NCBI WGS metagenome assembly JAAUXU01 (sample SAMN14350113, study PRJNA611818) | marine sediment metagenome | isolation source: surface marine sediment (1.8m) | place: French Polynesia: Moorea | collected 2018-08 | reverse complement strand
TGACATATTGTCAACCTGAGCTATATGAGAATGTATAGCATAATTTTCATCTAACAGTGTACACTTTGTTAGCTAAAGTTGTATTTTGCAAAAGTCAGTGAAGGGATCGTCTTTGTTCATCATGTGAATGCCAACACCCCTTGTTGAGTCAAAACTGCTGGAATCTGATTAGTCAGCTGACAGAGGAAATGCTGTATGCTGGCATCAGATGCATCTGTTGGACTGCACTTCTATGGATTTCATTCATGTTGAACCTTCTTGCTCACAGGAGTTTCTGCCCCACCCTGTAAAGGCAAGGCACACTGGAATGAAGGATTGAGCAGGGTAAATTCTTGTCTGATAAAAGTGTTTCTTGTCATTCCTGAACGTGTCCATTGGACTGCTTTGGTATGGATTTTGTTGTCAATTTCTTCTTCTTTCGAGGTGCCGCTTCTTCCTCCTCCCCGCTTTACCCGTGAGTGGGCCCAAGTTTCGCCTCACCCTGTGCGTCCTGCTGGTGGTGCTGCACACATCAACCACGCCAGCCAGCTTTTCCCTCATTCTCTCTCCCTCTCACTCGTTAAGTTCGCACTAATGAAGTCAGATAGGCCCCGCGGGAGTAGGCATGGCAAATGGCATGAATACAGGGTGCTGTCATTAATTTCTTTCCCTCACAGACTATGTCCTACAGGATTTCTCTTTCTCTCCCTCAACTCAGCTAAGTAAGCCTCAAGACTTAGGGCACGTTCACACTGACGGAAATCCGGACTGAGTCATTAGACGAGGCTAATGATTTAATGACTTGGGGGATCAGTGGGGGGAGTAACCAGGTCTTCTGCAGAGACTTGAGATGTAGACTAACTCATTTGGTGCAAAGTGTTTGACCCAGTGTTTGAAGTGAAAAATTATTTAAAGTATGCATTGGAGTCGGGCGGACGAGCCCTGGATCAGGACCAGCGCTGCTTTGGAGTATCGCAAATGCCTCAGCTGAATTCAAAGTTCCCCCATCTCATGCTTCAAACATTTTTCATGCTCTGACAAGTCTGTGAGGTGTGCATTATTCATCAAACATTGACGTCCACCACGATGCAGGCAGCGGTGGCAGCAGCAGGGCAGGGTTGCCATTTGCTGCTGCTGCTGCTGCATCGAGGCTTTCGCAGTAATGAAAACAAATGGCCTCGGTCGAGGCCAACAGACACATGTCACGCGCAGTACGTACAGCGGGATCTATAGGTGGATCGACCAAAGTACAATAATGTGAAATATAGCTACAGTAGGTGCTTGCAGTACAGGGTGATCCATCATTGGCGGCCGACGGAGACAAACATTTATTTAAATACGATGTCAGGAACTCATCCTGGGGTGGAACATCTACGATCATGGCAAACCTGGGCTTCCTCGTGCAAGTTCCAGCAAGGCCACGCTTTGTGATGGCAAACCTGGCCTACGAAGAAGCATCTTTGGAAATAATTTCCGTCCAAGCCTGGCCGCGCTGAGTTAGGATGGATCCGTGAAGACGTCGTGGACGTCATCATCGACGTCCCGGACGACCCGGATAGACTTTTTGCCGTCCCCGAGGTCAGTAGATTCCGACTTCTCCGTGCAGTTGCCAACTTGTCCGATGCAGGTCGTGATTTCTGTAGTGTTGTAAGTTAAAAGCGTCCCTAAGCATTTGCTCAAAGCTCATTGGGACCGCAGGCAAGATGCTCCCGAGCTACTTTTTTGCCATCTTCAACCATCTTTTGTACTTCTCTTCCTTCCTTGCAGCGGCGAAGTGCAGAATGCGATTTATTTTGCAATACCCTATGGAGGAGGAGAGTACGAAACGTTTGCAAGTCCCCTGAGTGGACTTTCTGCCGCAACAGAACATGTAGCACACACGGCTTCGGCCTTGGGAGTCTGGATGACGCCAAACACGGGCCTGGGCGGCTGTTTTGGGACTACTCACCGAGATCTCATCCGGCTGAGGCAACCTTAAGTGTGGATAGCACAGTTTAGGATCTGACTGGAGCAAAGTGTCCCCCTAGGAGCAGCCGCGGATGTTGGTTGCATTATCCCTTTTTACTGTCCTCAACCACGGGGTGTCGCGGGCAAATCGGAAACTTCTGGTGGATAGCAAAACACCGTCAGATCACTGGATGTCCATGTGTTTTCCCCGATGTCAAAACGCTGATGAGCTGATAAATTCGAAATCTCTCCCCGCGAGATGAGACGCTACAGGGTGTTTCAGATAGTTCATTGTTTTCCTGATCATGGTAAAGCGCAAAAAAAGCACATGGTGCCGCTGTAGACGAACTTTTCGCCATGGCCAAGTGTCAACCACTGCAGAATGCTGACGAAGTCTTTTTTCCCTGACTGAAGAACTAACTGTTGAAGAAATAAGTTGAGTTACTAATGGCAGTGTCTTTATACGCACAAGAATGACTGAGATTGAAGTATGAGTTAAAAAGATGATTCTTAACGCTTCGACTGGAGTCGGTTCAGGATTGTTCTGCGCCACCCTGTACAGCTACAGGTGCTGCAGGTGAAGGCAAAAAAAAAGAGGCGACGTGCAAAGTGCAAAAAGACCTTTATTCTGCCTTTCTCTTTCTTTCTTTCTTTCTTTCTTTCTTTCTTTCTTTCTTTCTTTCTTTCCTTTTTTCCTATCTTTTTTGCTACAACATTTACAATTCTGGCATGCTAAAGCTATTCATCAAGGACACCCAGAGTTGATAGCCCACAGTCAACACCCAGCTCCCAGATCTGTGTGCGCCTCGCACTAAGTTTGACTTGAGAACAAAGTTGTATTTGTATTCCCCGTATAAAAGTCCCCCCTCGCCCTCCCCCCTGCACTCAGGTATGAGCCAGTCAGCGCCAGTCCTCCAAGTATTCAATCTACCGTCCTCTTGACACTGATATAGCACGCTTTTCTTCCTCAGTCACGAACTCTCCCTCTCCCCCAGCATCCTCGAGGCATATTAGCCGTGCACTGCCATAAGATAGAAAAGTTAATACAGACGAGTTTTTTCCTACACGTAACTCGTGCAAGAAATATCAAGGGTGTGCGCTTAACAGGCAATTTGTACACAGACATTGGGGCGGCAAATGTACAGGGTGGCGCCGCAAGAGGGAGACGTCTCGCCGTCAGCTCCCGAAACACTTTGTCAAGGAGGCAGGAAAGCATCGAGGCGGTAATGGACGGCGGGTCCGTGGAGTCCTCCAGCCCGTAACAAACCTTTGAAGAGAACCACTGAGGGGACCGGAAAGCTTCTCTGCTCAAAGTTGAAGATCACACGTTTTCGAGAAGGAATGGTTGAAATATCAACAAATTAACCGGCGACGTCATTGTGCACCCATTTCGTAGGGAAAACATTTTAGGGCTGCGTGAAACATGCATTATGAAGGTTTTTCATGACGTCTGATTCTCAATCGTGTGAGCTTGATGTAGAAAAAGATCATCCTCACCTTATTCACAGGTTGGTGGGTTTCCGGACACACCGTTTATTGCAAAATTCACGTATTGCGAGTCCAATGGCTCCAGCATGCACACAGGGCAGATCTGAAGCAGTGAGACATTCAAATGTTCCCCCCAATCTTGCCAACAACTGTAAAATAAGTCATACAATTGGGGAAAAAGGAACAAATAGCGCTCTGTAGCGGTGGGAAGTTGCGATCTCAGCTCGCGGAACACTTCAAAACGTTCGGCACAACGATATCCAGGAAAACATCGACATTGTTTATTATGTCGTATCATAAACACTAACGCGAAAAAAGATTCTCAAATTGTCGCTCTATTTGTTGTGGTGCGGAGGGAAAGTATTTTGGACTGCTTTCATCGAATTATCTTCGGCTTTCTGTCTCCTTCACTTCACATGTCATACACGAGCTACCGGACCAAGTATATTCTATTTTTTTTTCTTTTTAGTGAAGAGCAACAATTTTGCACTCAGTGACCAATTCCCTGGTCGGGAGGTGCACCCCATTGACTGAGGTTTTACCCTGTGCTCGGCTTTATGATGTCCTCGGACATCCAAAATGTGAGGCCTCGGAGAGGTCAAATGGCCTCGGTCAAAACAGGGAAAAATGTGTTGCCACAAACACAGTCAGGCAATCTGCATTGTTAACATCTTAATCATAGCCTCGTTCGAAAATATCAACTTCGTTTTGTTGGGCTACGAAATCGGCCTCAGGTCGGATCATCGCTGAGGCAAGTCTTGTTTCTTGAAAACATGACTTTCACTGTGCGATCTTTGGACTCAAAACCACAGACGTGGTTCAGCTGTCTGTGGAAGGCAAAGAGTCTGACCTGGAACCGAAGTTATTTGCACTTTTTGACCAGGGCCACGCATTCGTTGACTCTGCGTACCAATGCAAAGTCCCGACAACAGAGTTGAATACATCAAAATTCGACTGTGTGGTAAACAAATGAGTGGTCCTGGATCAACAGTAGGCATGAGTTCGGCTTTAGGTGCGATTCTTAGGGTTCCCCGGAGGGCTGAACCACTTCGGTAGCTCGGTCCATTCGAAAATTATAACTGAAAAATGTGCGCACCGACGCACACTAAGTACAGTATGGTGAAAAAAAAAAACTTTTTGAGTTTAGCGTCGACATAGTAAATGGTCTTTTGGGTAAAAAAAAGTATTTTGGCCAACGACCAAAAACCTTGGCCGCGCCCATATCATTTTCCAGAAAAAGTACCTTTTTTGAATTGGTCTCATATACGACATTAACAATTTAGGCCTCGATACGGCCTCAATGAAGGCCTCATCGTGTTTTAAGTGTGTTTCACTACTTTCCTAAGATTCAACACTTTCGTTATGATAACAAAGAGTAAGTATTTGTCCAAGACGTTGAGGACGAGGCCGTCAAGCCCCCTTCACCTCACCTCACCCCACCCTCAGCTTTGAAGACGTTTTGTAACATTGTGCAGTTTATTACACCCTCCGATCATATATGAGTGCAGGAGCGCAAAAGTTAAACATTCAGTTTTCTGGCCCAGGGGAACTCGTCCGAGACGTTGAACCTGGGCCACTTGGCAACGTTGGCTACCCTGCCTGCTGGCTGCCTGGACGAAAATGCCGCCCTTGATGTCGGCCACGACGGTCCTACTCGTGTCGCCGCAAATGTTGCACCTCCCTGTCGCCAGTCAGTCTTTCAGTGTACTGCACCATCTTCCGTCTGTCTGACTGTGTGCGTAATATTTAAAAGGGTTAGAAACCAGCGGAAAAGAATGCGTTTTCCCGGACAATAAATAAATGTCCCATGTTGAAAGGGGGAAGGAAGAGGGAGGGAAAGGGTTGAGCCCCTGGAAGTCTCCGGGCCTGCATTACAACAAATCTGTCTCCAAGCGGAGGAGAAAAAGATTCCCCTTAAGAAGCGAGATCCTCTTTTTCTTCCTCCAAGTCGACCTTTGCCAGTCGCTCTGATGTGGCCTTTATGGGACTCGTTTGTTTCACCCTGGACGGGGATATATACATAAATAAAAATATTTTGGCTCAGGGATTTTGGCAGCGGAGAACACGCAAAAAGTGGTCAAAAGCAGCGAGGCTCACGAAGAAGACTAATAATATTAGTCCAATGATTGGGCAAGGATTATCAACTCAATGATTTGGTCGTTTTGGCGCTGAGGACGAGGTCAACCACAAATGCCGGTTGACCTCTGTGAACTCGAGGATGAGGTTAAAGATAATTGCAACTGCCAGGAGGAGCCCATGGAGCTCCCCCTGTTAACTTCCGTGGACTCAAGGAGGACTCAACAATGGTCCAAAGTGAATCAAAAAGCTCTTTTAACTCTTTCCCCAGTAGATACTTCAAGGCTGGCCTCAAGGCTCGACCAAGAGGTCGACTTTTGCCTCTTGTCATCGTAACTTGATTGCATCAACTCGTGGTACTTGGGTCATCTCAGATCAGTACTTAGGAGTGATCCAGCACTGAATGTAGGCTTTTTTTACACTGTTCTGCAATATTGTACTTCCTATAGATATTCGAGCATATGGGACCTTTTCCCAAGGCCAAAAGTAGTGTGAAACTGAACACTACCAAACTGTGCCAAATCGAACTCGGGGGTTGTGACACCAGCTTTTTGCGGAACATTGTCCTTTTTGTCCTTGACTGGTGGGATTCCTATGGCTTTCAATGTCCGTCGTAATGTCGTCATGACCTCATTGTGTTTATGTGCTTGTCACTTTCAGTGCCCATTTTTTTGTTCTGTGACATTCTGACATCTGTCTTTATATCCTTGTGACTTTTGGATTCTCACAAAAAGTGAGAAATGACCCATATTAATGGGCAAACATGCCCAGTCATTGTGTCAGTACAGGGACAAACTGACAATCCTGTAGCTCTTCATTTCTTTCTTTCAAATCTGGGACAATGTCTGACAATGACTTCTGGAACACGATATTCTGGGACTAACGACGTTTTAGCAAACAATCAATATCGAAGTCACCTTCATTCCAATGTCGTATCACTCTCGCACAATTGAGAAAATCCCATGTTCATCAAATGTGATAAAGTAAGTGCATTTTAACTTTATAAATTTCTGTCAGAGGAAAATGAGATGCTATTTGTCAAAAAGCTGTGTAAGGATATTGGATTTTAGCAGTCAATGACGAAATGCGTCAGTCGGCTTCGCCGCTCAGTGAGCACCTCAGTCATCTACTGCATAGTGCGGAGTAATCATGTATTACGTTAAAAGAATTTGTCGCAGTCTCCGCGTCTTATACTGTGGACAAGTTGTGTTTCTGTTGTTTTAATTCCTCCTGCAGCTTCACACAGTCTTTCAACCACACCTGCCCCCCTCTCCCCCCCCCCCCAAAAAAAAAATATGAAAATGAAAAATTTCAACATCGTGCTGATCAAGAGTGGCCGAGCTGTGCATATAACGACAGTATGAGACCTTAGGCTTAACACTTGACATGTGCTCTCTCTAGTTCAGAAATCTTATTTACATTGAAACGTAATTATTACTGATATTCTTCTAAGCAGTGCTATCATCTCTGGCTTTATTTTTGGTATAAGACTCGTTCTTCTGTTGTGTAAGCTTTGGGCCCTCCTGTTAAGCTTGCTCTTAGCATTGTATGCGTTCTCTGCATTTCAGCATCATTATTCCCATGATGAAGCATTATCTCATTTCACGCTAGCTTTGGCCCAAAAATGCAAGCTTGCCAAGAGTATACATATAAATTGCCTCAATCTTGATGTCTGATGAGAAGGGGGCGAAAAATATGCCATTGTTGGACCCCGAGACGTCAGCTCAAAGTGACGATTCCTTAATGCAATGGGTTTACAAGCTACGTGGAAATTATGTTAATTCTATGAAAGTTATACATATATATAAGTCACTTTCGCCATGAACAGTGGAGCCTTTTAAGTGATGGCATACTTTTCCACCCTCTTAAATGACGAGCAGACACGCTAAAACACTTAAAGTTGGCTGCCAAGACAGGCGTTAGGATGTCGACTTTTGAATCTTGGTACCCTCCATTCATCCTCATTGGGGTCGGTCGGGGTCGGGTCCGATTAGGCCTTGCCAAGCTCCACCACCTTGATAAGCTTCATCACTGCCTGCCCCCCCCACTTTGCTGCTGGAGTCTTTTCATTAACAAAAGACTTTCCCACAATGAGAATAACAGTGATATTTAGGCACTGGAATTTTAGGTCAAAAGTGCAGTTTGTGGGCTTTTTCACCTTCCATCATTGTAACTGTATCAACTTCTTTCTCACGAAGACTTCACTGCCTGGTGCAGTGTTTCTCTGATTTCTCAGCCTGAATTCATTATCATTGTAATATCGTTCTGCTGCAGTTCCGTCACCAGAGTTTGGCACCCAAAAGGTGCATTTTCTTCTCTGACCCTTCTTCAGCTCAGGTCTTTACCAGTGAGATGGTCCGGTCCGGTGAGATGATTCAGCCCAAGATTGTCTCTTTTCGTGACGCTTCCCTCTTCTCCCCCCATCCTTGGCGCCCGCCCCTGCCGCCATTAATCAAAGGGCGTCCCTCTTACATTCGCACTTGCATGATTCTATTAACGAATACACGCAGCAGATTTAGCCGAGTCCATTGAGTACACTAACAGAGCCAACAAAGTCAGCGTCCAATGCCATGAGTGTGGGCTTGGAGCAAGAAAGGAACTCTGTGTTTTTCTGCTCATCGTAGAATTCAATGAAGAAGGCTGCAAAATTATAGGTGTTCGATTCCCCCGTGGCCCAGGAAGAGGTATGAGGAAGTGGACGGAGAGCCAAAAAATTAACTTGGTGCCTTTGCCTTCATTAGTTTTGCTGTGTGCACTCTCTGACATTGACTCAATATACGTAGAAAAAGGTTTAGTGCTCTTATGGAGCTCACACTGTGTTTGCGCTACTTAGCAGACATTGTGAATTATTGCATGTGAGTGGCAAGTCCAATCCAGCAGACATTTTGTACATTATTAATAGACCCGTCCACAGGGCTGTGCATGCCTTGCCTTTCTCTCTCTGGGTCGAAGATAGAATTCCTGCGAGCTCCACAAGTGCATGAGTGCGTGCGTGTGCGCGTACACAACGCCTGTGTGCGTGCACGTGACTGAAGGGATGACCGACAGGATCTGAGGTCGGCTCAGTTTAACCCGTCAACTCAGTACTGGGTGGTCCACGGAAGTCCAAGTCCTTGAAGATCAGCAAGGGTCTCAGAGAAGGGTTGAGAGGGGTTCAAGGTTATTTGAGAGGGGGGGGGGGGGTAGATTGCCCATTCGGAATTGTATTCAAGACAAAGATGTGGCAACTCCAATGAGCAACTGGGACAGCCCGAAGGTCTTTTCCCACTTTACCCAGCTTCTGGATAAACTCTTGCTGGTCGTGCCTTGACCACCCTGTACATGAACTTAAATGATATAACTTGATTCCAATCCTGGAGGAAAGAACAAAATGATGCTTGATTTGGTTAAACTATTCCTCTGTGAGACTTCGGGTGGTGACTGATCGAAGAAGTACACCATCACTTGTGTTGCACAACCTTTTCTTAAATCCTCAGGACTCAGCTCAGATCCTGAAGGAGGACCAATCAATCACCATTTCGTTCAATGATGTCCTCTCTCCTGTAGGATCTTAATGAAGTTTGGCTTCTCCTCGACCGCCCAACATGGCATGTGTCGTCATGTACAGGGTGGTCACGGCAGGACCTGCAGAAGTTTATCCAGCAACTGGGCACAGCCCCAGAGGTGGAGGTGACCACACAGAACTTCATCGAGATCCTGCAGTTGATAGAAAGTTCTTCAACAAGAGTAAAAGTTGATGCTGAACCCTTTCTCTCCTTAAGGATCTGGCTGAAGTCCTGCTACTTTGAGATCGAATAAAAAAGGAGACTCTTTACTTCTAAAGTATTTTCGTTCTGTTCTGTTCTCTCCTCTCTCAGCCATTGTTTATCTCCACGTCGTTGTTTTCATTACTTCCTCCTCCACACCCCATTTCACATGTTCTTTATCGCCTTCGCGCACTTGGGCGTGTCCGTGTCCGCGTGCACGTCGTCCAACCCGAGCTTGCAGTTGCACACATTTCGACTCACCACTCCAAGCCAATGCTGACTGTCGTCGTAACAAACTGCCCTCTAGATCTTTTTTATCATCTTGTTCATTTTGCAGAAAAAAAAATTGGCAGTATCATTTCTGTTGCCTGATTCATGGATCTGGCCCAGGGGTAAGTTGTACAAAATGACCTTTAAGGGGCTTCGACAAAGTACAAAGGACCCCAGATAAATAAAATAATGTATTTCACAAAAGAGCCTTTCTAACACTGATGGCTCTCACCAGTACGAACAGCGAGTGGGTAATAACATTGATCCCTCACCCCAGAAGTCAAGTTCCCCCTGCTCATCTGTATTTGTCCCAGTCTGGCAAAGTCAGGGTCGTCGTGATGGGTTGGGTCTTGACTCAAGCTATTTTGACTTGGTTCAAGTTGGGGGGACTCAGCGGAGAGCCAGATTGGAAGGGCCCAAACCCAACCCACAGTCAGATTCGAATGTTCCCCCTTGGCTCGAAAATCAGATAATATTATGTATGCAGAGAGTATGTGTACCAATCGGTAGTTGTCATACTTTAATTCATTTCATCTTATCGTTGTTGTGTAAATAACTCTTGAAGAAATTTCTGTTGTTTAAAACCTTCTTAATACTTCTCATATTTCGAGCTTATTCATCAGTTTGTCAAACAGCAGCCAGTAACAATAAAACTCAGCTCACAAATACAAGACTTCTGTCAGTCGCACTGCCTCATAAGAACTGTTATGAATTCGTTCAGTACGTATTTGACATCAACCCTTTAGTTTGTTGGACTCTTTGTCTTATTGAAAGACTTTTACTTGTTACAGGAGACCCGAAAATGTTGGTTTTTGACTTGATCGGGATTCTGCAGAGATTTTGGGTTGCCTGACCCGTCCAGACCCGGATCTTAAAGCTCCGAACCCAAGAGGGAGTCAGATTTGAAGTTCCTCAACCCGACCCATCACTGCAGGGTCGCCAAATGAAGAGTCAAAAGCTTACATGTGTTTTGCTTCTTCCTCTCCACGTCAGGGTTGCCACAATTTTGGTCCGAAGTGAAGTTTGGGTGCACGAGTCATGTCTCACCTGCTCATGTGGGCTCCTAATTTGCTCTATTTCTGTTTCTCAAAGTAAGGTTGCCAAAAGGCCGGGCCTAAGTGAAGTCCCCTCAAAGAGTGGGCCTAAGTGGAGACTCCCCAAACATGAAGGAAGTAATTTACCGGGAAGGACGGAAATAAGTTAACGAAAACCCGGGCTGCTTGGACAAGACTTCATGAGGAATCAATTTTGTGACACTCCGTAGAATCGCAGTGTGTCTCAGAATGACTGTCCATTTCTGTTGATATCGTCACATTTACTTGTTGCCCCTGTGGATAGAGCAATGCTGCAAACGTTATGTTCGTGGACTTTGCTTAGGACTTGCATGAGAACTAATTATTTCTGATTAGAAAATCATGAAATTCCCGCAAAAGCGAGCGAAAACTGCGGTATTGTAGCAGTTTTCCGAACAAATTCGCATTTTTTTCAATGCTGAGGGACCTCGTTGCACGTAATCCTGAATCTCAATATAGCAAAATTTCTGCTATAGTGAGAATTTCATGAAATCAATTCGCTATATCACGTTTCGACTGCTTAGCCTGGTAGTTCATGATTTACAACCCCCTTTCACCTATCCCCGAGGGTAGCAGAAAATGGAGAAATATTGACAGTCATTTTGGGGGCACTTCTGGTCTTGACATTTTGCACATGATTTAACTCAGGGAAAAACCCTGTTTTATGGGCTCGATG